>OFMB01000731.1_pt1 | contig 18559 bp, 16 predicted proteins | sample 1541111 | NCBI WGS metagenome assembly OFMB01 (sample SAMN04209241, study PRJEB22552) | human gut metagenome | biome: gut; material: feces | host: Homo sapiens | place: USA: Oklahoma
TCCTTTCCGTGGTCGTGGCGCTCACTGTGGCATGCGGCGCAGGAGTGTACGTCTACCACAACAAACGGCAGGAGGCGTTGGACACATGCCGGCAATCGCTTGCGGAATTCAGCTCGGCCCGTAAGGCCGTGCTCGACACATCCGAAAACGGTAGCGAGCTGCAGAAATTGATCCGTGGTGCGCTCGGCGTGAACGACATCATCGACGCGTTCGCGGACGCCGCCACCAGCGCAGAGAACACGGTCGATACGGAAGGCTGTAAGGCGGACGCCACCATCACGCAGCTCAATCTCATCGCCAAAACACTAGACAGCGCCACGGACTCCCTGAATAACAGCCTGAAGGACATCCGGGAGAAGAACGGCACGAATGCGCTGCAGGATTCGCGGAACGATTCGGATGGCACGACAACGAACGGACCATCCTCCAATACTCAGTCCAATACGTCATCGGGGCAATTGCTCGACGTTCCTTCGAACGGTTCTTCCGCCACGGAATCGTTGAATGAATCGAAGAAGGAACTGCAGCAGTCGCTCGACAAGGCGGACAAATTGGTCAACAAGCTTGGCAAGGACGAAACACTGACGTTGACTGGCCGTAAACTGCTGTCCGCATTGTCCAAAGCTGTGGATTCCGGTCAAAAACTCATTGAAAACAGCAATATCAAGGATTCCAAGTACTATAAGGCAGCCAAAGTCACGCTCGATGAGGCCATCGATGTGGCCGAGAATTGGGTGGACAGACAGGCGTCCAAAGCGCAATGACGATTCTCCCTCGTGTTGCTTCCATACGCGCGTCTAAAGTTTCCCGGAAAAACGTCGACGATTATGACATCAGAGAATATGACGCCATGACGGATGGAAGCGTAAGAGGGGATACGAATGGCGAAATCGGGGTGTGGGCCGTCGGGAAACATCGCGTTTGCGAGCCCGGTCGCCCGTCCATATCCTAGGCGATCGGGCTCGCAAGACCGATTAGAAGAACAGCGCTGAGACTCCGGCCGCAAAGCACATAAGCAGCACAGACGTGATGAAACTGGCGAGGAACGCCTTCTGTCCCTTCTTGGCGATGGCGCTGAAATTCACGTTGATGCCAAGCGCAGCCATGGCCATGCCGAGCACGATGTACGCGAAATCGACCAGATTCGGTGCGATGGCACCGATGAACGGCACGAACGTGCCGATGATGGAAGCGCCGATGAAACCGAGCATGAACCATGGGAACGACACTTTGCGTTTACCGTCCGCTGGCATTTCGGAATGGTTTTTATCCCACCAAACGGCGATGACGATGGCTGCGAACACCAGCATCAGCACTCGCGACAGTTTCATGATGGTTGCGATGTCCACCGCGCCGAACGCGTCGCCGGCCGCCACGGCATGGGCGATTTCGTGCAAGGAAGCTCCGGCGGTAATGCCCAGCTGTGTCTTACTCAAACCGGTCAATGGTCCAAGGGTGATTTCCAGTAACGCGAAGATGGTGCCCATGATGGCGATGATGGCCACGGCCATCACTTCGTTGTTGGCTTTTTCATCCTCTTTTTCCGGCGGTACTTTGATGGAGCCAGACAATCCCATGACGGCGGCCGCACCGCAAATGCCGGTGCCGCCCGCCACCAGAATGGCGAGTTGCGGGTCGACGCCAAATTTGCGGGCGATGGCGTAGCACACCACGATGGTGAGTGTCACGACCACGGCCGCGATGGGCAGACACTTGATGCCTTGGGTGAACAATACGGTCAGATTGAGCTTGAATCCGAGCAGAATGATTCCCAGACGCAACAGTTTATTGGAAATAAGTCCTGCTGCGTCCTTCACGCCGGACCTGTGTTCCACGGAACGGCTGGAATACCATTTGCGAATCGGAAACTGGGCCGCCATGCCGATGAGCAATGCGATGATCAGCGCGCCGAACAGACTGAATCCCGGAAACTGTTTAAGCCACGAAGCCACTAGTGAGGCGGCCAAAGTGACGATGCCGACGAAAACCATTTCCTTGGTGGCTATGCGAGCCCACCATGTTTTGCAAAAATCAATCACGTGTCTCAAGTGTTCCGGCCGGTTCGGACATCGGTATGGTGCGGAAAGCGATGACTTCAGCGCCGTGCCAACGATACTGAAATCCAATGCGCGATCGGCAGCAGGTACAGGAACACTGCCAATGTCAGACTGGACGTGGGCGCTCCCACCGAAGCGAGCGGCACCGCTCCGGCGATGGACCATGGAATCAGCGGAGCCACCACCACGGCGGTATCCTCCAGATTGATGGCCTTGCGATGCTCGTCGGACTCCAGATGGTCGCATAGCTGATTTGTCAGCATGATCGACAACGTTTGATTGCAGGCGACGGCACTCGCCACGAGAGACGTTACCAGCGTGGCGCCGAATACGCTGATATGCCGGGCAAGCGATGCGACCATCCGATGCGCGCCATCCAGCAGTTCCGTCTCTTGGAAAATGCCGGAATATGACGATGAAATGCATACGATCAGCATCACTTTGACCATTGAAACGATTCCGCCACCATCGATCAGCGGTGCGACGCGCGCGTCAGCACAGTGGAATCCGAATACCAGTGCGTGGCCAATCGCGGTCCAATCCATATGTTGTACTGCAACGCAAATCGGCAATGCAGTCAGTATGCTGGCGGTCATGGTGATGCGCACGTCAACCCTGGCGATCGCCAGCGCGACCAACACCACTGCGGGCAGGACGGTGACCCAATCAAGATCGAACGCGTTGGAAAACAGTCCGGCAATGTCAATGGAGCTGTTGGAAGGATGCGTGCACAGCGCCAATGCCGCATACACTGCGCACGTCAGCACGAACGGTACCGCGGCGGTTTTCAACATCAGTCGGATATTGTCGAAAATGTTCGTGCGCGTCAGCGTTTTGACCAATTGGGCGCTGGTGGATACGGGGGAGCAGCGGTCGCCGAAATAGATGCCGGACAGTATCGCTCCACCGAGGAACACCGGTGGAACCTGCATGGAAGTGCCCAACGTCATCGTGATCACACCCATCGTCGCGGCCGAAGCGAACGATGATCCGGTCAGCAGAGACATCAGACAGTTGAGTAGGAACGTGAGTAGGACCACCACATGAGGATGCACCAGACCTGCCGTATTCGTCACAATGAACGACACAGTGCCTGCGGCGCGCCACAGGGTGGTCAGCAGGCCGATCAGAACGAACGTTACTACCACGATGCTGGCGGCACGCATGGTCGCGAAACCTTTGGAAATCATGGCGGTGAACGTATGCCCGGTAAGACGCCCATGAGCTAGGAAGATCACCACGCCGGCCAACAACGCCGGAATAATGGAAATGCCGGCGATAATGCAGGCGATCAACGCACCACAGAACAACGCCATTGTGATGAGCTCGGCCATGGATACACGTCCTTCCTTCATAGGTGCCATGCGAAACACCGCACCAGTGAACCCGATTGGCATGGTTGATGCGTGGACTGTTTCGATATATGACTATCGGTGTGGCATGCGGCCGTTGCGCTGCGTCGGTTTGCTTCAAGCCGACTTGAAGTTGGTAATCTGGCTCTGGAAGCAAAATCAAACAGAATAAGGAGAATTCATGGCTGATTTCGAAGCAAGGAAGCTGGACGAATTGGATCATCGCACTGATGATGCCTCCGCGCCCGAAGTGTTCTTCACATCTGTGATCACGCCGGAAAGCCTGATCAGAGCCTATCATGCGCTCGGGCGCAAGCCTCAAGGCAACGTGGCCATTAAAATCCATTCCGGCGAATCGGAGAAATCCAATAACCTCAATCCGGCGCTCGTCAAGGATCTCGTGCAGGAGATCGGCGGCACGCTCGTCGAATGTGCGACCGCATACGATGGCAATCGCGGAACGCCTGAGAAAAGCCTTGCCGTGTTCAAGGAACGTGGATACGCGGATATCGCACCGATCCAAATCATGGACATGGGCGGTGAAATCGAAATTCCGGTAGCCAAGCACCGTCATATCGCCTATGACATCGTCGGCAAGCATATCGACGACTATGATTCCATTTTCGTGCTCTCGCATTTCAAGGGGCATCCGATGGGCGGCTTCGGTGGCGCGCTCAAAAACGTGTCCATCGGCATCGCATCGTCGAACGGCAAACGCTGGATCCATTCCGCGGGCGTGGCCACCGACCACTGGGTGGAAACCGACCAAGATGACTTCCTCGAATCGATGGCCGAAGCCGACGAGGCGGTGATCAGCCACATGCATGGCAACATGATGTATCTGAACGTCATGAACCGCCTGTCCGTGGACTGCGACTGCTTACCCATCCCATCCGAACCAGACATGCACGATATCGGCGTGTTGTCATCGCTTGACCCGGTGGCACTCGATCAGGCATGCGTGGACCTTATCCACGTTGCCCCCGACGGAGCTTCCGTCACCGAACGCATCGCTTCCTGCCACGGCGAACACACGCTCGAATACGCCGAAGAACTCGGCATCGGCTCACGCTCGTACCGTCTGACCGTGCTCGACTGACAGTGTCCGTAATGACCACGAAACCGGCGGGAACGGGCGGTGTCGTAATCGCCCATATTGAAGCGCTGCTTGCCGAACGCGACCATGTGCTCGTTGCGATAGACGGGCCATGCGCATCCGGCAAAACCATGCTCGCCGCAACCGTCAACAAGCGTTTCGGCGGCAACGTGCTGCATATGGACGATTTTTTTCTACGTCCCGAGCAGCGCACGCCGGAACGACTCGCGCAACCCGGCGGGAACGTGGACCGCGAACGGTTCGAAACGGAAGTATTGGCTCCGCTTTTCGCCGGAAAAACCGTGCAATACCGTCCATGGGATTGTCATTCGGGCGATTTCGCGGTCTCTCGTACCGTCGAACCGGCTCGGTTGACCATCGTGGAAGGCAGCTACAGCATACATCCCGATCTGCGCGGGTACTACGATTGCATGATCTGTCTTGCGATTACGCCTGCTGAGCAACTGCGTCGGCTTGAGCAACGTAATCCGCGCATGCTGCGACGTTTCGTCGACGAGTGGATTCCGTTGGAAAACCGTTATTTCGAAGAGACCGGAACCGAATCGGCTGCCGACATGATCGTCGACACTGCATTGCTGACGATCATTGAAGAGAAGAAAACAAAAGGAGAATGAATATGTCTGATTCTGCAACTATGTCCGTGCGCGCTTTGCATCGTACCGACCTGCCGAAGCTGAGCCTGAGCACCAAAGCTGCGGCCACCGTGTTGGCCATTGTGGCCGCGGTCGCATTGCCGCAGCTGTTCCATGTCATTGGTGCCGTTTCCGGGCAGGGCACCATGCTTGGCGTAGCATTTCTGCCGATGCATCTGCCGATCATCTTTGTCGGCCTGATTGCCGGTCCTGCCGTCGGCGCCATCGCCGGAGCTGCCGCGCCGCTCGCCAGCTTCCTGCTGTCCGGCATGCCGATGCTGGCGATGCTGCCGCTGATGATGGTGGAATTGTGCGCGTATGGTCTTGTGGCCGGTTTGCTGCGCGAAGTCAAGCTGCCGAGTCTTGCGAAGGTGGTCATCGCCCAGCTGGCCGGCCGTGTGGTGCTGACCGCGGCCACTGCGATCGCTGTGTTCGCGTTCGGCTCAAGCAAGGCGGTCGCCGCAACATGGACGAGCGACCTGGCCACCGGTCTGCCGGGACTCGCCTTGCAGTGGGCGCTGATCCCGCTCGCCGCCTACTGGACCGAGTCGCTGATTGCCAAGCGCAATCACTGAACAACGATAGTTCAAACGCGGCAGTCAGCCACGTTCTGAACAAAACCGATATTTTCGGGAGCCAAGCCATTACGCTTGGCTCCCGTTGTCATATCAGTCGGGAAATCGGGAGAAACGGTCATGATCGCGGGAGTGTCCATCACCACATTGCTGCTGGTGCTTGCAGCCGGCATCGGGGCGGGATTCGTTGGATACGCGGTCGGCGCATCCTCGTTGATATCCTATCCGGCGTTGCTGGCGTTCGGCATTCCGCCTGTGTTGTCCAACACCACGAACACGGTGGGTGTGTGCGGTACGGGCATCGGCGGACTGCTTTCCGCCCGCAGGGAGCTCAGAGGCCAAGGCGTGCGCGTGGCCGTCTACGCCTGCATCGGATTGGTCGGTGGCATCATCGGCGGGCTGTTGCTACTGGAACTGCCGGCGAAGGTCTTCGAATTCGCAGTGCCGCCGCTTATCCTGTTCAGCGCGATCATCATCGCACTCAATCCACGGAAGAAGGCGGCCGCGCGCGACGCCGTGGCACAGGCGCTGCCGCAATCGCATCAAGGCGAACGAGCCGCGCGGATCGCCAGCAAAACCGCAAGCGGCACGTTGCGCAACGATCCGTGGTGGCTGTGGGTCGGCGTGAGTTTCGTCGGCGTCTATTCCGGCTATTTCGGCGCGGCCGCGGGCACGCTTGCCTTGGCGATCCTAGATTTGGGTAAGATCGGCCCGTTCCACCAGATCAACGCGCTGAAGACGGTAGTCGGGTTCGGCGCGAACATTTCCGCCGCAATCATGTTCATCATCCGTGGTTCCGTCGATTGGCCGTTCGCCATCATGATGTGTCTCGGTTGCACGATCGGCAGTGCGATCGCACCACCCGTCACCCGCCATATCCCGGAGAACATCATGCGCGCCGCCGCTGTGCTAACCGGCATCATCCTCGCCGTCAAGCTCGGCTGGTCCACCTACCTGTGACATGCGCTGTACATTGATTCGCAAGGTGAAGTCCCGCTGGAAGAACCGGTTTCTCCAGCGGATTTCTTTTTCTAGCTGCCTTGCGATTGAAGGACCTGCGAGCCGTCCATCGGTATCTCGCAAAACAGCATCGTGTCAGATAAGCGTCGACAGCGCTCGCATGACGATGTCCACGTCCTTGTTTTCCAATTCGCGAATGACATGCAGATAGGTTTCCTGTGTTGTGGTCATGCTGGCGTGGCCGAGGCGGCGCGACACGCTGGCGATTGATACGCCGGCGAACAGCAGCAGTGATGCGTGCGTATGCCGTAATCCGTGGATGGAAATGACTGGCACATCCACGTTCTTGCAATGTCTGGCAAGCACGTCGTTGGCTGTGGAATTGTAGACTTTGCCGTGCACGAAGATGGGTTTGTCATGCGGAAGATTCTTGAGCAGTCCGGAAAGCTGCATGATGAGCTGCCAGTCAAGCTGCACTTTGCGCACGGAGGATTCGTTTTTCGTGGGTACAAAACCGCCGCCGTTTTTGTAATCCCAGGTTTTGCTGACGGAAAGCGTTTGGTGGGCGAAATCGAAGTCGTCGGGCGTGAGCCCAAGCGCTTCGGAGAAGCGGAGTCCGGTTTTCGCGATGAGGAGGATGAGCCAATCCCAACTTGCCTCATCGCCAAGATCAAGATCAGCGAGCATAGCGTGCAGCTCGAATTGGTTGAGATACTTCATTTTTTTGATGCGTGGCTGCTTGCCTTTGATAATGACTTTGCGTGTCGGATCACGGGGAATGAGTCCTTCATCAACGGCATCGAGAATGGCGCCTTTGATCTGGTGATGAAAATCCATGGTGGTCTGGCGCTCATGATGCTGCGCGTAACCGTTAATGAGCTGCTGATAGGCGGTGCGATCCATATCGGCAAGTCTTAGTTCAGGGATGAGTTTGCTGAGCCAAGATTGTGTGAGTCGATATTTACCCATGGTCACGTCTCTGATGGCACCTTCCTTATACGTTCTCACCCACTGGGCGTAGTAGTCGCAGAACAGCGATTCCGAGGTGATGTTTTCCTGCATAGTGTGCACCTTTCTAAAAAAGGTAGGGGATAAGGTGCAGCCATCATACTTACGCTGATGAAGGGTGATGAGCGAGTTCAGACGGTCAAAGAATGCGCCGATTTGGCGCTGCTCAGCTAAATTCGTCCATGGGATAAATATCGTTTTCATTCCTTCGATGTCGATGCTTCGCCCATCGCGAATCCCATAAACATGCGGCTTCAAATCCACATCGATAAAACGCTTCGATCTGAAATAGAGATAATAAAAATCAGAATCGACATTTTTGCCACGGAAGATATGATAAGCGGGACTAACCAAACCGTAGCATGTAGCCTTTTCGAGCCCTCCCTCAAACGAACGAAGATGGACAATAAAATCTCCTGTATCAACAACTTTGTAATTTGAAAGACTGCTTCTATCAAACTGGAGGTTTCGCTTGGACTCGTCACGATGAACTGTGCCTCCGCCCTGAATGATTGTAAGTGCAGGCAAATCGTCTCGATCTTTTTCGGAATGCTCCTCGAACAGTTCACCCAGCTTACGCTGTTCCCAAGCGGGGGCGCGGTATTCTTATGGAAGATGTGCAGTCACTCGTGGAGCCGTGCATTGGTTTGCCGGTACCGCAATGAGGAGGGATAGATGAATAAGCAGCAGCTCGCTTCGAAGATTTGGGAATCCGCCAATAAGATGCGTTCCAAGATCGAAGCGAACGAATACAAGGATTACATTCTTGGCTTCATCTTCTACAAATTCCTTTCGGAAACTGAACTGATGCGCTTGAAAGCCAGCGACTTCACTGAGGACGACCTTCCGCAGCTCACGGAGGACAATCCGGACATTGTGGAATTCGTGCAGGGTGAGTGCGGCTACTTCATCGCCTATGACAACCTGTTTTCCACATGGATTAAACAAGGTAACGATTTCGAGATTTCCAACGTGCGTGATGCGCTTTCGGCGTTCTCCCGCAACATCAATCCGGCGCACAAGAAAGTATTCGACGGTATTTTCGACACTCTACAGACCGGACTTTCCAAGCTCGGTACCGATGCAAGAAGCCAGTCCAAGGCCGCGCGAGATTTGATTTACCTCATTAAAGACATTCCGATGGATGGTCGTCAGGATTATGACGTTCTCGGCTTCATCTACGAATATCTCATCAGCAATTTCGCCGCCAATGCGGGGAAGAAGGCCGGCGAATTCTACACACCTTCTGAGGTTTCCCAGCTGATGAGCGAAATCGTCGCCTGGCATTTGCAGGGGCGCGAGCAGATCAAGATCTACGACCCGACATCCGGCTCTGGTTCCTTGCTGATTCATATTGGCCAAGCTGTGGCTCGGCGCAACGGCAATCCGGATTCCATCATGTATTACGCGCAGGAGCTCAAGGAGAACACCTACAACCTCACGCGTATGAATCTGGTGATGCGTGGCATTCTTCCCGACAACATCGTTGCCCGCAACGGCGACACCTTGGAGGATGACTGGCCATGGTTCGACACGTTGGAGAACAAGGAGGAAACGTACAATCCGCTGTTCGTGGATGCGGTGGTCTCCAACCCACCCTATTCGCAGAATTGGGATCCCACTGACAAGGAGATCGATCCGCGCTTCAGCTATGGCATAGCCCCGAAATCCAAGGCGGACTACGCCTTCCTGCTCCACGACTTGTACCATCTGCGTGCCGATGGCATTATGACCATCGTTCTGCCGCATGGGGTGCTGTTCCGCGGCGGCGAGGAAGGTCAGATTCGTAAGAATCTGATCGAGAACCGTCATATTCAGGCGATTATTGGTCTACCGGCGAATATTTTCTTTGGTACGGGTATCCCCACCATCGTGATGGTGTTGCGCAAAAAACGTGACGACGACAAGGTGCTCATCGTTGATGCGTCGAAGCATTTCATCAAGGACGGTAAGAACAACAAGCTACAGGCTTCCGACATCAAACGCATTGTCGATGTGGTATCGAACAATCGCACGGTACCCAAGTTCAGCCGTCTGGTGTCCATTGATGAGATTCGTGCCAACGATTACAACCTCAACATTCCGCGTTATGTCGATTCATCCGAGGATGCGGAGACGTGGGATGTGTACGCTTCGATGTTTGGTGGCGTTCCGAAGAGTGAGGTTGAGCAGCTTGAGGAATATTGGAACGCCTGGCCGAGTCTGAAGGCCGAGCTGTTCCGTGATAACGGTGCCTGCTACGCCTGCGACCATGACGACATCGCTTCCGTGGTGCGCAACAATGCCGACGTACAGGCGTTCATTGCCTCGTATGGGCAAGCCATTTCCGGCCTGCCTGCTGACCTGCGCTCCCGTTTGGTGGAGCATCCTGAACAGGTGGATGCGCTCGGGCAGGAAACGGCCATCGGCAAGGAATTGGATGCGATGGTTGCCGATACCGCGCTGATCGATCCGTATGACGCCTATCAGAAGCTTGATGATGCGTGGAACGGCATCTCCATTGATCTGGAAGTGTTAGGTTCCGAAGGTTTCGATGCGGTAAGAGCCGTGGATCCGAACATGGTCGTCAAGAAGAAGGCCGGCAAGGATGTGGAAGTGCAGGATGGCTGGATTGGCCGCGTTCTGCCGTTCGACCTGGTTCAGCGCGAGCTGCTGCACGATGATTTGGCCGCAATCGAGACGGATGAACGCCGTGTGCAGGACATCGATTCCGAGATTGAAACTATTTTGGAAGGTTTCGATGAGGATGACAAGCAGAACAGTGATGCGATCAACCAGGACGGTGATGCCTTCGTTGCTACCGAGCTGAAGAAAGCGGTCAAGGCGATCGGCAAGAATCCGGCTTCCGACTTCGAGCGTGGCTTGGTGCAGTCCCAGAAACTGTTTGATGAGGCGAAGAAGCTGAAATCCGGCATCAAGACCAAGCGAAACGCGTTGGAGGAGAAGACCTACAACACGATTAAGGCATTGAGTGACGAGGAAGCCAGAAGGTTGCTGGAAGCCAAGTGGATTACGCCATTGCAGAAGCAGCTGGAAGAACTGCCGAATGCGGTGATCGACGAATTCATTGGCAAAGTGAACGCGTTGAAGAACAAGTACGCCACCACATATGCCGACGTATGCGGCCAAATCGATGAAGCGGAGAAGGAATTGGCCGGAATGCTTGGCGATTTGACCGGCAATGCCCGCGATCTGGCGGGCTTGGAAGAGCTCAAATCACTGCTCGGGGGTGAATAATTATGGTCGAACAGCATGGGAAAACACTAGTTCCGCAGATTCGTTTCGCTGGTTTCACTGACCCTTGGGAACAGCGTAAGCTGGGTGAACTGTTCGAGGAGAGTGATGAACGAGCTTCCGATAGAGAGATTTTGTCTGTCAGCGTAGCCAACGGGATATACCCAGCATCTGAGTCCGATAGGGAGACGAATCCTGGCGCGAGTCTCGCGAACTACAAAATAGTGCATTTCGGAGATGTCGTTTACAACAGTATGCGCATGTGGCAGGGGGCTGTAGATGCAAGTCGGTACGACGGCATCGTAAGCCCCGCATATGTAGTAGCAAGGCCCAATTCCGAGGTTTATGCACGATTCTTTGCGCGCCTTCTTAGGCAACCGATGTTGCTAAAACAGTATCAACAGGTTTCGCAGGGCAATTCCAAGGACACTCAAGTATTGAAATTCGATGACTTTGCTTCAATCGGAATTTCTATGCCTGCCTCAGAAAACGAGCAGTGCCAAATCGGCGCGTTCTTCGACCGTCTGGACTCGCTCATCACCCTTCATCAGCGTAAGTATGACAAGCTCTGCGTGCTGAAAAAATCCATGCTCGATAAGATGTTCCCTAAAGGGGGTTCCCTGTATCCGGAGATTCGTTTTGCCGGTTTCACTGACCCTTGGGAACAGCGTAAGCTGGGGGAATTTGGTTCTGTTGCCATGTGCAAGCGCATCTACAAAGAGCAGACCTCGGAGCAGGGTGATGTTCCGTTCTTTAAGATTGGAACTTTTGGTGCGAATCCAGATGCCTTCATCTCCAACGAGCTGTTTGAAGACTTCAAATGTATTTATCCGTATCCAACCCCGGGTACGTTATTGATATCGGCTGCAGGTAGTATTGGACGGGTTGTTGAATACCAAGGTGAAAAGGCATATTTTCAAGACTCAAACATTGTTTGGCTCGAACATGATCATAGATTGAACGATGCGTTTCTCAAGCCTTTGTACTCGCGAATTGAATGGGGCTTAGAGGGCAGCACGATTAAGCGACTTTACAATAAGGACTTACTGAGTGCAGAAGTCACTGTCCCAGGCAGTAGAGAGCAAAAAGGAATCGGCCAATTCTTTGCCAAGCTCGACAACCTCATCACCCTTCATCAGCGTAAGCTCGAATTACTTCGGAATATCAAGAAATCCATGCTCGACAAGATGTTTGTATAGGGGTGTTCATGGCAATAATCACGCTATTTCACGGTTCCCCGCACGAGTCAGTGACCCCCGAGTATGGTTTGGGTAACGACAAGCATGACTACGGTCGTGGTTTTTATCTGACTAAAAGTGTCGAGCTCGCCAAGGAATGGGCCGTGTGCAGGCCGGATGAGTCCAATGGCTGGGTTCACCAGTACGAACTGAACACGAATGGGCTGCGCATCCTGGATTTTCAGGAACATAGCGTGCTTGCCTGGCTGGCCGAGCTGATGAAACATCGTGATGCCGCCGATTCCAAGCGTTATCGCGTGCTTGCCGCAAAATTCATCGCCCAATACGGCATCGATACCAGCGGTTATGACATCATCAAAGGCTGGCGTGCGAACGCCTCGTACTTCTACATCGCTAAAGAATTCGTCCGAGACAATGTGGACGTCAATATCTTGGAGGAACTGCTGTCGCTTGGAGGTCTGGGAATTCAGTATTGTGTCAAGACCGAAAAGGCATACGGTCAATTGCGAGAAGTCAAAGATGGCTTGCTTTCCGTCAGCTATAGCGAATTTAACGACAAATACAATCAGAGGGATGTTGAGGCACGGCAGAACATGCGTGATCTTATCAATTCCGATGCCAATACGGTGACCAACGTGTTCAGCACGTTGCTCTAGGGGTGATGACAATGCAGGCATATCCAGAGGTCTACCGGGATGATGTGGTGGAAAGCCAAGGCAAGCTTTTCGACTACGTGGCGCAGTCGTTCCCTGACAAGAGCACAGAGGATTTCATCGCCACGTATATGACGAGCAAAACACGCAAAAGCATTGATGAAGCCAAAGCCTACGTCAATACGATGGATGCGGAAGAGCTGTGGAAGTATTTCACCGAGACCGAGCATTACCAATTGAAGGACGGCAAGGCGCTTAAAGGGTTCATGCCCGATTGGATCGGTGAGTTCTATGCCTACTACCAATGGTTCTACGGTATTCCCAGTTCTGAAGTGATCACCAGAGTGCCGTTGGACTTCCTGAAGAAAGCCTATTTCGGGCTGCATGATCTTGATCTGGAACTTGCGGTGCGGAAAGTCGGCGAGGAATGACAGGCATCGTCTGCTTCCATAATCCCGATGAGGAGAACGGGTACCTGAGCAACTGGTATCCGTCGCACTTCGTTGTGAACGGTGTCGGGTTCTCCTCGATGGAACAGTACATGATGTACCGCAAGGCATGCTGTTTTAACGATGCCGAAACAGCCGCGCGAATCCTCGAAACCGATGACGTGGCCGAGATTAAACGCCTTGGCCGACTGGTGGCCGGTTATGACGATCACGTGTGGAACGGCGTTCGCCAAATCGAGGTCTATGAAGGATTACTTGCCAAATTCAGCCAGAACGCCGAACTTGGGGCACGGCTTGAGGTAACTGGCACCGCGCTGCTGGCGGAATGCGCCGTCAAAGACCGCATCTGGGGCATCGGCCTGTCGATGCATGACCCAGCCAGGCTCAATCCGAGCCAATGGCGCGGTCGGAACCTGCTCGGATACGCTCTAATGCTCACACGAAGGAAGCTCAGCCGTATAGATTGATGGTAATACGGCTGTTTTCCGGGCTCTAATTGTCCCCGCTTGGGAACAGCGTAAGCTGGGTGAACTGTTCGAGGAGAGTGATGAACGAGCTTCCGATAGAGAGATTTTGTCTGTCAGCGTAGCCAACGGGATATACCCAGCATCTGAGTCCGATAGGGAGACGAATCCTGGCGCGAGTCTCGCGAACTACAAAATAGTGCATTTCGGAGATGTCGTTTACAACAGTATGCGCATGTGGCAGGGGGCTGTAGATGCAAGTCGGTACGACGGCATCGTAAGCCCCGCATATGTAGTAGCAAGGCCCAATTCCGAGGTTTATGCACGATTCTTTGCGCGCCTTCTTAGGCAACCGATGTTGCTAAAACAGTATCAACAGGTTTCGCAGGGCAATTCCAAGGACACTCAAGTATTGAAATTCGATGACTTTGCTTCAATCGGAATTTCTATGCCTGCCTCAGAAAACGAGCAGTGCCAAATCGGCGCGTTCTTCGACCGTCTGGACTCGCTCATCACCCTTCATCAGCGTAAGTATTGTGGTGTTGCGTCTTGGATGTTAGGGGTTGCGCTCGTAAGATTGGGCTCAGAAAGTGACGGTGCATTCGGGGAGATGAAACATGTTCTACGATAAAGAATCGGATTTCGAAGACGATCTGGTCGCGGTACTGAAGCGCCATGGATGGACCGATGGCGTGCTGGAATACCCAACCGAACAGGACCTTATCAGCAATTGGGCTAACATCCTGTTCGACAACAACAAAGGCATTGATCGATTGAATGGGCAGCGCCTTACCAAAGGCGAGATGGCGCAGATCCTCGAACAAATCGAAACATTGCGCACACCATTGGCGCTGAATTCCTTCATTAACGGTAAAACCGTATCCATTAAACGTGATAATCCCAAGGATGAGGCTCATTACGGCAAGGAAATCAGCCTGAAGATCTATGATCGCCAGGAAATAGCAGCGGGGCAAAGCCGGTACCAAATCGCAAGACAGCCGATGTATCCGGCGAAAAACAAGATGCTGAACGATCGCAGGGGGGACGTTTGCCTGCTTATCAACGGCATGCCGGTCATCCACATCGAACTGAAGAAAAGCGGCATCCCCATAAGCCAGGCCACCAATCAAATCGCCAAATACGCGCATGAAGGCGTGTTCGCCGGATTGTTCAGACTCGTGCAGGTCTTCGTGGCCATGAATCCGGATGATGCCGTGTACTTCGCCAATCCTGGCGAAGGCGACTTCAACAGCAACTACTTTTTCCACTGGGCTGATTTCAACAATGAGCCCATAGCGGCGAACAAACATGTTGGGCAGGACGAGTGGAAACGGTTCGCGTCGGACCTGTTGTCCATTCCCATGGCTCATCAGCTCATCGGTTTCTACACGGTTGCAGATTCCGCGGACGGATGCCTCAAAGTGCTGCGCAGCTACCAATACCAAGCGGTGAACGCCATTTCCGATCGTGTACGCACCTGCAAATGGGATGAGCCGGTGCCAAGCGGTACTCCGGGACGCCCAGGCGGCTATGTGTGGCATACCACCGGCTCGGGCAAAACCATGACCAGTTTCAAAGCGGCGCAGCTCATTGCCGGCTCGAAAGACGCTGACAAGGTCATCTTCCTTATGGACCGTATCGAGTTGGGTACGCAGTCACTGCTGGAATACCGGTCGTTCGCGGATGATGCCGATGACGTGCAGGGTACGGAAAACACGGATGTGCTCAAGGCGAAGCTGGCAAGCATCGACCCGAAGGACACGCTTATCGTCACGTCCATTCAGAAAATGAGCAACATCAAAGCAGGCGAGGGGCATATCACCGAAGAGGAAGTGAAGAAGCTCGCCGGCAAACGCATCGTGTTCATCATCGACGAATGTCATCGTTCCACATTCGGCGAGATGCTGCAGGATATTCGCCGTTCCTTCCCGAACGCACTGTATTTCGGTTTCACAGGTACTCCAATCCATGAGGAGAACCGTAAGAAGGGCTCGACCACATCAATGGTGTTCGGCGATTGCCTCCACCGGTACAGCATCGCCGATGGCATCCGCGATGGCAATGTGCTCGGCTTCGACCCGTACATGGTGCTGACGTACCGAGACAGGGACGTTCGCCAGGTGGTCGCATTGGAGAAGGCGAAGGCGTCGACGATTGAGGAAGCCCAAGCGGATCCGGCGAAAGCCGAAGTGTTCTACCATTACATGGATCCGAATCAAATGCCGATGGGACCTATGGAAACGCAGGCCGGAGAACGCATCAAGGGCATTGAGGATTACCTGACTTCGGCACAGTACGCGCAGGACACCCCGCATGAGGGCAAGGTTGTGGAGGATATTCTCGATCAATTCCCATTGCTGAGCAGGGGCAACAAATTCCATGCGATGCTGGCCACGAGTTCCATTCCCGAGGCGATCAGCTATTATCGCTTGTTCAAGGAGCGTGCGCCGCAGATGCATGTGACTGCGCTGTTCGACCCCAATGTCGATAACTCCGACGGCGCGATTCTCAAAGGGGACGCGCTTCAGGAGATCATCGGCGATTACAACGAACTGTTCGGCAAGGATTTCATCATCCCCACATGGCCGAAGATGAAGAAGGACATCACGGCGCGGCTTTCCCACAAGCGGCCATATCTGACGGTCGACCAGCATCGCGAGGAACGGCTGGATCTGCTGATCGTGGTCGACCAGATGCTGACGGGCTTCGACTCCAAGTGGGTCAACACGCTGTATCTCGACAAAATCATCGATTACGAGAACATCATTCAGGCGTTCAGCCGTACGAACCGACTGTTCGGCCCTGATAAGCCCTTCGGAACGATACGCTACTATCGCAAGCCGCATACCATGAAAGGGTATATCGAAGCGGCGGTGAAACTGTATTCCGGAGACAAGCCGCTTGATCTGTTTGTGCAGAAGCTGCCGGAAAACGTGCGTCTGATGGATGCGCGTTTCGAAGAGATCGCTTCCGTGTTTCGTGCCGAAGGCGTGGAGGATTTCATGAAGCTGCCGGAGTCTGTGGAAGCATGCCGGAAGTTCGCGAAGCTGTTCTCGGAACTCAATGATTTTCTTGAAGCCGCCAAAGTACAAGGATTTACATGGCAGCAGCGGGAATACTCCGTCACCCATGACGATGGTTCGGTGGAGGTTGTGCGGCCGGAACTCGATGAACGCACATATCTGATTCTCGTTCAGCGATACAAGGAGTTGTTTGCTGGAGATGGCGAAGGCCATAGTGAGGGTCCTGAGGCTCCATACGATCTTGATGGGCATATCACCGAAATCGACACGGGATTGATTGATACGGATTACATGAACGCCAACTTCACCAAATGGCTCAAGGCGCTTGGTGGAGGAGATCCAGACCTGTTGGCATCAGCTGAGGAGGAATTGCATAAGTCGTTCGCTTCGCTCAGCCAAGAGGAACAACGGTACGCCGAACTGTTCATGCATGATGTGGAACGTGGCGAAATCGAGTTGGAGGAAGGCAAGACGCTGCGCGACTACATCACGTATTACGCTGACAGTGCTCAGAATAGCCAAGTAGAGAAAATCACAGAGAAGCTTGGTGTTGACAGCAATCTGCTCAGAGAGATGATGCGGCTTGATCTTACGGAAAACAGCCTGAACGAGTTCGGCCGGTTTGATCGATTGAAAGCTTCGGTTAACAAGTCTCTGGCGAAGGCATTTTTCGATAAGCCGGATAGTCCGGTCTCACAATTCACTGCAAATCTTCTCGCCACCAAGTTGCTGAAAAGCTTTATCCTTGAAGGAGGGTTCGATCTGGACGATCGTAAATAGCGGACGGTAGTAAAACAGGGGGAGAATCATGTCGGTTGTCGATGAGGCGAAACTGAGGTATCTGGACTTTCTTTCGCGTGAGGATCGGGTACGCCACCATCGCTACGTTGAGGAAATGAAACAGTATGACATGATGCGCTCCGGCGACATCAATGCCATTTCGGAAAGCGCGAAACTGTGGGATTCCGGACTATACGGCCATCTGTCGGACGATCCTCTGAAAAACGCGAAATACCGTTTCGTCACCACCATTACCTTGGCCACGCGTTTCGCCATTGAAGGTGGCATGGACGAGGAAGACGCATACAACGCCTCCGATCTGTACATTCAAGATCTTGACAATTGCAAGACCCCGGAAGACGTGCGCCGACTGCACACCGACATGATGACTTTCTTCACTTGGGCCATGGCCGACATGCAGAAAACCGACACCCATTCCAAAGCCGTCAACGAGTGCATGGACTACATCCACTACCATCTGCATGAGAAAATCACTGTCGCGATTCTGGCACAGCACGTGCATTTGAATCCCACGTATCTGTCGGAACTGTTCGCACGCGAAACGGGAACGTCATTGTCGCAATACATTACCGACAAACGTATGGAAGCCGCCGAAAACATGCTGAAATATTCGGAATACAGCTTCAATGAGATCGCACAGATCCTCGCATACCGGTCGCAAAGCCACTTTTCGAAAGTGTTCAAAAAACATAGCGGCATGACACCGGGGGAGTACCGCGCCAAGTATTCGCAGAACGGCATTTGGCCGGAGTAGTAGCGCCTCGGCGTGTCGCGGGCGATGCGGTGAACCGGACGTAACGACATCGCGAACTTCGGGTGTGCCAATCGTGAAATCGATGTGGTTTCGCGTGTGGCATACGTTCGAATCGACTACGGTGAAAGTATTCAATGATGATGCGCGCAGGCCGAATGAACGGCAGAACGGAAACGCGCGCAGGATGTGGATGAAAGTAAAGGAATAAACGAATATGGGAATGCCTCTTGATTTGTATGTGATTCGACATGGCGAATCCGAAGCGAACGTGATTATCAGTG
>OFMB01000736.1_pt1 | contig 18461 bp, 18 predicted proteins | sample 1541111 | NCBI WGS metagenome assembly OFMB01 (sample SAMN04209241, study PRJEB22552) | human gut metagenome | biome: gut; material: feces | host: Homo sapiens | place: USA: Oklahoma
ATCCACGCGCCGACGGCGATGTACAGGCTCAACGCCCACAGGCCGCCGACCATGTCGGACACCAACTGCATGAACGGGAAGAACGTGAAGTTCGGACTCACCTTCAGGTTCGAGATGTCACCGTTGTTCAGGCCGGTGGCGACGGACACGATTGTTGCCGCGGCGGGCGCCGCGAGATTGTGTAACATGATGCACACTCCTTTCAGAAGATTCCACGCGGCCGGACGGCCCGGCCACGCCGATAATCGGCAGGGGGATTATTTGCTTCCGGTCAACCATTTCCATAGGCCGGTCGCGCCGTCCTTGATGCCCTGGCCGGCCTTCTGGAATATGTTGCCCTTGCCGTCACCGCCGGAGACCCAGTTCCAACCCTTCAAAGCGTCGTCGACGGCGCCTTTCACGGTGGTCTTGACCGTGTCGGAGATACCGGACACGATGTCGTCGCCCAACTGTTTGACCAGTCCGGTCAGACTGTCGTCGCCCTTGCCTCGACCGTCCTTCAGGTTGGTTTTCCCACTGCCGGACGCCTGCGTGTAGGAACGGTTCACGCCCAACCCGTTGGAGCCGAACACGTTGCAGCTCCAACCCCATCCGCTCACGGCGGCTCCGATCACGAACGGGACGAGCATGGCGGCGAGCAGGCGTTTCCAACTGAACGCGCGTTCCATCTGGTTGTTGGACACCAGTCCCGGGATGAGGCTGACGCAGCCGATGATGATCACGCCCACGCACAATACGAGCGCGACGGCGATCACGCCGCCGGCCATGTCTCGGACGCCGGACACATCCCAGGCCGGGTCGGGTTTCAAACCCTTCAACGCGTTGTCCGCGAGGTTCAATGCTTCCATTTCTGTTTCCTTCCATTCGAGGTCCATCAGTACCAGCCGGTCGCTTCGGAATGGGCCCAAGCGCCGCAAGGCGACTGGTAGCGTTGTTGGATGTAGCCCAATCCCCATTTGACCTGCGTGGCCGCGTTCGTCTTCCAATCCTGTCCCGCGGACGCCATCTTGCTGCCGGGCAGTGATTGGGGGATGCCGTACGCGCCGGAGGACGGATTCGTCGCGTTCCACTGCCAACCGGATTCGCGTGTCCAGAGCTTGTCCAGACAGTCGAATTGGCTATCATCCCAACCGAAGTCCTTGAGTTTGCGTCGGGCTATCTTCTTCGCGTCCGCGGCCGATGCCTTGTCCCCGGACACGTCGGATGTGGAGTCGTCGCCCGTCACGCACTGTTCCGTACCGGACGAGCCGGACGCGCCCATGCCCGTGAGCTTGTCGTTCGGCAGCACGTACGTGCCACCATTCCTGATCGGCATGGTCCGTGAATACACTTTGTAGCCGGCGCCCTTCTCACTGGTGGTGATGGTGCCCTTCGCGGTGTCCACGCTTTCGACGATGCCGACATGGCCGTACGTGGGATCCGAATCCTGCACGCCGGCGGGCCAGCTGATGATCGAACCCGCGACCGGCGCGTCCGTCGTGGTCTTGTAGCCGGCCGCTGTGGCGGACCTGGCCCAATCCTGCCCGTTGCCCCAATATTGGCCTATGTTCTTCCAGCCGAGTTTCTTCGCCCGCATGCACGTCCACCACGTGCATTGGCCGTACGCGTACGCGACGCAGAGGTTGTTCGGCCCCTGCTGCCCGTTGAACCAAGCCTCGGCGTCCTTCTCGCTCATGCCGACCACGTTCGTGGAACCGGTGCTGCCGGACACGGCCTGCGCGGATGATTGGCCGCCATGGGGATCGTTCACGTTCATGGAGCCCTTGTACCGGTAGTAGGCCGCGTAGCCGGCCGCGTACGAGTCGATGCTGATCTCGTCGCCGGTCTGGTCTCCGGGCTTGGGACCTTCAATACCATTGTTCTCGTCGTGGTGCGCGCCCACGAACCTGCCGTCGCCGATGTAGATCTCCGTGTGGCTGGAACTCCATACGATGTCGCCGGTCTGCAGGTCGGACACGCGTGACCAGTCGTGTCGTTCGAATCCCGCGTGCTTCAGGGCCGCGTCCTCACCGTAGGTGGAGAAGGGGTACGAGCCCACGTCCAGGCCGGCCTGTTTCAACGCGTAGTAGACCAGGCTGGAGCAATCGTAGTCCGGGTTGCCGGTACGACGCGGCTGACTGTAGCCGTGGGAATCGTCCGCGGCGATGTTCTTGGCCCATTCGACCCATGAGGTCGTTGTTCCGGCCGCGTTGGACAATCCACAGTTCGTGCCGTACTGCGATTGGACCATGGCGACGAGGATGGTGCTGAGGCTCATGAGCATGACGAGCGGCACGATGACGATCATCGGCACGGCCAGACCGAACACGGTGGCGCCTTTCACCAGACCATGCCCGCCGTTCCCGGTCCTCTCCGCCATAGGCTCCTCCCATCATCGGCACGCTTATTGCAATCCATTCCACGCGGATGCGGGGGAGAACGACGCCGATAATCAGCGAGGGGGAGTGGACGGGAGCCATGGAGAAGCAAAACCGACTCGACGAGGACCGGTCAAGAAGATAGTATCGTCCATTACAGGCCAGACGGAAAGGTGAGTGAACTATGAGCATCGAGATGCGCCCGTTATCTGGAACACGCCCGTTGTACGTGGACGAGCCGGAACCGTTCTGGCCGGCGGGAGACGACCCGGACCTCTACAAGCTGGAACTCTGGAGACTCCACAAAGTGGGATTGGTCCAAGGCCTGCGCAGCGTGCCCTGCTGGAAGTGCGGATACTTGGTCATCCAAAGCGGACTGTTCCTGGAACTCGAGGGACGGGACGGATACCATTGCCGCGTCGTATCCTGGAGCGACGCCCACAACGCCGGTATACTCTCGCAACCATTCCTGCGCACGCTTTCCGACTGCTGGCGTGTACGCCCGACGTATTCCAAGTCGGCGGGGTACGCATATCTGGGCATAACCTGCCCGAAATGCGGCAGTCTCCAAGGAGACAATTTCGTCTACGACAACTATCAGGGCCGGGGAGGCGTGTTCAGCGATCCTGAAGACAAGTCCCCGCTAGAGGTACTGCCCTTGCCGGTGTTCACCGATGATTGGCCGCAAAGATTCCATTGGGCGTTCGACTCGTTCAGCCTCGATCTGGAACCATGGAGGATCAGGTTCGGCAAACCGGTCGCGATATGGGGCAACGCCTGGCCATGGAGCGAATGAGACCACGCAAGACTATGACGGCCGACGCGGCAAGCTCGCGGCGGGGAATATCAGTTGCGGAATAATTCCGCAACTGATATTCTGCCTCCGTGCCAGGAAATGGTGCCTCGCTTATTCGATCAGGGAATCGAAGCCGTTCGTCCGCAGGGACTCATCGGCCAATGATGTTTGCTCCATTGCGGAGATCATTCCCTTCCCGGCATCGATGATAGGAGAGACCTGTTCCCATGAATCCGGTACGGGCACGGGCAGACCCCAGATGTGCCTTGGTTGGAGATGCTGCTGCACCGAGCCGAACTCGTCGAGTTTCATGAGATTCATCGCCGTGGACGACATCAGGAACGCCAGGAGATACGCCCTCATATTCTCGTCGGGAACGCGGACGCGTACCAGGTCGTCGCTGATGACGTACTTGTCCGCGAGTATCCGCGTGGCGTAGGTGACTTTGCCGATCGTGCCGGAACGGGAAATGAGGATGTCCCCCTTCTGCACGCGCAGCATTCTGACGCATTCCTTCTGTTTGTCGGTGGCGCGCGACATGTCAAACCATTTGACGGTCATTCGTCGCTGCTCCAACGCTCCGTTGGCGGTGAGATACGGTGTCAGATTCGTCGTGTCGCTTGGGTCTTCGACGACGAGGCTTCGTGAGCTCCATCGTGGCCCCATGTAGATGCGGATGTTCTTGTCGAGTTGGCCGATGGTGGTGACCGACCAATCGGGTTTGTCGTCGAATTTGCTGACTTTTTCCAACGTCGCGTTCAATTCGGGTGAATAATGCTGCGGGTTGAGGTTGAGATTGTCGTCCAATTCGCCGCGTTCCGCGGTGAAACAGGTTTCGGATTCGGTGAACGTTCCGATGTCTCTGAATGTCTTGTATGCTTCCGCGATCTGGGTCAGGTCCTCATCCAGCTCGCTGGTGGCGGAGCCTTTTTCGTCAAGTGCGAACACTGGTTCGCCCTTCGAATCCTTGCCGACCCTTCTGGATTGGGCCATGAAGATGGTGTAGTCGCCGGGTACCGGATCGTCTTCCAAAGGTTTGGAGAGGAAAAGGACGCATGTTCGAACGCCTGTGTCGGGTTCGAAAGTGTTCTTGTGCAGCGTGACCACCGCATCCACCTTGCATCGCGACAGCATCCACCTGCGGTAGTTGATGTAGGTGCGGTTGTCCAGGATTCCTTTCGGAAGGACGATGCCGATGCGACCGCCCGGCTTGAGCCAATCGATGCAGCGTTCGAGGAACAGGAGCTCCGGCGCCTGACGGATCAATAGGGTGCCGTGGCCGGCATCCCGATCATCATCGTCCGTGATCGTGGGGAACGTGCCTTCCGGATCGGGTCTGTGTCCGAAACCGAATAATTTGAGGATGTCCGGATCCATCATCATGGATTCGGTTTTTTGCCCGGAGAACGGAGGATTGGTGATGATGATGTCCGGCGTGCCTTTTGGACAGTGGCTGGTTATCCACCCGTCCAGATTGGAATACTTGTCGAGTGAGTTTCCCTGGGTCATGCCGGTGTTGCCGTCCCCGGTCAGAAGCATCGCCGTTTTGGCGATCTTCACGAGTCTTTTCGAGATCTCGACCAGGAACACCGAATTCTTGCATAAGCCGAGCCGTCTTTCCCGTTGTGGGCTGCCCGGTTTGGTGCCGTCGATGGCTTTGCGCCGCTTGTATCTGAACGCGGCGGTGGCGAAACCGCCGCTGCCGCCGGCGGGGTCCAGCACTTTGTCGGCTATGTCGGGGTCGAGCATATCGACCATCGCTTTGACCACGAGCCGGTTCGTGAAGAACTGTCCCTGCTGGCGTTTGAGTGTGACATGGGTGAACTGCTCGTATGCCGCGCCCATCAGATCCCAGTCGTCCGCATCGTCCTCCCTGCTGACGAACGAATAGTCCTGGAGCACGGAAGCCGCTTCGACGAGGGTGGAGTCGCCGACGGCGATGTCCTCGTCCTTGTCGAAGACCGTGGGATACTGTTCCGCGTACTCATGGAACAGGCTACGGATGGTTTTCGCCACGGCGGCCCGCCCGTCTTCGGACTTGTACTGTTCCGGAGTGATCCAGAAATGGGGGTAGGCGGTGTCGGAAGTCACCGTCTCGTCATAGATCTTGGCGAGAAGGATACGCACCATGTCCATGGTAAGGTCGGAATCCGCGTTCTCCATGCCCCTGCCGTAAAGACGGTTATGGCACATCGCCAACAGTCTGCGCACATTACGGGGTCGTTCCAACTCTCCTATGCGCGGAGTCCTCCCATCCTCCCATCCTTGACCGCACCTCGGCAGACCGGGGGTCTCCTCGAGGACTTGAATGCCGTCCTTGTTCTCTCTCCGGTAGAAGACCGTGCCGTCACCATTCGTCCAGACGCCACCATTGGCGCTGGTGTTGAAGATGTACGAGACCAGCTGGGCGTATCCGTCCTCCACCTTGTTCCGTTTGCATTCGACCACGAAGTTGATCTTGCCCTGGTCACGGTTCAGGCAGGCGGCCTTGGACGCGTAGACGACGATGTCCGCGCGCACCGGGTTCCCGTCCTTGTCCCGGAGCTCCTTCGACCCATGTTGGATCGGCACCTCCCTCCGGATGGTGTTCGCCGGATAATGGTACTCGTTGATCAGGGTTTCGATGAAACGCTGCCTGACTTTTTCCTCGGGAGTGCTTTTAAGACACCCCCCCCCCAAGAATATCCACGATGTCGCCGTTCTCATCGAAACGAACCTTGAATCCCGTGTTCGACATGCATCAGCCTCCTTGTGTCCGATGGCTACAGTGTACAATGACGCCGCCGTTTCCAACGGTTCACGACGGGAAATATCCGACAGGACGAGGCATGGCCGTGGATAACATGCCCGAAGTAAAAGAGAAGCCGGCACTCCAATAAAAATATCAGGTGGGACATAATGTCCCACCTGATATTCCAAACCATTGTCGGCAACTGAAAAGCTTTTCGAAATCATCGACCGGAAGGGAAACACTACGTTCGGGATGGTCCGCTGTACGGAACCGTTCATCGTCTCTGGTTGGGGCGAAGGTATTCGAGTTGCGTTTCCGGATCGATCGGGCATGTGGACGACCGCTTCGGATTCTCTACGCTGCTTGTTGACGACGTACACGGGTTCTTCGTATTGCGTTTCGCTCATTTTTATTGCAATCCATTCCACGCGGATACGGGAGGAACCGACGCCGATAATCAGAAAAAGCCAAGGAGAAGGACCATGCCGGGGAAGCGGATCATGACCATTGGGCTCCGCAAGGACAGACTAAAAAACGAACCAACGACAGGAAATATCAGGTGCGGAATTATTCCGCACCTGATATTCCGAACCGCCGTTGGGCTGGCGAATGATATGGAGGGAATAATTTCGTATACGGCAACCACCAGGGTCGGAGAGGGGCGTTCAGTGATCCCGCAGCCAGGTCGCGGCCCGTGGCGTTCCCGTTGCCGTCGTTCGTAGGCGACCGGGCGCAATCGTTGGATTGGGCGTTCGGCATGTTCACTCTTGAGGTGGAGCCACGGAGAATCGTTTTCAGGGAACCGCTCATGCTGCCGGGCAACGCCTGGCCGTGGAGAACATGCCAGGAGTAAAAGAGAAGCCGGCACTCCAATAAAATATCAGGTGCAACATTATGTTGCACCTGATATTCTGTTTCAAAACCAATCGTCCCGGCGCCTGGAGGATTGACGGATGGGGACTCAGGCGTCGAACCCGCAATGGAGAATATCAGGTGCGAGGTTTCCTCGCACCTGATATTCCGAACCATTGTCGGCGGATGAAAAGCTTTTCGGAATCATCGACCGGAAGGATCAGCCGCGCTTGGCATATTCGAGGCACGCTTCCGGAAGGGTGAACACACGACGGAAAATATCAGGTGGGGCATAATGCCCCACCTGATATTCCGAACCATAGTAGGCGGCGGAACGGCTCTTCGGAATCATTGACCGAAAGGGAAGCATTACGTTCGGGATGGTCCGCTGTACGGAACCGTTCATCGTTTCTGGTTGGGGCGAAGGTATTCGAGTTGCGTTTCCGGATCGAACCGGTAGTGAACGCCACCGAACGATACGTCGACCGTGACGGTCCTAGACCCGTCGTCGTTCAATCGTCCCGTAATGGAAAAGCTTTCAAGAACACCCCGGCCGATGAATTCCTTACCGAGATGGGTCACGTTGAGATTCCGGGCTTTCACGCTGATGTGGATGGGACCATCGACGGTAGGCACCGGCGGCTGGCAGTATCCGCATGGATGATACCTGAATCCGATGTTCCTAAGCTCCGTCAACGTCATGTAGTTCGCGACGAAACGAATGTACGCCGGCACCCGCGTCTCACGGTAGACTTCGGGCCGCACGTCCTGTTCGACTTGGTGGTGTATCTTCTCGCAATCGGGCATGTGGACGACCGCTTCGGATTCTCTACGCCGCTTGTTGACGACGTACACGGGTTCTTCGTATTGCGTTTCGCTCATTTGCGGGTTCTTCTCCCTTTGGTTTTGGCGTATGAAGCCGTTTTCGCTCTCATGGGACGGCCCGTCTCACGCGGCGGTTTCGATGCCTTCGAGCCGGTTGAGCTCGTCGGCGTGCCGCATGCACGCCATCTGCCATTCGGATGGCTTGCCGTAGCGCAGGCTTCCCTCGTGGTCGTATTCGTCCTCGTGTGGCCGCATGTCGTTCAGGACATGCTCGCAGACCAGCGAATGCACGTGACGTTCCGAATGACGTTCCGGCACCGGGGTCGGCTGGGCCACGGGCCTACGGTCACGCTCATGGGCTTCGGCGTCCCGTTCGCGTTGGCGTTCGATCTGGGCGACTGTCCAGTCGTTGGCGATCTGGTCCCAGTTGTCGGCGAGACGGCGCGCGGAATCGACACGGCGGAGCCAGAACGTGTTCGCGGGCAGCCAGTCGATGACCGCGAGGATAAGCGCCAACGAGGCCGCACGGTCGCCGTCATGGGCTTTGACGACCCGGCTGACGAGGTTTCCGATCTTGGACAAATCACGTTTGGTCGGTTCCGTGGTGGTCAACGACAGCTTCGAACGGACGGAAGCGAGATGGTCCATCACGGTCGCCGCGTCGGAATCCCCTCCCGTCGTCGTGTTGTTTCCGTCCTCCATGCCGGGGCGCTTCCCGCTTGCGGGGAGCTCTCCCGTAGGGAGAGAGGGGTAATTGTATTTCAATGTATTATTGGGCGACATTTTGTCCAGATTTTTGGACATTTTGTCCTCGCTTCCATCGCCTTCTCCACCTTGCCGCTCCAGGGGCGACATTTTGGGAAGATTGGAGGAAACCGGCTTGTTTTCAACGTTTTCCAGAGGCGACATTTTGGCTTTCGTTTCTTCCGGCTGCCTCTCGTCCGAAAAGCCAGACATTTTGTCCTCGCGTCCGTCGTCTTCCCCGCCCTCCGGTTCCGGGGAAGGCATTTTGACTTTCGCCTTGTCCGCGCGCTTCATCGCGGCACGGACCTTGGACGCGTTCCGGTCCTCGAACGGTTCGGTCGGCAGGTTCGATTCCTTGCAGATCACGTTCCACACGACGGTCTGATAGTTCCGTCTGACCGGCTTGCCCGTTTTCGGATTGATGGCGCTGAAGGTCTGTTGTCCGGGTTCAAGCAGGCCAAGATCGAGAAGCTGGTCGATGCTACGCTGCACGGTCTTCTCACTCAGTCCGCATGCTCCCGCGATGGTTCCTATCGCGGGCCATGCGGCCGTCCCGTCATCGTAGTGAGCTTTGAAAGCGAGATACGAGAGCACGGCTTTGGTCGCGTTGCGTACCTCGTGCACGTGTTCCTGGACCCATACCATGGTCACCACAGTCATGATCGGACACTCCTTCCCGTGTATGCCGTTTGAACGTCCCCGGCACGTTCGACGCCGTTAAACGATTCGGTGGAAGCGTCCAACCGCAGGGTCCAGACCTTGGGACGACGGTTCACGGGAACGACGTCTCCATGAAAGTCGACCGCCGCGAGTTCCTGATCTCCCAATGCGATCAGTCCCTTGTCCCGCAGTTCCCTCAACGCCTTGCGCACGGCACGTTCGCTCAATTCGGTCTCCACTTGAATGAGGTTCACAGAAGGCCACGCGCAGTCATCCTCTTCACGGGCCCGGTATGCGAGGTAGAGCAGTACCGCCTTCTGCGTCATGGAACCGAGGTTCAGGCCATACGCCCATGAGACAGCTCTGACGCTCATCTCACCGTCTCCTTTTCCTCCATCTTGGCGTTGAGACGCCATGCCTTCCAAGGACCTTCCTCGCCACGTTCACGCTCCAACGCGCCTATATGCCATTTGACCGGTTCGCTGTCGGCCGCGAGCGGCGTGATGAAACCCTGCTTTTCCAAACGTTCCAGGATCGCGTCGAGTTCCGCCGGCGTCATGTCGCACGCGGTCCCTCTCAACGCGCGCACGCCCACGACGGCGATGTCCTCCCGAGGCGTCTGGAACGTGCTGTTGGCAAGACTGACGAGAACAAGCTTCTCGGCCGGAGTGTCCGGCTTGGCCTGCCATGCCCATTTGATGACGCTGATCATTGTCTGCTCCTTTGTCGGTTGTGGTGTTCGCTCGGTTTTGAAAGTCTGTCGAGGGGGTGCCGGACACGCGTCGGCGGCGCCGTTGCCGTCCGGCGCGCATAGCCGGCATGTCGCCGGCATGGCGGAGAAAGAAGAAAAGACCATGCCGGCATCCATCTCCACGTCACCGGGGTCCGGGAACGGCCGATGGACGATCATTTCCTGTACTTATCGACGACCGCGAGAATGTACGGGTAGTCGTCGATGCTCGGACCGAGGCCATGATGATGGTTCTCCAGGAAACGACGGATATCGTTGCGGAGAGCGTCGGAGCCACGCGTCGCGGTAAGGCATTGACGGATCAGCATCTCCCAAGCCATGCGCTTGCATCGAGTCGTCACGTCCTGGCGCAGGCCCTCCATGTCGGCCGCGTACTTGTCGCTTTCCAGTTCCAACGGCTGGGTGCCGCCGGTCAACCATTCCTGATAACTGGACTTGTCTCCCGCCGGCGCGGACAGGACGGTCGAATCGGGATCGCCGAACACGTCGGCTTCCTCGCAGAGTCGGTCGGCAAGGGCCGCGTTGTCCTCGTTGCGGATCCTTCTTCTCGCTTCGGTGGCGTCCAAAGCCTCGCGTTGCGGCGTCGTGTCCTTCCGCTTCCTGCGGCGTAGCGGCGCGTGGGTCATGCCGCTACGGTATTTGGGCCGCTCAGTACGCATCCACTCGCCCAACCGGTTGCCGATCAGCGTGTTCACGAACGCGCCCAATGGTTTGCGTTCCTCATAGGAGGCCCACCTGCGCAGGCCTCCCTTGAGCAGTTCCACGGCCACGTCGCACATAATCTCGTCAACGGCCCACGCGTATCCCCATTCGGAGAGTCTGCGGGCGACACGTCGACGGTTCTCCTCCAACGCGTCCTCCACTTCCCGCGGGGTCACGCCGTACCGCGCGTGGAAGTCCTTGTCGCTCATGCTGTGGTGTTCCATGGCTTAGAACCTTTCCGAATGCTCTCTTCTGATGCGGGCGAGATACCTTTTCGCGGTGCTGCCGCTCGCGGCCAGTCCCGCGTCCACTGCCTTCGACGCGGTCGGATTCTCGCCTTTAGCCATAAGCTCGTCGATCCATGCGAGCCACGCCTCGTCATCGGCTCCGGCCTTGCCGCGCCGGCTGGTTTTCCCTGGCTTCGGCTTTTCCTCCGCCTGGGCGTCGTCGGTCTTCTCTTCCGGCCCGTCGGCCGGTTCCACGGCCGTCACGTCCGGTCCCACGGGTTCGGAAGCCGGCTCGTCCTGGCCGTCCACGGTCGGGGCATCCCGCTCATCGGGTTGGATGGCGAGGGTCGGGATGATGACTGGTTCACGCATCACCGGCTGCGGGATGGCGTGCTGTTCGACGGTCGGGGTTGAGGCGTCGGCGGCTGGCGCTTCGGCCTCATCGGCTTTTGGGGCCGCATCGTCCTCCATGGCGGGAACGATGGTCTGGAAGTCGAACAGGTCCGGAATCTCCGGCTTCGCCGGTTCAGCCGGTTCGGGAGCCGATGCCGGCGGTTCGGACGGGATGGCCGGGGCCGGCATGGCGGATGGTGCGGGAACGGGAGCCGGAACGTCAGTGTCTTCCATGACGGTCAAGCCGACGGGAAGGACGGTGTTGATCTTGTCGAGACGGTCTCCCGCGATGATGACGATCAAATGGGTCGCGTACAGGAGTGCGACCGGGGGAATGCTCATGATGACCGGCGGCACCCAGGCCGGCAGGTGGAATCCGGTGTTGAGCATCGCATGCAAAGCGTTGCCGGCGATGGAGAAGCTGCTGAACAGGACAAGACCGACCCACGGATAGGCGCTGCCTCGGATGTGGCCCTTCTTGAATCCCCACGTCGCCCAAGTGCACAGGAGGATCGTGCCGTCCACGCACACCGGACCACCCCAACTCAGGTAGGGGTTGATGCCGCAGGCCACGAACACAAGACGCAGGGCGTCGAAGCTCAACACGAACGCGATCAGGCCGATGATGATGCCGGCCGTGATGCCCGGCCACATTTTGACGCTTGACCTTTCGGCCCGCGCTTCCTCGTCTTTGGTGTATTTCATGATTCAGTCTTTTCTCTCTGCCGGTCCACGACCGGCGATGATGGTTGGTTCAGTGGCGGGGGAGCGGACCCATACCCCTTGGGATCCGCCCGTCCAATCCCGGTCGCATGTCAGGCGGTGATTTCCTGGCAGACGATGGCGAGTTCGGTGCATCCGTCGATGAAACGCGACCAGTCGTTGTCGGTGTCATCAAGTTCCGCGTCCGCCCCGTCGAAGACGTTGTCGACGTCGATGTTCAGCAGGCGCAGCATCTTACACATGTCGCTGATGATGCCGAAGATGTTCGCGCCGCCACGGGAGACGATCTCGCTCACCGTGGAGCCTCCCGGCTGCCACTTGTCGGATTCCAGCAGATGCACCATCTCGTTGATGGCGCCGCGGGCGTCCGACGACTGGCTGACGAACGAGTCGATGTAGGAGCGGATGTCGGTCTCGCGGTTGCCCATGTCGAGGTCCAACGGCTGGTCGTCGTCGGCGTTGTCGAAATCGGTGTTGTCGATCTTGGCGGGTTCGAGTCCTTCGCTCATGCGACGCATCCTGTCCTTGCGGAGCGTGTCGGACACGGTGGACTGGCTCACGTCAAGGATGTCGGCGATGTCGGTCTGCTTGTTGCCGGCATCGGAGAGTTCCACGATCTTCTTGCGGCGTTCCTCACTCGACATGCTGCCGGTGTCAACGTGGCGGAGCTTGCCATCCGCGCCACGAACCCTGCCTGTCTGAGTGATACCAGCCTTGGTCTTGACGCGATCCACGGTTCTGCGATCAACTCCAAGAAGGATGGCGATGTCAGTGTTGCTGATATCTCCGGTTCCATCGGCATTTGGCTCAACAAGGCCCAGGATCAGGTTATCGCGCTGTTCTCTTGTCAATTTGACTGCGGAAGCCTTGAAGTAGTCCTTGCAATAGGCCTTCCAGCCCGCTGCGCCTTGCGGATAACCAAGAGCAAGCCAAATGTGACCATCATGAGCTTTACGCACACCGGCAATCAGGTTGTAATGGGCCTCGATTGTGTCACGGTACTTCAGCTGGAGATCTTGGGTCAGAGCCTCGGCCTCTTCGCGGGTGAACGCGCATTCATCGTCGGACAGCGGATGTTCTACCGTTGCTGGCAATTTCTCGGAGAGAAGAACGATCGGATTATTCTCATCATCAGCTTCTGAAATATTCAGTTCACTCCCGGCGTCCACGATTTCGGGGGTGATTATCGGCGTGTTTTCCTGATATTGGGTTTCATCCGGTGTGGTGGATGTGGAATAATCAGACATTGAGCTGGTCCTTTCCTCAGAATTGGAATTGATTGGATTGAATGTGAAATCGTTCATTTCGGTTCCTTCTTTCTGTTTGACCCTCCGGCTGGTTACCGTGGGGCCGAGGTATTTGGTAGTGCTGGATGGGATTGACTCGCCGCCCGTATGTGAGCTGCAACTCATGTGCGGGCATTATTATTTTCGATATCGACCCATCGTTGAGTGGTTGGTATGAAGCCCGGCGAAAGATTGGAATGGATATGGATGAGGATGATGTTCTCGGACCAGATCTTTCCGTCATGCCGAAGTTCTTGTTGGAACATGAGGTCTCCGTGTTGGAGATTGCTCTTGCGGCCGTGTCCTTCGAAGATTGCAGTCTTGACGATTCCGTTCCATTGAATCGAGTCGTGGCGGCTTATGACTGTTGGCTTGGAGTGTTGGATACGCTTCATCCGGGTCATGACTTCCGTCGTTTCGGTCTTTCGGATTTGGAACTTTCGGACGACGACCTGCTTGGTCGTTTGTTGTCGACTGTGTTGTTCGATGATGGTGGTTCCTGCCGGTTCATACGTTCCGTGGTTGCCGTGGTGAATGGCTACCGGGCTCACCGCGGTTGACGGTGCATATTACCGGTCTGGTGCCTGTCTCTTTTCTGTTATTCAGCTTGGTAGTGCTGGATGGTTTCATCCGCCGCTCGGATGCGAACTGCAATTCGTCCACGGACTCTAAATGTTTTATACAGGTGTCATATCTCTCGTACGTATGTCGGTAAGGCCATACAGATAATCAGTAGAAACATTGAAGACGAGAGCTGTACGCCAAATATCCACTGCGCTCAAAGCCAATTGCCCTGATAGTTTTTGCGATGCAGTTCCTTGACTGCAATGCAAAACCTCACGCCCATAAACATCCTGCGTCATTCCCGCCTCCTTTCTCAACTCGTCAATACGATGTCTCGCAACATCATTGATTGGTTTCAAACCTTTTTTATTGTGCATACCAATATAATAACATAGTATTGGACAAAGCAATAAAATCGTGGCAGAATTTAATATATGACCAAAGAAACAAACACAGATCAGGGTGTGAACAATGTCGTTGAGATGGATATCTCAGACGAACTCCAGCAAATCATCACAGACAATATGTTTTGGCTGAAAAGACGATCCATGGTCAGACAGGCGGATCTGGCTAAGAGCCTCGGCATCAGTCAGCCTACGCTTAGCCAAAAGTACAGCAGAACCATTGCGTGGACTATTAATGATTTGGCAAAAGCCGCTGTTTTCTTTAAAGTACCCGTCTCATACTTAGTGACGGACAACTTCATCGAACCTAGCGCGGAATATCAACCGGGGCAAAATGCCCCGGTTGATATTTCCCGTCGTGAGCTTTCCGCTCCGGCCGGTGCGCGTTACCTGCGTAAGCCGGACGAGAACGAAGACAGGCCGCATGGCGCAATCGGACCGCGCGCGTTCGTCATGCCATTGATGGATGCGGACCAAATGAACTTGGGTCCCCGCTTCTCCGCGAGGACCCGTTTCAAGCTCCCCCACCTGGACTCGAACCAAGACAAAGGGTTCCAAAGACCCGTGTGCTGCCATTACACCATGGGGGAACGGCAGAAACATATGTTTTCTGCCAAGTGTTCATTATGCCATATTCTTCGGACGCCGCATACCACGGGGTGTCGCGCGGCATCGTTACGAACTTTTGGAGAATCCCGATGCGGGATGGCTCTGCTGCGAACGGCATAGAGACAATTTTTAAAAAAGTTTTTTTGCCGAGAACTGACGTTATATGGCGTGAAAATGCCATAATACGAACATATGCAAACAAAAGCAATCAATATCTTTCAGAAAAATCTAAGGTGTCCATTTTTACTAAGATATTTTGAGATGAATTAGGGTGTGACGCTTGAGTGTGTTGTTTAATTGCATTTCCAACAAAAATCCACCCTATTCTTCAGTGTACAAAGGGTGAATAAATGCATATTTAGGGTGTTCTGTAATAGTTCGGGGTTTTGAGTTATCCACATATCCACAAAAGGCAAATGTTAACTTGACGGGGGCAATCTTTCATGCCTTAATAGTTCCTACACCCCCTCTCAACGATGAGTCGGGCAAAGAAGAAAGGTACCATTATGGATGGTTCATTTGAAAATGAAGTTCCGCCGCCGGCAGTTGACGGGACGGATTCGGCTATTCCGTCTTCTGGACTGGATGTGCTGTTCAATAAGAAAGGTGAGGATGATCCTGAAGAGCTTCCCACGGAGGAAGAGCTGACTGAATGGAAAAAACTGGTTTTTCCTTCCGGCCGAAAGCTTCCCACTTATGATGGGTTTCTAGATTCAGACCTTTTCGGTAGGAAAATTCCATTTCACTTTGTTCAGATTATGCCCGGGCCATGCGATGCTGAGTTTGCCTACTCCATGAGCATGTTTTCTGCGCGGCTACTTTGCAACATTGTTGATATTTTCCGCGGAAGGCAGAAGCTGTCGCTCGTGGAGAAGGTGTTGAGTGAAGACTACATGCGAAAGCTGAAGATCGCCTCCGCCCAGATCGTAAGCCGGATGAAGAGGGACGCAAAAGTGTACGCCCAGTTCGGATTGCTTCCGATTACCGTCTATACCGTCGAAAGCTGGATGATCTCACCGACATGTTTCGAAAGCACTGTGCTGATGGGCATCGGAAGCCGAAGGCTATGTGGCAATATGAAGTGTGTGCTCAAGGGATCCGCTTGGAAGTGCGTGACTGCTGATTTCGGCATGTGATGAAAAACGGCTAACTATTCAAAACCCTTGGAATTGGCTGAATTCAGCCGTTTTCAAGGGTTTTTCAGCGTGCCTTAAGTGCACTGCAACTATTATAGGGATTCATGTTGAGAGAATTTATACCAGAACCTGCGTATAGCACTACGGATGAGGATACCGTTTTCGCATTGCTCTCCAGACGTGCTGAACGTGATCCCGAGGATCTCATCGCCCAATGGCAGGACGATGAGACTCGTCGTTGGCATGACGTCACGGCTGGGGAGATGCTCGAACGTGTGCGTGCGGTCGCGAAAGGCCTTCTTGGCTTGGGGGTCAAGACCGGCAATATGGTGGTTATCTATTCGCCTACCTGCTACGAATGGGGAGTCGTTGATTTTGCCTGCGCCGCGATTGGAGCGGTAAGCGTGCCTGTATACGAGACCGATTCCGCCAAGCAGGCCGAGTCAATTGTCGAAGAAGTGAATCCGGTTATCGCTTTCGCTGGCGATTCCGCGCACACGCAAACGCTTGAGCAGATCCGCGAAGGTCACAGCAGCTTACGTTATGTTTTCAATTTCAAGGCGGATGGTCTCGATGCCGTTGCCGATTTCGGAGAGGGCGTCAGCGAGGACGCGCTTGATCAGGTGATCGCCAGAGTCAAGGCCGATGACATGCTCACCATTGTGTATACGTCCGGCTCCACAGGCAAGCCCAAAGGCGCCATGCTGTCTCACCGGAACTTCACGCATATCGTGTTGAACGGCTACATCATTCTCGACGAAATGCTGTATCAGCCGAATCGTCTGATGCTGTTCCTGCCGTTGGCACACTGTTTCGCCCGTTACATCCAATATGTTGCGATTGGCGGGCAAGGAGTGGTCGGCTATCTTCCGGGAGCCAAGCATCTGCTCGCCGATTTGCGTAGCTTCAAACCGACCTATCTGCTGGGAGTTCCCCGCGTGTTCGAAAAGGTGTACAACGCGGCTTCGCAGAAGGCCGGAGCTGGCATTCGGGGAAGGGTGTTCGCTAAAGCATTTGATCATTTTGTGCAATGGTCGAAGGACGAGCAGGAAATCGGACGTCATTCCATCGCGGCTCGCGCCGAACATTCGTTCTTCATGTCTGTCGTGGGTAAATCCATCCGCTCCGCTTTGGGGCCGAACATGAGGTACCTAGCCTGCGGAGGAGCTCCCCTGAACGTCGATCTCGCCCATTTCTTCAACGGTATGGATGATATTACCTTCATCCAAGGCTACGGTATGACGGAAACTGCCGCGCCGATGATCGTCAATTGGCAGAATGCCAACCGTGTCGGTTCGGTAGGCAAGCCTGGTCCCGGTATGGGTGTGCGGACCGACGATGATGGGGAACTGCAGGTGATGGGTCCTAATGTGTTCCTGGGCTATTACAAGAAACCAGAGTTGACGGCCGACGTCAAGATGGCTGATGGCTGGTTGAAGACCGGCGATTTGGGAACCATCGACGATGATGGCTTTGTGTATATCACGGGACGTAAGAAAGACATCATCATCACTGCTGGTGGCAAGAACGTCAGCCCTGCGCCCATGGAAGACATCATCAACACCTGCCCGATAGTGTCGCATGGTGTGGTGGTCGGCGACGGCAAACCATTCATCGGGGCCCTGATCGAGCTTGATCAGGAGATGGTCCGTTCTTGGCTTGCGCAGCAGGGACTTGACAGCAACATGTCCATGGGGCAGATCGCAAGGAACGATGCCGTGCGAGCGTTTATCCAGCAGTATGTTGAAAAGGCGAACGCGAACGTTTCCCGCGCAGAATCTGTACGCAAGTTCGAAATCCTCGAAGAGGAGTTCAGCCAGGAAAACGGCACGCTGACGGCGAGCCTGAAGGTCGTCAGACCAAAAGTGCTCAAACGGTATGAGAACATCATCGACAACGTGTTGTATGCTCCAAAACCATCCAACAGGTCATTGCCGAAGACGGTGCAGATCCTTGACCGCACTACGGAAACGGTCAAGCAGGCATCCGAATCCATGCGGCAGGCATCCGAATCCGTAAGCCCGAAGGTTCGGCAGGCATTTGATACCATGCAGGATAAAATCAAGAAGCAGTCCGAAGAAAATGACGGCGAGTCGTCGATGCCTGTGGGCCCATCGGAAACTGAGAAAACAACTATGATTGAGGAGAGATAGTTTTGGCAATACGTGAGATTCGAGTCGTACCTGATCCGGTGCTGCGCACTCCCTGCGACCCCATCAAGGAGATTACGCCGGCTGTGCGTCACCTGGTGCAGGATCTGCTTGATACCGTTGACGATCCGGGACGTGCCGGTCTGTCGGCCAACCAGATTGGCGTGGGCTTGAGAGCGTTCTCCTACAACATCGACGGCAAGATCGGATACGTGCTCAACCCTGTCCTTGAAGAAACCAGCGGCGAACAGTACGGGGATGAGGGGTGCCTGTCCGTGCCTGGATTGTGGTACAAGACTCGTCGTGCCGATTATGCTCGTGTGCGTGGCATCGATTTGGACGGTAAGACGGTCGTGCTGGAAGGACATGGCATTATGGGCCGCATGCTGCAGCATGAAACCGACCATCTGGATGGCCATGTCTATCTCGATCGTTTGGAGAAAGAGGAACGTCGTGAGGCGATGCGCTACATGCGCAATCACCGCAAGTAATTGCTGCCGTTTCGTTTAATATGACGATCTGGGGTCACGTTTTTGCAAAAAGACGTGACC
>OFMB01000745.1_pt1 | contig 18331 bp, 13 predicted proteins | sample 1541111 | NCBI WGS metagenome assembly OFMB01 (sample SAMN04209241, study PRJEB22552) | human gut metagenome | biome: gut; material: feces | host: Homo sapiens | place: USA: Oklahoma
CGGGGTAAATCCCTTTGGAACTATTTTATCGCTTTTTTAGTGCCGAATCAACGTTAGGGTGTGGTTGGCGGTTACTTTATTCCTCCATTTATATACCCACGCCCTCTTGCTTATTACAAGAGGGCATAGTATTTGATTTAAGTGTTTGATCTTTTCTTTCTGAACAGCCATATGCCGACTCCTACGAGGACAGCGATAATGACGCCTAATAGGATTCTAAACCAAAGGCAATAGAAAAGTCCTACCTGAATAAAGGATACTTCCTGCACAGTATAAGAATTTCCGGCTTCATCGACCAAAACAAAACTGAGATTGTGCCTTCCCTTATCCAATGTGTATGACAAAGATTTATCCGCTTCAGAGTAAGTGAAATTGGTCATCAGCACTCCGTTGTCATATACTTTACACTCATCGGGATTAAGTGATTCACTGATATCGGTAATAGTATAGGTCTTAGAATTTTTGATAAATGCCTTTCCTTTTTTCAGATCACTTGGCACTTTACATGATGGTGCAAGTGCATCAATCCTTATCCATGCAAGAGATATATTTGAAGTTTCTCCTTTATACGTGTTCTCTGCCCTTAAATAAATGTCCTTGTTCGTTCCTTCAGGATAATTATCTATGAAGAACTGACCTGGTAATGTGTAGCTATAAACACCTACCGCATACATATCTTCGCTGTTATCTGCGTTCAAACCAGTATCATCTGTTTTGCCATTTTGGTCTCGTAATACGATATTGGTTTTGGAATCTGTAGGAGCGAACACTGTGATTTTTAGATCCTTAAAATCATCAGGTCGTTTGCTAATTGGTGTCTTCTCATCTTTCTGCAACGAGTACCAACCTGTAGAATCCTTAACGTTATCCGCTTTTTTACTTTCCGTAATATAAGCAAGTACATCGGAATTCATCATTAAAACCGAGGTGTTTCGACACAGAACACTTTTATTCCCCGCTTTATCAACAGCCGTTAAATCAAACGAGTAAATACCATCTTTCTTGAACTCAGGTAATGCGAACACCGCCTCTTTCATCTTATTTTCGGTACCGGTCTCAACAATTTGCGTAATATCTCCGTTTTTAGAGGTTGAAGGAGCAATTGTTCCGATTTCTTTTCCACTTGTATATTCCGGTGTGTAAACAGTTAGTGCATACTCTATGCGATCAAGGTTTTTATCGTTCATGGCAACAGAGGGAATAAAGCCATCATCAACACCTGTATTATCAGTGAAAATTTCCAAGTTTGTATAAGCCTTATCAGTATCACTTACAGACTTTCCATTCCTCTGCGATATGACTGGATTTGTGAAGTCAATTTCAAATATTACAGATTCTTGTGATGGTGTTGAATTGGATGCCATGTCAAATGGAGTAACACTCACAACATAAATACCATCATATGTATCATATTTACCGTCTTCTTTCTTGTTTGAGAACGGTATGGTAAATGTGTGTTTGTCTTTATCTTTCTCATCAGTACTCCAAGTACCTCTTGAAACAATTTCCATCCCGGTCTTATCATGTGTTTCACCTGGATTTTTTCGCTTAATTTCAACGTGTGCCAATGAAGGATCAAAATTATGTTCAGTGATTGTTATTACAATGTTTTTGTCAATTTGACTAACACCAAAATAGTGCTCCTTATTTGATGTTTTAAACTCATTAAAATTAGTCTTAAGAACCGGAGGCGTCTGGTCTACAACAAAGGAAGTGGTTGAAGCATTCTGACTGTGATTTCCAGCCATATCGGTATAGGAAATATTATAGCTATAAACTCCGTCTTTAGAGATTGTATATTTTCCTATATGTACATTGGCGTTATTTTGATCATTCTCCCACGATGTAACTTCAACTTCATCATCATTCAACGTAAAATGTACATCTTTGGATCTGAAATTTCTTTCATCTATAGTAATTGTAACAACTTGATCTCCATTGTAATAAGCAGCATTTGAAGTTAGAGTTGATGAAATAGCAGGAGCAGTCTTATCTACATTATAGCTCTTTGTAGTTGCAGCTTCGACCTTGTTCTTTGCATTATCCGTCAGATTAACAGAAACAAGATTTTCATTTGTATCACTGGTTACAGTCACCATGAATTGTAAACTCGTAACAAGATTAGAGTCCTTTCCTATAGATTCATTGATGATAATTGCCTCGTCACCTGTGGTTTGAATATCTCCGTTCTCATTTACAGTTATAGTGCCTTGTTTGTTATCGTTTGCGATTGACCATTCTATTTCAGAGATGCCTGAAAAAGAATCCTCAACGGTAATAATAAGGGGAACATCTTGATTATAGAATACAATATTCGTGTCATTTTCCTGGTACACATTTGATGGAGATACTGTGCTTGATTCTTCAATTTTAATAGACGAAACATTTGCGTGAAGTTCCGCATCCTCAACTATAGTACCGTTTGCATATCTCAATCCTGATGTATGTCTATAATTGTCGTTTAAATAATTAGAGGAAGCCACATTATCAACAACAATCGCCCATATTTGCCCCTTGAAACCTTTCTCAATCTTAAATTCGGCATACCCCTCCTGAGAATTCCAGTTTTCTGTGCCACTGGCATATACTGTCATAGAAATTGGCTCTTGACTACCGGCTTCACGGCGATATAATGTGACATAATTTATGCCTGACGAAACATCTTCATCCTTTACATAAACACGCACAATTGTATCTTCCTTGAAGTAGTAGCCGTAAGTTGAATATTCAATATCGCTGCCATTTTCACCTTTAGATTCAAATCGGAATTCAGTTATCTCTGGATTCTTTGTATCGATATGAACAACTTTTTCACGCTTGTTTTTCAAGGACAACTCAGTATTTTCAGAAGCATAATTACCTGCATTATCTTGCGAATCAGAAATAAGGAGATAATGCCCCTCGGAGTCTATGTTATAGTTATATCGGACTTCATCTGTATATTTGGTTTTTGTCTCAGGAGAAGCAAACTTAATTGTTTGGTTCTCAACAACTACTCCGTCTTCAGTATGTGAGTACTGATCATAGACAGCATTATTATTGGAATCCTTCACATTCAAGGAAACATTATTCAAACCTGAGTCTTTGTCGGATGCAACTACTTCATAATTGAACGCAGAAGGATACCATATTTCACCATTAACGATGTGCTGATTATTCTCTGGTAGTATGATTTCAGCACTCGGCTTTACATTTTCCAGCTGCAACAATGTCGAACTAGATTCATTAGTTGAAACCACACCATCTATTATTGTTAGATAATAATTGGATTTATTTCCGAGTGCGTCTTCAATTATAAAATAAGCAGTACCAGAAGCATTTATAGGGAGATTATCAAACACGAATTCTCTCGTCTGTCCATTAGGAGAAGATGAACTCACTTTATACTCTTCTTCGCCCCACTTAAGCTTAACTTTTTCATCGGTTTCATCAGAAAAGCCACACCCAGATTCGTTATCTTCAACTTTAACAGAAAGGCTAACGGAATTATTGCCAAAAATTCCGAAAGTGAAGTACTTCAGAATAGAGGGTGTATAAGTATACCGATCTTCAATAACTGTAGGTGCATCTGTATCAACGTAAAACTCATATGTACCGTTGTTTTCATCGGTTATATTTCCAGCGAGATCTGTTGCTTGTACTTTTAATGTATAGCGTCCATTTGCCTGATATTTGTCACTATTAATTTCAATAATATGTTCCTTACGATCTACGGGAACATTATACGAAATATCTACCGACTTTGTAGTTATTACAGTCTCACCATCAACTATCTCCTCACTATCAACTTCAATCGTTTCAGTGGTTAAAGCTCCAGAAGACAAATCATTAGGGGGGAACTTCTCGACTATCTTTCCATCGGGACCGATTACTGTGCAGGTATAGTTCTTCAGTCCTTTATCATCTTTTATGGTAATTGCAATCTCTTCCGAAAAAGATGATCCCCCATAATATTTTTTGCCATCCGCATCAACATATTGTGGTGTGGCAGAGAAAGACACAGTAGAATCATCTTGATCTTTGGGATCGTAGAATATATCACAATGATTATCTTTTGAATCGAGAAGATACGCCTCTTCACTTTTCGTATTATTGTGGCTCTTTATCACAAAGCTGATGGTGTTAACTCCTTGCTTATTAAGTCCATTTAGTTTGCTTACTGGGATGTAACAGTTTTTATATCTATAGTTGGACTTATCAGAGTATACGATTATTCCATTTCTTTCAGTTTCTTGCTGGTTTCTAACGCCCAAGCTTTGTTGTTTTCCATTAACATTTACAATAATACTATTAAGTGATGCATCATCAACTTCAAGTTTGATATAGTCGTTATTATTTGCATACACTGCGTTTGAGTATGGATATGTTTTTGATCTTTCATCACCGAAAATGAGAGAATGCTTTGATGTGGCTTTCTCAAGCTCTTCCTTATTATCTGAGTATACTACAGAAGCTTCTTTTATAATTGGCTTTGAACTGTTTACAGCATCAATTACGAAAGTTTGCTCGTTTTTTGCTTTGTCTCTGACAATAAAGGTAAGTGCATTGTTGGCAAGATTCTCATCATTATTTATATTGATTTCAAATTTATACCCACCATTAGATTCGGTATAGGCGATGTATTGTTCTCCGCCGTTACCAATTTTATATGTAACCGATTCAATTCCAGAGCCGTTCTCATAAAACGTTGCATCAGTCGAAAAGCTACGCTGCGACCACCAGAAATTTCCAGGTTGTGGCCAAAACGGATCAGACATATTGACAGCAAACTCTGTAGGTTTTGTTTTATCGAAATTATAATGAAAAGTCTCCTCTGCCACTTCATGATCAGAGTCATTGTCATAGGCAGCCCAAAAATGAACATAATGATGATTTTCAGGAATAACATCCGCTAATGCTTCAGAGTCCCATTCAGAATTCCACACACTTGCTGATTCATACGCACCCCAGTCAAACTCGTTTTTATCTGATGTTTTGTAATAGATTGATACATTCTCAGTCGGAATTGATGTTACAAGCCAGTTTAAAGTATTACTCCACTTGTTCTCATCCGTATCAATTCCTGATACACTCAGATACGGCTTAGAAGTATCCTTTATAGCAATAGATGTGTGCTGAATATTGCCCGCCTCATCAATTACATAAAAAACCACTTCGTGATCTATCATTGATGACTCGCCATGAAGAATGAATCCGTACTCGCCGTTATTATCATTAAGTGAAATTCTATTGCCTACAGCTTCGATTTCGGACTTTTCTGTCACCTCGCTGTTATCAAGTACATAGTATATTTCAAGATTAGAAGACAGGTTATCATTTATTGAGGATGAATTTTTTATATCAAAATTCTTGTCATCGATTCTGATTTTTTCTACACTGAAAGCGTCAGGGATTGTTGTATCATACATATAAGGTAAAGCCTGACAATCAACGACTTCATCCTGATCATCTTGTTTTCTAACAGCCCAGAACTTAATATATCCCTCGCCGTCTTCAAACGTCGTACCATCATTCCAAAGTTTGGCATCAGAATCAGAATAAGTTCCCCACATATGATTAGCAAGAGGAGTTTCACTTGTCTTGTAATATAACGTTGCATCCATACTAACATCTACAGTCCACTCATCAAAATTATTTGTCCAGTTATTGGGAATGACAACATTTAACTCCAAGTCATTTTCTTCAGTGGTGGGCTCAGATACATCCGCGATTTGCTGCTCAACACTATCTTTGAGATCTACAGTATCTTCAGCAATAGCCACAAAACTTGGGGCATTATAACTGAAAGCAAGTGCAAGTGCTGAGATAAAAGCAAACATTCTTCTTGCGTTTTTCATTGATGTACTCCTTTCTTAACTGCAAATGCGTAATTATTTCCATTTAAGACTGAATGAATATAAACAGAGAATACCAGTAGTGATAGCGTTATGCTCAATACCAATATCTCACTAGAAAACGAAGTCTTTACAATAATAAAAGCAATTGCCGAAATGATCATAAGAATATCGATATATTTGCTTTTCTTATTTTTAAAGAAACAAAGGATTCCTGGAAGGACGTATTTTCTATAATTATGCTTCTGACGGATCTTACCTAGATAATGCGTTAGTATTAAACCTACAATTAGTCCTATCCAGAATATGAAACCGACCATATATGCTATTGCTTTTTGCAGTTTTGTTCCTTCAAAATTAGAAAAAGGAATCAGAATAAATGATAAAGCCGATATGAGAAATGATATCACACTATACAGCAAAATACCGCAGTATCTGTTTTTACTCATGTTTATCATCATCGCTTTCTTCGTGAGAGTTATCGCTTTTCGTTGGCTTTAATAGATTATGCAAAGCTTTATATGAAGTTCCATTAATATATTCTTTTTTGAACAAGCTGTTTCCCTTCCTTCGATAAGGAAAGTACGCAAATGCTCCTAAAACAAATGCGATCAATGCAACGAACAGCGAAAGCATCATGAAAAGGTGCCAAGATTTGTAGTTAATTCCAAGCGTGCTATGAAGGCCCGTTATGACTGCAAATATAATAAAAACACCCAGCATGCAAGTGCAAGCAGCAAATCCGGTGAAAATGCCGTAAACAATGTTACCTATAACAGGTTTTTTCTCGAATCTTCTGTCAAAAGTCATCTTGATTCGTTTTATGAATTCCACATTTGCCACCTCACATTTTTTCAAGACTATTAAGCGTTTCAATAACCTCTGAACGTTTCACGCTTTTTTTCTCAGCTATCTGATTTATGACATAGTCGCCTTTGTTGTTTAAGGTAACGGCTAGCATCTTGATAATGGTACGGTACTCTTTTAAGTTAGCATTTTGTACAATCAAATCATACGCATCTACATAATCATAATCATTTTCTCGATCAACGCAGTAAAGAGCTATTGCCAGCTTGTAACCAATATCGTCTGTAGAAAGGCCTAGCGAATTGACACTCGCCGCAATTGAAGGCAACTCAACTGGATTAGCATGCTCAATAATCTTATCAGCATATTGGATCTTATCATTGTTATCATCAAGCTGATTAAGTAATGTAATCATAAGTGTCGCCTCTGAGGAATTAATCACATTATCATTACATAAGAACACGAACGTTTCATCACAAACTTCAAGTTCCTGTGCTCCAGTTGCCAATTCCATTCGTTCAAGTGCGATTTCAGACAGCTCCCCCTGCTTTGTGGTTTGATATGCAGAATCTCCTTGTTCTATGTGATTATTTATCTCACTGACCAGGTTATTCCAGTTGTTTTTTGCGATTCGAGCACCAATTGCTCGATAAACACCCGATATCAGTAGCAACGAAAGGAAACAACCAATGCAAATTCCAAATGTTATAGAGGAATTTTTTACTTGTTTGTTTTCCCCCTTTTTAACAGTTGGAATAGAGTCTCTTGCATCTTCCAAATCACGAATTATCTCGTCATATCCATGATAGAATGCTGGATCATTCATATACCCATCTAAGCGTTTGCGAGTGCATTTCTTTATAATATTCTGTAAGGCAAGATTATATCTTCCACCTAATGGTCCAGTACATTCAAGAGATAAATCTCGCTCATAATAAGAATCGTGATTCAGCAAATGCGATTCATAAAAGCGTGATTTACGGTTTAAAGTTGAGAATTCTTCGCTGTTAGTTACTAATTCAACAATATTTAGGCATTCCCAGAAGGTTGCCCCAAATGAAAAAATATCGCTTTCAATTGACATTCTTCCAATTTCAAAGCCATTTGTTTTGTCTTCACTTTTATCATTGAGTAGAGTTAATGGGAAACTGTCATCTATTGCAGCCCTAAAAGCTTCCGGGGCTGCATAACCAATCGTTCCATGACAAAATGGATGGTTGATGTCTTCTTTGACTCTGACACCATTATCATTTATGTACTTAAATGGTGCGAGCTTATGATATATATATCGATCACGCTCATCTAAAAATTCTGATCGTCCAAAATCAATTAAAACTAATTCTTCGCTTTGGCTTGTGACCATGATGTTTTCGGGTTTTATATCAAGATGCAGCACTTTCTTTTTGGATGTCATGCTTATAAATTGTAATATACCACACAGACTCAGCATATAATGCAACATTTTATCTTGATATCTGAAAAAAGTTTTTTCATCTTTGTATTTTTTTAGAACTTCTTCCTTTTCAAAGTCCTTAAACTCATGGTATTTAATCCAACGATTATCTTTAAACTTCTCAAGTCCCCAAAACTGCCTGATACAGTATTGTTCCAAAGACCAACCGTCGATATATTCTTCAACAACACAGAAGCAAGGTATCATTGCACCATTTAATTCAATGCTTTTACTTCGGATGTGCTTTGATATTTCTGGCGTTTTCAAATCAAAACTTTCGCCAAGATCTTCTATAACATCATATATCCGAGCCACACTACGACACTCTTGAAGTTCTTCAAATATTCTAAGTTCATTATTCGTAAATCGCTCAAAGCGAGAACGAGAGTAGGGCTTAAACTTCAAAACACAAGAGAATGATAACTCTTCTTCATCTTGACCGTTTACAGAGATTTTTCTGCCTTTAAATACAAAGCTTTCAGTTCCCTGGGCAATAAAGCCATGTGGGAAATCCTTTTCATCTATCTCATAAATGAATTTACTGCCCTTTATCTGGGTACTCACCGAATCACATCTCTTTCTAATCCAAGTTCTCTGGTAAAGCTAAAATTCCAAAAATAGATTGATCTACCTCGGTATCGTTGCATTCAAAAAGAACGATCTCAGTCTTAATGTCATCGTTGGTTTCATCAAAAAGTTCAATATTTCCGAGATCGTCTGAACTATTAACCGTTTTGTTCATTAATTTCCACCTTCCTCAGAAGTTGGATTTTCATTGAACGCAACTAAATCGGCATCAAGCTGCAAATATGCATCTCTTGCACTTTTTACAGCCCCTTCATTTATCGCATCGAGAACTTCTCCAACACTTCCGATTTTTTCAAGAATGTGTTCAACCTCTTTTCGATATTGATTAGCACCAGCACCTTGCCATTTTCCGAGTAATGCTTCGTTAATCCGTTTGAATTCCTTTATAATATTATCAAAGTCCGTTTTGGCTACCTGACTATCCTTTTCAAATTGTACAAGCTTTTCGATATCAGCACATCTGATATGATTACCATCAGCCATTACTATTACCTCCATTTGTCTTGCCTAATAAACTTCATCTTCATGAGCTTGTCAGCTTCTATATCATAAAAATAACCATCCCCAGTTTCACATCGAGCATATTCTTCCCTTAATCCTTTTACATCCATACTGCCGAATACTGTCTTTTGTCCTCGTTCAGCAGCAAATTCTGCGATACTATCGAGTAAGAAAATAGCATTTAATGAATTATTAAAAAAGTTATTGCTTTCTTGATCTGTAATTTTTTGCACATCAGTGAAAATAAAAATCAGATCTTTTTCTTCGGCGATGGCTGCGAGTTTTGGAAGAATGTTGTTTATAAACTGTTTCTCACCATTAGCGCTTAAATAAAGCATTTTACTCTGAAGAATAAATACCGTCGGTTTAATCGGATTTAGTTCTTCGTTGTAAGACGGCATAAGTCCTGCCATCTCCTCACCGTATATATAAGTTGCCACAGGAGATTTAAGTTGATTATTAGAAATTCCATTCCAAGTGAGATCCATGTAATAATCATTAATGAAATGGTAAAACTGCTGAAACGGTGATAAAGTCTTCTTGAAACCAGATGCAGTAGTCGGTTTATCTATAATGTCCATAAAATCAGTTGGGGTTTTTTGATTCATTCCACTATCGTTATTTGGAGGGAGCGGTGAGTTTCTCTTTGTTTCATAAAACTTTATACAGTCCAAACCAAGTGATTCACATCTATTATAGAATTCTTCAAGCTGCTTTCTTCCGTCATCAAAAAATACAAACCTCGAAGATGATTTCTTTTTAAATAAATCCTCAAGAATGACTCTAAGCAAGTTTGTTTTTCCATATCCTTTTTTTCCATAAATGCCGAGTACCCTTGATTCTGAGAAATCGATTGTCACCGGACAAAAGTCAATGTAATCCAAACCAACAGAAACAGGACAAGGAATCCAAGGAATATTTTTTTTCGTTGTTATAGGTTCTTGTCCTGTCGTCCGCACCAAAACAAAACGCTCAGAAATGACGCAAATGCGTTGTTTCTGAGCGTTTCTCTTTTTTTCTCCCGGCGGCTGTCCTTTATTTGTCCTTTATGCAGGCAGTTTGTCCGGATTCGCCGAAATCGAGCACAGAAGCAATAGCAGCAGATGCTTTTGCCTGAGCTTGGTTCAGTTCATGACAATAGATAGACATTGTGGTCGTAATTGTTGAATGTCCTAATGCTCCCGATACAGTGGCAACATCTACACCCTTATTAATCAATGCGGATGCGTAAAAGTGTCGCAAGGAGTGTACATCACAGAAACGGAAATCATTCTTCTTACAAAATTTTCTAAACCAGGCGTAGGGAGTATTATTGTTCATCGGAGTACCATCCCACTTGACGAACAGTCGATCACAGTCTTGCCACTTTGTGCCGAGCTTCTCCCGTTCTTTGTCTTGTTCTGCCCTATATGCACGGAGCATATCCATAACATACTGAGGGAACTTGAGGGAACGCTGGGATTTCTTTGTTTTTGTGGTGTCTGTATAGATACCCTTGGATGCGGTATAATTGGATGTTCTGCGGACGCTGATTACACAGTTGTCCCAGTCGATGTCCTTCCATTCCAAGCCGAGCATCTCTCCTCTGCGGAATCCGCTGTATATCGCCAAAGTAAAAAAAGTACGATACTTCAAAGGAGCATCTTTCAGCAATTGAAAGAGCTGTGCAATTTCTTCCAGTGTATAGATATCCTTTTCTTTTTTCTTCTTTGCAACTTTCGGAATGTCAATATTCTTACAAGGATTGTCCGTGAGCATTTCCATCTTTACAGCATAGGAGAATACGTCACTAATAAAACTAAGATGATGAACTACTGTCTTTCTCGATAACGGTTTGCCGTCTTTCAAGCTTTTGCCGTTAAGAGCAAGATCATTTATAAATTGTTGAATGTCACGTCTTGTGATTTTGTCCAATCTGAGGTGTCCGATTGCAGGATACACCCTTATAGTAAGCTGTTTCATACACGCATAGGTGTTACTACGAAGATTGCATACTGCATATTCTTCAAACCATTGTTCAGCAAAGCTTTGAAACTTGATGTTGGATGTGATCTGACCGCTTTTGCATTTTTCTTCAAAGAGAGCAGCCTGCTTCTGAATCTCTTTCTCAATTTGTTTGTCTTTCATACCAATAGTCGGTTTCCAGGACATGGTTTGTATCACCTGTTTTCCTGATGTATCATATCCACAGGATACCCTGATCTGATAAGAATTACCTCTTTTTCTGTATGTAGCCATTGTCTGACTTCCTTTCTAACAGCTTGGATTGGGAACATCCCGAAATCATCGCTGTTGTTCATTGGTATTTTTGTGTTGTCCGGTATTGCGATTCCAAGAGCAAAAAAGTAAGCCATGCTCAGCAAGCGGAACGCATTGTCTGCTGCTTATTAAAGAATGCAAGCAGATCTACTTTATTGATGAGAATCTTCCCATTAACGCCCTCTCCTGTTCTTACATAGGGGAGCTTGCCTTGATGAATCAGCTTGCGAATCGTATGTTCGGACAGTCCCTTGACCACTTCGGTGCTTTCTTTGATCGTCAGCATCTCCACGGTGTCGGGAGAGATCTCGGTCACCTCCTCAGAATCGTCAACTTCAATCAATTCGTTCAAGATACCCATAAGCTGAGCAATAATCTCGTTCTTTCTACTTGCTGTCATTGTTTTACCTCCATTTATCCAGAAAAATATATTCTTACGTTCTAGCTGAACTTACAAAATACAATCTGCATTGCAAACAACGTCTGCACTTGTTCAGCTGAACACTTACTAAGAACCAGCTCATATCAATACTCACATGATAAAAGAATATAAACAGCCTTTACGGTTAACTCGGAAAAATCGCGCCCTTTTTCAGAACTTAAAAATAAAAAAAGCACTAGAACATCAATAATTTGACGCTCTAGTGCCTAAAAAGCTATGTTTCCGTGCCATGGACTGGCTCTTATCAGCCTTTTTAATATGAGAATGAATCCCCCAATTATTGAGGCGGATAACGCTTTCTCATTTTGTAATAGCTGCTTTTCTTCATATTTAATATACGCATGGCTTCCACAGCCGTTATCTCCTGATTTTCAACACGCTGCATGACTGCTTCCCAATTGTCAGGTTTTGAAAGCGGTACTCGCCCCAATTTTACGCCCTTTTGCAAAGCAGCGTCAATGCCTTCACGCTGTCGCTGGCGAATCTTGATACGCTCTGATTCTGCAATGCTGGAAATGACTTCGATCAAGATATTATTGATCATATTCATTACCCATTTCTGTTCTTCCGGAAAATCAAACAGTGTGGTTGGTATATCCAAGACTTTGATCCGAATATGGTTCTGATTGAAATATTCCAGTTCTTCTTTGATATCCTTTTTATTTCGGCTTAGACGATCCAACTCTTTGATGACCAGCGTATCTCCGGGGCGAAGAATATGATGCTTCAAGAAAAGATACCCATCACGCTCCAAATCCTTGCCAGACTTTTTGTCGCAAATGATTTTGTCCTCTTCCACGCCAAATTCCAGCAACGCTCGCATTTGCCGATCTTCATTTTGACTTTGACTGGATACCCGAACATACCCGTATATGCGTTCATTTTTCATAACTCTGCCTCCTAATCCGTGCATAAAAGCCCTTTTTATTTAAAAACGTTCGTAAATAAAAATTACCACTCTTATAGACGCTAAATCGACCTGAAATCAGTCCGTCCATAAAAGTATACCATAAAGACCTACTATTCCAATATGTCAGATGATAATGATAGTCAATGAATAAATAAAAATAGCCACTCATATCGGATGGCTATTTTAATGATATTCCTTAATGAGATGACTTGACACAAAGAGAGATAAATGTTATAATAACTACGTTGATTGGTATTATGGTTACTTGATAGACTTGAGTGCTATCTTTGTGAGTTCGATTATGCAGAAAGAAGCAAGGTTTGAAAGAACTTTTTGCAGGACTAACATAATATCACGACCTTTCTTAGAGGTGACTGGGTGGTACAGTCACCTCTTTATTTTTGTTAAATACCTTATATCCCATTCCTCATATTTCATATTATAGTCTGTTTATTGGATTATTTCAAGCGTGAAGATGATAATATTAGAGTTATATTTAGTATAGTATCTGTGTAGAGTGAAACTCAAGTGATTTATGTAAAACTCATCCCTAAGAAAGGGGTATCTCACACCTAATATTATGTTCTCTGATGCAATTGTTTGATTTTAGCTCATGAATTTAATTGCCTAAATAGAGATGAATTGCTTTTAGTTGAGAATTTTTAATGAGATGACTTGACACAAAGAGAGATAAATGGTATAATGATTACGTTACTTAATAGCACCTAGTAACATTCTAATGATTTCGGTGATGCAGAATACAGCTGTTTGTGTAAGGATGATTTGAAGAGTTGCCATTTTGTTCACCTCTTTTCGTTGGGGTATCTAGATGTTATAATAGTTACGTTAAGTGGTATTGTGATTAGTTGATAGCATCAACGATGACATCAACAATTTTTGATGTAATATGGATAGCGAGTCCAATAAGAATTGCTTGCAATGTCAGCATAATATCACGACCTTTCTTAGAGGTGACTGGTGGAGCAGTCACCTCTTTATTTTTAGCCTTATCAGTGGTTTTGAGGCTAAAAATAATAATACCATACGCTCGGTATATAGTCAATAAGATTCTTTGTAAGTGCTGAAAAAGTTTCTATGGTCAATTTCTAGTGTCAAATGGGTATTCAATACTGACTGATATGTAAGAAATGGGTACTATATCACAGGTTCTTACAGCGGAGATTTTAATTTTTGTTCTGATATGCAGAAAAGCAAGAGAAGTAATTGTAAATTGATTTACCTTGTTGATTGATTTATTAAGATATTTCTGACATTTCTTAATGAGATGACTTGACATAAAGAGAGATAAATGGTATAATGATTACGTTGATTGGTATTATGGTCACTTGATAGCATCTAATGCTATCTTGATGAGCTGTTGTATACAATAAGCAGCTGAGCTTTTAAGGATAAACAGAGAAGATAGAGATTACTACAGTGTAACCTCTTTTTTTATGTTCTACTTCCCCATTTGGCAGTTGAGAGAATGATAGGGTATGTGAGCAGACAAAAAGATTCATATGATATGAATCACCACGAACAATCTTGTATTTCCAGTATAGCAGATGACAAAGAAGATGTCAAGAATAAAGCTTGATATTGTTATAAAAATCTGTGATTTATACAACTCAGTTGAGTTCTAGCTTTGCTTTGTTGTGATATTTTCTAATGAGGGGTACTGATTCTCAGAATAGGATAAAGCTGTCTGAGCAGATGAAAAACAAGGCGTAATTGGGGGATTCAACAAGACTAGAATTTCAGCTGTAATCCTCTTATTGGGGTACTACAATTTATAAAACTGCAAGGCTGTTGCATCAAATCGGTGCAGCAGCCTTTTCTTTTTCCAGAGATATTGTGCTTTAGAGAGAATGAGATGGAAAACAGCGTAATACAAGATCAAGGGGTATCTTATTTCCACGTTCGTGGTATATAGAAAGTGAGATGCAAAATAGGAAGTGTTTCTTTTCTTTTTTGAAAAGAAACGGCTGCAAGATGCAGTCACTGAAATTCAAGGAGGTTCAAATCATGAAAACAGGTTTATCCCCTACAGATACGTTATTTTGGAAAAGAGTTGAGGATTTGTCCTATGATGAAATATAAAATTATGCACAGAGATTCTGTGATTGCAGAAGCAAACGGTTTTGAAGTTACTGAGATTCTGAATCCTGCCCTATGTCCCAGCTGTTTTTACAAGGGGTACTCCTTAGAGAGATGGCTGAAAAGCCGACAAATCAATTTGCATCGAGTAGGGGCAAGAATGCTGTATAAAGCATTGTATATGAAGCCGACTTCCTCTATCGAAGATGTGATTGCTATCAGTCATAGTGTTGTATTGACAGATAATTGGTGGATTCAGTCAGAGTTTGAAAACTTGCATTATTTTGATTTACGGCAATACAACAAGAATATTGCTGATATTGCCTGCACAAGCAATCTTGATTTTTCGTCACTGCCCTACCCAATCAAGGGGTATCTTACAGATGCTTTTGGCATAAAAGCACCAGAACTGCATTTGTAAGATTCACAGCTGTTTTTGACATTGTAAAATTCAGCATGGTAAGCTTTCAGAATTCATGGGAGCTTGCCAAGCTAAATGCTGAAATATTTTGAAAATTGGGAGCTTATTTCGCACTTGAAGTTTTTATGGCACTTTCGATTTTACCTGAAATTTTAATTGGAACTTATTATGAGATTTCAATAATGACAGAAGATGCGTTCAAAATCATATAAGCTGAAATCGTGCAATCCTATAGGAAAACGATGCATCTAATCTATGAATTGGGGTACTCAACTAGAATCATCGTACCTAATAGCAGACAGAATTTCAAGCTATTTCTTCGGCAGCGAGTTATGGATGCAAAAATCTTTCAGGGGAAGTTTTCAAGAAAATATTGTGCGAGAACAAGCTTGAATCATGGGCAGACAGGCAGAAAAAATAGAGATATTTTGTGCTTTGAGTTTCTATAAGGTTTTTTGATGTGAAAATAACCCTGTAGAAAAATCCTTGATTCCAATTTTCCAGTATGCTATTCTTGAAGCAAAAATACAGACAGAAAGAAGGAAATACATATGCAAACGCCAGAACTATTATATCTGCATTCACAGTGGAGTTATGCCTTTCGATGTCAGCAGTTTCAGATTGTGGCTACGGAGCAAAACAATTTTTCGGTGATTTATCTCGTAAAAGGGGTATCTATCCAAAAGAAACTGACAATCATGCAGATATGCGAAGAAACTTGCAGAAACATTTTTCCAGAAGAATTGACTCAGCTGATTATCGACTGTTGGGAAGATATTATCAAAGAGCCGGGAGAACTGCTGTTTTGCAGTGTAGACGATTTGATTTTTTGGCTTGAAGCATATCAGGCTTTTTAAGAATCAGAATCCGTAATCTGTGATTGCTTTTGATATTCCTGATACCAAGCATCTTGCTCAGATTGGCTCATATTATCCCAGTTGTCCGTTCTCTTTTCAATTTCCTCAACGGTGTATGCGTCCATGCCGTAGCACTCATTTCCGTCCATATCCTGATAAACTGCAATATCGTCTTCCAAGCCGTGATAGATATACTCGTGACGCATCAGGTTGCGAAAGGTGATATAATCCACTAAATGTTGATTCATGGTCTGCATGCTGCCATAGTGCAGAGAGAGTGTTTCTACGATTTCAGCATAGTCCTTTTTCCCTCTGGAAAAATACAATTCTTCGAGAATGGCAGCAAGCACGTTGTCGTTGAATTGCAGGGTGACTGCGTCCTTGTCTGCCTTGACCAGCGAAACGTCGAAGTCCCGCAGAATCACCGCAAGAGCGGCAATCGTTTGTCCGGAAAACCGATCCTGGCTCTGGATCAGGCTGTCTGTGCTGACCTCAAAGTAATCCGCCAGTTTCTTCAAAATAATCGCAGACGGAACGCTTTTCTTATCGATATAATTGCGAATGGACTTGGGGTCAACCAAAATTTCAGCCGCCAGCTTGTTGATGGAGATGTTCCGCTTCCCCATGAGCCTTTGCAGCGTGTCCGAAAAGTTCTTTTTCCACGCAGTTTCGTCAATTTCATAGTTATTCATCATGAAAATTCCTCCTTTGAAAATTATCCTGTAGAAAACTCCTTGCTATCTCGATTTCCCTGTGCTAAAATAAGGGTATGACTAAAGTCACAGCAAGTGCAGATAAAATTCCTCAGCTCAGTGCTTAAAGTATACCGCATTTGTTTCACTTTGTCAATAGAAAATTACAAATTTTTTTTTGCAATTCCCCGAAGCATGTTCGCAGAAATGGGAACACGCTTCAGAAAAGGAGGTCTATGATGTTATCACATAAAGGAAACACTGCATAAAGCCTGCCTGACGGCTTTGCACGAAATCTGCGTGCAGATTTTCGGGCATAATTTTGTTGCAGACAAAGGAAAAATACGCAGATGGGCTGTCGGTCGCAATCCACCCTAGTGCGACACGCCTTTGTTCTCAAGAAGGATCCTGCCTCAAACGCAGTTATCCGGCAAGTATTTTTACGCAGTATGCAGCAAAGTTTGCCGAAAAGGCACGTGTAGATGCTTACATGCAAACAGCTTCCGGCAAATATCAAAGAAAGGATACCAACTTCGGAGCAATCGAACGAGGATAACAGCGTATTCAGGAAACATTGAATACGCTCCAGGTGACAGAGAATGGTGAAAGGTACATTTAAAAGCGGCTTAACCGCAGCAGATTTGAAAACAATGGGCATCAAGCTTTCCCCGCCGCAATTTGACAGCAGCCTGCACTTTGACGTTTCTGTCACTGGTGACAGGGTGGAGGCGTTACAGAATCGGGAAGTTTTCTGCAATGTGGTAAACTTCAACCTGAGAGCCGCGGGGAACTTTATTCCGCGGCTGGAATATGCAGAACTTTGCAGCCCCATGTACGCGATCCAGAAAAAGATGCAGCCTGCCGACTTCAAGGTTCGTGTTTTTGGCTTCGTTCGGGAGAACAGAACAGCGGTCGTCAACTGGCAGCTGGAAGATGTTGCAATAGACATCAAGAAGATCTGGAAAGGCATTGTCCGGCAGATTCAGCTGGTGCGTGCTGTGAATGACGTGATGCCTGATGCAGACAAAATCCTGCGTGCATTCAAAGTCAAAGGGGTATCTCAGGATTATACTGGCACAAGGGTGCTTCTGGGCGGAGAGTTGGCAGGAATCCAGCCGAACATTGCAAACATGACGAATGTGAGCGAATTTGCTCAGACACAGAACGGTGACATCGTGATGTATTTCAGCGGCAAGTATGCTACATTCACATTGGTAAACGGGGCTAAGGTTACTTTCGTACTGGAGAATCCCGCAACGGGGATCAAGAGCGAACAGGAAGAACTGTATCAGGGTATCTTTTTCAAGGGTGCTTATCACAAGCGGCGAGTCGCCGCTGACCCTACGCCCCAATTTCAACTGTAAAAAGGGTAGTGTTACGGCGGCAGCAGCCGCCTGTATGCCCCGCCGGGGGAGTTTTGTTGGTGGAAAAAGCCTCCCCTGAAAGGGGAGGGGGACCGCCGTTAGGCGG
>OFMB01000774.1_pt1 | contig 17781 bp, 15 predicted proteins | sample 1541111 | NCBI WGS metagenome assembly OFMB01 (sample SAMN04209241, study PRJEB22552) | human gut metagenome | biome: gut; material: feces | host: Homo sapiens | place: USA: Oklahoma
TTGGTGTTGTTGTAGTAGGTGTGGTCGAGCTTGAGCAGATGGTCGAAGGCGTCCCGGCGCATGTCCGTCTCGATGTGGACGCCCATGATGTGGCCGATGCCCGACATGAAATACTGCGCAGCACCGTCGATGATGCGGAGCACGAAGTACACTGCCGCCAGCTTGAGCACGATGCCCGCCGTGAGGGTGATGCCCACGCCCATGGCGGAGTTGGTGATGGTGCTCATGATCTTGGGCAGGATGATGTCGCACAGGGTGGTCATCGCCGCACAGAACAGGTCGATGAACAGGGTCTTTTTGTATTTTGCCAGATAGGGCAGAAAGCGCCGGATGAGGGCGCCGCTGCTGGTGTGCCGCACTGCGGGGTCGTTGACTTTTTGCATGGTTCCTCCATTTTTTCAAGCTGGCTTGCCCTCTCAGGCCGCTTATTTCTTACTATAATCTCTCTCGCCGTAGATGGCCGTACCAATGCGCACGAGGGTCGCACCTTCGCGGATGGCGTTCTCGAAGTCGCCGCTCATGCCCATGGAGAGGGTCTCCATCTTCACGTTCTGGTACCCCCGCTCCCCGGCCTGCACGAACAGCTTGTACACCTGAGCGAGATACCGGCGGTTCTGGGCGTCGTCGTCGTTGACGGGCGGAATGGCCATCAGACCCTTGACCCGGATGTGCTCTTCTGCGGCGGCAGCGTCCAGCAGGGGCCAGAGCTGTTCCGGCGAGACGCCCGACTTCGACTCCTCGCCGCCGATGTTCACTTCCAGCAGGACGTCCTGCACGATGCCGGCCTTGGCGGCTTCCTTTTCGATGGCGGCCAGCAGATGCTCGCTGTCCACGCTCTGGATGAGGCTTGCGCGGCCCAGCACCTTCTTGATTTTGTTGGTCTGCAAATGGCCGATGAAGTGACTGGGCTTGCCGCAATAAGCACCGGCGTCGTAGTTGGCGCAAAGCTCCTGCACATGGTTCTCGCCGAACACATCGATGGCAAGGGCCGCGCTGGCGGCGACGGTGTCTGCGGTGCGGGTCTTGCAGGCGGCGCAGAGCTGCACTTCGGCGGGGTCGCGGCCTGCTTCCCGGGCCGCTGCGGCCATCTTTTCGCGGATGGCCTCCACTGCCTCCCGCATCTCTTCCAGATCCTTTTCCGCCATAGAGCTCAGTCCTCCTCGGTATATTTTGCGCGCTCGCCGCCGATGAGCTTCGGGCGGGTGCGGGCGCAGAGAATGTTGGCCTCGCCGATTTTTGAAAGGCTCAGCCGCACCGGCACAGCCACCCGGCGCAGATGCATTCCGATGAGGGTGCCTCCGATGTCGATGCCTGCGTGGGCGCGGATCTCCTCCACCGCGATGGGGTCTTTGAACTGCTTCCAACAGGTGGTGGCCCAGCTGCCGCCCGCATGGGGACGCGGCACGACGCAGACTTCCTCCCAGCCGTATTTCTCAGCGGCTTCCCGCTCAATAATGATGGCCCGGTTGAGGTGCTCACAGCACTGTGCGGCCAGCCAGATACCGTTTTCGGCCAGCACCGGTGCGACGCCGGCGTAGACAGCCTGTGCAGCCTCAAGGCTCGAGTCCTTGCCGATGTGGCCGCCGACGATCTCGCTGGACGAGCAGCCCACCACAAAGACGTCGCCCTTTTTCAGCTTTGCCTGGGCCAGCAGCTCCGTCACAGCCTGCCGCGCTTCGGTCTCGATCTGCTTTTTGAACTCTTCCGTCATAAAAAAACACCTCGTTTTATACTCTTGCAGACAGCAGGCTGGCAGAGCCTGCCGCGCCGAAATACACTTTGCTTCCCGCCGGGCACACCGCCGTGCAGCCGTCCAGCTCTCTGCCCGAGAATGTCTGCTTCCAGCTTCCGTCGGCGGTGTCCACAGCCTCGGCGCAGGGGGCGTCCGCAGGCAGCTTGAACAGCTTCTTCTGGATGTTCTCACCGGCCCGCAGGGCGATGCCCCGCAGAAGGGTGCTGTCCGCGTGCTTTTCCAGCCAGCCGCTGCGGGTCCAGCGGTAGCTGATATAGAGAGTGCCGTCCTCGTCCAGCGCCAATGCGCCGGGGTATCCCGGCAGGCCGGACACAAAGCTCCCGCAGTGCTTGCCGCCGGCGGTCAGCTCCCGGGCGTCGGCGTCCACAGCCCAGACGCAGCGATTCCCGAGATCGGAAACGTACAGCGTTCGGCCATCCTCCGAGAGGGCCAGACCAGCCGCACCGGCCACGCCGCCCAGCACCTGTTCCACCGTCCGGGCCGACGGGTCATACACATAGACACAGCCCGTGCCGGTGTGGGCGATGAGCTCGGTGCGGAGAGCGCTTTCCAGTCCGTTTTTCGCAGCGGCTTCGGTGGACACGGCGAAATATACCTTCCCGTCCGGGCCGGTCTCCACCGCCGACAGCACACCCAGCGGTGCGCCGTCGATTTGGGTCACCACCTGTTCCACTGAGGTCCCCCAGCTGTCATGCCGGGCGCGGCAGAGCGCCCCGCCGGAGGGCGTCACCACCGTCAGCCACAAGTCGCCGTCGGCGTCGAAGGCAAAGCTGGTCAGCTCGCCCTCCACCGACAGGATGGCCGCATAGTGTCCGCCGTCGGTGCGGACAAGGTCGCTCTGACGCTTTTTCATGGCCGCACCGTTGTAGGCAGCAGCGTAGACAAGGCCGTCCTGGGTGCGGACGCAGTCCACGCCCAGATAGCCGCCCAGCTTCCAGCTGTCCTTGCTGTCGGCGGAGAGGGCCGTCTGCGCGGCACCGGTATCCTGCCGCACATCCGGGGCGGTGTAGGCTTTCGGCGGCGTGTCGATAGGCCGCAGCAGCAGGCCGTACGCCAGCGCCGCCAGCATCAGCAGGGCAAAGATGTTGCTGGCCACCCGGAAGCGGGTCATCAGAGCTTCCCGCTCGATGGCGGCCTGTGCTTCCAGCTGGGCTTTCCGGCGGGCAGCGGCGGCAGACGTGCGCTGGGCGCGGCGGAGCCACCGGTCCACAAAGAGGGCCACGTTCGGCCCCACCGTGATGGATGCAATGAAGAGGAGCAGTACCAGCTCTACGAATCCAATGCGCATGAACAATTTTTCCTTTGTATTTGTCAGATTTCGGGGAAGTCTTTTATCATTGTAGTATAGCACACTTCGGCTTTTCTGCGCAAGATGAGGCCGAGCTTGACAGCCCCCGAAGCGGCCCTTTATAATCAGGGCAGACATGAAACGCATCCACTGGGATGTTTTCCCAAAAAATCTACTCAAACTTCACAAAAATTCCTAATTGATAGGGTATGATATACTTAAACGCAGTATACAGTTCCGCCGGGCTGACTCTGAGCAGCCTCCGGCGCTTGGGAGATAGAAGCTTTTAGGAGGAATGCCTTATGGCAAAAATTCTTATCGTTGACGACGAGCCCCGCATCCGGGAGCTCATCCGGGAGAATTTACAGTATTCGGGCTACACCTGCGAGGAGGCAGGGGACGGCTCCGCCGCCCTGTCGCTGCTCACCGGCGGCGGCTACGATCTGGTCATCCTCGATCTGATGATGCCCTTCATGGACGGCATGACCTGCCTGCGGGAGATGCGCACCCGCCGCATCAACACCCCCGTCATCATCCTGACGGCCCGCGGCGAGGAGTACGACAAGCTGGCCGGCCTCGAGGGCGGCGCTGACGACTATGTGGTCAAACCCTTCTCCCCCCGGGAGCTGGTGGCCCGTGTCAAGGCCGTGCTCAACCGCACCATGCCCCGCACCGAGGCTTCCGACAGCACCATGACCTTCGGGGAGCTGTCCATCGACACGGCCAGCCACACCGTCAAGGTCTCGGGCGAGGAAGTGAGCCTCACGCCCAAGGAGTTCGATCTGCTGGTCTTCCTGGCCTCCAACAAGGGCATCGCCCTCAGCCGCGAGAAGATCCTGCAGAAGGTGTGGAACTATGACTACTTCGGCGAGGACCGCACCGTGGACACCCACGTCAAGATGCTGCGCGGCCATCTGGGCAAGTGCCGCGGCTACATCGCCACTGTCTGGGGCATCGGCTACAAGTTCGACCCCGACGCGGCGCGTTAAGCGGAGGCTCTGCTCTTCATGCGGCAAACGAGCAAAACACGGCGCACCATCGGCATCCGGGGCCAGCTCATGGGCTTTCTGTGCTTCATCTGCCTCTTGCTGGTGGGGCTGTTCTGGTTTCTGAGCACCCAGCTGCTGGAACCCCTCTACACCACCCATATCCAGAAGCAGCTCACCGAGCAGGCCGAGGCCATCGTGGCCCGGATGGACGAGGCCATCGGGAAGGGCGAGACCCTCTCCTACTGGGCCTTCGGCAGCCGACTGTACGTCAACAACACCTTCTTCAACGCGCTGCGGGACGACATCTTCGAGCTGGGCGGGATGAGCAGCTTCTGCATCGACATCTCCGACACCACCCTGCGGCAGATCTTCAAGGTGGATAACCTGTCCTACTGCAACCTTCACCGCACCCGCCCCACCGACACTGCCGACGAGCAGACCGCCTACACCACGGCCCGCGCCATGCGGCAGCTCTGCCGGGAGAGCGGCGGCACAGTGGTGCGGAAGATCAACCCGCCCACGCCCTCCGGCTCGGTCCAGCTGATGGTGGGCCGGATGACCTCCGACGGAAATTACACTGTGCTGGTGACTACCAGCCTGATGCATGTGGCCGAGGCCGGCAAGGTGCTCAGCACCGTCCTGCCGCTGGCTGCGGCCCTTATTTTCGCGTTCTCGATGTCGGCGGCATGGTTGTTCAGCGAGTGGTTCACAAAGCCTCTGCGGGCTCTCTCCGGGGCTGCGCGGCAGGTGGCGCAGGGCAACTACGCCGTCCATGTGGACTCGGTGCGGAACGACGAGCTGGGCGACCTGGCCCAGGAGTTCAACCACATGGCAAAAGAGGTCCAGCACGCCTCCCAGATGCAGCGCGACCTGCTGGCCAACGTCTCCCACGACCTGCGCACCCCGCTCACTCTCATCAAGGGCTATGCCGAGACGGTGCGCGATCTGACCGGCGACGACAAGAAGCACCGCGACGAGCAGATGAACATCATCGTGGACGAGACCGACCGCCTGACGGCCCTTGTTTCCAGCGTCATGGAGCTGAGCAAGGTCACGAGCGGCGCACTCAAGTGCGAGAAGGTCCACTTCGACATGGGCCAGCTCTGCGACGAGGTGAGCGAGCGTTACGACGCCGTCTGCGCCCAGAACGGCTGGCAGCTCAAGCTGGAAATCCCCGACGAAGAACTTCCCGTCTACGCCGACCCCGACATGATGCAGCGCGCTCTGCATAACCTTTTGGGCAACGCCATGCACCACATCGGCGAAGACGGCATCTTCGTGCTGCGGGCGCTGCGCTGCCCCGAGGGCGTCCGGGTGGAGGTGGAAGACCACGGCCCCGGCATCTCTGCCGAGGACCTGCCCTATATCTTCGACCGCTACTACCGCTCCCGCTCCGACGCAGGCAAGCAGGGGACCGGCCTCGGCCTCTCCATCACCAAAGCTATTTTCCAGCAGCACGGTTTCCGCTTCGGCGTCCACAGCACTGTGGGCAAAGGCACTGTGTTCTGGTTCATCATGACCGATACCGAAGATGCAGCTGCACAATAAAGCTGCCGACATTTTGTCTTTTCTTCCAAAATCGTATTTCTCTCTTGATGTTTTTTTCTTCGACGCCTATAATCGAGTTGGATTCAATTTATTGCATCATGTAATACAGGAGGAAAGAATATGAAGCCCTGTCCGCATTTTCTGAAAAGATTCGCCGTTCTGGCAGCTGCCTCACTGATTCTGAGCGCGGTCACTTTAAGTGCCAGTGCCGCAGCAGCTCCCGTAAAGTATGAAGAAAAGCGTTCCACTGTTACCACTGTCGATGGCGCACAGAAAAAGGAAGATCTGGCTGTGACCGTCGAATATCAGGTCGGCTCCACCTCTATCCGGGCTTATACTGTAGAAAAGGATGAGGTCATCGGTGTATCAAAGGATATGTGGTCTCTTTATGGTGCCTTTACTTCTGATTGGATCACCGATGGCACCTATACCCTCTCTCAGCCGCTGAACAGTGTGGAACAGATCACTGTAAGCGTTCCTTACGGCGACACAGCCCGCACGAACGAGAGTTATTTTGTATTCCATGTTCCCGAAGGCACCGTCGTCACTACTCCTTCCTGGAGTTATGACATGGACCTTTATAAGGGCAAGACTATTGCAGATGTAAAAGCCGTAGTGGAAGCCGGTCAGGACCCCAATACCCTCATTGACATTGAGGACGATTACGACCCCTTCGGGCCCGATCTTGAATATACCGACACTTCTGCAATCTATCACCTCCGTAAAGGTTACCTCTACCGCGTAAGCGTCAGCTCCGCCGAAGAGTCTTTCCCCGTTCCCGAGAATTTCTATTTCTGTGTAGATTAAACAACGACCAAAAACAGGAGCGGAAAGCCTGCGGCTTTCCGCTCCTGTTTTTTCATGCCGCATTTTCTCTCCGGCAGTACACCACCACCCTCGCTTTTCCGCCGGGGGTGCAGGTGTAGAGCACGAGGGGACAGCCGCCCTCCCGCAGGGCTTCGGGTTCTTCGGGCGAGACCTGCGCAGTCCGCTCCACAGTGTACACTGCCTCAGCGCCGTCCTGTGAAGTGAAACGCACCTCATCGCCCTCGGAAAGACTGCTCAGCCGCCCGAAATGGGACTTGTAGTTGTGGGCCGCGATGACAAGGTCTCCGCCCGCCGCACTGCCGCATTGACGGCAGGGCGAGACCTTGAGGTTCGCTTTGCTCCACTCGGTCTGCACCGGCAGCTCCAAGCCCAAAGCGGGGATGGTCAGCACCCCCAGATACTCCCGCTCGATGCTTGACGCCGGGGTTTCCGAAACCGGTTCCGGCTCGGACTCTGCATCTTCCGTGGGCAGGCTTTCCGCGCTGTCTGCGGGCTGTTCTGTCTCCGACACAGCCGCGATGCTCTGGCTCTGGCGCAGCTGGCTCACCGCCGAAGCGGCCTGAGCGCCCGCCCTTGCATCCTCGAGCCGGTCGTAGACGTAGAGACAGACCGCTGCCAGCACCAAGGCACTGCCCAGCATCAGGCAGAGCCGCTCCGGCACCAGCCTATGCATCGTGTCTGCGCTTCCGGCTCAGCCAGAGGCCAGCCGCCACGAGGGCGATGCCCCCGCCTGCCAGCACCGGCACGGGCCAGAGCAGCTGGCCGGTCTGGATGAGGGTCCCCACCGGTTCCGGCTCCGCAGCCGGGATGACTTTATCCGGCATCTCTGCCGAGGGTGTCGGCGGGCGGATGACCGTGATCTCGCCCGGCTGCTCCACCGGCTTCGGGGTCGGCGTCGGCTTATCCGGCACATAGGGCGGCGTCACCGGCGGGGGAAGGGGGTCGGTGCTGCGGTAGCTGTTCTTGAAGAGCAGTTCCGTCTTTGCCCCGTCGTCCCCGTCCCGCCGGACAGACACGTGTCCTTTCAGCTCACCGTCGGTGTCCCACGCCACCATGACTTTCAGGTAAAAGACGGTGTCGTCGTAGTCGGCCCGTTTCCGTCCGCCCGCGTCCTGAGTGACCGTATACTCGTATATGCCGGGCGCGGTGTAGACGATGGCATCAAAAGTCTTCGTCAGGGTCTTGTCGGCGGCGGCGCGGCAGTCCCGGGCCGGAAAATCCAGCTCAGCCTCGTCGTCACAGCCTTCCGGCATCGGCGCGCCGTCCAACGCGGTCAGCCGCACCGTCAGCGTCTCGTCAGCTGCCTCTCCGGTGCAGCGGACGGACGCCTCCAGTTCCAGCTCCGCCCGCTGGTCTGCGGCCAGAGCGGGCAGGGCAGCGCTTACCGCAAGCGCTGCTGCCAGCAGGGCCGCTGCCATTTTCGGGAGCCTTCTCATGATAAGCTCTCCTCCTTTCCGTTTTGCAGATCTGACATTGGTTCCATCCGGGCCAGCACCACCGTCCGCGCGTCGGTGTACTCCCCCGAGCAGGTAGCCATCGCCAGGAACTGCGCTCCTTCCGGCTCCTCTTCCAGCGCACGGAGGGCCTGTGCATCCATCTGAAGGGCATTCTCCTCCACAAAGGGGAGCAGCCCGCCTGCGTCCGAGCGCCACTTGCCCGGGGCAAAGATGGCCTGTTCCGACGCAGGCACCACAAGGCAGGCCAGCACTTCCAGCCGATAGCTCCCGCCGGGCAGCGTCAGGGTGCCGGTGGTGTTCTGGCGGAAGAATGCTCCGTCCTTGTATTTGTCGAGGTCGCCGAACATCCGCCCGTTCTCCATATGGTGGCCGTAGAGCAGTGAATACCGCCCGCTGAAGTCCGCGTCGCAGTCAACATCCAGAAAGATGCTGCCCGCCAGTGCAAAGCTGCCGTAGACGTCGGTGTTCAGATAGGTGAAATTGCTCTCGCCCTGCACCACTGGGTAGTCGATGGCCGTGCCGTCCAGCGTCAGCCACCCGCAGACATCGGGGTTGATGTCCCGCAGCTGGCCGAAGGAGAGGCTGTTGTCCTCCTGCGGCTGGGGCTTGAAGGCCAACAGCCCGGCCTGCACATTGTCGGCAGCGGCGTACACCCGACTGTTGTCCCACAGCGCATAGCCCGACCAGACCACCGCCAGCAGCACCAGCAGGGCCGTCACCCCGTCCAGCAGGCCGTTCGCCGCCCGCAGGGCCATCTTCTGCCACCGAATGTTCCTCACCTCCCTTGCCTTATTTCCTCCGCACTTACTTCTGATGGCGGCGGCGCAGGGTCAGCAGCAGCCCGACGCCCGCAGCACCCGTCAGGGTGAAGAGATAGGGTGCGCTGTCCAGCACCACACCGGCATCCACGGCGCCGCCCTTGGTGTTGGTGAAGTTCGCCTGCTCGACCGCCTCATTCACTTCGCCCTCGGTGCCTGTCTCCGTCGTCACATAGTCTTCGACCGGCGTCTCAGATACCTTGTACTCGACGCCGTAGGGCAGGTTTTCGATGTGGATGGTATCGTCGTCTTTCAGATAGAAAGTCGCTTCCGTCGTCTCGCCGGGCTTGATCTCGATCGAGGTGGGGTTCGCGTCATAGCTGCCGCCGGTGATGGCGTAGCTGTCCTGATAGGTCTTGCCCTCCTCGCCGGTCAGCTGCACCCTGAACTCGAAGTATTTGTCCTTATTGCCCATGATGCCCTCGACGTCCTTGTGGACTTCCAGCTCACCGGCAGAGTAGAAGTTGTCGAAGTCGTCCCTCTTGCCCTCGCCGGTGGACTCCGGGTCCTCGGTGTGGACAGCGGCAATTCGGAGCTTGCCGTCCTGCTCGATGACCGTCACCCGCAGCAGGATGGCGTCGCCGTAGTAGGTCACGCCTGCGCTGTTGCCCGCCACCTCATGGATGATGTAGGTGTAGACGCCCACGCTGTCGTACTCGGGCAGCTTGATCTCGATTTTCTTGGTCTTACTCGCACTGCCGGCTTCGCCCTGTGCGTAGGTCACGTCGCCGACAGTCGGCATATAATCTGCGGCTTCAATGCCCTCCGATGCGTCGGTCACGGTATCCGGGTCGATCGTAAACGTAAAGGTCTCTTCCGGGGAGATCGTATCCGTGTTGGCCAGCTCGTAGTTTTTGGTGAGATACACCCGGGACATATCCTCATACGGAGGGCCTTGCACCTGTGCCGCAAAGGCGGGCATGACGCTGACGCCCATGGCCAGAGAGATGGAAAGCACGCCTGCGAGAAGCTTTTCTGCCTTGTTCTGTTTCATCCTAGAGTTCCTCCTATCTTGTCCTGTATGGTTTTTGGCGGCTCAGAGCCCCCGCCGCCGGATGAGGGTGATGACTTTTGCCTTGACCGCACTGCACTGCACCGGGCCGAAGTCACGGCTGTCCTCGGCCTGTGTGCGGCAGTCGCCCAGAATGAAGACGCTGTCCTCCGGCACAGCGTAGGGGTAGCTGAGCAGAGATTTGGGGTAGGTGGGGTAGAGGATGCCGCCGCCCTGTGCCGAGCCGTTGACCTCCACAACGCCGCTCTCGCTCAGGGTCACGATGTCCCCGCCCCGGGCCAGTACGCGGCCCACCCGCAGCCTTCCCGAGCGCTCATATACCACGACATCATTCTTGGCATAGTCTTTTTCCAGCCGGCAGCCCAGCACGAGGTCGCCGTCCTTCACGGCGGGGAACATCTCGCTGCCGGACGCCTGCGTCACCAGATACACCTGCGTCAGAAGCACCCAGAGCACGGCGGCGAACACCGCCAGCCGCACCGCCAGACTGCGCACTTCCCGCAGCAGGGGGCTTTTTTCCGGCTTCGCCGGTCCAGACAGGTTCGCTTCCGGCGTCCCGGGCGGGGCCTCCGGGGCAAGCGCCTCGTTTGGTTCCTTCACTCATCTTCCTCCTTCTTTCTGTTTTTGCAGCCCAGAACGGCCGCACCGGCACACAGCATCAGCGGCAGCCCAAAGAAGTCTGTCTCCACGCCGGTGTCCGGGTCTATATCGGCCAGAACGTAGTGGGCATAGAAGTTGACGACGCCGTTTTCCAGCTCTTTGTCGGTGGGCTCATAGCCCTCTTCCCACTCGTCCTGCGATACCTTTTTCTTCGGGTCCGGCTCATCCGTCACCGAACCGGGGAGCTCTTTGTACCAGCCGTCAAAGACATAGCGCGCACCGCCGATGTCGAGCTCTTTTTCGATGTCCGCCGTCGTCTCTTCCACCCGCTCGCCGCTCTGGTACTCGCGGCTTTCCCGGATGCTGTAGTCGTCCTCGCCCGGGGCGCGGACGTTGAACCGGGCCGTGAAGTTTTTCCTGCTTTTGACGCTGATGATGCAGTCGATGTGCTTATCCGGTTTTGTCCCGTTGTTGCGCGAGATCTTGTACGGCGTCACCACGATGCTCTCCAAATCTTCCTGCGTCAGCCCCGTGATGCCGGTCTGCTTCTCGATGGTGTCCTTATACTCGTCCCATATCTCATCGACGACCTCGTCCCAGTAATCATCGCCCGGTTTCAGCGACCATACGCCGCCAGTCGCGCCGCCCGGCCACGATACAACATAGTCTGACACATTTGTCAGGATGTTCTTGCCGTTATCTTCCCATGCCGCGCCGTAGGTCTTCACCTTGCCGACCCACTTGCACTCGCTGTTGTCCGGCGCCCACTGGCTGGGGTCATTGCTGCCGGGCAGGCTGGTGGGGGTCTTGAGCAGGAAGACCGCCGCCGATTCCTCCTGAGTCTGATCGCCCCAGCCCGGTGCATCCTCATCAAGTTCGTCCGCAGGCAGGGTGTTTTTATCCTCGGCTACGCCGTCGTCGGCCAAGTCGGTATCTTCCTCAGGGGATCTGTCTTTTTCGGGCGGCTCTGCCTCATCCAGAGGCGTTTTCTCCTCGGCGGCGGGCCGTTCTTCCGACAACTCCGGCAGAACGGCGATGTCTTCTTCCTCGTCTGAAACGGGCTCCTCCTGCTGGGCCTCATCGTCGATGAAACAGGCGTAGAGGCTGCACTCGCTGTCCGCTTCCGGCCAGAGCAGTCCTTCATCCGGCACGAAGCGGACCGCCGTCCCTTCGTCGTCCCGGCTGTACCAGAAGCGGAAGCTCTTTCCCTCCACCTCCGGCTCTTCGGGCATCAGAAGCTCTTCGCCGCTGCCCACGGTCTGTTCCGCGTAGGGCAGGCCGCCGTCGGCCTCGTCCGACTCGCTGAGCCAGAAGAGATAGGTCCTCTCAAAATGCTCGTCCGCTTTGACAGCCCCGCTGTCCGGCGTCGGCGTCTCGTCGGGCAGCCCGATGTCATCCAGCCCGTCCACCACGACGGGGATGCCGCCTTCCGCTGGCAGAAGCACCGGCTCGTCTGTCCGGATGTCCTCTTCTTCGTCCCAGGCAGGCTCGTCCTCTATTTCCTCGTCCCATGTCTGGTCCGGCACGCTGTCCGTCCGCTCCGGCCCTTCGGCAAATGCGGGCAGCAGACAGCCGCACAGCAGCACCAGCACGATGCACAGTGCTGCGGCGCGCAGTGTCAGCCGCCTCCGTTCCAGTCGATTCCGCATACAACAGCCCTCCTTCATTCTCGCTCCCGGCGGGGATGCCGCCCTTTGCGTTATCAGGATACCGTTTACCGGACACGAAGGATGTCATTGCGTGCCAGTGCAAAAAAATTTACACATAAAAAAACGCCGCCGGGGTCTTTCGACTCCGGCAGCGGTCTGCTGTCTCCGAATTTTCGGTTTTCAGGTGCGGGTGGTGGCTTCCATGCAGTGCTCGGAGGGGGCGTAATATTCCATCAGCGCAATGTAATTCTCGCAGTGGTGGCAGAACGCCGCCCGGATGGCGTCGTCGGGCGCGCTCCTCATCGACACGAACATCAGGATGTACTTTGCAATGAGGCTCACAGCCTCGCTCTCGAGGCCATAGCAAAGGCCCACGGCCAGGATCGGCACGACGATCTGCTGCGCACGGATGGGGATATTCTCCGCATCGACCCGCTTGAGCACGGCACGGCTCATGGTGGATGCCGCCCAGACGGCGCGGGAGATCTTCCAGTAATCCATATTCTTCAGATGGGTGAGGGTGCGCAGCCGCTGGATGACCTCGCCATCGTCCAGAACTTTGTTCTGCGTGACCTCCTTCTCCGAGCGGATGAAGGCGCACTGTATCATGTCCATCAGGGCGGCTTCGTACTTCTCATGGTAGTTCTCGCGGGAGATGAAGTACTCCTCCATACGGAGCATGACTTCGTCCGTCTCTTTGTCGGTGGCCAGCCAGCTGAAGTCCAGCGGCGTCGGGCCGAAATCATTCCTGCCCATCTCGTTCAGGTCTTCCAGCTCTTCCTCGTTCCGGGTGGAGGGAAGGAAGCGGTCGTTGCCGTTCCGGTGGAAGCCCCACTCCTCGGGCAGAAGATGCGGCACGATGTCGCCGCTGGAGATGATGTTGAAGATGTTGCTCTCGCCCCAGCTCTCTTTCAGGCTGCCGTCGGCGTTGTGGTTGTTGTCGTAGTCCTGCTGCAAGTCGGGGTAGTCCTGCGGGCCGAGGGCCACCGGCGTCGCAAAGGTGTAGACGAAGACATTCTCCCGTTCCAGTCCGGACAACTCCCTGTTGACCCGGGCAGCCAGAAGGTTCGCCACCACCGCACCGCGGCTGTAGCCGCCCATCCAGAGCTTGACGACGCCCAGCCCCCCCTTTTGCTGAGCTGCCGCCAGATAGTTCTTCAAATCGGCAAACACCTCATGCACCGGGATGATGAAGCCGCTGTGGGCGTGGCCCGCGCCGGTGTGCAGATTGCTCACCCACTCGCCGCCGTAGCCGCCGCCGCGCAGGATGAGCGCCACGATGGTGGTGCGCTTCCCGTTCAGGGTGATGGTCTTGCGGGCCATGGACCAGCCCACGAAGTCGCCCGCCTTGCCCACATCGACATCATAATAGCGGTATTTCACGTCGCCGAAGCCCAGCTTGGTATAGGCTGCGTCGAGGCTGTTCTCGCGGCCCACGTCCCCGTTGGCCCAGTATTTCGCATCGCTGGCCCAGGTATTGAAAGCAGCCGTCACCATGCCCAGCGTCGCCAACGCCAGCTGGTGGTCGTACTGGATGGAGGTGTGCGCAAAAAAACTGTCGCTGTAGTAATATTCGTGCTCGATGTCCATCTGGCTCAGCTCGCTGCGGAAGGACATTGTATAATTGCCTGCCGGGACTGCCCGGCCCACCGTCTGGCTTTTTGCCGCCGCCTCAGCCCGGGGCAGTGCCAGCCCGGGCGCAAGAGCTGCACTGCAAACCAGCGCTTTACAGAAATCACGTCGTTTCATGGTCTTTCCCCCTTGCTGCTTTCCATAAACCTCTGACATTTCTATCGTATAGGTGATTTGCTATAGTATACCGTATTTTTCCAGCGGATTCAATCATCAACTCTGCCGATCGGGGATATAATAAATATCCCCCGGCGGAGCCGGGGGTTTTTCATATGCGGGCATAGCCCTAGAATACTAGCAACGTGTCACGTCACGTAAATCACGGTCTGCCAGCCGCGAAAGATTTGTTGCCTGCTACCCGTAAACGGGTTCCTTTACGTTACTTGCCGCCCATCATAGCAAAGGGAGTTCTTTTTGTCCGCATTATCGACAGAAGTCTTTTACTGAACCACTCGCCTAGCGAGTGGTTTTCATTATACAAAAAAGGGGCCGCCCCGGGTGGTTCCCCAAGGCGGCCCCTGTAAGGGGTCTGTATTTTTTAGTGCATCCAGCACTTCAGGCTCTCGGCCTGAGCTGCGCTCAGCTGCCGGCTCACAAGGCCGTTGTGCTCCAGAGCAAACCAGCTGCCACCCTCTGCCAGCAGGTCTTCCACCGGCAGGGTGGTCGTTTTGAGGCTGGTGACAAACTGGATCTGCTCCACCCCCTGCTCCTGCAGAGCCTCCAGCGCCTGCCGGGTGCCGTGGAGCCGGGCGGCCAGATTGTCGGACGTCACCCGCAGGGTGCTGCCCTGCTGCCGGGCGTCAAAAGGCAGGGGGTCGCCCTCCAGCGTCTCCACATGGAGGAGGGGGGTACCCAGGTCCACCTCATTGCTCTCTTCTGCCGGGGCATTCGGGTCCTCCGGGTTGGGCTGAGGATTCTCCGGGTTGGGCTGGGGGCGCTCCGGCTCCCACCATTCCCTCACGATGCCGAGCGGGTTGTCCTCCGAGACCAGGGCCGGGTCGTAGATGATGTGGTGGATCCAGCCGGTGATCAGGCCGCTGATGTTCGCCTGGATCTCCTCGCCGTCGACATTTTCACCATTCGTGTAATTGCCGCCGTTACCGATGGTAGCACCGGCACCGTAGTAGCCATTGCTCTTGCCGGCGGTCGCTGTCACCTGAGCGGCTCCGCTCACGGTGACATTGCTGCCGCTGCCCGTGGCACCGCCGCCGATGCCAGCACCATTGTCGCCACCGTCAGCGTTCACCGTGCCGCCGGTGATGGTGATGTCTTCGCCGCTGCCTCTGATGCCGCCGCCGATGCCGGCACCTCGGTAACCTCCGCCAGCAGTCACTGTGCCGCCGGTGATGGTGATGTTTTTGCCGCTGCAGCCGTCGTAGCTGCCGCCGCCGCCGATGCCGGCACCACCCCAACCACCGGTAGCGTTCACCGTGCCGTCGGTGATCTTGATGTTTTCGCCGTTGCCGTAGTAGCCGCCGCCGATGCCGGCACCCTCGTCGCCACCGGTAGCAGTCACCGTGCCGCCTTTGATGGTGATGTTTTTGCCGCTGCCGTAGTAGCCGCCGCCGATGCCAGCGGCATAGTCGCCACCGGTAGCGGTCACGCTGCCGCCGGTGATGGTGATGTTTTCGCCGCTGCGGTTGCCGCCGTTGCCGTAGTAGCCGCCGTTGCCGATGCCAGCACCCCAGTCTCCACCGGTGGCCGTCAGGCTGCCGGCTTCGTTGTTATCGTCCTTCAGGGTCAGCGTGCCTGTGGAGGTGGAGGTGTTTTTTTCAAGGCCCGCCCTGTGAGCGCCGCTTTTCAGCTCGTTCTTGCCGTCCAGCTCGATCTCCACATTGCCATTTCCCTGAACGCTCAGGGCGGCTTTTCCTTCGTCACTATTCCATGGGTTTCCGGTGTTCTTTCCGGTGTCGCTCACATCGATCTTCACGTCTTTCAGGGTGAGTTTCAGCGCCGTGGCAGCCTTGTTGATCACCGTAATGGTGTTGCCCCAAAAGCCATTATCTTTTGGGTTCACTGAAGTAGGGGCTGCAGGGGCAGCAGCCGGGGCTACCTGCTGGGCGCTTTCCTGCCGGTCAGTGTTCTCCGGCTGGTCGGCGTCCTTCGACTCCTCAGTGCTCTTCTGCTGGGCGTCGTCCTCCGACTGGTCTGCATCTTCCGGTTCCTCAGCGTCCTCCGGTTGGGCCGGCTGGTAGTTGTCCTCTACCACAGGGCCAAAGCCGGAATCCTCTGCTGCGGGGCCTTCCAGGTCGCTCTCCAGCGTGGTCTTGTCCGCATTAGAGGTGGTGATGACGATTTCACCCCTGTCATCGTTCTCAATGATGGTTCCGTTCTGTTTGATTTCCTGGCTGCCATCATCTTTTTTGGTGATGGTAATATCGCCGTTGTCGATATAGTAGGTCCCTGCAAAGGCCGGAGCCGCCAGAGACACCGTGATGCTCAACGCTGCCAACAGAGCTGCTGCCCGGCGGAATGCGTCGGTCTTCCTCATGGTATAGGTCTCCTTTCTTTTTCTACACTTTCTTGTGCTTTTTGCGCTCTTTTTGTGGAGGGCGCATTTTTTCAAATTGTACCCCCCCCCCCCCCCCCCATATTTTCAATAGGTGAAAATAACAAAGTTTTTACTCAAAATCCTCATTTTTGCGGCAATATGCAACAAAATATGGCAAGCTTCCTCCCTGCCCCGGCGGATGCTTCCCTCGGGCATAAATATAAAAACCGGGCCGCAGCGATGCGGCCCGGTCATTTTCGTATTCTCAGAGAAGCTGCGGGTCCATCTGGCGGCAGAAGTCCACGATATGGTGGAACATCTGCTCGACCGCCGGAGCCATCGCCGTGGGGCGCTGGACAGCCAGACCCACCACCCGGTACTCTTCCGGCTCGATGGGATAGATCTTGACCGCTGCCGTGCAGCTGCGCAGCAGCATCCGGGGCATGATGGAGATGCCGAGTCCCGCCTCCACCATGGCGATATTGGACTGGTCGTCGATGACGTGGCAGCGGCGCTCGGTGGAGATGGAGTATTTCTTGAGGAACTGGCGCATCTCGGCGTCGGTGGCGTCGCACTGGACGACAAAGCTCTGGCCGTTCATCAGCTCCGGCGTCATAATGCCGTTTGGCGGTTCGGGCCAGTCCTGCGGTACGATGCAGAGCAGCGGCTCACGGAACAGCTCGGTCAGGTTGAATTCTTCGCGGCAGGTGGCGGACAGGAAGGCCAGGTCCACCTGACCGGTGCGCAGCCACTCCTTCACGTCGTCGTAAGTACCCTGATAGACCTCGACTTCGATCTGGGGGTAGCTTGCCATGAAGCTCTTGAGGATCTGGGGCAGCAGGCCGGCGCAGACCGAGTTGAATGCCCCCAGCTTCACCTTGCCCTTTTCCAGGCCGTTGAGGCGGGCGATGCTCTGCTGCAGGGCCTCGTCGCTGTTGAGCACCGCCCGGATGGACGGGTAGAGCGAAGCGCCATAGCTGGTCATGGTCACGCCGTTTTTGCCGCGGTTGAATAAGGTAAAGCCAAGCTCAGCCTCCATCACCGCGATGGCATGGCTGATGGCAGAGGGGGTCAGATGCAGCTGCTGGGCCGCTTTGTTAAAGCTGCCCTGACGCGCGACTGCATCGAAAATCTCGTAAGAAAACAGCGTCATGTCCCTAGCCTCCTTCCGTTTTCAGTTCGGAGACGCCCGTTCTTCTGTGAATCTTTTTCACCTTGAGGATGTCTTGCATCAATTTTCTTTTTGAGTGTACTATCCTATCTCCGCTTTGTCAAGCATCCAAACCTTAATTTTGGACGTTGAGCCAAATTTCTGCTTTTGAAACGCCATTTATAAGGGATATTGCGCCCTTTTCCGTTCCAGTATTTTCCTGTTTTGAACAAAAAGACCGACCGCCCTCCATCCCGGAAAGCCGTCGGTCTTCTGCGTTCTACAGATGTTTTTACTCGAGCATCAGCAGCAGGCTCATCTTGATGCGGCCCTGCGCCGTGACGCCGTGGAGACTGTTCTTGTCGAGGCGGAAGCTCTCGTCTGCGTTCAGCTCATAATTCTTCTGGATCTTCTTCATTTTTGTACCTCTGACCTCTAAAATTTTTGAAAAAATCATAGGTACAAGCCCAAAAAGCCCGTATAAAACAAAAAAGACGACAAACCGTTTATCTCAACGATTTATCGTCCTTTTGGTGCGCTCGAGGGAACTCGAATCCCTGGCCCTC
>OFMB01000781.1_pt1 | contig 17636 bp, 12 predicted proteins | sample 1541111 | NCBI WGS metagenome assembly OFMB01 (sample SAMN04209241, study PRJEB22552) | human gut metagenome | biome: gut; material: feces | host: Homo sapiens | place: USA: Oklahoma
CCCGCCACTACTCACTTCATATAACTATTTTGATTGTTACATTTTTATTTTTATTTTGCTGCTGCAGCTTCTTTTGCCCATCCGTCAACGAATGCTGTTGTAACTTTTGCCCAGTTTGCATCTGTCGGATCTGCTGCGTAACTTGTCAGTGCAGAACCCACTCCGTTCTTCCACTCTTCTGATGGCATTGTTGAGAAGTTCCAAGATACAGGAGTCTTTCCGTCTTCTGTATATTTGTTTGCTTCGTTAACAAGTACGTTGTCTGATTTCAGGTTCTTCTTAAATGGAATTGTGAATCCCATGTCTTTGCACATTGCCTTTACACCATCATCAGATGTTACACACCAGTTCATGAAATCAAGTGTTGCCTGAATGTCGTCTTCAGATGCTTTGGAGTTTACACACCAGTAGTTCTCTGTACCTGTACAGATTCCCTGATCTTCTTCGCCTTCTACACCGATGTAGATTGGAAGGATTCCAAGATTGTCATCTCCGACGTCTTTGATGTTGTTATATTCCCATGTACCATTCTGGTAGAATACTGCATCACCTGTTACGAAATCTGCTGTTGCATCGTCAGCTGTCTTTGTAGAAAGTTCTGTTGGTTTGCAAGTAGCGTTGTTGATGTAGAGATCCCAGATCTGACGATAGTTATCAAGGTATGTTCCTTTGATAGCATCTGTGTTATCGATTCCTTCATCTTTGTATTCATAGTAGATTGGAAGGTTTGCCAGATGAGTTTTGAATCTCCAGTCAGATGATCCGTCCATACCAGCGGATGTAAATGCTGAGAATCCAAGTTTGTCCTTATTTGCTGTGATATCTTCTACAACTTTCTTGAAGCTGTCAAAGTTAGTGATATCATCAGCTGAGTATCCTGCTTTCTTTAACAGTTCTTTGTTGTAAATGATTCCGTAGCTTTCTATTACGTATGCGATTCCTGACATCTTGTCGCCGTCCATCAGTGCGAAATCATCACTTGTCAGCTGTTTTGCAACATCAGAATCTTTCAGATCGTAGCAGTAATCTTTCCAGCTTGCAAGTCCAACCGGTCCGTTTACCTGGAACAGTGTCGGAGCATTGCTCTTAGCCATCTCAGATTTTAATGTCTTTTCGTATTCTCCGGATGCTGCTGTAAGTACTGTTACATCCACTCCTGTTTCTTTTGTATACTCTTTTGCCAGATCCTGCCACTGCTCATCCTGTTCTGGTTTGAAGTTTAAGTAGTATACTTTTCCTTTTGCGTCTTTCTTGTCTGACTTGCTGTCAGAAGAGCTTCCACATCCTGCAACCATTCCTGTTGCCATGGCTGCTACCAGCATTGCTGATACAACTTTACGCATTTTCATAATTCATTTCCCTCGCCTTTCTTTTTTGAAACCTTCGTTTCTCTTGTTGTCATTATATTAACAGAAATGCGTTCAACCCCTGTATCAATAAAACAACCTGATATACAAAAAAACATATCTATTGTTCTTCTTCAAACTGCCGGATGCTTTCGTCTTCTGCCTGCGTAAATTCCTGCTCCGTTATCTTTCCCTGTGCCAGTTCCGCCAGACATTCTCCCAGTACATCCTCCTGTAGCAGTGAATTCCACTTCACCTGATAATTCGGTACAATCTGTGGATTTCCCGTATAAGCCTTCAGATAATCATCCAACAGCGTTCCTTCCTGTCTTGTCCTGCTGTTCAGCAATTCTTCTTTCTGTTCTTTATTCAATTTCGTTCTGAATTTGAGGAACTCAACTGCTCCTTTTTTCACCTTTTCACTATAAGTTGATACAACTGCCCAGCCGAATGTCTCCGGTGAGCCTATCAGTTTATTTTCCGGAAATGTAGAAAAACATACTTTTTTCTGCATTTCCTCCGGAATCTGATCAATCATCCAGTAACCATTAGGTATCATCGCTGCATTTCCTGCCACGAAATTATCATGAGCTACGTCAAAATCATTATGTAATGCATCCTGGGTCGTATATTGGAATAATTTTTTTAATGTACCGGCTATCTCCAGCCCCGGTTTATTCTGATAGGTATCCGGATATAATTGCTTCATGAATGCCGCACCTTCTTCACTTCCTGCTACTTCTGCTGTTGCAAGCAGCATTGCGGCCCATGCCGTCCCTTCCGTATGCAGGGCAAGCGGCGTGATCCCTGCTGCTTTCAGTTTCTCACAACATTCCCAGAACTCCTCCCATGTCTCAGGAAATCTGCTGATTCCTGCCTGTTCAAATAACTCCCGGTTCCAGAAAACCCCTGAACAGGCGAATGCCGCCGTACTGACCGGACCCAGATAAATCTTTCCATCCTCTTCCCGAACCGATTCCATTACTGACGGTTCGATCATATCCTTCCATTCCTGATCTTCGTTAATGTAAGGTGTCAGGTCCTCAATCCTGCCTTTCTTGATCATCATCTGATAGAAAGACGGAAGCATACGCAGATCAGTGATAATAGCCGGTAATTCATCTGTCACATTCATACGTTTCAGATTCTTCCGGTATTCTTCCTCCGTCTCCATCACCCAGTCCACATCTATATGATACTTTCCTTTATATGCCCTGTTAAACCGCTCCACCACTTCCTCTTCATTCTTATTACCAGTACTGGAATCTACGGTAAGGATCATTGGAATCTCTACTACTTTATTCTTTTTTCTGGTCTGTGTATTCTCTTTTCCCGCACAGCCGGTCAGTGCTGTCAGCATGGCGATCACCATCACTGCTGCCATAATCCGTCTACTGTTCACTGTTTTCTTTCCCGTCATCCGGGATCTGGATAACACAGACGGTTCCATTTGTATCCGATTCATAGAAAAATCTCACATCCTCCCCATACTTTAACCGCAGTCGCGTAATAATATTTATCACACCATAACCATGTTTTTTGTCTTCAAAACTGTCTTTCATTTTTGATACCGGTATCTCTGACAGTCCGTTTAACTTCTCCGCCATCTGCTCTTCCATCGGAGTTCCGTTATTATAGACACTGAATGTAAGCTGTCCTGCCTGTTCAGTGACACTGATCCTTATCAGACCGCCTTCGAAGATATCACAAAATCCATATTTGACTGCATTTTCCACAATTGGCTGTAGGATCAGCTTTAATATCCACCTTGTTTTCAGTTCTTCTCCACATTCGATCTCATAACGGAACAGATTCTCATTGCGGATCTGCTGGATCTCCATATAACTTTTTACATTTTCCAGCTCGTCTTCTACTGTCACAATCTCACGTCCTTTGCTCAGTGACAGACGCAGATACTTTGACAGTGCCTGTATCATCTTCATCGTCTTCTCTTCCCCGTTGATCCGCGCCAGCATATAGATGGTATCCAGGGTATTATAGAGAAAATGCGGATTGATCTGGCTGATCAGCGTATTCATCTCACTGATTCTTAGTTCTTTCTGCTGATTCTTGACCTCGTTCTGGAACTCTTCGATATTCTTTAACATCTCGTTATAGGCATGCCCGATCTTATCCAGTTCTGTGTCCGTATGGATCTGAATGGTATGTGTAAAATCATTTCCATCAAAACTTGTCATGGCATCACTGATCTGTCTGATCGGCCGGGTAAATGTCTGTGATGCATAAAGACTTAATACAAACGCCAGCACTGCGATCACCGCATAGATAGTGAGTAATACGATCAATATCTGCGTCATTCCCTGATTCAATACCATATCCGGCACCAGTGTAAAGATCACCATCCCTGTCTCTTCCTGCCGGTATGCCTGTAAAATCCCGCCTTCTATCTTTTTTCCCCGCACGATCACACCGGATTTTTTCGTTCTGGTCAGTTCCGTAATCTTCTTCATTGTCCTTTTTTCGATACTGAGATCTTCCGGTTCCTGCCGGATGCAAGTCTTTCCTTCCGGACTTATGATTCCCACTGCAACATCTTTTGCAATCTTCCTGTCTTTATCCATAACACTTTCCAGAAACTGTTGATTCATCTTCAGATACACGATTCCAGGTTCGTGTGCGTAATCCATACTATTCACATATCTTCCGATAAACAATGCTTCATCCCCCGTACCAAACAGGTAATCCCGGGTCCAGATCCACTGCGTCTTCGCATACTCATCCCCCATTTTCTCACGCAGACCGCTGCTTTGAAAATCCGAATAACCAATCTGGGAATAGGATTTTTCGTAAACATTTCTTTTATTATCAATGTAGCAGTAATCAGCGACATGATTCAGATCTATATATGCAAAATATTTGCTCAGTGCATTCTTCTCTACTTCCTGCAGTTCTTTATTCTTCAGACTCTTCTGCACATCATTTTCCAGGATGATCTCTGCTGTCACGGCATCCGTCTTCCGGTAGAGATTATCCAGGGCTATCCCCATCTTTTCATTCATGAATTCATACTTATCCACAATCACATCTGTCATATTCCGTCTGACATAAGTCCATACACAGATGCTGGAAAGAACCAGTGCCAGTATCAGAAGCGTACACATATACTTCAGATACTTTTTCTGGATTCCTGACATTTTACTTTTTTTCATACTTCATATTCCCTTTTGTAATCTCTCGGAAGCTGTCCTGTATATTCTTTAAACAAATGTGAAAAATAGGATGGATTACTGATTCCGACCTGCTCGCAGATATTACAGATGCTGGTTCTTCCGTCTTCCAGCAGTCTCTTTGCCAGCTCCATTCTACGCTGCAGCAGATATTGTTTGAATGTCATATGAAAGGTATTCTTGAATACCCGTCCAAAATATACCGGATTCAGATATACATGTGTCGCCACTGATACAATCGAAAGATCTTCATTATCCAGATGTTCATCTATATATGCCACAGCCGCTGCAATGTATTCTTTTGATCCCTTATTCTCTTTCTTCTCTGCATTTTCCAGTCTTTTTTCAATAGCAGTTCCCAGAATCTTGTAACAGACATCCACCGCTTTTGCCGCCTTTAAGTTTCTCATATTCGAATAATAATTTTCAAATTGCTGATTCAGTGATTCGTCCATCCCGTAACTGTCTTTTAACATGAATTCTGTCTTTACCATGATCTTGTGCATATACTGGCATTGCAGTTCTTCTCTGTGTGGCAGTTGGTAAATAAAATGTACAAATGCCTGCTTTAACTGTACGGCGTCGTTCTTCCGCACGCTGTTGACCACCATCATCTCTGCCTCCGCCGGATATGGGCTTTCCTCTTTTTCTTCAACAGTCTCCGGGATTGTAAATACTCCCGCTCCGGATGCATTTGTAACAGCGAACAATCTCTGCGCTTCTTCGAAACTTCTTCTGATTCCGCGGATCCCTTTATATGGTTTGGATATTGCTGCAATAACCGGGCTGTTCTCTTCTTTTTTTACCTCTTCCAGCAGTTCTTTCAATTCATGTACCGCTGTGTTCTCCTGCGTCTTTATAATAAATGTACGATGTCCTTCTTCACTTTCGAATTTCCAGTATGTGAATCTCTCTGCGATCTTTTCTTCAATCATTCTGACCATGGAAAATCTCGAGGCTTCATATTCCAGTTCATTGGTAATCTTATAGGCCAGATCAAGATCTGCATATACTGTAATAAACCGGTCCCCTTCCTTCATGACATCCTGCAGCGTATGGAAGACTTCATCTACTTTTTCTTCCGGCAGCCGGTTCTGGACATATTTTTGCACGACAACCTGCAAAAATCCATCTCCGTCCTTTTTCAGAAGTCTCTCCCAGCGGTCATACTTCTCCTCATTTCGGATCTGATCTTCACAGATTTTACCGACATCTGTCATCGTCGCCTGTAATTTTTCATCTTCAATCGGCTTCAGAAGATATGCGAATGCCCCCAGATCACATGCCTTCTTCGCATATTCAAAATCCCTGTATGCACTTAATACCACGAACTGACATTCCGGGTTCTCTTTCTTGATTTCTTCCATTACCATAAGTCCGGAAATCTGTTTCATCCTGATGTCTGTCAGCACTACGTGTGGCTTTTTTTCGCGTATTACCTTTAACGCCTGCTCTCCGCTCTGCGCAAAACCAACCACCTCATATCCCATACCGTTCCAGTCATACGTCTTCACCAGACCCTCCAGCAGGATCGGCTCATCATCTACGATCACCAGTTTTAACAACCCCATAGTACACCTCATACCTTTTATTAATACCATCTTAACATATTACAGTCTCATTCTATAATTTTTTATACTTTTTCTTTACCAAAAATCATATCTGTTATGCAAAAAATCATACTTTTTATATCAAAAATTATACTTTTATGAAAAATCAGAGGTTTTGGCATATACAAAACAAAAAGAAAAACACAATATCCAAAACGTTTCCATTCCCTTCTCAGTGAATCCTTCGTTTGAATATTGTGTTTTCTTTTTGTTTCCTGTTATGTTTATCTTGCGCAGACTTCTGTCGTTTTTCTGATCTTCTTGATCAGTTCATCTGTAAATGCGCCTTTTTTCATTCTCCACATCCAGTTACCGCCGAGTGTAGATGGCATATTAATTCTTGCCTTATTACCAAGTCCCAGATAATCCTGTACCGGAATGATGCACGTATCTGCCACACTTCTCATCGCCAGACTTATGAAATCCCAGTGCACTTCTTCATCCGGAGTGTATGGATTATTCAGATATTCCTTTGTCATCTCTTTATCTTCTTCGGAAAGTGTCTGATACCATCCCTGAAGGGTATCGTTATCGTGGGTTCCCGTATAAACTACACAGTTTTTATCATAATTATGTGGAAGATAATCACTGTCCTCTCCTGCCACAAATGCGAATTCCAGTACTTTCATTCCCGGATAACCACTGTCTTTTAACAATTGTCTCACCGTATCCGTCAGGAATCCCAGATCTTCCGCAATGATCGGAAGGTCACCTAATGTTTCTTTCATCGTACGGAACAGATCCATGCCCGGTCCCGGCATCCATTCACCATTCTCTGCCGTCTCATCTCCATACGGGATTGCATAATATTCATCAAACCCACGGAAATGGTCGATACGGATGATGTCATATAATTTAAAGCAGCAGGCCACCCGCTTCATCCACCAGTCATAGCCTGTCTTCTTATGGTAATCCCATGCATACAATGGATTCCCCCACAGTTGCCCGGTTGCCGAAAATGCATCCGGCGGACATCCCGCTACCGCAACCGGCAGATTCTCTTCATCTAACTGGAACAGCTTCGGATTCGCCCAGGTATCTGCACTGTCAAATGCTACATAGATCGGGATATCCCCGATAATCTCAATGCCTTGTTCATTGGCATATGTTTTCAGTCCGGCCCACTGTCCGGCGAACAGATACTGCAGAAATTCATAAAAATCAATCTCTGCACTTAATTGTTCCTGATATGCCGCAATTGCTTCCGGCTTACGCAGCCTGATGTCTTCCTCCCACTGATCCCAGCTTTTTCCGCCAAATGAATCTTTCACTGCCATATACAATGCATAATCCGCAAGCCATGCTTTTTCTTCTTCCAGATAAGTACGGTACGCCTTACTTTCCATCAATCCGTTCTTTTGGGCTCTTTTATATGCAAGCTTTAATACTTTAAATCTTGCATTATATATTTTTTCATAATCGATTTCTTCTTCATTCTCTCCGAAATCTGCCTGGTCACACTCTTCTTTTGTCAGAAGTTCATCCTCAATCAGCGTCTCCAGATCGATAAAATACGGGTTTCCCGCAAATGTTGAAAAAGACTGATACGGTGAATCACCGTATCCTGTCTGTCCAAGCGGCAGAATCTGCCACAATTTCTGTCCTGCTTCTTTTAATATATCTACAAATTCATACGCTTCTTTTGAAAAACATCCGATTCCATATGCCCCCGGAAGTGCAGAGACCGGCATTAACATTCCACTCTTTCTCATTAACTTTCGTTCCTTCCTCGTTATGATACTTATAATTAAGTATAGCAGTGTTCTTTGGATGCTTCAAATAAAAAGTATACTCTGTATATAAGAAATCATAGATTATTCCACAGATGTCACCGTATAATCCTTGTCTTCTACTGTCTTCTTCAGCACATCATCTGTGATCTCTGCATTTAATGTCAGCTCTGCTGTTCCTGCCTCATGACTTACAACCGCTTCATCTACCTGTGGAAGTGCTTCCAGTGCTTTCTTTACAGCTGCCTCACAGTGTCCACACATCATTCCCTCAATATGCATTATTTTTTTCATTGTCTTGTCCTCCTTCTTGGATCTCTTTTTTTCTTTTTTTGCTTTTAATTTTTTATCTTTTGATGCATCATACATCTTAAAAAGATTCAATCTCAATGCGTTCGATACTACGCAGAAGCTTGATAAACTCATGGCTGCCGCACCGAACATCGGATTTAATTTCCACCCGAACAACGGATACCACACACCTGCCGCAAGCGGGATTCCGATAATATTATAGAAGAATGCCCAGAACAAGTTCTCATGAATATTACGGAGTGTCGCACGGCTCATGCGGATTGCTGCCGGCACATCACTTAACCGGCTCTTCATCAGAACAACATCTGCCGCATCGATCGCAACATCCGTTCCGGCTCCGATTGCAATACCCATATCGGCTCTTGTAAGTGCCGGTGCATCGTTGATACCATCCCCGACCATCGCAACTTTTCCTTTTTCTTTCAACTTACGGATCACCTGCTCTTTTCCTTCCGGAAGTACGCCTGCAATCACTTCATCAACTCCGGCCTGCTGTCCGATGGCTTTTGCAGTACGTTCGTTATCTCCGGTCAGCATGACTACATGGATTCCCATGTTCTGTAATTCTTTGATCGCCTGCGGGCTATCTTCTTTGATGACATCCGCCACTGCAATTACACCTAATAAACGTTCTTCATTTCCAAAGAATAATGGTGTCTTACCTGCTTCGGCAAGTTTCTCTGCCTTCTTCTGGATATCTCCATCAACGGATACCTTACTGCTGATAAATGTATAATTTCCTCCATATAATGTATGGTCATCCAATATGGCTGTCAGGCCGTTACCCGGAAGAGCCTGGAATCCGGTAACTTCTTCGATGCCGGCATTTTCCTCTTTTGCATTTTCAAGGATTGCTCTTGCCAGTGGATGTTCACTCTTATTCTCCAGTGCATACGCACATTTTAATAAGGTATCTTCTGTCACTCCCGCTGCCGGAATGATATCTGTCACTTTCGGTTCTCCACTTGTGATCGTACCGGTCTTATCCAGCGCAACAATTTGCATCTTTCCAGTCTCTTCCAGTGAAACTGCTGTCTTGAACATAATACCATTTCTGGCACCCATTCCATTTCCGACCATAATTGCTACCGGTGTTGCAAGTCCAAGCGCACATGGACAGCTGATCACCAGCACCGCAATTCCTCTGGATAACGCAAAACCAATACTCTGTCCTGCGATCAGCCATACAATAATTGTGAGCACTGCAATTGTGATAACCATTGGCACAAATACACCGGATACACGGTCCGCAATCTTTGCGATCGGTGCTTTCGTTGCAGCCGCATCACTTACCATCTGAATAATCTGCGAAAGTGTCGTATCCTCGCCGACTCTGGTCGCACGGCACTTCAGATATCCGGACTGATTTACGGTTGCGGCTGATACCTTATCACCGACAGCCTTATCTACCGGAATACTTTCACCTGTAAGAGCAGATTCATTGACTGCACTGTTTCCTTCTATGACTTCTCCGTCAACCGGAATATTCTCTCCCGGTTTTACAACAAAGCAATCTCCCTTTTGTACCTGTTCGATCGATACCTGAACTTCTTTTTCTCCACGGATCACAACCGCTGTCTTTGGCGCAAGCTTCATCAGTCCTTTTAATGCATCGGTCGTCTTTCCTTTGGATCTTGCCTCCAGCATCTTTCCGACCGTGATCAGTGCAAGGATCATAGCTGCTGATTCAAAATAAAAATCATGCATATAAGACATTACTGCATCCATATCCCCATGCATCTGCGCATCTGTCATTGCAAACAGTGCATACGTACTGTATACAAAAGACGCTCCGGATCCAAGTGCCACCAACGTATCCATATTCGGTGCCCGGTGAATCAGTCCTTTGAATCCACTGATGAAAAACTTCTGGTTGATCACCATGACTGTAATCGTCAGAAGCATCTGTAACAGTCCCATCATTACATGATTGTCTTTCATGAATCCCGGAACCGGCCATCCCCACATCATATGTCCCATGGAGAAATACATCAGGACGATCAGAAATCCAAGTGATGCAATCAGACGCTTCTTTAATGCCGGTGTCGTTCTGTCTTTTAACATATCTTCTCCGGCAGATACTGATGATGACTGTGTCTTTGCCGTTCCTTCTCCTTTTTTCGATGCTCCGTATCCGGCATCTGCGACTGCCTTAATGATCTCCTGTTCACTTGCAGTTCCCTCTACTCCCATAGAGTTGGTAAGCAGACTTACCGAGCAGGATGTTACACCCGGCACTTTCGAAACTGCTTTTTCGACTCTGCTGCTACAGGCTGCGCAACTCATCCCGGTTACTATATATTGTTCCATTGTTGTCTGTTCCCTCCTGTCATTATTATTTTTCTTATTCCTTTATAGTAAACTCAGAAAATGCTTTCCAAGCAGACTATACATCTATAAACTTTACTTACCGCATCAGCTTCTGTAACACCTTTACCAGTTCATCAACCGTCTCATCTTTTCCGTCCCGGATGTCATCTGCCACACAGGTACGAATGTGATTCGCCAGCAATACTTTATTAAAGCTGTTCAGTGCCGCATTCACCGCTGATACCTGTACCAGAATCTCCGGACAATAAGCGTCCTTTTCCAGCATTCCTTTGATGCCGCGTACCTGACCCTCAATCCGGCTCAGACGATTCATCAGATCCTTGTATTCTTTATCCGAACGATGCTTGGACGAGTGACAGCAGCATTCTTTTTCTGATTTGTTTTCCATATTATCTGTATTCTTGTCTTCCATAAGCATACTCCTTTCATATTCATACCCTTACGGGGTATATGTATTTTATCTCTTATTATCACATAAGTCAAGGAATATATGCGTTCTTGATATATGTTTTCATTTATTGGTAGTTCCAATACAATTTTTTAAAAATGTCTATTTTATTTGACTTTCAAAATTTATAAGGAATATAATTCTTGCTGAAGGAAATAATGACAGCAGAACTGGAGGTTATATTATGCTGGAAGAACAGGCTATGATAACATTCTTAAAAAAATTCGATGAACACCCTTTCCTGGTCAAAATTAATGGACACGAACATCTGATCGGCGAAGGCGCACCTACATTTACCGTAAATTTCAAAAAGGTCATCCCATTAAAGGATCTGGTCACCAGTACTTCTCTTGCACTTGGAGAAGCTTACATGGATGGTGATCTTGATATTGAGGGAAACCTTTATCAGGCACTTGATAACTTTCTTGGTCAGATGGGTAAATTTTCAACTGATGAACATCATTTGAAATCCATCATGTTCCCATCTTCATCAAAGAAAAACCAGAAAAAAGAAGTCAGCAGTCATTACGATATCGGAAATGACTTCTACAAACTCTGGCTCGATGAAACAATGAGTTATTCCTGTGGATATTTCAAACATGAAGATGATACCCTGTATCAGGCGCAGAAGAATAAAGTTGATTACATTCTTGAAAAGTTATATCTGAAAGAAGGTATGACTCTTCTTGATATCGGATGCGGCTGGGGATTCCTTCTGATTGAAGCTGCTAAGAAATATAAAATTAAAGGTACCGGCATCACCTTAAGTGAAGAACAATACAAAGAATGCCAGAAACGTATCAAAGAGGAAGGATTGTCCGACTACCTGGAAGTCAGGCTAATGGACTACCGTGATCTTCCTTCTGACGGCAAGATGTATGACCGCGTTGTCAGCGTCGGTATGCTCGAACATGTCGGCCGTGAGAATTATCAGTTATATTTAGACTGTGTCAGCAAGGTCATGAAAGACGGCGGTCTGTTCCTGCTCCACTTCATCAGTGCATTAAAAGAGCATCCTGGTGATCCATGGATCAAGAAATACATCTTCCCGGGCGGATCTGTTCCCAGTCTTCGTGAAGTCATGAATTGCATGGCAGAAGATAACTTCCATACCCAGGATATCGAGGACTTACGTCTTCACTATAACCGTACGCTTCTCTGCTGGGAGAAAAACTTCAAGGATCATATTGAAGAAGCACATACAATGTTTGATGAACGTTTCTTAAGGATGTGGGATATGTACCTCTCTGCATGTGCCGCTACCTTCCATAACGGAATTATTGATATCCATCAGATTTTAATGACAAAGGGAATTAATAATAATCTTCCTATGACGAGATGGTATTAAAAAATGAATCAGCCGGGGATATGAACAATATTTCCCGGCTTTAATAAAGATGGATACCATGCCGCACTTGACATCTAATACACATGCATAAAAAGGAGCGGAGCCGGAATCCTGTCACTCCTGACAAAATCCCGGCTCCGCTCCTTTTCGATATGTATTCATTTCAATCAGAACGTCGTCTAATTTACCATACTATCCTTTATTCATTCTCCGTTCGATACCTACTCTTTGGATTTACTTCTTTCTTTTTTAAATACACGTATCATGAAATAACTAAATCCGCCAATATATCCAACCAGTGTAATCACCATCATAATAATTGCATCCATCGTCATAGCTCACACCTTCTTTCTACTATTATTTTCCAGCTTCGTTATTTTTCATAGCTCCTTTTGCAGTCTTTGTATTAAAGAACTTGGAAAGTGCGAGACCTACAAGGATCACTACTCCGAACTGAAGTAATACAGTTCCTGTGTTATCCTGGATAATAAACGGATTCAGCCAGGTATCCGGGAACCATTCCTTTGTCTGTAATAACCAGTAAACCACCATGATCACTACCAAAACCGGAATCAGATACATACATCCGGTATAATATGCTTTTGGAAGATGTACATCTGCACCTTTTGCATTAACTTCCTGTGTACGTAATTTTTCCACACCGTACTTCCATGCCAGGATTGCAATAAAGGCACCACTTACCAGAAGTCCGATTCCCCATACCCAATCCTGATTATCAATGTTAACCAGTGACCAGCATGAGAAGCATCCTACTAAGAATCCTGCGAAGCAGACACTGACAACTGCTTTTTTCCGCGGCAATCCAAGGTCAACAACACATTTTACTCCAACTTCGATCATAGAGAACAGTGATGTGATTGCTGCAATTGCAAGTAATCCAAAGAAGATAAAGGAAATGAATCTTCCGCCCGGGATTGTTGTAAATAACTGATAAATGTAAATAAATGTAAGTCCGAAGTTGCCCTGACTGAGTGCTTCATTCGCTGCCTCCGGTGTAGCTGAAAGTGCACAGATTGCCGGGATAACTACCAGTGCCGAGAGGATTGCTCCAAGGTTATCACCAAGTCCCATGATCAGACAGCTTGTCGGAACATCTTCCTCTTCTCCTACGTAGTTCGCATATGTAATAATGAATCCCCATCCGGCTCCGGTGCTCCATGCTGCCTGGATGAATGCCTGAATCCATGTATTCGGGCTTAAAATATACTCTTTCTTAACAGTAAAGAGATACTGAAGTCCCTGACTTGCTCCATTTAATGTAACTGCGTAAATTGCTAATCCTACAAGGATGATAAACAGTGCCGGTATCGCTACTTTACAGAATTTTTCAATTCCACCTGCAATTCCCTGATAAACGATGAAACATGCAAGTGCAAATCCGATCGCATGGAATAAAATAACCTGTGCCTGTGAATCTGTAAATGCTGTCCACATTGCCGATGTCGTCTCTGTTGACAGATTCGGTTTAAATGCTGAAGTTACAGAATTAACTGCATATTTCATACAATATCCCTGAAGTACACAATAATAACTCATCAGGAAGAAACATACTGCTGCAACAAAGAATCCCATCCATGTATACTTCTTTCCACCTGCATCACGGAATGTACCGATACATCCAAGTCTCGTCTTTTTACCGAATGCCATCTCTGTAGAAAGAAGCGGTACTGCAAATACCAGCATTGCAATCGTCCATGCTATGATAAATGCTCCACCACCGTTTGCCGCACACACTCGTGGGAATCGCCATACATTACCAGTACCAATACACATACCTAACGCGGCGGCTATGTAACCTATGGTACTAAATTTTTCTTGTTTCTGTTCCATAACTCAAACCTCCATTCGAATATCGAAATTAATTAGAAATGAATACCTTGTAACCATAGTGTAAAAGATGGTTATTAAATTGTCAATATAAAATATTAAGTTTTTTTATACAAATATAAGAAAGTGTAATATTAAACGCATTTTGTTTTATTGTTTGTTAATTTCTGATAATTTGCCAGTAAATAGACTGGTTTTCATACTTTAGTCTAATACATCTACAATTTCGGATGCATATTTCGGTATCTACAGAACCTGCCACCGGCAGCTCCTTTCGAACACATGGTGATACACAAAAACCTGTATCAGACTTTCTATCATCTGATACAGGTTTCCCGCTTTCTCATAACAATTCATTATACTATATATTTTCTTTTTTAATTTTAATTCTTTGTATTCTTTCACATAAGCTTCTTACGCTACAGATCTTCTTCAATATGCTCTCTTCCCTGGTCTACGATCGTACGCACATGATCGTCTGCCAGTGAATAGAACACGGATTTTCCTTCTCTTCTGCTCTTAACCAGTTTGTTCTGTTTCAGGATCCTGAGCTGATGTGAGATTGCAGACTGTGTCATATTCAGTGCCTCTGCCAGATCGCAGACACACACCTCTGCTTCGAACAACACGAACAGGATACGCATTCTGGTCGAATCACCGAATACCTTGAACAATTCTGCAAGATCATACAATTCCGTTTCTTCCGGCATCTTTTCATTTACGATCTTCAGAAGATTCTCATGTACCTCACATGATTCGCATACTTCCATTCCTTCTTCTAATTTTGCCATCTGCCCACCAGCCTTTTCTATAAGTTTTTCACAAATAATGCGCGGATTGCATTCAATACAGCAATGACCATAACTCCGACATCAGCGAAGATTGCCATCCACATATTCGCAATTCCGAGTGCTCCCAGGACCAGGCAGATTGCCTTGATTCCAAGGGCAAAGTAAATATTCTCATATACGATGCGCATACATTTTCTGGAAATCTTGATTGCTTTTACGATCTTCTTCGGATCATCGTCCATCAGGACAACGTCTGCTGCCTCGATTGCTGCATCTGATCCGAGTGCACCCATGGCAATTCCGATATCTGCTCTCGACAGTACCGGCGCATCATTGATTCCGTCTCCGACGAACGCAAGCTTTTCTTTCTCTGATTTCTGACTCAGAAGCTGTTCTACCTTCGCAACCTTATCTGCAGGAAGAAGCTCACTGTACACTTCTCCGATTCCCAGTTCTTCTGCAACCTTATCTGCCACACGCTTCATATCACCAGTCAGCATAACTGTCTTGGTGATGCCCGCTTTTTTCAGATCTCTGATTGCTTCTTTTGCATGCAGTTTTAATTTGTCTGAGATCAGAATGTGTCCTGCATATTTTCCGTCTACTGCAACATGGACGATCGTACCGACTTCTTCACATTCACTGTATTCCACATTCAGATATTTCATAAGTTTGGCATTACCTGCCGCTACCGGAATACCGTCAACCTTTGCAGTCACACCTTTACCGCTCAGTTCTTCAATCTCTGTCACACGGTCACGGTTGATCTGTTTGCCATATGCTTTCTGAAGACTCTTACTGATCGGATGAGAAGAAGAACACTCCGCAAGTGCCGCATACTCTAATAACTGTTCTTCCGGCATCGTATTGTGGTGAACTCCACTCACCTCGAATACGCCTTGCGTCATGGTTCCTGTCTTATCGAATACCACATATTTTGTCTGTGCCATCGTCTCCAGATAGTTCGATCCTTTTACCAGAACACCTTCATGACTTGCTCCGCCGATTCCTGCAAAGAAGCTGAGCGGGATACTGATCACCAGTGCACACGGGCAGCTGATAACCAGGAATGTCAGTGCTCTGTAGATCCAGTCGCCCCATTCCGGCGCAAGCGCAAACGCAAACATTCTGACCAGTGGCGGTAAGATTGCAAGTGCAAGCGCACCATAGCAGACTGCCGGTGTATAATATCTGGCGAATTTGGAAATAAAGTTCTCAGATCTTGATTTCTTGGAACTTGAATTCTCTACCAGATCCAGAATCTTGGATACGGTAGATTCTCCGAATTCTTTTGTTGTACGGATCTTCAGAAGACCAGTCAGGTTAATGCATCCACTGATGACTTCATCACCGGCTGCCGCTTCTCTCGGAACACTTTCTCCGGTCAGTGCACTGGTATTCAATGTACTGCTTCCTTCTTCGATCACACCATCGATCGGGACTTTTTCTCCCGGCTGAACGACGATAACCGTTCCGACTTCCACTTCATCCGGATCTACCTGTTCAAGGTCCCCGTCTTTTTCAATATTGGCATAATCCGGACGGATATCCATCAGATCACTGATATTCCTGCGGCTCTTTCCGACCGCATAACTCTGGAATAATTCTCCGATCTGATAGAACAGCATAACCGATACGCCTTCCTTATAGTTACCAAGCGCAATTGCTCCTATCGTAGCAACTGCCATCAGAAAGTTCTCATCAAATACCTGCTTATTCAGAATCCCTTTGAACGCCTTCCTTAAAATATCATATCCGACAACCAGGTACGGAACCATATAAAGTACGAACTTCAGCCACCCTTCTACAGGCAGGAACTTCAATATGATCATAAGTACCGCTGCGATAATAATTCTGGTCAGAGATTTTTTCTGTCTTTTCGTCATATCTTTCCCCAGCCTTTCTCCTTGCACTCTTCTCAACGCTTCTTCATTCTGCCTGATGAAGCCGCTCCACAATCATTTTCCTTCACAAAATACTGCGTATATCCTGTTTTTATGAGTATTTTCTCTTACAGGAAGATCTCACAGTCATCTTCTACAACTTTACAGTTCTTCTGCACATCCTTCATTACTTTCTTAGGATCTGCACCCTCTTCAAATTCTACGATCATCTTTAACATCATAAAGTTTACAGTTGCATCCTTTACTCCGTCTGTGTTCTTAGCTGCCTGCTCCATTTTGTTTGCACAGTTTGCGCAATCTACGTCGATTTTGTAAGTTTTTTTCATGATAATACTTCCTTTCTTTTTCGTTGTTTGATTATTTGAATATATGAACAGTTATTCATATGTTTGTTTTAATTATAGCATTTTGCTTCATGATGTCAATAGATTTTTTCTATTTAATGCATTAAGCGGTTGATACCCGGCCGGAAGAAAAGGAAGAGAGTCCCGCTGCGTGCTGATTCAATCATGGAGTATTTCTAAAGCATAAAAATTGTCCTAAAAGCAGCAGTCAAAAAAACATAACTCGCAAGCTCAGACAATGATTTTTTGACTGCTAACGGCCAATTTTGATGCTTAAGAAATACTAACCATGATCTCATATGCACGCAGCGGGACTCTCTTCCTTTTCTTCCTTACGTTATCGCATACTGTAATGATTCAATAGTGGAAGCGTAACCGGCGTGATACCGAAAGTGTACAAAAAATCCGGAAAATCAAGGCTTCCACCTCAACTTTC
>OFMB01000815.1_pt1 | contig 17217 bp, 9 predicted proteins | sample 1541111 | NCBI WGS metagenome assembly OFMB01 (sample SAMN04209241, study PRJEB22552) | human gut metagenome | biome: gut; material: feces | host: Homo sapiens | place: USA: Oklahoma
AAGAAGGCGAGCGGCAGGTTCTGTCCGGGATAACTGTAGTTTTGGAAGAAGCCGCCTGCCAGACCCTTGTCGCCGTCGATGAGCGTCCACTCACCCAGTTCGGGGTCGAAGGCTGCATAGTCCTCGAAGTCCTCGGTGACAACCTCGGGCTGCGGCATGGACGGTCTGCTCCAGGAGAGCTTCACCGTGCCGTCGTCGCCAGGAGCCGTGGCCTTCAGGTCGCTGACGGCAGAGTAGGAAGAGCGGCGGATGCGTACGGTGGCCTCGTCGGTGGTGTTGTCCGTGTCGAGCATGTCGCCGTCAAAGACCACTTGGGCCTTGAGGGTGGCGTTCTCGCCGAGGTTGACGCCAGCATGGAAACTCAGCGTCAGGGTGTCAGACTCCAGCACGCCGAGGGCGCGGGATGCCGTAACGGTATCTACGGGGATATTGTTGCAGTAGAGCACGACGCTGTATCCGCTGGCTTTCTCCGCGCCGTAGTTCTTCACGGTCACGTTGGCCTCGAGTGTCTTGCCACCTGTCACGCTCTTCGGAGTAGCGAGCTTGATGGCAGCGAGATTGTGCTGCTTTTGGTCGAAGACGTTGATGTCGTCGATGCCGACGTAAGTCTTCTCGGGATCACCGTCGCAGATGGCGCGGAACTTGATGAGGACGAACTTCTCGTCGGCCCAGGGGGCGAGGCTCAGTTCCTTGCGCTCCCATCCATCGGCGGTCACCGTCGAGAGGTCATAGGTGTGGAGCTCGTGCTCCTCGGCGTCGGGTGTCTCGATGAGGATGCGCAGGCGGGCGCGCTCACCCTTCTTGGCGTAGAGGCTGAAGAAGAGTTTCGGATTCTCCGCGCCGTTGAGTGCGATCTTCGGCATATTCATTGATACCTCGTCGCCGACCTGGATGTCATATACTCTGTCGCCGAAACCGGTATCTACGCTATACTGTCTCCAGCGCAGGGAACCAGCGTCGCCGTCGGAAGGATTGTCGTTGACGAGCATCCAGCCGGCAGGATTCATGCGGCTGTTGTGGATGTCATTGCCCTCGGTCCATACGAAACCGTTCTCCAGGTGGCCGTTGCTCAGGCTCTCCTTGAATGGGAGCGTGATGGCCGGGCCAACGATGAGCGGGTGGGTGCCGTAGTAGCCGCTGTTGCCCGCGGGGTTGTCGGCACGTGCGCCGAGCTGGAAGATAGACTGCGTCACGCCGTCTCCAGCTTGCGACTCGTCGGGATCAATAGGCAGGGTCATCTCGGTCACGCCCGGGTCGCTCGTGGCTACGAGGTCGCCGATGCTCATACCGTAGGTCGTCTTGATCATCTCGAAGAGCGACACCGTGACCTGTGAGGGATCGACATAACCCTTGTTGGCACCGTAGTTGCGTGCCTCGGGCCACTGTGCGAGCACGTTGTTGCCGTTGTCGAGGAGTTTCACGCCTTCCGGGCTCAAGGGGACGTCGAGTCCGATATAGGCGGAGCGTGATGCCTTCGATCCTTCCTCGCCGTCGAGCAATGCCGTCACACGGTAGCTATGGTAGCCGTTGGAGGGCACGTCGTTGTCTTCGTAGGTGATCGTCTGGCCAGGCTTGCCTGCGCCGAGGGTAGCCACCTTCACGCCATTGCGCTTGATGATGACGCCGTCCACCTTGGAGAGCGGCTTGCCATCGACGGTCGTCGTCGGCAGCATGAAGCTCACCGTGGCCTTCAGCTTGCCCTGCTCGGCAGGAGTCACCTCCAGGTCTTCCACGGCTGCGGGCGACGTGGACAGCGGACCCTTCTCGATGCTGAGGTCGTCCAGGAACAGCCAGTAGCGGTTGGCCTCGGCAGTATTGTCGTGGAATCCGAAGCGGTAGGTCACCTCTTCGTCGAACGTCAGATAATAGGTACGGGTCTCGAAGTCGTCTCCCTTCGGCTCAAAGGTCGGCTGGAGGGTCTTCGTAAACTGGGCGGGGTTGTCTCCCTCGCCGTATTTCACCTCGAAGGAGTTGACCCAGTTGGTGGCTGCGTTGCGGATATTAAACTTGATGATATACTGTCTTCCGGGCAGGAAATGGATGGGGGGCGTGACGAGCCAGTCGTCGTTGCCGTTGTTTGCGCTGTACTCGCTGCGCATACTTCCATCGTAGGAATCATTCCATCCCCATGTCAGTCCGTCGTTGTTGGCGTCGATGACCGTGAAGACATCGGCATCATCGGTCGTGGCGAACGAAGTCTCCCAGTCCGGCTCGATGGGCTGGTCGGAACCACGAAGCGGGGCTTGCACCTGCTTGGCGGGCACTTGCTTCTGTTTTACCACCGGCGCGTCCACTCGGGTGAAGCGCGATGCGTCAGGGAAGATCACGGGTGTGGGTGTCTTCTGGATTGCTGGTGCGTCGTCCGTCTGCGCCAACGCTGATAGTGAGGCCAGCGACAGCGGCACGAAAGCCAGTCTGAATAGTGATAATTTCGTCATCTTTAATATAATTAGAACATTAAGTGTATGATTTCATTTGATAATCGTCTCACGTCGATAGTCTGTCCGCAAAATTAAGACAATATTTTGATATGACCAACGATTTCTCCTGTTTTTTTCTCATTCCGCACTTTTTGGGACAAATATCGATGCACATTCCCATGAACGCTCTGTTTTTTTACCAGAAATCTCCCGTTGTCAGTCATGAGATACTGCAGAATGTTCACTCTTTATACATGTATGCGCAACCCCAAACGGCCGATAGAGATTAAACTGAGAACGAATGTAAAGTTTTGTTAAAAAAATCATCCCTTTTTGAACACTTTTAAGGAAATAATTGCTAACTTTGCCCCACCAATGAAACAGAACTACCTATTGACCCTGATTATGTGTCTGCTTCTTAGCTCTTCGCTATGGGCACAGGACGCGCGAAAACTCGTTGCCGACTTCGATCAGAAGGGCAGCGTGAAGGCCGCCAACCGCTTCTTCGACTACCTTGATCAGGAGCAATTCACCGACGAAAGAATACAGTTTGCCACCAACACACCCACAGACTCTCTGCGCAAGGAGGTGTGGTATTGGGCTGGAGAGTGGTTCAACGATACCCAGGAGTATGGGCTCGCCCGCCAATATGCGCTCCGCGCACTGCCCCTCTACCGTCATGACAATGCCGCCAAGGGCGACTGCCTCAATCTGCTGGCCATTATCGGTGTGCGGCTGGCCGACTTCCCTGCAGCCGCACAGTATGCCACGCGTTGCGTCCGCATCTACAAGAAGCTGCGCGATCCCGACCAGACTTCCTCCGCCCTCAACACCTTGGCGGGCATCAACCTGGCTGCCAACCACCCGAGACAAGCTGAAAAGCACATCCTGCAGGCGCTGCGCTATGCCTCCCGCGCAAACAACCGACCGCGACAGGCCGTCATCAATGGCATGGCGTCGGAAATCTACTATAAGCTCGGCAATTACCAGCGTTCGCTTCAATATGCGCAAAAGGCATACGTAATCGACTCTCTGCTTGGCAATGAGGGAAAGATGGCCGTCCGGCTCACCATGCAGGGGGCGGCACTGGGCGGAATGAAGCGTGACGACGAGGCCGTCGCCGTCTATCAAAAAGCTATTCCCACGCTCCGCAGCGTGGGCAATATCCACTCCCTCGGCATCGCTCTCAACCAAATGGGTTTTATCCTTTTGAGACAAAAGCAGGAGCAGGCGGCCGTGGAGGCTTTTCGCGAGGCATCCGGCATCTTCTCGAAGATGGGCGACCTCTATAATGGGTGCACCGCCCGCAAGGGCCTCTATGAGGCTTATTGGAACCTCAACCCCGATAGTGCGCGCCATGAGTTGGAGCGGTTCAACGCTCTCCGCGACTCGCTCTACTCCACATCGACGGCCAAGGCGTTGGCTCGCTACGAGGCAGAGTTTGGCAACGATCAGCTGCGCGAGGAGGTCTCGGCGGGTAAGAACGCCCACTTACGTGACCTGCTCATCTCTGCAGCCGTCTTGTTGCTGCTCATCGGCCTTTTCCTTTGGCTGCAGCGCCGTCGCACGCGGGCCCATCGGGCACAGTTGCGCCGACTCTTCCAAGAGTTGCACCGTCTCGAAAGTCTTTCTGCCCCTACGGCAGCCGAGACCGTTGTGAATCCTGAGTTGACAGCGCATTCTTCCGCTGCTGATACAGAGAAAGACTCTGCCACGCCCATTCCTTCCTCCCAAACGACACCATCGCCCGATAGTGTGCAACCTTCCGTGGAGTCGTCGCCCGCCGATATGGCCGATACGCTCTGTCGCCAGGTCATCGAGGTGGTGCGATCGGGAATGGCCAAGGGCGAGGTGAGCGTTACCGCCGTGGCTTCCAAACTCAATATGGGCGAGCAGACCTTCCGCCGCCGCTTTGTCTGCGAGACGGGACAGCAGCCCAAGATGTTCATCACTGCCATCCAGATGGACCTTGCCGCCCGTCTGTTGCTTCAGGATAGCTCGCGCCCCGTGGGCGAAGTGGCACGCGAATGTGGTTTTGACGAGGCCAGTGCTTTCTCCCACGCTTTCAAGAAGGCTTACGCCTGTTCTCCGACGCAGTATCGCCAGGGTGCTTCGCCGGCATAAACACACATATATATAATAAGGTATAACGCTTCCCAAGGAAGCTGGTTATTTTTCCTCAAGAATGTCCTGTAAATCGTGGATGACGGTTTGCAGGCATTGTTGTATTTGTGGTTGCTCCAAATCGTTGATATGCTCGGGCGACAAGGAGGTGAGGGCGTCGAGACAACCCATTTGCATCATCGTGGCAATGGGTAGGAGCTTATGGGCGATCTTGCTGATATCGGTGGTGGAAGAGGGCGTCTCGGTGGGGTTTGCTGCGTCGGTAGAGCTTGTGGATGGGTTTTGTATCTGTTGTAACAAGACGAGATACTGCGCCAACTCCTGGCGGACCGTTCGGACAATCTCCTCGGCCGCCTCGGGGTCATCGTCTGCAAAGGCAACGAGCGGTGCAAAGCGAGGAGGTATGGAGGTTGACTGTGAGGGTGATGGAACTGTGTCGGAAACGTAATCCTGCGAGACACCGAGAACCTTGGCGAGCGCATCGACACGAAACGGTTTGAACAGGCAGTCGTCGAAGCCCGCCTCTTTCAGCTGGCTGAGGATGCTGCTGTCGTGTGCCGTCATTGCCACTACCCGCATGTGGGTGTGGTTCAGGTGTTGGATGATCTCCATTCCGTTCATCTCTGGCATTTCAATGTCCATGAGCATGAGGGAGGGTTTCTCGTTGTGGAGGGCGGTAAGCGCGTCGGTGACATGATGGCAAACGATGACCTTCTTTAGGTCGATTGGCAGACGGCGCAGCATCTCTTGCAGCAGTTGCAGTTGCAAGGGGTCGTCATCGAGCAGGAGGATTTTGGAGTCTTCCCATTCCGCAGCAGGTAGGGTGGGAGTAGCCTCGGCGGTTTCCTCCATCTCCGCATCCTCTGTTTTCTCTTCTAGCGGAATGGTCACGGTGAAGGTCGATCCGTGGCCCACTACCGACTCCACCTGGATCTCACCGTCCAGGAGCGATGCCAGCTCATGGGTGATGGACAAGCCGAGTCCAGCCCCCTCGATGCCTTGTGCGTTCTTTAGTCGGGTGAAGGCTTGGAAGACGTCGTGCTTCTCCTGCGTCGTCATACCTTTCCCCGTGTCCTTTACCGCCACCGTGAGGCGGAATGCCTTCTCTTCTTCGTTGTCGTTGGCAGATAGAGTCGCCACGATGCTGACGCTGCCCAGCGTTGTATATTTTACCGCATTGCCAACAAGGTTGTCCAATATCTGGCGGAGGCGGAAGGCATCGGCACGGCAGATGGTACCCTTTCCGCCCTGCTCCGTCTTTCCGTCTGTCTTGTCCTGCCATGCCAGTATCATTTGCAGACCCTTTTCCTCGGCCTTCAGCCGATGGCCTTCCACACACTCCCGAAGTAGTTGCGAGGGCGAGAAATTGACGGGGTGTACCTCCATCAGTCCGTTCTCCAGCTGATGGTAGTCGAGGAGTGAGGCTACGAGGTGGGAGAGGTGTTGCGCCGAACCCTGGATGTGGTCCAGACATTCCCTGCCACGGGGTTGATCGACATAGTCTCTCATCATGTCGATGAAACCTGATATGGAGGCGGCGGGTGCCTTGATGTCGTGGGTGATGGTGAGGAGGAGTCGCTCTCGCTGTTGCATGATGCGCTGGATCTCCTCGTTGGCGTGCTCCAGATTCTCCCGATAGATACGCTCTCTGCGGTTGTCCCGCCAGACATAACCTATTAGGATGACGGCGGCGACGACGGCGACGATAGCCAGCATCCCCATCTGCCACAACAGGTGACGCTGTGCCGTCATGGCCTGGTTGATGCTTTGCTGTATCGACTTGCGCTCCCGACGGTGTACTTCGCGGAGCTGCTGGGTCGATTTCAGAGCAAGTTGGGCGTTGATCACTTTCAGGTCGGCCATTTCCTTGTGTACCGCCTTTGCCTGGTGGCCTGTTGTCACCCGTTCCTTGCGGTCCACCTGCTTGAGGATGGTGACCACGTTGCTCGCCACGTTCACCGGGGTGACGACTGTGTCTATCACGGCCGTGTCGTTGTCCACCTTGATGCTCACCGTATCGGCGCGCTCCTTACGGAACACATCCGCCACCCTGCGGAAGAAGCCCTTGCGCGTCTTGACCACTTCTACGACCGTACTTTTCTCCTGCACCTTCTGTGTGGTCTTGGGGTGCACGACGACGGAGTCTTCTCCTTTGTCGAGGCTCTCCACCTTCTCGTGCAGGTAGTTTTTCCCAGTCCTTTCCTTCATGGCCTTCGAGAGTTGTTGCAGATTGGCCTGTTCTGCCTTGAGCAGCGAGGACATCACGCTGTCAGCGGCCTCCCGCTTGCGGATATATTCCCGCGAGGCGTGATTGATGGCAAAGATAGATTTCGTGTTGCTATAGACCAAAGCGATGGCCAGGAGCAGCACGACGGCCACGGCGCAATAACCGGCAGCGACCTTGAAGGGGATTGTATTGCGGTGCATGATGGGTCTTCTGTTGTTTCGGGATGCTAAGATAATACAAATCTGCGACGTGACAAAACTTTGTCGGTATTATTATCAAGATGGAGGCGGATAGCAAAAAGAGCAGGCCATTCCACAATGACTTGCTCCCCTTGACTGCCTATACCTTGGAAGGCAATCCGTAACACACTTTCCCAAGAGGTGTCCTTACTCTGCCGTCTGCTCTGTTTCGACAGGCTGATCTGCCGGCTCTGCGGGCTGATTTACCGTGTCGTCGGAGTCTGTTGTGACGACGGTGTCTGCAGGAGCGACGAAGCTGATAGAGTCGGACTGCATCGTACTTACTGGCTCATTCTGAGCGAAAACGTTACCTACTGAAACCATAACCAACGCTGCGACTGCTGCAAAAACTAACTTCTTCATAATGTTTATCTTTTAAATCGTGAATATTAATTGTTTTGTTGAGCCGCCTCGTTGTGTCTCCATTCCTTGGCGGGCTCACTAATTATATCACAATCTGCGTGCCAACTTTTGGCATGATTTTGTAAGTCGTTGATACATAGTGAGAAAATAGTTTTGGCACGAAAAACGGTGGTGTGGAAAGTGTGGAAATAGTGTGGAATTTTTCTACAAAAAAGTGTGGAGATGCCACCGTGGCATCTCCACACTTCCCCATAGGTGGGGACGAGGCCCCATCCTGGCACGCGGGTTCATGCCGTCTTATATCCCGTATTTCTTCTTCTTATTATATAAGGTCTTGCGATCGATGGCGAGGAGCAGGGCCGCCTTGCTCTTGTTGCCGTCCGCGGCTTGGAGTGCATGGACGATCCGCTGCCGCTCCGTCTGTTCGTCATGGAGGGTGATGGGGTCTGTAGGCTGGGCGTGGTTCATACACTGATCCAGTTCCTTCACACCGATGTAGTCGCCTTTGGTCAAGAGGACGGCTCGCTTCATCACATTGTTCAGTTCGCGGAGGTTGCCCGGCCATCCGTAGGACGCTATCCGTTCGGTAGCCTTTCGGTCGAAGCCGACGACGTGGCGTCCCAGTTCTTGGTTGGCCTGTCGGACGAAGAGGTCGGCAAAGAGGAACAGGTCCGTGCCGCGGTCGCGCAGGGCGGGCATGTGGATTGTAAACTCGTTGATGCGGTGGTAGAGGTCCTCGCGAAACTTCCCCTCGGCCACTCGCTGTTCCAGGTTTTCGTTGGTGGCACAGACCAGACGCAGATCGATGTCGATCTCGTGGGTGCTGCCGACTGGACGTATCTTACGCTCCTGAAGTGCGCGGAGCAGTTGCACTTGTACTTCGTAGTTGAGGTTCCCCATCTCGTCGAGAAACAACGTGCCGCCGTTGGCCGTCTCGAAGGCACCCTTCTTGTCTTGGTCGGCACCCGTAAAGGCTCCCTTAACATAGCCGAAAAACTCCGAGGCTGCCACTTCGCGCGGGATGGCCCCGCAGTCGAGGGCAAAGAACGGCTTGTCGGCACGCCGGCTTAGCTCGTGGATGCGACGGGCGACATACTCCTTTCCCGTGCCGCTCGCACCGAGGATGAGTACCGACATCGGCGTGGGGGCCACCAGCGACACGAAGTCATAGAGTCGGCGGGAGGCCTCGCTCTTGCCCTCGATGTAGCGGGGCACGGTGTCTCCTCCCTCCGTCGTGTCATTTGTTGGCTGGGCAGCTGGTGCGCTGGCATCGGACAGAGGGGTGGGGGGCTGTGTGGACGCATGAGCCCTCAGCGCCTCCTGGATCTTCTCCAGCAGAATGTCGGGCTGAAACGGTTTGGCGATATAGTCGGTGGCACCCGCCTTCATGGCGAGGACGGCGTTCTGTACCTCGGCATAGCTCGTCATCACGATGAAAGGAATCCGCAGGTTGTGCTCCTGCGCCCATTTGAGCACGGCGAGGCCGTCGTGGTCGGGCAGGCGGAAATCGGAGAGGATCAAGTCGCGATCTCCGTCCTTCTCCAGCAGGAGCAACGCGCCCTTGACCGAGGTGGCTTTCTCCACTTCGAATCCCTTTTTTCTCAACCATGTCTGAATCAGGGTGCCAAACGACAGGTCATCCTCCACAATCAGTATCTTTGCCATATCTTCAGGTCTCTTGCTTATTTGTGGATGCAAAAGTAAGGGATATGCTAAAGTCTGGCAAGAAAAAAATAATAAAAAACAATAAGGCTTATCAGGAAAATGGCGTGACAAGGTCGTTGTGGAGTAGGGGAAGTGGTGGGTGAAACCATCCTAACTGGATGAAAAATGGTATAAAGTCGTGTGAAAAATCTATCACGACGGCTAAAATGGTAGCTGCAGACTTGGAAAAAGGCTACAAAATACGTGTAAAAAAGGCTTTTTTAAGGTCTTGATACTTTTTTGCAACACTTTGTATGATTTTTACAACAACATAATTTCCAACAAGTTATACCTTTGCCGCCAGAAACTGAAGTAAAATATCTGTCCAGTGAAGAAAGAAGACCACGACATCCGCCACCAGAGGCTTCCCCATGAAGCCCATGCGCATCTTCCACGTCGTCCATCCCACGATGAGTTTGTGCACAATGTGGTACGCCTGATTATTGCCTCGATGCCTGTCCGCAGGCATGGTGTGGCTGAGATCGCGTCGAGCTTGTCGCTCGGCGAGCAGACTTTCCGCCGCCATATCTTTGCCGCCACAGGACTTGCGCCAAAAGATTTCATCACGAGTGTGCAGATGCGCGAGGCCGCAAGGTTGCTCATCGATTGTCAGGATGTTCGGATCCGGGATGTGGGTTGCCGCTGTGGATTCGACGACGCGAGCGCATTCACCAACGCCTTTAAGAAATGTTATGGCATGGGGCCGAGACAATTTCGCAACCTACACAACGATGAAGCAGAATAATAAAAGAACGGAAGCGAAATCGGGGTGTAAAATATACAAACAGTTGTGTTTTTCTCTCAAAAGTTAGCAAATTGCGTTATCGAAGCGAATGTTTGCGGTTTTTGTAAGATATTTGCAACTGTTAATTTGGGCCTTTTACTTAACTTTGCAGCGTGATACCACGTATTGCAGACTTAGACAATCACTGAACATAAAAAACGAAATAGAGTATGCCGAAGAGAAAGACCATTTGTACCGCCTTCCTCCTCCCGCTGACACTCACCGGTTGGAGTCTCCACTGCACCGCGCAGAAGGAGCTCTCTTGGGTGGGCGGCACTGTCTTCGTCTTCGGCGATGTTTTCGAGGCGGGTGGGACCGTTCGCCACCGCTTTCTGCTTCGCAATGCTGGCGAAGCCACATTTCATATCCTCTCTGCCCGTCCTGGCTGCGACTGCACGTCGGCGGTCTATGACACCCGCAGCGTGCAGCCCGGTGACACGGCGTGGGTAGAGGTCAGCTATGACCCGCATGGACAGGAAGGGCCTTTCCGGGAGCGCGTTCGTGTCGAGACCGACAGTCCCGCTGGCTGCAATACCTTATTTATTAAGGGGACGGTAGTGCCGTCAGGCGATGGGGGAGACAGGCCATCCGCCGCCCGTCAGGAGGTCGGGACGGCGGAAGGACGCGACTGAAGAATCACTATTTTCCAATCAATTTTACCCATTAGTCTATGAAAAAAAACATTCTATTCATGATGACGCTCCTGTTGTCCACTCTATGGGCGCAGGCAGCGAGGGACTGGAATCCCCCGTCGGGGAATCAATATCCGTCCCATGCCGTAGTTTATGCGACGCTTTTTGATGCGTCGGGGCAGGAGGTTGACAATGTCGCCGATATGCGTGTTGGTGCGTTCATCGATGGTGAGTGCCGTGCAGCCGCAAACCCAGTAGTTCGCGAAACCCCTAACGGGGGGCGGTATATCTACACGCTCCGCATCGGTGTGAACGATGCCGACAAAGGCAAGAAGGTACAATTTGTGCTTCACGACCCTTCGGAAAATGAGTATGTACTTCCTGAAACCATTACCGTGACGGGTGGTGACGAGACGGTTGGGGGTGTTCCTTCAAATCCCTTCCATCTGACGTTTACTCCCATAACGGCGATCAATGGACCATCAGAGCTTCATGTCAACATGGGTGAGACGGTCAATCTGCGCGAGAAATTTAGTTTCGAGCCAGAAGGTGCGTCGCTCCCAGAAGTCCTTCCGTGGGTTAAAGATACCTGTAGCAGCTTTACTATCGTGAACGATGTCCTGACACCTGTACGAACAGGCAGCTGGGCTTACTTCGACCTGTCTATTAGTGGCTTTGGCATCGTACGGAACTTTTCATTCACCAGCCGATCACGGGTCTCGCTATCAACGACACGGATTATCCTGGCGGCGTGATCACTGTCCCTGTGAATGAAGATGTTATGCTCAACAGGGCGTTGGAAAACATTTTGATTATCCGTCCGGCCAACGCTACAGAGAAGGTGAAGTGGACCCCGTCAGACCCCACGGCCATTGTTGATGCACAGGGAGGTGTATGGTGGAATCCTGTCAAGCCGGGAACCTATACAATGACGGCCACTGCACCGGGTGTAGATTCCGTGACGGTGACGGTCAAGATCATCCAGCCTGTCGAAAGGATGACTCCTAATTACGATGAGATCCGTCTTCGTGTGGGGGATGAACTGACACAGTATCTCCCTCATACCTATACGATTTATCCCGAGAATGCCACCGACAAGGAGGCTGGTATCTCCTATGGCATCAGCAGCGAGGATGGTATCTTGCAGCGCAATGATGATGGTACCATCAAGGCGGTGAATTCAGGAAGCACCACGGTGTGGGTTTACCACAAGGATATTCCTAACGGTCCCATTAGCCTTTCGGTCTATGTCATTGACTTCCCGTCGAAGGAGTCCTTGGCGGTCAAGAACGACCCGTTCTCCGTGACGCTTGCAGATTATGAATTGTCCCAGAAGGTTGATATCTATCAGCGCCTTGTGGACAACATCGAAAACACGGGAACAATCGACTTCCCCTATGAGTTCGATTTTGCTGAGGATACCGCGGGTGAAGGTATTCTGATGTTGTACACCGACGGCGACGACAAGGTAAATGAGGTTTCGGCCGAGCAATATGGCTCTGCTGCCGTGAAGTGGACTTACAACCGAACCGCTATGGGCTTCAACGAAGATGGCTCTTTCAATGCAGACAAGGAGTACAACTTCTCCGTTGGTTTCAAGCTGAACATCGTGGAGGGTCTTGCAGACGTTTGGTTAGATAGGTTGCAGATGGACGTCAATGACACCGAGGCTGTGATGGTAATTAAGACCAGACCCGAGAATTTCTTGCTTGATGAGAAGCAGCTCACATGGAGAATTCCTCCTTATAGTGATACGGACGATACCCCCGTTTTGGAAATCGGCGATCGCATTGAGGGAAAGAACGAGTGGAAGGTCACGGCCAACCGCCTTGGAAATTACAACGTGGGTATCTCTTATGGCCAGATTGTCCAGGAAGGCAGTGTGGAAATCGGCCAACGTCTCTTGCTTGGTGAGGGATGGAGTTGGATCTCGCTCTTTGCCAACAAGGTCGGCCAAGATATCTTCTACAAGTATTTCTATGACGCACAGGAGGTTCGATCGCAATATATGCTCGTTTATAACGATCCCGAATATGGATTCTTTGGCGACCTCATGGAGTTGACCACGGCGGAAGCCTATAAGGTTTGCGTCAAGGATGGTGCTCACTTCGATATGTTCCTCTATGATGGCGGTGTGTACAACTATAATACAGGCCGTGATATCAACCTTATGCCTGGCTGGACGTGGATGAGCAATCCCTACTGCTTCGACCACGATTTGCAGGTGGCTCTCGGCAAGGCAACCTTTGCCAACGATTCGCGCATCGTCTCCAAGAATGATGGCTTCGCCACCTTCCAGGACGGCCAGTGGGTAGGAACGCTCACGCGCTTCAACGCAGGCGAGGGTTACCTGGTCTATAACGCTGCTGCAGAGAATGCCTTTGTGTCGTTTGCCGCCGAGGGAGTGATCCCGAAAGCCGAGCCGCGCAGCGTGGCTTCCGCCCGCCGTGCCGCCGAGCAGAGCGTGTGGAGCTATGACGGTAGTCGCTTTGCCGACAACATGAGTGTCATCTGCCAGCCCACGACGGAACTTGAGGCCGACCGCTACACCATCGGTGCCTTTGTCGGCGACGAGTGTCGCGGAGAAGGCCGGATGATCAATGGCCGCTTCTTCGTCACCGTCCATGGCGAGATGGGCGAGAAGGTCAGCTTCCGCCTCTATGACGCATTGACGGGTGAATACTTCGTCCTCGACGACGCTGTGGACTTTGCCTCCACCGTCGGCACCTACCAGCGTCCGATGGCACTCAACACCCCGACGCTCACGGGCATTGACAGCGTCACGGGCGACCAGGGCGTAGCCGTCTATCTCGATGGTGGCCGCGTGGTCGTGGCGGGTGTCGCTGCGGAAAGCGTTGAGGTCTATAATGCCTCGGGTATGCGTGTCGCTGCCGAGGGCCTGGGCACGGGCGTCTATGTCGTCCGCGTCAAGACCGCCTCGGGCACCATCACCCGCACCCTCTTCAGACGTTAGTCTCTCTATGGGCCTCCTCCCACGCCACCGCCAAGGAGCGGAAGCGCGGCGGGAGGCCCTCATAAGATATGTGACCACCGAATCCCAAGAATAACCAAAAACCGACCACGCAATGAGACAGAGCACGCCAGGGCACAGACACCGACTCGCGGCAAGACTTTCAGCAGCCATTCTGATGGCCTGCTCTTGGGCCATTGCGCCCGTCTGCGCGCAGGACATTTCGCAGATAGCCAAGAGCGACCCGCTCATCATCACCGGCTCCATAGGTACCAACAACACCTACTTCCACAGCTCTGCCGGGCTGGGATATATGTCGCCGCTGAGCAATAGCTTCTTCGCCAATCTCAACTTCAACATCTACGGGTTCTCGATGCCGTTCTCGATCTACTTCTCGAACGACAACCTGAACTTCAGCTATCCCCAGTTCTCGTTCAACCTCAGTCCGTCGTACAAGAACTTCACCGCCCACATCGGCCAGTCGTCGATGCCCTTCTCCCAGTATGTGCTCAACATGTCGTTCAATGGTGTGGGACTGGAGTGGCGCGACAAGCAGTTCCGTGCCTCCGCCTTCTATGGTGTGTTGCGCCGCGCCGTCAATGACAACCCCGATGATCCCACCGCCCGCATTCCACAGTACCGACGCTACGGTTGGGGAATCTCGGCAGGCTACAGTAAGGGCGGCAATAGTATCGACCTCTACTTCCTCCGTGCCTACGACTCGGAGAGCTCCATCGATGAGCGGTGGCGTACCCGTGTGCGGCCGCAGGAGAACCTCGTCCTCGGACTGAAAGGACAGTTGAGCTACAAAAACTTCCTCTCGCTGGCCGCCAATGTGGCCACGTCGGCTTTCACCGCCGACCGCGAGTCGCAGCAGGTCATGACCGACGAGGCACGTCGGTTTGACAAGATCTTCGAGACCCGCTACACCTCGCGTCTCCGCTTTGCAGGCGACGCCACGCTCGGACTGACGCTGAAGGGTTTCAACGCGAGCATTTTCTATAAATACATCCAGCCCGACTACGTCTCGCTTGGAACGTACTACACATCCAACAACTACCATACGCTCGGCCTCAGTGCCGGGACGACCCTCTTCCGTCGCCTCACGCTCAGCGCGTCCTTCTCTGGACAGGAGGACAACCTCGCCAAGCAGCAGCTCTATACCACCCGTGGTTATGTCTATAACGCGATGGCTTCGCTTCGCGTCAGCGACCGGATGAACGTCACGGCGATGTACAATGGCTACCTGCAGTCGCAGGGCGATGGTACGGCACAGGTCAACGACACCACCGAGATACACCGTGTGCTCCACTCCTTCAGCCTCGTGCCGACCTACAATCTGCCCGGCGAACTGTTCGACCACACCATCTCGCTCTCGGCCAACTACACGGAAAACCGCGACCTCAACAAGTTCTCCGTGGGACAGACCGACGTGAAGACGCTCGCCCTGGGTGCGTCCTACAACCTCAATGTGAAGCCTTGGGAGACCAATTTCACCTTCTCACTGAGCCACCAAAACACCAAGGGCTTCAATTCGGAGTACTCCTCCGACGTGGCTTCGATCTCCACGGGACGCTCCTTCCTCAAGGAGAAGAACCTCAGCACGTCGGCCACGGTGTCGCTCAACTACAACGAGGTGCGCCACCACTCCAAGAGCCTCTCCATGGGCGTGGACCTGTCGGCGAGCTACACCCTCAAGAAATACCACTCGTTCAGCCTCGGAGCCTCCTTCAGCCAGTATGGCGACGTCAATCTGGAGAAGACGAGGAGCACGCTCGACAACCGCGACGTGAGGCTGACGTTCAACTACCTCTACACCTTCACGCTCCTCCAAGTGAGTGCGAAGAAGAAGGATAAGAAGGAACAGAAGGAGAAAGGCAGTAAGGGCCGGTGATCCCATCTCCCGCCCCAATGCCTCGACCGCCACACGATACCGTACAGGATCGTGATCCCACGCCTAAGCTGACCTCCGTTGGCAGCTGGCGTCACCAAGACCACCCTCTCCGCCGACCCCGTTCCGGCGGGAAGGCAGGAAGGAATGCCAAGAGACCATCATCCTCCAAATACCACGCCCCGACGTGGTAGGCGGGGGGAAACAAAACCAATACATAGAGAACATGAGACTGCGAAGATACACCGCCACACTGATGCTGGCCCTGTTGAGCCTCGCCGCTGCGCTGGCCCAAAGCGTCAACGTCAATGTCATGCCCTTGCGCGACGTGCTGCCGCCGCAAGTGATGTACTATCTGTCCAACCCCGGGCAGTACTTCAACATCACCGTACAGAATCCCTCCACCGAGGCCCAGCAGATCTTCTTCGGCGCGGAGCTGCGGCAGGTCACGCCAGCCTCGGGGCTTGAGGTCGTCGTGCCGGCCAAGACCATGCCGCGCCAGCCTATCGAGGTTGGTGCGGGTGCCACGCGCGTTCTCACCGCAGCGGAGATGCGGACGATGTTCAACCACGTCCGATCCTCGGACGTCTCGATGCCGTCCAATCTGTTCTCCGATGTCACCTCTGGTTCCTTCGGCAACCTGCCTGAGGGTACCTACGAGATCATCATCAATGCCTATCAGTGGAATCCGAACACCCCCACGCCTGTACTGATCAGCAACCCTGCTCTCAGCCGTACGATGTTTCGTGTCTGCTACCAGGCAAAAGCTCCCGAGTGGCTCATGCCCGTCTCCACGGGCGACTTTGAGAACCGCGACATCGCCACTCTCGTCAAGCAGACCCCCATCCTCACATGGACTGCGCCGCAGGTCAACTGCGATCCGAAGCCGCGCAACTATACCTACGACCTGAAAATCGTACAGCAGATGCCACTCCAGGATCCCCTGGAGGCCATCGAGCGCAACCCCGTGGTCTATCAGGTCACGGGCCTCACCGTGGCGCAGTGTATGCTGCCTGCGGGCATTGTCAACGGATTATCTCCCTTTGAAACCTATGTCGCGCAGGTCACGGCACGATCCAATGCCACACAGATCGGTGCGCTCGACTATATCAATATCCAGAACGACGGACGCAGCCAGTTGCGCCTCTTCCGCATCAAGGACTATTCCTCCAGCTCACCCGACGGACGTGTGACCTTTGCGCCGCCCGTGGTCAGTGATCCGATGATGGCAGCGGGTGGCGACACGCTCAGCGCCCAGCGATCTGTCACTATCGATTGGAAGGCACCCGTCTCGGACAACCCGTCCACGCTTCCCGTCACCTTCTCCTATGAACTGAAAGCCGTCGAGGCGGTCAAGGATATGGATCTCTCCAGCGAGGCGGCCCGCCGCAGCTTGATGGAGAGCCAGCCAGCCCTCTACGAGGCCAAGAACCTACGGACGCTCAGCCATGACCTGCCCGCCGAGACCTTTGCCAAGGCCAAGGGCAGCATGGATGTCCTCGTGCAGGTCACGGCACGTCCCGACACCATAGCGGGCTCGCACCGTAAGTATATATTTACTGACGATGGTCGCTCCGCACCCGTGCGCTTCACCGTGGGCAAGGGTGGCATCCGCATCGTCGGACTGGGAGCCGACGGCGACGCTCCCGACTCGCTATACGTCTTTAATAACCCGCGCATCACGTCACCCTATTTCGCCCCTGACGGAGGAGCAAGAAAGCTCTTCGTGGGCGACGCCCTCAATCTCAATTGGGAGCGGCCGCGCTACTACTCCGGTGACGGTGTGCGACAGGACACGATCCGCTTCAGCTACGACGTGGAGCTCTATGCGGCCCGCGAGTACAAGGATCGGGAGGAGATGC
>OFMB01000827.1_pt1 | contig 17005 bp, 11 predicted proteins | sample 1541111 | NCBI WGS metagenome assembly OFMB01 (sample SAMN04209241, study PRJEB22552) | human gut metagenome | biome: gut; material: feces | host: Homo sapiens | place: USA: Oklahoma
CAGGCGGCTGCCGCCGCCGTAACACTACCCTTTTCACAGTTGAAATTGGGGCGTAAGGTCAGCGGCGACCCGCCGCGGGCGTAGGGTTAGCGGCGACCCGCCGTGCACTCCTTTTTCGCTTTTTGCATACGTTAAGAACAGGAGTTTGTGTATTTGCACAACTTTCTGACATTTGGTGCTGTGATGATGCACTGCCTGCCTCCAACGTGTAATTTGCTGGGCAGACAGTGCTTTCCACAGGTTTTCCACAGGGAAAGAAGTTGATAAGTTGAAAATCTGTTGAAAACTAAGTCAATTTCCCCTGTGGAAAACTCTGATTTTCAGCAAGCGGAGGAAACGTGTATGAAATCCGACAAAGTCATTCTTGTCGCAGGCGGTGACCTGCGGCAGCAGTATGCGGCACAGCTGCTCCGGCAGAAAACCGGTGCGGCGGTCTGGACGGTGGGACTGCCGGCACAGCCGAACCTGCACTTCGCCGAAACACCGGCAGAGGTTCCGGCGTATGACGTGCTGGTGCTGCCTGTCCTTGCGGGCAGCAGCGGGGAAACCGTGCCGGCTCCATTCGGAACATCTCCCCTGTCGCTGCCCGAACTGGCGGCACAGGGAAAACCTGCGGCACTGGTCGCCGGCGGCGGTTGCTCCGGCGTGGCACATTGGTTCGAAGCTGCCGGCATGACTGTGACCGACTATCTCCGGCGGGAGGAACTGTGCCTCGCCAACGCCGTCCCCACTGCGGAGGGGGCGATTCAGATCGCCATGGAAGAAACTGCCCGCACCCTGCACGGGGCATCGGCACTGGTGGTGGGCTATGGCAGGATCGGCATGGCACTGGCTCCGCGGCTGCGGGCGTTGGGCATGCAGACGGAGATCTGTGCCCGTCGCTGTGAAACCCGTGCACTGGCACAGATGCAGGGCTTTTCCGCCGTGCCGGTGTCCGCTCTCGCCCAAAGGGCAGCGGCGGCGGACGTGATCTTCAACACGGTGCCGGTGCTGCTGCTGTCTGAAACGGTGTTGAAAGCCCTGCCGCCGGAAACGCTGGTGATCGATCTCGCTTCCCGCCCCGGCGGAACCGACTTCGATGCGGCAAAACGTCTGGGCATCCGCGTGGTGTGGGCATTGGCCCTGCCGCCGGAAGTGCGGCGTTGCCACATTCCGGAAAAGGCAGTTTCTGCGGAATTCCATAGAAAAAATGTTGAAAAGTCGGTGGAAAGTGTGTTGAATTCAGAAAAACGGCTTCGAAATTGTGAAAAAGCGACAAAAACGGGGATAATATCCAGCAAAGAATTTTAAAAAAAATCAGGCTTTGGGCTTGACACGGGCACAATAATATGTTAAAATACGTATGTAAATTGTTTACGAGGGCTTTTTTATAGGACCTTGTAGACATAAGAACAATTGCCGCAGCGTGTGTTTCCGGCAGATGAAGCGGGATTACCGGAAGCAAATGCATCTGATGCGGGCGGTGGAACACCACCTGTGCGGACGGCAATCAATTTAATTAAAAAGAGAGGTAATAAGAAATGAAGAAGACATTTAACAGACTTCTTGCTGCAACTGTCGCAATTCCGGTTGCACTGGGTCAGGTTCTTGCAATTTCTGCAAACGCTGCGGAAGCTCCTGCAGCACTGAAAGTTACAGCTGACAAGCTGCTGAAGGTGGAACCGGCTACTGGTTTCCCGGAAACTGTTAGTGCAGATGCAGACACTATTACTTACACTGTAGAGTCCGATTGGAACACTACTCTGGCAAAGCAGCTGAACACAGAAACTTCCAACAAGACTGTGACTGTGGACGCAAAGAAGTTTGTCGCAGGCATCAATTCCGCAAACTACTATGTAGAACTCCTGAAGAAGGCAGTAAACGCATCTGAAAATCCGACCGCTACGGTAAAGGATGGCGTGGTTACCATTTCCGGTACTGCTGATTTCAGTGCTGCAACAGACAAGCTGGCTGAAAAGCTGGACACTCTGGGCGGCTATGAAAATTTCACTCTGGATACTTCCATTCTGACTGGTGTTGCTTACACTGCAACCATCAAGACAGATTTCGCAAACAGCAAGAGCGTTGACGCTGATCTGAGCTTCACCGCAAACGGCAAGACCTATGGCGTAAGCACAGCAACTGAGTATGCAAACGATGTATGCACCAATCTGGCTGGTCAGGTAACTGCTGCTGTAGACCAGAAGGTCAAGGAACTGGCTGCTGAATACAACATGACCGAAGATGAAGTTCGTGCAAATGCTGACTTCGACATCGCCGGTGATGTTGCTGCTCTGAAGGCAGAAACTGACAAGCTGTCTGCTGACATTGCAAAGGCACAGAAGAAGTACGATTCTTTCAAGAATCTGACAAAGGCTGCAAAGAGCTATGATTCCGCAGACGCTGCTCTGGCTGCTGCTGTAAATTATCTGGCAAAGAACGTTGCAGCTGCTGCAAATCAGCCGAAGACAGTTGACGGCATGGTTGCAAAGTATGGTGCAAACTTCGATAACGGCGTTGCATCTGTAAACAGCAGCCTGAAGGACGCTGGCGTAAACGTAGAGATCGCTGTTTCCTCTGCTGATGTTGCTGCTCTGCTGAAGAGTGCAACAAAGGTAACCATTGGTGCAGCAGCTGGCACTTACACTGCTGAACTGGAAATCACCGATGCTGAAAAGGCTGAAGTAGAAAAGTACGTAGAAGAACAGGTTGCAGAAAAGCTGCCGGAAAAGACCGTTGTTTCTGTTGACACCGTAAAGACCGTAACGGTTTCCGGTGCAGCTGACGGCGTTGCTGCTTTCGATGTAACTCGTGACGTAACCGTTGTTCTGAAGGACAAGGATACTACAACTACTACAACAACTACCACTGGTGACAGCGGCACAACTACTACCGTTGCAAGCGGTGCAACCACTGATGTCAGCGGTGCAACTACCGATGTCAGCGGTGCAACCACCGATGTCAGCGGTGCAACTACCGATGTCAGCGGTGCAACCACCGATGTCAGCGGTGCAACTACCGATGTCAGCGGTGCAACCACTGATGTCAGCGGCGATACCACTGATGTCAGCAGCGAAACCACTACTGTAAGCAGCGATACCACTGATGTCAGCGGCGATACCACGACTGACGGCAGTGAAACCACTACCGACGGCAGCGGCACTACTACAGAAACTCTGCCGACCGGCGTTTCTTCTGTAGAAGTAAAGACTGTTGACGCTGAAACTGCTGAAAACATCTACCTGTCCGATGAAGAATCCTTCAACGTGGCTGGTCTGATCGAATCCGTAACTCTGCATCTGGAAAATGGCGAAGATGTTACCGTAGATCCGGCAACTGCAATTGACTTCGAAATGACTCCGGCGGAAGCTTACGAAACTGTAACAGAAAAGACTGCTGGCAAGGTTTACTTTGACGGCGAAGTTGGTCTGAAGTACAAGGGCGAAGAAGATGTTGAGATCACAGATACCGTAAAGGTAGCAGTTGCTCTGAAGGGCGACACTACACTGGACGGCAAGGTTGATGCAACTGACCTGTTCGAAACTGCTTACTATGTTGCCCTGCAGGGTGCCGGTAAGACTCCGATCTTTGATACCGTAAAGAACGGCACTGCTCTGGAGAGCAAGCTGGCTTATCTGGCATCTGATATTGATACGGAATCCAAGGCAGGCGAAAATACAGAAGATGGAAAGCTGGATGCTACCGACATGCTGTACACTGCAGTATATCAGGCATACAACGGTGCTGGTAACCACATTGACTGGGCAGAAGCTATCAAGATGGCTAACGGCGGTAAGTAAGCTTTTCTAAGATTCAACTTTTATCCATTTGCTTGTATATATTAGCGGTGTGAGGTGCATATCGCATCGCTGGTATATCACATATAATTTTATTTTTGAAAGGAAATAGAAACAATGAAGACTACATTGAAAAAGACAATGGCAGCTCTCTCTGCTGCTGCTGTTGTAGCTGCATCTGCAGCTGTTATGGCTGTTCCGACAAGTGCTGCTGGCGTAAGCCTGACTATGGGCAGCAAGACCCTGACTCTGGCTGAACTGAAGGCTGCTAACTATCAGGTAACTCTGCCGATCGGCGTTACCGATAGCATCAACAGTGTTGGCTTCGGTGTAACTCTGGGCGAAGGTCTGACTTATGTTGACCTGGAAGCTTCTGTAAAGAAGGCTACCTGCCTGGCAGCTACTAACGATGCTGGCAACTTTGTATTCGCTCCGTTTGCATATGCAACTGTTCCGCTGAAGGCTGTTAGCGGTCAGATCGCTGCAATCACCGTTGAAGTTAGCAAGGATGCTAAGGCTGGCGACACCTACACCCTGTCTATCGACGGTAAGGATTCCGACGGCGTAGAAACCTCTTACAAGAACGGCGAAACTGGTGACAGCGGCGTTCCGGGCGGCGGTGCTGGTACTATCACCATCGTTGAAGATCCGACTGAGCCGACCACCGAAGCTACCACAGCAGCTCCGACTGCTACACCGGTAGCTGCTACTACTACCACTGCTAAGGTTGCTACCCCGACCAAGCCGGCTAAGTCCACTTCTTCTCCGAAGACTGGCGACGCTCTGCCGGTAGCTGGCGTAGCTGTAGCTGTAGCTGTAATCGGTGGCGTAGCACTGGTTGCTAAGAAGAGAAAGTAAGCATTCGCTGCGATAGCAGCAACATGTGTAACTGAATCTACATGCACATAAGTGCATCGAGAGGGCATCTCCTTCGGGAGGTGCCCTCTTTGTTTTAGGCAGCACCGCACAAGCTTTGTGCGGTGCTGCCTTTATTGCAAATATACTTCCCCGTACGTTGGAAACAATCGTACTTCCCGCAGGAGCAGTCCAGCGGCATGCCTACGCTGTTCCAAGCTGGCATCTGCCCACCATGTTTCCCAATTTTCTGCGGGCTGTAACGGCGGTTCAGAGGCGTTCTGACGCAGTTCCTGTTCCAGCCGCTGGTGCTCTGTCCCCAGCCGCTGGAGTTCCTCCCGCAGAAATACCGTCGCCGCATGCGGTTCCCCCAGTTCAGCCGCCAGCCGCCGCATTCGCTGTTCCAGCTTTTCCAGAGCCACCGCCGCGGCAGAGGGTTCCGGCTCTGCCGCCTGTGCATAGGGCAGCACTGCCGCCGCCTGTTCCGCCAGCACCGGAGCTACTGCTTGTTCCACCGTTTCCGTCCGCAGTCCGGCAATGCCGGTGCAGATGCCCTGCCGTTTGCCGCGGCAGACAAAATAGGTGTAGGCTGCCCCTTTGCCGTTGCTGCGGGCATAGCAGCGTGTGCCGCACAGCCCGCAGACTGCCAGCCCCTGTAGCCACGAGGTGTGTCCTGTGCCGCGGTTGGTGCTGCCGCCGCGGGCATTCAGCCGTTCCTGTACGCTCCGCCAGAGCGTGCCGTCGATGATGCCCCGGTGCAGTCCGGCGGCGACATGCTCGCCCTCCAGATGTACCAGTTTGGAACCCTGCCGCCGGCTGGGGCTGCCGTAGACCAGATAGCCGTTTCCGCAGCAATACGCCTCCAACACATGTGTCAGCACTGCCCCCTGCCGCTGCAAAAATACCGCACAGGACAGATCTCCCTGCACATAGACCGGACTTCGCAGCAGCCGGAGCACCGCACTGTTGGACCACCTCGCCCCCTGTCGGGTACGGCTGCCGGCTTGGTTGGCAGCCTGTACCAGCTGCTCCACGTTCTGCCCTGCCACGCCGTAGCCGGTGTAAAATGCCTGTACCTGCTGTGCCTCCTCCGGCTGCACTTCCAGCATGGTGGTGGGGTGCCCTCCGTGTGTCACCGGCTTTGCCATATAGCCGTAAGGCGGCACACCGCCCAGTGCCAGCTGCTGGACGGCTCGGGCGTAGTAATTGTCCCGCACCCGTCCGGCAATGGTTTTCTGCTCCAGTTCCGCGAACATCATCAGCAGATTCAGCAGCATGCCGCCGATTTCCGTCTGGGTGTCGAAACTTTCCCGCACGGAGTGCAGGGTCACGCCGCGGCGGCGGAATTCCTGCATCATTGCCGCAAAATCGCACAGGGAACGGGAAATTCTGTCCAGCTTATAGACATAGACGCTTTCGATCTGTCCCTGTTCCACCGCCTCCAGCATCTGCTGCAATGCCGGTCGGCGGGTGTTGGTGCCGGAGAAGCCGCGGTCGGTATAGACCTGCTGAGGCACCGACCGCGGGCAAATGCGGCGGCAGTGCTCCACCTGCATTGCAATGGAAATGGAATCCGGACGTTCCACGGATTGTCGTGCGTAAATCGCGATCATGGTATCCCCTCCCGTACAGGGTATGCGGCTTTTCGTGCAAAATTGCCGGTGACAACGCCGCACCGCCGTTCCGGGGAAAGTTGCACCCATGACCGCGGGAGAGATCATCGCAGACACCATTTGCAATATTCTCGAGGAGAGGAGCGTTGCCCATGAACGACCTGACAGGTGAGCGAATCGGCTTTGTGGTGACCGGTTCGTTCTGTACCTTTTCCGCCGCGTTCGCACAGGCGAAGCTGCTGCGAAAAGCCGGTGCGGAACTGACACCGATTTTCTCGGAGCATGCCGCCGCCATAGATACCCGTTTCGGCACAGCGGCAGAACGGGTTGCCGAATTGGAGGAGATCTGCGGCAAACCGGCGATTCGCAGCATTGCACAGGCAGAGCCGCTGGGCCCCAGGAACCTGCTGGATCTGCTGGTGGTGGCACCCTGTACTGCCAATACCGCCGCAAAGCTGGCGAACGGCATCACGGATACCACAGCGACCATGGCGGTAAAGTCCATGCTCCGGCGGCAGAAACCCATTGTGCTGGCAATCGCCACTAATGATGCACTGCGGGCATCGGCGAAAAATATCGGGCTGCTGCTGAATACGAAGCACTATTACTTTGTGCCCCTGCGGCAGGACGCACCGGCGGAAAAGCCGGCTTCTATGGTGGCGGATTTCACGAAGCTGCCGGAAACGGTGGCTCTTGCACGGGACGGCAAACAGATCCAGCCGATTTTCGGGTAAGCGAAACTGCTGCAAAAATTCTGCGGTACGCCATATTGCCGCCATATTTTTTTCAATGTCATGTGATATACTAGAAAATGGGCGAAGTTCGGACGTTCCGGATTTCGCCCATTTTTAGGGAAACACTGAATAAAGCCCGCCTGACGGCTTTGCACGCAATCTGCGTGCAGATTTTCCGTCATATTGCCCAGAAATCCCTTGCCATACGGCAGTATGCCTGCGGAATTTCTAGGCAATCTGCCGAAAAATCTGACTACGCATCTTACGCACAAGCTTTATTCAGTGTTTCCTTAGAGCACACGCGTTGTTCTGGGATTGAGGTGTATGGATTTGGCATGGATCATTTTGAAGCAGGCAATTCTCATGCTGCTGCTGAACGTGGTGGGCATCATTGCCTATCGGACAAAAGTCGTGGACAAAAACGGCGGCAGGCAGTTTTCCAACTTTGTATTGGAAATTGTCACGCCGGTGCTGGTGGTGAACGCCTACGCCGACGTGGAGTATGAGTCCCGTCTTGTGGTGAATATGCTCTGGACGTTTCTGCTGGCGGCGGTGTCCTACGTGGTGTTTATTGCGGCAGTGTATCTGCTGGTGCGGCAGAAGCCGGGGCGGGAAACGGAAATCGAACGCTTTTCCGCCATTTACAGCAACTGCGGCTTCATGGGGATTCCGCTGGCGAGTGCGATTCTGGGGAACGAGGGCGTGTTTTATACCACGGCATTCCTGTCGGTGTTCTTCTGCTTTGCGTGGACACACGGCATCATGCTGCTGACAGGGCAGCACGACCGGAAAGCACTGGTGAAGAAGCTGTGCTCTCCCACCATGATCGGTATCGTGATCGGGCTGCTGCTGTTCTTCTTCCGGATCCCGCTGCCGGATCTGCTGGGAAAGACTTTCGGCTATGTGGCAGGGCTGAATACGCCTATGGCAATGGTGGCTTCGGGTATCAGCGTGGCACAGGCAGATCTGTTCCACGCCCTGAAGAATCCGCGGGTGTACTATGTCAGTGCCGTGAAGCTGCTGATCGTGCCGGTGATTCTGGCGGCACTGTTTCTGCCGCTGGGCTTCATTCCGGAGTCTGTCCGTATTGTGGTGCTGGTGCTGATGGCAGCCCCCTCGGCGGCAATGTGCACGCTCCAGTGCCAGAAACACGACATGAACGATGCCTACGCTTCCCACATCTTCGCCGTCACCACGCTGGTGTCCATGCTGACCATGCCCGCGGTGGTGAAGCTGTTTACGTGGGCGTTGGAGTTGGTGTGAAGTATAGCCTTTCTTGGAATGTGTAGGGGATGCCCACATCGCCCCGCGGACTTGCCCGAGGACAGCAATTTTCTAGGGCAGCCACACCGAAACCGTCCGGCGGAATTCGCTCGTTGCCCTCGCTGTCCGCCTTGGGCTTGCCAACGCCGGTTGTTGCCTTTGCCTGTATCGGTAATGTTGGCATTCAGGTGTTTTCCGGTGCAGGTTGTCAACTTTATTTTTACGGCGTTTTATAGCCTCCCCTGAAAGGGGAGGGGGACCAGCGAAGCTGGTGGAGGGGTTCTGCTGAAATCTTTTACTCCTGTTTCAGGTTTCACAGAAGAAACCCCTCAGTCAAGCCTGCGGCTTGCCAGCTCCCCTTTCAGGGGAGCCTAGGTACAAATAAGCCTCCCTTGAAAAGGGAGGGGGACCAGCGAAGCTGGTGGAGGGATTCTTTCACCGCTACAGCAGCCAACCGATTTCACAAAGAAGCAAAAAAAGAAAAGAACTCGCCTACCCTTGTACTTATGGCAATGCATCACACGAAGATCACACGCCAACAAAAATCCCCCGGCGGGGCGAACAGGCGGCTGCCGCCGCCGTAACATTACCCTTTTCACAGTTGAAATTGGGGCGTAAGGTCAGCGGCGACCCGCCGCCCGCCGTAACACTACCCTTTTCACAGTTGAAATTGGGGCGTAAGGTCAGCGGCGACCCGCCGCAAAAAGCCCTGCACAGGAGATTTGTTCTCCCGTGCAGGGCTTTCGTGTTTTCTGCCGGCTTTATGCCAGCGAATTCTTTTGTGAGGGCACTGCGTATAAATTGGTTTCCCACGCGGGAATATACAGCTGGTGCCGGATATATAAGTCGTAGTTCGGGTTCAGCCGCCGGATCAGCAGCGGCAGAGCAAAGATGTCCTCGTTCCGGTGATAGAGCGAAACCATCAGCTTCGGAGAAAAGTGTGCGATCGTCTGGGAGGCTCCCCAGAGTGCTTCCCGTTCACAGCCCTCCACGTCCATTTTGATCACAGTCGCCGGTCTGCCCTGTAAGATGCTGTCCACAGCACGTGCATCGATCTCCTGCCCAAAGGCGGAAACTGCCGACTGTCTGCCGGCTTTGGTGGAAAAGGGCACCGTGGTGTCCAGACACCATGCCACCGCATTGTAGGCATAGACAAAGTTCTTGCCGTCCAGATACTTGCACAGCTTCTTGAAGTTTTTCCGGTCGGGCTCTACGGCGTAGATGCGGATATACTTTCCGCGGGTGTATTGGAGCACCTCGTCAATGGTGTCCCCGTTGTATGCCCCCAGATCCACGTAGATCTCGTTGGGTGTCAGCTTGATGATCTTGCGGTAGATCTCCGCCTTGGGCGAAGTCACGTCCATCAGATAGCGGATATTGCCGCTGATGCGGAAATTGATGATGTTGGCATATACTCGTCGGGATTCGTCGTCCGCCAGCATCTCATAGACTTCTTCCAGTTCCGCCGCGTGCTCTACGCAGTAATCATAGGTGAACAGTCCGCCTCCTGCTACCGGTACGTCCGGTACAATGAGGGTGTGCCGGCTGTTCAGCTCCACGATCTTGTCCACAAGGGACTGATACCCTGCGGCAAACGCCAGCACGATCACAAAGTCGTCTACCTGTGCTTCGATCTCGGAGAGCTTCCGCACCTTGTAGCCGGCAAAGGAATGCCCGCGTACAAATTCATCGCTTGCAAAAATGCCGGCAAGCGGAATGGACTTTTCCCGAAAGACACGCATGATCTTTTCTGCACCGTCGCCCATGCCGTAGATAAAGATCGGGCGGGTTTCCGCCTGTAGTTTTTCCCACGAGGACTGTTTTTCTGTGATGAAAGAAAGCAATGTGTTCAGGACCTCCTTTTCTCTTTTTCGCATGAATGGGTTTGGCTGCTGCATGCAGTGTCTGTTTTAGTCATTGCAGCAGTCGTCATTCTCCCATGCCTCCGGCGGCATGCCGGACGGTCCCACCATGTCCCGTCCGCGGATCCCGAACTGGTCACGTTGTTCGTTGATGAGAGCCGTGATGAGGTCGGAAACCTGTCGGGGATTCTTGATGGAGTGAATGTGCTTTTCCGGAGTGTCAACGTCTTTGCTGAACAGAATGATCGTGCCGCAGCCGAACAGCCGCTGTCCCAGCGGCAATTCCATTTTCTTGTCGGTGATGCGGTAGATGTCCAGTTCGTCTTCCACTACGGTGAGCAGACCAATGCGGGTGATCAGCCTGCTTTCTGTCAGATAATATCGGGTAAAGGACAGGGGCAGTCCGAACAGGGTACGCTTTTTGTCCGTCCAGAGATACTCCAGCCCGTCTTTGGTTTTTCCTTTTGTCATGACTGCCGCCTTTCCGGTGTTGCCGCTGATTTTTACAGTACGATCTCGCCCTTGCTGCCCTGCAGGGTGATCTTCTTGTCGGTGCCGGCCACAGAAACGGTAAAGGTCTTGTCGGTGCTGCTGGTTTCCACGGAGATGACATTGCCCTTGCGGGTCGCCTGAATGGTCAGCACCAGATTTGCCTTGGTATCGTAAATGGAAGCTTCTGCGGTCTTGCCGTCTTCCAGATTGCAGATCATCGCATCTGCACCTTCCAGATAGTCGTATTCGAACTGGTTCTCGAATGCACCGAAGGTGACGATCGAGTTCGGCTTTGCCAGGACTGGCATTTCCATAAAGGTGCAGGTCACAGCGTGATACTTGCCGCCCTCATAGGTCTTTCCGGTGATGATGTCATACCACTTGCCCTCCGGCAGGTAGAAGTTTGCCACGCCGTCCTCGCGGAATACCGGAGCACACAGCAGGCTGTCACCCAGCATGTACTGCTGATCCAGATAGCGGCAGGCAATATCGTCGGTGTAGTCCATGACCATCGGACGCATCATCGGGATACCGGTGGTGTGGGTCTTGACTGCCTGTGCGAACAGATACGGCATCAGCTTGCCTTTCAGCTTGGTGAAGAACCGCAGCACGTCGCAGGACTCCTCGTCGAAGTTCCACGGCACACGGTAAGAGGTGGAGCCGTGCAGACGGCTGTGGGTGGACATCAGGCCGAATGCACACCAACGCTTGTACACGTCCGGAGAAGCTGTTGCTTCAAAGCCGCCGATGTCGTGGCTGAAGAAGCCGAAGCCGGAGGAGCACAGGGACAGACCGCCGCGGAGGGTTTCTGCCATAGAGGTGTACTCTGCGGAGCAGTCACCGCCCCAGTGTACAGGGAACTTCTGACCGCCGACGGTGGCACTTCTGGCAAACAGGCATGCCTGTCCCTTGCCGTAGTATTCTTCCAGTACCTCGAAAACGGTCTTGTTGTACAGATAGGTGTAGTAGTTGTGCATGTGGATCGGATCTGCACCGTTGTAGTAAACTGCCTTGGTGGGGATTCTCTCGCCGAAGTCCGTCTTGATCGCGGTGACACCCATTTCGCACAGCTTCCGCACGCCGGCAGCGAACCACTTGGCAGCTTCCGGATTGGTGAAGTCTACGATCGCCATGCCCGGCTGCCACAGGTCGGTCTGGAAGACGCTGCCGTCCGGATTCTTGATGAAGTAGCCCTTTTCCATGCCGATGTCAAACAGCTTGGACTTCTGGGAGATATACGGGTTGATCCAGCAGCACAGACCAAGACCGCGGCTTGCCAGACGCTTCAGCATTGCCGGCGGATCCGGGAACTGATCCAGATCCCACTCGAAGTTGGTCCATTCGTATTCCTTCATCCAGAAGCAGTCGAAGTGGAACATTTGCAGCGGAATATCCCGTTCTGCCATGCCGTCGATGAACGAAGTAACGGTTTCTTCATCATAGGTGGTGGTGAAGGAGGTGGACAGCCACAGACCGAAGGTCTTTGCCGGCGGCAGAGCCGGCTTGCCGGTCAGATTGGTGTAGTTCACCAGAACTTCCTGTAAGTTTTCGCCGCCGATGAAGAAGTAGTCCAGTTCCTCGCCCGGTACGGTAAAGGAAACCTTGTTAATAGTATCCGAAGCCACTTCAAAGGAAACCTTGTCCGCTGTGTTGACCAGCACGCCGTACTTGTTGGAGGTGATGTAGAACGGAATGCACTTGTAGCTCTGCTCGGAGCAGGTGCCGCCGTCAGAGTTCCAGTTTTCCACGTTCTGTCCGTTCTTCACGAATGTGGTGAACTTTTCGCCGAAGCCGTAAACGCATTCGCCAACGTCCAGTGTCAGCTGTTCCCGCATGAAAGTGTTGTGTGCGTCCTGCGGGTAGTTGAAGAAGTCGTCGTCGGTCTGGACAGCCAGACGTGCATCGCGGTGGAACTTGTTTTCCTGAATATAGGAAGTGGAACGCCAGCCGCCGCCGGTGAGCCGCTTGCCGTTACGGGAGAACGAAACGTCCCAGCCGTCTGTGCCCTTCTTGATCTTCAAAGTCGTGTGACCGGCAGTCATGGAAACAAAGCCGTCTTCTTCGTGAATGTCGTCCGGCACATAGCCCTCCGGCAGGTTCAGTTCAAACTGCGGCTTGTTTTGCAGGCCGCCCTTGTGGTGGCAGATGTGCACACGGATCATGTCCGGTGCAACTGCGGTGTATGTGATCTCGAACGCAACACCGCCCAGTGTCATTGCACGGTTCCAGATCGCACTGGAAGTGGCAAAGATCTTGATGCTGTTTTTGGTGGTTGTGACATCGTATGCCTGTACCGCATAGGAAACGTCAAATCCTCTCTGGTTGAGCCAGAGTCCGTCAGAAAATTTCATGGAGTACCTCCTGCATAAAAATAGAATGTATTGTATTCCATGCGACTTTCCGGTACACCGGAGTGTCTGCCTGTGCCCGTACCCATCTACATGTAATCCCATTGTACCATATTTGTAATCGAAATGTCAATCTGTTTTCGGGAAAATCGTATATTTTTCCCCGAAATCGTATTTTTTTACGGGCTTTTCCGGACAGGGCAAAAATACTGCACAAAACCGGCAATGGACTTTTGTGGTAATTGTCAAAAAAGACGGACAGGAGATTGTCCCTGTCCGTCCGGAAATTTTTTAGGGAAACACTGAATAAAGCTTGTGCGTAAGATGCGTAGTCAGATTTTTCGGCAGATTGCACAGAAATTCCGCAGGCATACTGCCGTATGGCAAGGGATTTCTGGGCAATATGACGGAAAATCTGCACGCAGATTGCGTGCAAAGCCGTCAGGCGGGCTTTATTCAGTGATTCCTTAGTTTTATATGCTGAGCGAAGTGCTTACTTTGCCAGAGCCTGTTCTGCGGCAGCCAGCTTTGCAGCACAAACGAAAACGTCCATTGCTTTCTGGAGTTCTTCCTCTGTGGGGAATGTGGGGGAGATGCGGATATTTTCATCTTCCGGATCCACACCGTGGGGGAAAGATGCACCGGCACCGGTCAGAACCACGCCGGCTTCCTTGCACAGGGAAACGATGCGTTTTGCACAGCCTTTCTGGTTGAAGGAAATGAAGTAGCCGCCCTGCGGGTTGGACCAGTTGGCAATGTCCAGATCTGCCAGTTCCTGTTCCAGTGTGCTTTCGACGATCTGGAACTTCGGAGCGATCAGAGCCTTGTGCTTCTTCATGTGCTCTACCAGATTCTCGAACTTGCCGCCGAAGAACCGCAGGTGCCGCAGCTGGTTCATCTTATCGTAGCCGATCGTGGAGAAGCCCAGAGCCTTTTTCAGGTATGCCAGATTGTTCTGGCTTGCCGCGATGACTGCAATGCCGGAGCCGGGGTGTGTGATCTTGGAGGTGGAAGCGAACATATAGCAGATGTCCTCATTGCCTGCCTTCTTGGCTTCTTCCAGCAGGTTTGCCTGTACCGGCGGATTGTCTACCAGATGGTGTACGCAGTATGCGTTGTCCCAGAAGATACGGAAGTCCTTTGCCTTCGGCTTCAGGGCTGCGAAACGCTTTACTACTGCATCGCTGTATACCACGCCGCCCGGATTGGAGTACATGGGTACGCACCAGATCGCCTTAATGGTATCGTCTTCTGCCACCAGCTTTTCGACGATGTCCATATCCGGACCGTCTTCCTTCATGGGAACGTTCACCAGTTCCATGCCCAGAAATTCGCTGACAGCGAAGTGGCGGTCATAGCCCGGCACCGGACAGAGCACCTTTACCTTGTCATACTTGCCCCACGGCTTGCTGCCCATTACGCCGTTGGTCATGGCGAGGGACATTGCCCAGTACATGATGTTCAGGCTGGAGTTGCCGCAGACGATGACATCTTCCGGCTTTACACCCAGCATGGGAGCGAAGAATGCCTTTGCTTCCGGCAGACCGTCCAGACAGCCGTAGTTGCGGCAGTCCAGACCGTTTTCTGCCTTATAGTCGTCCTCGGACAGGCAGTTGGTAATGCCGTTGGTCAGATCCAGCTGTTTCGGCGAGGGCTTGCCGCGGGACATATCCAGTTTCAGCCCCTGTGCCTGAAATGCCTCGTACTGCTTTTTACAGTCAGCGGCAAATGCTTCCAATGCTTCTCGATTCATCTCTGCTACTCTCATGATTTCTCACCCAGTCCGCACCCCTGCGAACTCTGCTCCTTTTGCATAAATTTGGAGAAGTCGTTTTGGGAATCGGCTCTCCATTTTTGATACATCATATGATCGTGCGTGATGCAGGGATTTTCCGCCGCATACCGCAAGTATTATTATAGCACATCTCCCACTGGTGTGCAAGTGTTCTCCGTAAAAAAACACAAGTTAATTTTTCGAGAACGCCACGGGAAAATCAGACAGCTTTCAGAATAAAAAAACACCTCTCCGGAAATGGAGAGGTGCTTTATTCAGTGTTTCCTTAATATGTGCAGGTGAATCGCATATTGTAACTTCTTAAATCAGGCTCCCTTGAAAAGGGAGCTGGCAGCCGTAGGGTGACTGAGGGATTTTCACGTGAATCTAAAATTACAAAGATTTTGTAAGCAGGTCTTCTTCGCCACCCGCTTACGAGCACAGCCCGCCACGCTGATAGAATCCTGTCTGGATCAGATAGGTGCAGCCGCTTAGGAAGTGATACCGTTCCCCGATGGGGCAGAGAATGATCGCCTGTGCGAAGTTCTTGTCAGCGAATTCTGCCGCAGCTTTGCGGATCTGTTCCAGATGCTCCGGTGTGAAGCCGAAACCGTACAGGTTGATATGCTCTGCAAAATACAGGCAATATAATGTATGGAGCATGACGCAGAACTGCTTGATAGTTTCGTCTGCGACAGGCTGCAGGGCGGTGTCCGTTTCTGCCGCAGCCAGCAGGGAAGCTGGTGTCAGACGGGAAAGGTCACCCTCCAGTGCAGCGTACAGTGTCGGAGTCTGTTCTTCGGAAAAGACCGGACGGATTTTTTCCGCCACTGCTGCCGCGGACAGTTCTGCCCGCACGCTGCCCTTGGGGTAGCCCTCCAGCCGAGCACCGGCAGGGTTTACACAGATGTGTTCCACAAAGGCATCATCGGAGCCGGCAGGCAGAATGGGAGCGTTGCCGCTGACGGGAATGGCACGGTAACTGCCGCTGTCCCAGTACAGAAAGACCTGATTTTCTGCCTTGGCATGCAGGTCGCCGTAGTGCACGCCTGCCATGGCGAATTCGGTGACGGCACTGTTGATGTATACCGGCAGTCGGGTGCTGTCCTCCAGTGCCTTTTGCAGCACCGGAAATGCCGGACAGCCGGTGTCCGTTGTACTGCCGCCCATCATTTCAAAAGCGGAGGGCATGATGCCCACGCCGATGCCCAGCAGGTTTTCGTAGGTCAGACAGCTGTTCTGGAGCATTTTTTCCAGTGTGGTTCCCAGCAGTTCTGCCAGTGCTTCCGGTGTCATGTCGGCTTTGTGAGTGATCGACTTCTTGTCCAACGCCGCCGCGTTCAGGGTGGTCAGACCAATGGAAATTTCTTTTTCGTCCACATAGATGCCGATCGCGAACTTATAGGTTTCGTTGATGTCCAGCAGGATCTTTCGTCTGCCCTTTCGCACCTCGGCGTTGGGGTTGACCGGCTCTTCGCCCACTTCCTGTAGAATGTGCTGGTCGATCATTTCGTTGGTGATAATGGTGACAGCCGCACGGGTGATGCCCAGAATTGCCGAAATGTCTACGCGGGAGATCGGCCCCTGTTCCCGAACAACTTTTAGGATCTGCATGCGGTTTCGCCGTTTCAGATCCAGTTTACTGATGCCACAGTCATTCATGCTTCTTCTTCCTCTTTCAAATTCTGAAACCGTTTTCTTGATGAATGGTTTCGTATGGTTTCGCAGGGATTTCCTGCGGATATTCCGAAAAATTTCGGGGAGTTTTGATGTTGTGCTGCGTTTCGCTTTGTGCGGTATTGCCAAGGAATCGCACATACATCGTTCCGATTTATCTATTTTATCATATAGTGTTTGGATTTGCAAGCCGCCCGCGGACTTTGCTTAAAAATTTACAAAAGCGACACGAAGGAGCGTTTCTGGCTGAAGCACTGAAAAAAACCGGAAAATTTCGTGACACAAAGTGATGCCTGCCACGGAGAAACCACATGATTTTGTGTACAAACCGAAATCAACCTTGATTTCTCGATGCGGTTTGTTCATTTTTGGGGTGATTGTAAGTACACTGTAGACTTCCTTGAAATAGGTAGGTGTTCTGCTGAAATCTTTTACTTCTGTTTCAGGTTTCACGGAAGAAACCCCTCCGTCTGCCCTTACGGGCAGCCACCTCCCTTTTCAAGGAAGGCTATTGTAGAAAAAACATTTTTGTGCAACTTCTAGTGCAGTCATGTCGAAACCGTCCGGCGGAATTCGCTCGTTGCCCTCGCTGTCCGCCTGGGGCTTGCCAA
>OFMB01000837.1_pt1 | contig 16828 bp, 19 predicted proteins | sample 1541111 | NCBI WGS metagenome assembly OFMB01 (sample SAMN04209241, study PRJEB22552) | human gut metagenome | biome: gut; material: feces | host: Homo sapiens | place: USA: Oklahoma
GCCTTCCCGGCAAGACGAAGTACCTTCAGCAGGTCTATACTATTTATAATGGTGGAAGCCGCCGGGCTGCACTGCCGCTCAAGTTTTAACTCAATGTATAATCAAAGAGGTTTTGTCCCATGAATAATTGTGAAGAAAAAATGCCTACTGCATCTTCCACCCCCACGCCCATAGTACAGGATATCCGCTGTTACACGATTGAAGATCTGATGGCAATGCTGATTTTAAGCCGCCCTACCGTCTGTCGTCTGCTGAAACAGAATGAATTCCGCTGGTTCAAAGTTGGTGGTGCCTATCGTATCTCCAAAACCAGCTTCGATGCGTGGCTGAACGATGGCATTATCGAACCCAATCCTGCTGTTTGACATCCTCTACATTTCAAGCGAAATCTGCTATTCTTTAGCCGGGACGAGAAATCCCGGCTAAACTTTTACATAGATAGAGAGGTGTCTTTCATGGATGATATGCGGAATACTCAGGCTTCCTTATACGGAAAAGCTGAACCTGCCACCGCTAAAACCACCATGTCGGTTCGTGAGATGCAGCATCTTCTCGGTCTCGGCAAAACGGATAGCTATTGGCTGCTTCATAAGAATTTCTTTGAAGTCATTCTGATAAACGATAAAATGCGTATCGTTATTTCCAGTTTTGAAAAATGGTACGCCAATCAGGTCAAATATCATAAGGTCAATGGTCCTCCACCGGGCGAGGAACTTTGCAAGCGGTCATATTCTATTTTGGAAGTTGCTGAAATATTAAAGGTAGACTCTGACACTGTCTATACACTTATCCGTCAGGGAAAGTTGAAAGCAGAAACGGTAGACTTCTGGATGCGGATTCCGAAAGAGGAATTTGAGCGTTGGTATCGGTCACAAAGCCGCCACCGCACTGCGGCTGATCGAGAGCGTGACCGAGAAATCGAAGCACAAACCATCTCCATCCCAGAAATGGCAAAACTGCTCGGTATTCCAAGAGAAAAGGTCTACTGGATTCTCGACTGTAAAAAATACCGAGACTGTTTCGTTATTGAGCGCGTGGCCGACAGGCGGCGCATTACCAAAACAAGTTTTGAAATATGGCTCAACAGCCAATCTACATATCGACTCCAAGAACCGGTCATAGAAGCGCATGAAGAGCCACCACTGGAACTGAAATGCCCTAAAAGCGGAAAGTATTACAGTTTTCAGGAGATTCAGGATTTCTATGGTGTCAGCCGCACCACGCTTGTAACATGGATTCGTGAGGAAGGAATCCCCACAATTGATGTAGGGCGGGCAAAACGCGTCCGAAAAGATGTATTCGATGATGTTCTGAAATCCAAACGTAAAGTGGAAGGAGATACATAATGGCCAGCATTATCAAGCGTAACAATAATTTCTGTGTTGTCTATTCCTATAAGGATGCAAATGGCACCCCCAAGCAGAAGTGGGAAACTTTTACTGACCTTTCGGATGCCAAGAATCGCAAGAAAGAGGTCGAATACAAGGAATCGGTTGGAACTTTTGTAGTTCCACAGTGCAAAACCCTTAACGACTTGTTTCCTGAATATGTTGCCCTCTATGGAAAAAGCAAATGGGCACTTTCAACCTATCAGGCAAACACTGCACTGATTGCCAATTACATAGCTCCGCTCATCGGCTCGATAAAGTTGCAGGATATCACCACCCGCGTGATCGAGGGGTATTATCAGCGGTTGCTCAAATATGAGGCTGCTGACCCTATGTGTGGGAAGCGGAAGCACCAGTTTGTTTCCCCCAGTACAGTCCGTTCGGTTCATAAGATTCTGCGGAGTGCCTTTGAGCAGGCTGTAAAATGGGAACTCATGGAAAAGAATCCCTGCATTTACGCTACCCTGCCCAAGTACACTTCCAAGAAACGTGATATCTGGACAGCCGAAACGCTGTTCCGTGCTTTGAAAGTTTGTGATGATCCGAAGCTGCGGCTGTGCATCAACCTCTCGTTCTCTTGCTCCCTGCGTTTGGGCGAGCTGCTCGGTCTGACTTGGGATTGTGTAGATATCACCTCTGAAAGTATCGAAGCCGGGCGAGCCTCCATTTACATAAATAAGGAATTGCAGCGTGTGGACGTTGCTTCACTGAACGCATTGGAAAACAAAAATGTTATCACTCGTTTTCCATCGCTGAGTTCCCGCTGCACTACGGTTCAGGTTCTGAAAAACCCTAAAACGGATAGCAGTATCCGAACCATCTTCCTGCCCAAAACGGTCGCTGAAATGCTCGTTGAATTCAAAGCAGAGCAGGATATGACAAAGGAAGCACTGGGTGCAGAATATACCGACTACAATCTTGTGGTTGCCGGCCCGTTGGGAATGCCAACCGAGCAGTCTACCATCAACGGTGCATTGAAGCGGTTGATTGAGAAAAACAATCTCCCTAAAGTGGTCTTTCACAGCTTCCGACACTCCAGTATTACATACAAACTCAAACTGAACGGCGGCGACATCAAAGCTGTTCAGGGTGACTCCGGCCATGCGCAGGCGTCCATGGTCACAGAGCAGTATGCACACATCTTGGATGATGACCGGCGAATCAACGCCCAGCACTTCGATAACTTCTTCTATCAGCACAAAGGTGCGGAGCCTGAAATCCAGCACGATGACGAGCCGAACGTAGAATGCGGAACCGGCGCAGTCGATGCCAAGGCGGCAGCAGCACTCACCAAACTCCTGTCCGATCCTTCGATGGCAGCACTCATCAAGAATCTTGCCAAAAGTCTATAAGCCCCCTATACATAAACAGCGGCAGCTTTCCGTTTTGGGAAAACTGCCGCTGTTTGTTTTAAGAAGATGCAGCAATCTTGCTGGCCAGTTCTTCGATTTCATCGAGTGTAAGCTCCGTGTATTTAGCAATCTCCTCATGCGAGGACCTAATGTCTGCCAGTAGATGCTTCGCTATTCTAAGCCTTTGGGTATTATCAATTGTGATCCTATTGAAAACTCTTCTTGTAAATGGTATCATAAATTCAAAACCGCAAATATGTCACTATTGGAAAGTGAGTGATTACAATGTTCCTGAAATATCTGCAGATTCGTAATTTCCGAAATCTTTTATCTTCGAGATTTGAGTTCTCACCTGGTGCCAATACGATAATTGGAGAAAATGACTCCGGAAAGAGCAACTCTATGACAGCTCTCCGAATTCTGCTGGATAGCGGCTATTTCTACGACTCCAAGAGATTAAAAGAAACAGATTTTTCTGAAGTTCTCGGTGACTGGAAAGGGCATTGGATCATTATCTCAGCTTTTTTTGACAAAATAACCGATGACGACAAGCAAGATGAGCTTTGTGCAGAGCTTACGCCCAGTGAGGAAAATGTGGAATTTTTAAGGTCCTACATTCGTTGTGCAGGTAATGATTTCGGAACAGTCACACTGTTTATTCGTCCTATCCGAAGCGTCCGCATGGAATTATTCAGAGCTGCAAATAAAGAATCATTCGATGAAATCCGCAAAAAAATCTCACTATCCGATTACGAATTCTTTTATACTTCCAGATCTCAAGCCGATTTTACAGACCCACAGGTCTATAAAAATCTCGTAGGCGATTTTGATCAAGGATTCTATACTGATCCTGAAGCCGAAGATTTACAGATTCTAGGCACTAAGATAGATATCCTCAGCGTCTGGCAGCACATTTCCGTTGTGTTCATTGATGCTTTGCGGGACGCAGAATCGGAGCTAAAAAAGCCACGAAATCCGATTCGTCGGGTCTTTGATTCTGTCCAAGGTGAGATTACAAGCGCTAGCAAGCAGGAAATCAAAGACAAAATCCATGCGCTCAATAATACGATTTCTGCAATCCCACAGATTGAAAATATCGGGCAGGATGTAAGCGGAAAGCTCCATGAGATTGTGGGCCTTGTCTATTCTCCCGAAATAACTGTTGAGTCAAAAATCAAAGAAGATATCGAATCTCTGGCAAAATATTTGACGGTATCTCCTGCCGGAGATATTGATATAGATCGGCTCGGGCTCGGGCATCTAAATATATTGTATATTGCATTAAAACTGGTAGAATTTGAATACAACCGGCATCATGAAATTCTTAACATCATGGTTATTGAAGAACCCGAAGCTCATATCCATACTCATATTCAAAAAACTCTGTTTGATAGCCTGAAAATATCCCGTGATTATACACAGGTTATCATGACCACCCATCCCACACATCTTTCTGAAGTATCTGATATCCGAAAAGTAAATATTCTTAAATCAGGGACTCTTTTTTCTACTGTTATGCAACCGGCCAAACATCTGGATGATTTTGGCGAGAAGTCTCTGAATATAAAGAAGGGGCTATCTCTTTCCATGTGTCTGGAACGCTATTTAGATGCCAAGCGCTCCGTTCTCCTTTTTTCCAAGGGTGTAGTTCTTGTTAAGGGAGATGGGGAAGAAATTCTTTTACCTTCTATGGTAAAAAAAGCACTTGGTGTATCTCTAGATGAGATTGGCATCGGCCTAATCAATGTTGGCAGTGTCTCTTTTGAATATGTTGCCAGTCTTTTTGATGACAAGCGGTTACAGCGGCACTGTGCAATTATTACCGACAGCGACGCAATCATGCCTGATGCAAAAAAATGCCATATTGAGGCTGCCAAAAGAGGAGAAACAAGGACAGAAAAACTCAATAGCCTGTATGGCGATAATCGATGGGTCGATATGTTTTATGCTCCATACACTTTTGAAGTTGATTTTGCAAATGAATCGAGAAATCATCACTTCATAGAAACAGTGATAAAAGCACATTATACGCAGGAAACGGCCATTGATGGACACGTTAGAGAACTTTCTGGAACGGATGATGCAAAACGGTATGATACAGTCCTAACTGTTGCAAAAGAGCTTGGAAAAGGTTGGTATGCAACACTTCTGTCTACTGTCATCGATGAGACAGTTATCATCCCCTCGTATATGCTTCAGGCTCTTGCATTTGTTTCACAAAGCATTATCGACGAAAAATTGTTAAAGAAAATGGCACTGCACACATTAGAAGGATATTATGGGGATAGTGCGGTCGTTCTTAAAGAGTTTCTGACAAATGCTAAAACCCCTGACGAGATATCAACAGCGATTCAGGCATTTTGTGACACGTACCCTGACAATAATTTTGCGTATTTTATCTCCTTTCGAAAGGATGTTGTACATGGATAACGATTTCACATTTTTAGTGCAGTTGAATCCAAAGCAGCGGGATGTTTGCATCAGCGAAAACAACTACGTCCTGACTGCTTGCCCTGGAAGCGGCAAAACAAGAACCATTACCTATCGTTTAGCTTACCTTGATAAGAAATATATACCTTCTCGGTTGTTAAATATAGCAATCACCTACACCAACCGTGCTGCGGATGAGATTTATTCACGTTTGGATAGCATGAGCATCGATGAGTCCTCCATATGGACCGGGACAATTCATCAATTTTGCATGCACTTTATCATTCGACCGTATGCCATGTATTCAGAGCAACTCTATCATGGATATCACATTGTTGACGAATTTATAAAAAAGCAATACCTTGCCGAGATCAATTCTGCATTGAGGATCCACGCAACGCAGAGCGATTTATTTTCCAACCCTATAATAAAAGCTGCCTATCGCGAACGTTTGCGGAGCAACAAAGAAATCGACTTTGATATGATCCTAGAACTATCTGATACATTATTATCAGAACACCCATTTATCGCTGAAAATATTTCTCATATCATACGCAGTATTCATGTGGATGAATTTCAGGATACCAATGCACTGCAATATTCTATCCTCGCCAAAATTGTGCAGGCGAACAAAAAAATCAATATCATGTTTGTCGGCGACGCCAATCAGGCAATATATAGCGGTCTGGGTGGTATCGCCAAAACGCCCGAAGAATTGGCTCATCAGTTTGGGGTCAGTTTTGAAACAGCCAACCTAACAGGTTGTTACCGTTCGACCCAGAGGATTATTGATTATTATTCCAACTTTGAAGTTGTACCATCAACAATCGAAGCTATATCTGACATCAAAAATATGCAGGGCACGATTTTCTATGATCACACCATATATAAGGATGATCTGCCTCATAAAATAGCTCAGATTATCCTCCTCCATCTTTCTTCTGGTATTCCTGCACACGATATTTGCGTTGTTGCGCCACAGTGGTTTCAGATTTACCCCCTTGCTAAAAAACTCCGTGATGAACTGCCATCGGTGAATTTCGATGCACCGGATATTGCGCCATTCAAGTATGATCCAATGAATCCTTTTTATCTTCTAGCCAAATTATTCTTCACCACCCCCGGAACAAACGTTCGTGTAAGAAAGAGAATTGTCTCTGAATTTTCTGATATCCTTGAAAGCGAATATCATGTTGCTTTTCCAGAGGGTTATGATACCTATTCTTTGTTGAAAATCATCAATTCAGCTCCAAAGAATACGAACGACGGTTTAATGTTTTATCAGCAAGCCATAACTCATGTCTTTCAACATCTGCGGATACCTTTTGAACCTGAAACACCGCTTCATAAGACTTATGTTTCTTTCCTGAAAAAAACCGAAGATCGAATCCGGCAATTCCAGTTACCGTATAACTGCGATGACCTTTATGCATATTTCAAAGAACGTGATGGCATCGTCATCAACACCATTCACGGGATAAAGGGTGAAGAATATACAGTTGTTATTGGGTATGATTTGCTGAACGGCCATCTGCCCAATTGGAATATCATAAAAAACAAAAATGAAACCTTAAAGCTTTTATATGTTCTATGTTCAAGAGCAAAATCCGCTTTGTACTTATTCAGCGAAACAGGACGGACGACAAGAACAGGCCACCCACTTACCTCTACGAATGAATTATATAATGTGAGATATCACTACGACACCGCATAAAGCCGAACTTTCCTGTTTCCACCAACCGCAAATGTATTCACATTGTCACTCACCAAACCACTGTCTGATTCTTCAATGGCAGCGCTCATCAAGAATCTTGCAAAAAGCCTGTAACCCTCATATACATAATGCGCACAAAATGATTTTCTTATGTTGCATCGTGTTTGTTTTCAATTAGATAATTCGTCGTTTTTTCATTTTTGCGTTATGGATTATTCTCTTGCATTTCGTGCTGTTGTCGCACTTTTGTCGCACTTGCAAGCGATACCATAAACAGGACGCAAGAGCCAGCGAGAGCAGCGCATACAATGGGGAGAGCCAGACACACCCCAGCAGGGAACGAGGGTATAACAAACCGTTCACCCCCTGCCCGGCGGGGAATATGGGCTTGACCCCTACCCCATGCGGTCATAGCCGAGAGTACCCCGCCCAAACAAAAAGGCGAAATTTTCCAAAGCAAATAAAAAGGCAGTCCACAAGCCCGGCACAATCGCCGCTGTGGACTGTCTTTCTTTATGCGTGGTTCTTTTCTTTGATACGCTCAAAGGTGCTTTCTAGGCTGTTTGCCGCCGCTGCATCTGCTGATTGAATTGCGCTTGTGTAAATGTTCAGCGTGGTCGAAATATTAGCGTGCCCTAACCGTCCGCTAACTGCCGATACTGGCACATGGTCGGCAATGAGCAAGGTTGCGTTGGAATGGCGCAAGCTGTGGAAGTGGGCAGAAGTCAGGTCATTTGCTTTCAAGAATTTGCTAAACCAGCTTGTAATGCTGTGGGGGTCGAATGGCGCACCGTCCGCCCTTGTAAAAATCAGGTCGTTTTTAATGGTCTTGCCGCATATATCAACCGTGCGCACCCACGCTGACCCCATGCGCAAACGCTGCTCCCGCTGTATCTGGCGGTATTCTCGCAGCAGTTCGATACAGTTATCACCTACCCGGATAATCCGCCGGGAACGCTTGGTTTTGGGCGGGGCAAAGACAACACCCGCACCCGGTATTCTCTGCATTGACCGTTCAAAACGAATCGTTGCCCGCTCAAAATCCACGTCAGTCCAACGCAGCGCACACAGTTCTTCCCGCCGTGCGCCCGTGAACAGTGCAAGTTGTGTCATGGTCGAATAAAGCGGGGGCGCAGTTTCGAGGGCTTTCAGAAGTTGCGCTATCTCGTTTTCATCCAACACTTGAACGTCTGGCGTTTCATGCTTTGGCGGCTGCACCCGGTCACAAGGGTTTGAATCAATCAGTTGCCACACCACAGCACGAGAAAACACAGAAGATAGAAAAGCGTGATAGTGCTGCAATGTGTTTCCGTTCAGCTTGCCGCCCTCTTTGGCGTGTTCTGCAAATGCTTTGGAGAAAGCAAGCCCGGCGGCGTTGGACACCTTTTCAGCCGTTGCCCTACTGACGTTTTCACCCTTGCAGACCGTGTTCATCGTCCGTTCTGAAATCCCGGCCTTGTCGGTAACTGCTTTCCGTTTTCCTTTGGGCAGGAGATCGAGCAAGTTCTTTGTAGCTGTATAGGTGCTATCTTGTCGGATATTCGATTCACCCAGATTCTTATAGAACCGCATTATATGGTCTGGTTTGATTGCAGACAGCTTGAAGCAGCCCAGAGCCTGACGCACACGAGGGGCAAGTTTTTTGTAGTCGTAAACCGTCCGTTCACGCAGTTGCGGTTCTGCATACTCGCTGAAATACTTGTCTAACAGGGCATCGAAAAGCATATCAGATTGAAGCGTACCATGCAAAACAGCTTGTTCAAATTCATCCGCTTGCCGTTGTAGTTCTTTATCCAGCTTGCGCCCGGTCATTCCCGGCGGGGGTGTAAGGGTCTTTGTCTTGCAGATGGGTTTGCGGTCTTTATCTCGCCCACAATATACCCTTGCAAGATAAGCTGTTTTACCGTCCTTTTTTGTTCTTTTTATTAGCTGTGCCATTTTTTCCACCTATATCTTTATAAGCCGCTTGCGCATCACTATTCAGTTTTTCCGTGTACATCGTAACAGCTTTTTGCGCCTTATACTGTTCTAGTTCCATACTTACGGAAAAGGTTGTATCTACTATAAATTCTTTTCCTGTTCCGTACTCCGTGCCGATCGTCATACCATCTTCTCGTTCGCCTGTCAATTCGTATCGCTTTCTTTTGAGTGCATCATACTTTGCTAATGTTTCATAGTTGTTAATATGTCGAATGATTCCCAGAAGCGAACCATCCACAATCATTTTTGAAAGCAATTCGATTTCTTCATCTGTCCACGCTCTAGGCGGCAGAGTTTTTTCTTTTATCGCTCTTTCTGCTTCCTCTGGTGACATGGGCTTAAACGGTGGATTGTAGTTTAGCCTTTCTACCGCCTTATCAGAAAGCCGTGTTAATTCCGCCGCCGCTCTAACATCTGGTTTGCTAGTTCGTATATCTTTCTGTGAAAGCCCAAGAAGCCAATCGGCAGACACACCAAACAATACCGCTGCACGATAAAGCACTTCAATAGATGCTGCTTGCGTTTTCGCTAAATATCCAGTCAATGACGAACCAGAACACTCCAACATTTCTGCACATTCGTTGTGTGTTTTCTTTTCATCATGTTTCAAATCATCGATTAAATCACCCATGTTTCCAGCAAAAGATATAACAGCAGGGGTATTGATTTCTGGTTTCTTCATTTTTGGTTTTCTCATTTACACCCTTCCTTTATTCGATATATCGAATTGATAGCAGTATTTATTCGATATTGTTTTTTATATCCATCCAGACGAAAAATCAGCCAATCATGTGGTACAATCGGTATGTCGAACGGCTACAATGTTGTTTCGATATATCGATTATACATTCTTTGTGATTCTCTGTCAATATGAACAGAGGGAAAGGAAAACACATGGTAACGAACACTCGCCCCAATCGTGATATTCGGAGAGCTGCCGCATTCTCTGGCGTTTGCCTTTGGCAGATTGCGGATTCTTTGGGAATCACCGATGCGAATTTCAGTCGAAAGCTCCGCAGGGAGTTGCCCGCCGACGAAAAAGAAAAAATCATGCAGATTATCAAAAATATCAGCGGAGAGGATGGCAAAGAATGAGCAACGCCATTACACTGCCCACCATGCTGCCAGTTAAGGAAGCAGCCGCCCGCTTTGGTCTGTCCCCCTACTTCCTGCGCAATCTTTGCCACACCGGGCAAGTCCGATACATTGCAGTTAGTCGAAACCGCTGGTTAGTCAACGCCGAATCCGTTGCCGAATTTTGCAAAGGCATCCCGGCGGAATCCCGGCCCGACACTGTGCAGGGCATCCGAAAAATCACACTTTAATCGAGAGGAGTAAATCATGGTTCATCTTTATGGCAAACTCTACCTCACCGCCGACGGCAACAGCTACACCGTTGGTATTCCGTCCGCAGTCAGTGACCGCCGCAGAGCAAGCGGGAGAACCGCCCCTCTTATGCGTGAAGCACGTTACTATACCACGCTGGAAAACGCCGTGCAGGGCGCAGCGAATAGCGCACTCCGGGATTGCATCGCATCCGATGAAGTTCAGAGCTTGCACGATGCTGTCGAAGCACTCCGCACCATTAGCAAAGAAATCCGTGTCGCTGTATCGGTGCTGGACACCAACACCGCCGGGAAGTGATGGTGATATTTTGGGCAACAGTTTCAAATTTTTTGTGTCGTACTTAAACGCTGCCGAGAAGTTGAAGCCAAAAGAACGAGGTGAATTTCTTTACGCAGTTGCAAAGTACGGCATCACTGGCGAGGAAATACCGTTAAGAAAATCATTACAACCGTTATGGGATGCAGTCAAGCCCAATCTTGAAGCAAGCAGAAAATATCAGACCTACGGCGAAAAAGGTGGTAGACCTAAAAAGCCCCCTTTTGAAAAATCCGAAAGCCCCCTTTCTGAAATTCAAAAACCGAACAAGAAAGAGAACATGAATAAGAACATGGAAGTGGATAAGAACACGAACATGGATTATTCAGCTGCTGGCGCAGCGAGTGAGGGCGCAACCCAACAAGACAGGCAAGATATTTTTGCGGAGTTTGCTGGTACAGATTCAGCCCTTTCGCAAGCCTTACAGGATTATGACACCATGCGTCAGGAGAAGCACAAGGCTTTAACCGACACCATGCGGCGCAGCCTGTGCGAACAGCTTAACGGCGAGTTCCAGCCTTGCGAATGGGCGGCGGTTGTCAATCAATCCACTATGCGGGGGTGGATGAAGTTCTACCCATTGGACGAGCCGAAGCCCCAGCAGAGCCAGCAAAGGCAACCGACAGCAGAAGAGGAATACACTCGCTTGTTTAATGAAGTCTGTGGGGGTGGTACACCGTGACACAAAAGGCACTGATTGAATGTTTATCCACTATCGACAGCCATTTTGGAAAGCAGCCCAGCCCCGAAGCCCGCCGGGCTGAAATTCAAGTGTATATCTCTGTATTGGGCAACATCCCGGACGAGATCGCATTGAAAGCCTTGCCCGCTGCCTTTGCGGTCTGTCGGTATCAACATCAATTTATCGTGGACTGGAACAACGCTATCAAAGAGCTGCAAGCCGCTGCCCTGCCCTCTGCTTCTGAAACATGGATGCAGACCCGGCGGATTGCTAAAAGGATGCAAGACAACCTCTATCACGCCCGGTATGGCGGTATCGTTACGTTTGACGGCAAAGTGACACCATCCCAGCTAAGAGATGAAAACCGTAGGCTGTTCGGGGAGTTGCCCCCAGCTGTTCAAGCATGGGCGGGTTCACCGGATGATTTGGCAGATCTCTTTAATCGGTCACAGTCGGATTTACTACAATTCGTCAAGCCGGGCTTTGACCGTGCTATAAAGGAAGCAAGCATAAATCAGGCATTCAGAAAAGAACAGGGGGCGTTGCCAAGTGACGTTGCGAGAACTGCGCTTGCAGCACATCAAGCGGTTTAATCACCCACCCGGCGGCAGTCCCTGCCCCACCTGCAACGGCAGCGGTCACTATCTTGTTGAATGGTCAAGCCCTAATCTGTACTTTGGTCTGCTAACCATGTGTCCCACTTGCAGACGGTATGAAGTCACAAATAATCTGTGGTGGTGGGAGTGGATTTTACCAGAGATACAGGAAGAATACAGCAGGGCTTTGAACGCATCGACAGGAGAGCGAAGAAATGAATAGCCGCAAACAAAAAGAAAGCTGCCCCATGTGTTACCAGCACACAGGACAGCCGAGAGCGGGAAAATATGGCTACTATCGTTCCCGCCCTCTATTATATCACATCATCGTTTAGAATGGAGGGATTTCTTTGAAAATCTATGACATTGTGCCGCAAGGCGAAGAAAACGCAATCCCTGCCGCAGAGGTCTGCCGTATTTTGGGAGTAACGCCCAGAGAGCGCCGAGCCATTGCCGCAAGGGAATTAAACGAAGGGCTGTTAGTCCTTTACACCACCGAAAAGCCCGGCGGATACTTCAAACCAAGTCCGGGAGAGAAGGGCAGACAGGAGATTCAACGATTCAGAGCAAGAGAACTTGCCCGGTTGCGCTCTTTTGGCAAAAAAGTCAAGGTTGCTGACGATATTTTGAAGCAGTGCGCCGGGCAGACCCAGCTTGACCCGCCGTGCGCCCTTAAAGAAGTTTGACCCACCCTATACACACATATTAAAAGGAGTTTTTACATTATGGTCATTAACCACGTTGACAACCGTTCCTTGTACTATCACACCATCAACCGAGAGAGCAACAAGCTGTTGATTGATAAGATGCACGAGTGCTTTCATCTGTTGCAGCAGATTCAGGATAAAGACATCAGCGGCAAACTGTATCTTGCCATTTCTGACGCTGTGGACATTGCCGAAGACCACGCTTTTGACGTTGGCGCAGCTTTGCAGGCAGCAATCAGCGAGGACGAACTGACCGCACACGATGAATAAACCAGATTGATTTATTTTGACGAAATCACGCCATTTTTATGAACCGTGTTTTAGTTGGCTTTATTAGTCGTGGCTAACCAGCTAAAAACAAAGAATCCCTGCACCCGGCTTGAACGTCAGATGCAGGGAATATTTTTGCAACAAAATTACATATCTATTGAAACGGAGATTCTAGGAATCATGCGGTTATTTACTTGCCTTAAACAAGGCTTGAAAGAACCAAAATCCAAAAAGCAGACAACCGATAATAGTAGCCATAACACAAGCCCCCTTATTCCTCGATAGGTGATTCTTCATCTGCTGGATGCTCTTTCAAGAAATCGTCAGCCGCCTGTTTCAGCACAGCGTTTGGAGTAGTCCCGGCGGCTACACAAGCAGCCCGGAATCTGGCAGCATAGTCTTTCTTTACTCTGCATCCGAGAATAGTCATGTTTTCTTTATCCCATTTGGCATTAGCCCTTTTCCGTGCTTCTGTTACCATATAAAGCCCCCTTGTCGTGTAGATCGGTGATTCTTCTTGTTTAACAGTATACCATAAAAGCACACAATTTAACAGTACAAAACAGCACAATTTACACTGTTTAATATTGTGCATCCTGCTAATAGACACATACTATTAAATAGTGTATACTATAATCACAGCGAGGGAGCGACACCGGATAAGGGATGAAGATACGGAACCGGGAGCGCAAGAGCATAACGCCAGCTAAGCCAGTAATCCCACTCCGAAAGCTGTATAAAAGAAAATGCCCGGTGTTCCATCGCCAAACAGACACACCGAGCAAACCCAAAGGGGCAAGGCAATTATAACAGCCCTGCCCCACATTGTAAAGTGAGGTAGTAAAAATGACGTACAATCTGCATGAAATCATGTGCAAGGCGTGGAAGCTGTTCCGCAAGGGCATCGGCACATTTGCCGAATGTCTGCACCGGGCATGGAACAGCGCAAAGGCTGAACCCATCAACGCCCAGCGCATTGCAGAAGCCCAGCAGACCGCCGGGATTGAAGAAGAATGCCGGACGTGGGCAGACTGGAAGAAGCAGGGGCGTGAAGTCCTGCACGGTGCAAAGGCCGCTTTCCAAGTCCTCTTGATTTACGCAAGCAAGGGCGACAATGCAAGCTATAAAGCATCGTTCTTCCCTGAATCCCTTACCCAGCCGATGAACGCATAATCACGAGATACAGAAAGGACAATACAAAATGAACGAGCAGAACAGCACCAAGCGCACCGCAGAAGTTAGCCAGATCGCAAGCCTGATTCGAGCCAAAGCCCAGAAGCACCCCGAAGTGATTGATATTGTGGTCGCTCTGGTTGACAGGGTATCACAGAGCAGCCAGCCGGAGATTGAAGCGTTGGGCAAGCAGCTTGAACAGCACGAGGGCGATTATCCTGCTATTATGAAGCTGTTGGGCATCCAGCCCAGCCCCCAGCACTAAACAGCATATAACACCAGCGCAGAGCCGTATTTTAACGTGCCCTGCGCTTTTTCTTTGCCCAGTAATGAAAGTATATTGCCAGACCCCGAAAGCCTGTTTCCCACGCATTTGCACAGGCATCCCACGCAGCGAGAAGCGAAGCCGATGCAATGCCGCCACATCTGGTGGTATCTTTGAGGGCATATCCCCAAAAGTGGGGACATCTTCACAGGTGGGTGCATCCAAAAGCGGATTGACGCAGCCAGGAAGCCGCCGGGCATCACAATTCTGTGATAGTGCTATCAGGCAGACCGGGCAGGGGGTCGTAATTGAAATGCACTCAATTTTGAGGGCATCGGAACACGTTCAATTTTGAGCCGATTACACAGATCGGTGCAGTCCGTCAGATTGACCCCCTTGCCGCTTGTGTCGATGCTGACACTTTTTTGTGTTGGGGGGCTGCCCTATTTTAGGGATACTCTTTTTCCCCACTTCTGGGGAAAGCCCTTCCCCAATAAGTTGGGGAATAAGAAAGCCGGGATATACAGCCCAGCATATAGGCTTGTAAGGGTCTGTGCTTGAAATACCGCTCCCAGCCCATAGCAGGGGCGAGGATTGCCCATTATACAGCCGTATGATATAGGGCAAGGCATACAGAACAGGGGCGCACACTGTCGCACTAGATGCTGTTTTGTGGGATTTGTCGCACTTTTGTCGCACTTTCTAGCCATTTCACAACACATATAAAAGCAAAAATCCCACGATACACGCCGCTATTCTAGCGGTATATCGCAGGATTTTTCTTGGAGCTGGTGACAGGAGTTGAACCTGCAACCCATTGATTACAAAACAGAGGCAGCTTTCCGTTTTTGGAAAACTGCCTCTGTTTGTTTTAAGAAGATGCAGCTATCTTTCTGGCCAGTTCTTCGATCTCATCGAGTGTAAGCTCCGTGTATTTAGCAATCTCCTCATGCGAGAACCGATTATCTGCCAGTAGGCGCTCCGCTGCTTCAAGCGAGCATTCATGCGCTGCTTCTGCTCTTATTTCATCAAATATTCTGCTCATAATCTTGATTCATGGTCAGGCAGGCTTCTTCGTATCCAGTGCCTTGACCTCATCAACGGAAAGTTCAACCATATCTGCGATTTCCTCGTAAGGAATCCCCGCTTTGAGCATCTTCTGTGCAACTGCTATAGCTTTTGCATAAGTTGCTTCTTTTCTTTCTTCCGCTCTCATTTCTTCCATTGCCTTGCACATTGTCGTCACTCCCTTCGTATCCTCTTTGAAATACCGTACCCGCTGTGCCAGAACAGGATAATTCATGTCATCCGGGTCTGTACAGGTAAAGTCGTGCATCAGCTTTCCCAATGCAGTCTCGTCTTTGATCTGTGAGTTTACATAGATAATATGTGCATCGTCTCCAAAAGACTTTCCTGCTTCCTCAATGATGCGGTTGATGTGGTAGATGGGAAGTCCACCCCGCAGCACATCTTTTTCCGTAATAAAGATTACATAGGTCTCGTTCAGTGCGTCATACGCATCACCCGGATCTGTCAGGTTTGCATCCAGCAGACTGCTGTTGTATCTCGCCCTCTTGGCACCAGCCCCATGGTCGTTGCGCTGCACCTCGATATTATAGGTATGGTTTTCCTGATCCACTGCCAGAATATCCAGCCGCACAGAACGACCTTGCAGATTCTTCAAATCATGCTGACCATGGACTTCCTGTACAGTCAGGTCATCACGGTTCAGAATGATTTGAAGCAGGCATTCCGCACAGGGCTTATCTTCAAAGACCTTGCTCATAAAGTCATCATCCATGAGCCGGAAGTTTCGGATACGCTGTAAATCTTCCTTGTGCTTGCGCTCGAAGTCAAGTTCCTTCTGCGTTTCAACTTCTGCCATCGGTTCACCTGCTTTCTATTCTCTATCCAAGGTAAGAATACCATAAAAGCGTTCTTTTTACAAGACAAGACCCGCTGACTACATAGGCCGGAGGCATCCTTCGGGATGCAGCCGGTCGGATTTCTATGGAAGCCCTTGCTCCGGCATGGCATCATAAGTCCAGATTGAAAAATCGGTTTCTAAATGCAAAATTCCCGGAACAAATCCACCCTTTCCAGCTAATAAAGGGGTTTGGTTTACAATAGAGCAACTCCCTTTCATTAGCCAGCTAATTTCCAGCTAATGAACGCCCGTTTACACAGCTTAAAACAGGTTCGATTTCGTTGACTTAAATTGACAGCGCAAACAAAAATCTGTTGACGCAATGTAAAATAAATTACCTAGTTTTATCACGGGTTTACAGCGGTCGGGGTTACTCCTAAGCGAAAGGCCGGCGGTTCGAATCCGCCTGAGGACACTATTTCAAAAAATTGCGAAGGTCATTTTTCCATGTGAAAGATGGCCTTCGCATTTTTCATTTGGAACCCATCGCCAGAATCATAGCAGTTTGCGTTTTGAATGCACAAGCAACATCCGCAAACGGCTATATCCCAGAGATGCCGTTTCGATGGGCACTCTTTTTGAAAATTGCGATAAACGCGGAATTTTGCCCTTACAAAAAAGCACTTTCCCTTATATTTGCATTGCAAATAAGGGAAAGTGCTTTTGTCTTGCTCACTATGAG
>OFMB01000844.1_pt1 | contig 16753 bp, 14 predicted proteins | sample 1541111 | NCBI WGS metagenome assembly OFMB01 (sample SAMN04209241, study PRJEB22552) | human gut metagenome | biome: gut; material: feces | host: Homo sapiens | place: USA: Oklahoma
TACATTCTGAATACTTTCACCGCCAATAAGCATAACATAATATCCATTTTCTTCCGTTTCCATCTGAATCGTTCCAATCAGTTCTCCCACAAATGGATCCTGAAGTGACTGCATACCATGGGCATAAGAAAATCCGAGTACTACACCTATAATTCTGGAACCATGGCCGGAAAGCATCACGGAACCCATATGCGGAACATAGTTCTGTTCTTTAAGAATAGTCGTGATTTTATCAATCGTTTTCTGGGAAACTCTTTTGGTATTGCCATTTATAACGTTAGATACCGTAGTACGGCTGACGCCTGCCATTTCTGCAATATCCTGAAGCCGAATCATAAAATCTTCCTCCTTGTCTTTACAACATCACCTTATGATATGCACATCCTATCTTTTCCAGCATTTCCATCTCCCGCTTCTGACAGCTGAATATAATTATCTGCCGCTTACTGTCTTTCAGCCAGCGAAGGGTCTGCGCAAGTCTACTGTCGTCATAATAGCCGAATGCATCATCCAGGATCACCGGACATTCTTCCTCGTGGAGAATTTTTGTTGCGGCCATCCGGATTGCAAAATAAATCTGTTCCAGCGTTCCCCGGCTTACCTGATCCATGGATATCTTTTTCCCATTACTCATAAGCTGCACATGCAGATTTTCGTCTACCCAGAGTCTGTTATATTTTCCATCTGTGATGGCATCCATGATTGCAGATACTTCTGTATTCATAAGATCGCTTGTCCGGCTCTGCATCTGTGCGGCAAGTCTGGTCAACTGTTCCATAGCAAGTTCAACACCCTGCTTGTTTTTTAATCGCTCTATCTCTTCACTGTTCATCTCATCGAACTCGCCGACTCGTTCCTGCAGATTTTCATACAACACTTCTTTTTCATGATAGGTTTCCTGTACTTTTGCAAGCTTTCCTTTCTGCCTCTCATAATCTGCCTTGAGAGAAATGCCCTGTTCTTTTATCTCCTGTAATCTGGCTTTCTTTTTCTTCTTTCCATCTTTCAGACAATTCCAGACATACAGCCCTTCAGCCAGTGCCACCACGATTGCCACAAGAAAATTCCACGGTTTATGAAAAAGCAGAAAAGTCACAAAAAATGCCCCCAGCATACTCACTGCCTCCAGTGGATGAATCCTCCACCCGGCAAAATATCCTGCTGCCTCTTCCCGTTTCTTCCGCTTTTTATCTTCATTTACCCAGCTTTCCCATTCTCTGCGTTTCTCTTCACAGCTTCTTTTCAGCTGTTCCGCTTCATTTTCTAACTGATGCAGATCCCGCCAGACATAGGATGCCTCCATCTCTGCCCGCTCTTTCTTTTCGCTGATCAGCTGCCTCTTTTCACGTTCTTCTTTTTCCAGCTCTTTCTTCCGCTCTTTTAAAAGGGCAAGCGCCCCTTCGAGATCAATCTCGCTGTTCCCGGTTGCATAATAATTTGCCGCATAATTCTTCAGCTCCGCCGCCAGTATTTCTCCGGTCTGTACCCGGAGCTGTCCTATCGAAACTGTATTTTCATAGTCACTTTCTGTCATACCACCTAACAGAATTTCCAGATCCCCATGCTCAAGTGACAATTCTTCTCCATCATCTTCACAAATCAGAGAGCCGCCTTTCGCATACCGATCGAAATTCCGTTCCAGGCAAAATCTCCGGTCACCACAGGTAAACCGCAGGATTCCCGCATAAAAGTTTGGATTCTCCCAAGGCTCATAGGTACGGAATGTATCTGTTGCGGCAGCACGTCCGCGCTTTCTTTCCATTCCAAAAAGCATTCCCTTCAGAAAGGTATGCAGCGTTGTTTTTCCCGATTCGTTTTCTCCGTAAATAATATTGATCCCATCCGTAAGCAGGATCTGCTTATTCGTGAACTTACCGAAATTCTTCAGGATCAGTTCCGTTATCTTCATAATTTGCTCCCCTTTGCCTCCAGCATTGCCTGTACTCCCTCAGCCAATGCAATTGCCTCCACACTGTCATCCTTTGCTTCTGCAAAACTTTCTATGTACCAGCCCAGAAGATTTCCTGCATTTTGTTTTTTCAACTTTTCATAATCATATGCCGGCTTTGTTTCATCCAGGATTTCGACAATATTTCCATAGGAATCCATCCGGTCGGTATCATAGATCATATCCGGATCCCGAAATCCCCGCAGAATGATTTTATAAATGTTCTGTATACCTCTTTCCCGTATGGCAAGGGCTATTTTTTCTTTCATTTCCCGTCCGGTCATCTCTCTTCCTGCTTCTACTTCCATATGCACATATTCTCTGGATGCAAAAGGAATAAATTCCGTCCGGGTTCTTCCATTTTTAATCTCTCCTTTGATATAACCATGCTTCCCGGTGTCATTTTTATCTGTAGGCTCCAGGGATCCTGCGTAATACATCCGGTCCTTTGCAAGCTCTGCCGGAAGATGAATGTGCCCAAGAGCAATATAATCATATCCCAGCTTCAGTAATTCGTTCTTTCGGAACGGGATATGCTTTTCATCGCCGCCATGGGCCAGAAGGATGGAGGCTATTCCTCTTCTTTCCGGAAGGATTTTCTCATAAAGCGGTTCTGTGATCTCCCGTTCCTCATAGCTGAGTCCGTATATGCGGACTCCAAGCTCTTTAAATTCCATACAGGCAGGTTTCTGAGACAAAAACATGTGCACCGGTCCCTGCCATTTATAATTCCGGTAATAGGACGTACTTTTCAGGTAATCATGGTTGCCCGCCATCAGCACGACCTGTGTATGTGTCAGTCTGGAAAATAAATAATCCAGTTCCTTCAGCTCTCTTAAAAGCGGCTGTCTGTGAAACAGATCCCCTGCAATCAGAAGAAGATCTGTCTGTTCTTCTTCACAGATATTTAAAAGACGTTCAAAGCTATTCCACAGTTCTTCCTGTCGTTTTGCGGTGTAAGAACTTCCTGCGTCCGGCTCTGCCCCCAGATGAATGTCCGCTGTGTGTATGAATTTCATTACTTTCTACTCCTCCTTTAAGGGGAAGTGTCACGATAAAACGTGTCTTTCCCCCACTGCTCTCGGCAATGATCTGTCCCTTGTGCAGCTCTACAATCTCTTTTGCAATGGCAAGCCCCAGTCCTGCTCCTCCGGTACTGCTGGATCTCGACGCATCCGCGCGATAAAATTTATCAAAGATCCTCTTCAGGCTCTCTTCCGGTATCGTATCTCCTTCATTTTCAAAACAGATTCTTACCTGGTTCTCCTCCTTGGCAGCCTGGATCAGAAGCACACTTTTCTCCCGGCAGTATGCTATGGCATTTCGTAGAATATTATCAAAAACCCTGGCAAGCTTATCCGGATCTCCCTCGATCAGGATCTCTTCCTCTGCTTCCACCTTGCAGGTCAGCATCTTCTCCTGAAGTACCCCATAGAGTTCGTCTGCAATCTGTTCCAGCATCATGGTCAGATCAATATCCACCTTATCCAGTTCAATATCCTGCAGATTCAACTTTATACTTTCGAAAAACTCTTTCAAAAGATCCCCCAGTCGATTCGCCTTCTCCAGAGATATCTGCGTATATTTGGCGCGCTCCTCTGCCGGCATCTCCGGATGAGAATCCAGCATACTCAGGTACGCTACCACAGAAGTAAGCGGTGTTTTTAAATCATGTGCCAGAAAAAGCAGGACATCATTTTTCCTCTGCTCAAGCTTTTCTGCCTCTTCCTCCTGGCTCCTTAATGTCTCTTTAATCTCATTGAGACGATCCTCGATTGGTTTTAACTCCGTAATCAGCCGGATTGGCTGGTCAGACGCTGAAATAATATTTTCAATCCCATCTTCTACCTGTTCCAGATAACGCGTCATTTTTGAAAGTGCCACATAAAAAAACAACGAAAATAAAAGTAAAAAACCGAGGATCATAAAGAACACTTTATTATTGCCGATCCACTGCCAATACAAAGATGTTGCGGTCTCTTCACTCACATGAAAAGCTTCCAATATTCGCAAAAAGCCATTGGCAAAGCTGTCATTATAAATACCATCGATAAAATACTCCAGAATAAATCTGCCAACCAGCACCGTCAGGGCCGTAATAAAAACCGTCTGAAGCAATATGCTCAGTTTTAATTTTCTGTAATTATTCTTCAATTTTGTATCCCACTCCCCAGACAGTCTTGATAAGATCTGATTTTCCAGTCGGTTTACTCAATTTCTCACGCAGATGCCGGATATGTACCATCACCGTATTGTTGCTGTTCTTCAGATACTCTTCATGCCAGACCTCTTCAAATAATCTTTGTGAGCTGATCACCTTTCCGCGATTCTCACAAAGAATCCACAGAATCTCAAATTCCGTCGGTGTCAGCGGAAGAGACTGCTCATTATAGATGCATTCATGGGATTCTTTATTTAACAAGAGTCCCGCAAAATCAATGATATTCTCAGAATCACTTTTCTTACCATCGTTGTACTGCGTGTATCTGCGCATCTGTGCTTTCACTCTCGCTACCAGCTCCAGCGGATTGAATGGTTTCGGAATATAGTCGTCAGCCCCCATCGTAAGCCCGGTGATCTTGTCCCGGTACTCCGTCTTCGCGGTCAACATAATCACCGGAAATGTGTATTTCTCACGGATCTTTCTCAGAATCGTGAAACCGTCAATATCCGGCAGCATCACATCCAGGATCGCCAGATCCACATTTGTCTTCTCAATACATTCCAATGCTTCCTGCCCTGTGTAAAATTTCAAAACATGGTATTCATTTTGCAGATATAATTCTATGACATCCGCAATTTCTTTTTCATCATCTACAACTAAAATATTCATATTTCACTTTTCCTTTCCGTATATAGAAAGATTTGCGTATAAAACAGCAGACCGGAAAACACACCCTTTTGATGCAGTTCCCGGTCCCCTTTTTCTTCATTCTTCTTTTTTACAGTTCGCAGTTATTCACAGTTCTTGGGAACGGAATTACGTCACGAATGTTGGACATTCCTGTAAGATACATGATGCATCTCTCAAATCCAAGTCCGAATCCTGCATGTCTTGTAGATCCGTACTTTCTCAGATCCAGATAGAATCCGTAATCTTCTTCCTTAAGTCCAAGCTCTTTCATTCTTGCAACAAGCTTATCGTAGTCGTCCTCTCTCTGGCTTCCTCCGATGATCTCACCGATTCCAGGAACCAGACAGTCAACTGCTGCTACGGTCTTGTTATCATCATTCATCTTCATGTAAAAAGCTTTGATCTCCTTCGGATAATCGGTAACGAATACCGGACGTTTGTAGATCTCTTCTGTCAGATAACGTTCATGCTCTGTCTGCAGATCTGCTCCCCATGATACTTTGTATTCAAATTTGTCATTGTGCTTTTCAAGGATTTCGATTGCTTCTGTGTAAGTAACTCTTGCGAAATCAGAATTTACAACGTTGTTCAGACGGTCGATCAGTCCTTTGTCTACGAAAGAATTGAAGAAATTCATCTCTTCCGGAGCGTTTTCCATCACGTAACGGATAACATATTTCAGCATGTTTTCTGCAAGGATCATGTCATCTTCCAGATCTGCAAATGCGATTTCCGGCTCGATCATCCAGAACTCGGCGGCATGACGTGTGGTGTTGGAATTCTCCGCACGGAATGTCGGTCCGAATGTGTAAATGTTGCGGAATGCCTGTGCATAAGTTTCACCGTTCAGCTGTCCGCTTACGGTAAGGTTTGTCTCTTTTCCAAAGAAATCTTTGGAATAATCAACAGTTCCGTCTGCATTTTTCGGCACATTGTTCATATCCAGTGTTGTTACCTGGAACATTTCTCCTGCACCCTCACAGTCACTTCCTGTGATCAGCGGTGTATGTACATATACGAATCCTCTTTCCTGGAAGAATTTGTGGATTGCATAAGCAGTCAGTGAGCGTACTCTGAACACTGCCTGGAAAGTATTGGTTCTTGGACGAAGATGTGCAATACTTCTTAAATATTCAAAGCTGTGACGTTTTTTCTGAAGCGGATAATCCGGTGCAGAGGTACCTTCTACAACAACTTCTGTTGCCTGGATCTCAAATGGCTGCTTTGCCTGTGGTGTTGCGACAAGTGTTCCTTTTACAATGATTGCCGCACCAACATTCAGCTTGGAAATTTCGCCAAAGTTCTCCATATTATCATGATATACTACCTGAAGATTTTCAAAGAAAGATCCATCATTTACAACGATAAATCCAAATGTCTTAGAATCACGGATACTGCGCACCCATCCCCCGATGGTCACTTCTTTATCCAGATATTCCTCTCTGTTTCTGTATAATTCTCTTACTGTTACCAAATCCATCTGTTCTGTTCCTCCGTATTACTCTCTTATATATTTCACATAACCCCAATGAGCCTTGTAAACATTGCCGACAGCTTCTGCTGCCATTTTCTACTTTTGCAATATGTCCAGTATACCATTAAACTACCGCAGTTGCAACGATGTAAAAAGAATCTGATTACATTTGAAAGTACTTTCGCAATGATTTTTTTATTGTACTCTAATCAATATTCCTTAATCGATAGTTCATTTTTCCTTAAGAAATTTTCTTTTTCTTTTATGATATAGACATATTTTGAACACAATTTATCTGTATACTAAGAGTCAGATAGTTGATAAACAACTATCTCCCCCCTCATAAAGTAAGCGCAATCGGGTTACCCCGATTGCCGCACTTTACTCTCATTCCTTTAGAAATTAAATAAAAGCACAAGAAAACCCGCTGGTCGAAAGATCAGCGGGTTTTCTCGTTACTGTTTATGAAACGCAAAATATCAGGGAGCTGCAAAACAGCTCCCTAAATCACATACGATTATTCTTCTACATCCTGCACATCATAATACTTGATCAGCGCCTGTGTCCCAAGATCTCCAAGCCCTTCCTGTGCCAACTCTTCATAATTTGACAGTACCAGACTCAGCACCTCAAGACTCAGTCCGCTCATATTCGCCTCAGTCAGCGCAAGCTTCATATCTTTGATGAAATGCTTCATAAAGAATCCCGGTGCATAATCTCCGGCAATGATCTTCGGTCCGAAAACATCCAACTGTTTGCTTCCTGCTGCCCCGGTAGAGACCGAATCAAAAAGGACATTCAGATCCAGTCCTTTGGCCTGCGCATAGGAAAAGGCCTCACATACACCACTTAAGGCACCGGCGATCATAATCTGATTAGCAAGCTTTGCATGCTGTCCACATCCGGCTTTTCCCTGATAATTGATGTTTGTTCCCATTGCTTTGAAAAGCTCCATACAAGCTTCATAATCTTCTTTCTCGCCGCCGACAAGGATGGATAATGTAGCGTTTTTTGCTCCGGTATCCCCACCTGTTACAGGCGCATCCAGCACATGGACTCCTTTTTCTGTGCCCTCTTTTGAAATCTTTTCTGCAAGCATCGGGCTTGTAGTTGTCATATCGATCAGATAGGTTCCCGGATCTGCATTTTCCAGAATACCGCCTTCATCGAAGTAAACCTCTTCCACATCTCTCGGAAAACCAACGATGGTGATCACTGCATCACATCCAGGTACACATTCTTTGATAGATTCATGGAAAATTGCACCCTCGCTGATCACATCATCGACTTTCGCTTTTGTTCTTGCGTAAATATGCAGTTCATATCCTGTTTTCATAAGGTTGCGCACCATGGATTTTCCCATGATGCCAACACCGATAAATCCAATTTTTTTCATAGTGAACTCCTCTACTTTGGACTTACAATCTTTCCTGCCACCGCGCAGCTTGCCGCTGTTTTCGGAGATGCCAGATAAATCTCGACCTTAGAAGTTCCCATACGTCCAAGGAAGTTACGGTTGTTGGTTGCAACCACACGTTCTCCGTCTGACAGAATTCCTCCGGTACGTCCACAGCAAAGTCCGCAACCCGGATGGGTAATGATCGCACCTGCCTCAGATAAAGTCGTAAGGATTCCCATATCTGCTGCCTGTTTGTAGATCTTACGGCTCGCCGGAGTCACGATCAGTTTTACAAAATCCGCAACTTTTTTGCCCTTTAACACTTCTGCTGCTGCCTGAAGATCCTCCAGACGTCCGTTTGTGCAAGAGCCGATAAATACCTGATCGATCTCGGTTCCTTCTACCTCGGATACATTTCTGATTTTGTCAACCTGTGACGGAAGGGCCATAACCGGTACAAAGTCCTCTGCTTTATAAGTGATCGTTCTCATATAAGTTGCATCCGGATCACCAACCAGACTCTTCTGATAATCATTTAATTCAATATTGCAATACTCGGCAGTTTTCTCATCCGGTGTGAAAAGTGCGCATTTTGCACCTGCTTCGATTGCCATGTTTGCCATTGTCATACGACTTGCAACTGTCATATTTTCAATGGTGCTTCCGGCAAATTCAAGTGCTCTGTAAGTAGCACCGTCTGCTCTCAAATCACCGATCAGTCGTAAGATGATATCCTTTGACATAACATTTTCCGGAAGTTCACCATCGATCACAACTTTGATCGTCTCCGGTACCTTGATCCACATCGTTCCGGTTCCAAGGATACTTGCCATCTCGGTATAACCGATACCGGATGAGAATGCTCCAACACATCCATAAGTTGTGGTATGGCTGTCGGTTCCGAATGCGATATCTCCCGGTTTAACATAACCTGCTTCTGTCATAAGCTGATGGCAGATTCCGTCACTTCTGTGTACATGTGTAAGTCCGTATTTATCTGCAAATGCATCTCCGGTACGAAAATGTCTGGTATCATCCTGCTGACTTGCCGGAACCAGATGATCATAGATCAGAACAACCTTGTCCGGATCATGCAGTTTCGTAAATCCCATTTCTTCAAATTTTTCTGCCACAAAGGGGATGAAAATATCATGGATCATCACGCGGTCAACGTTAACCGTCACAATGTCTCCCGGCTTTACAGCTTTTCCTATATTGTGTCTGATAATTTTTTCAATAATCGTCTCGCCCATTTTCTTCTCCTTTCCGGTTAATCCAGTCCATTCAGCTTGCGCATGGCTTTTACCAGACCGCCAGCCTGAATAATGCTCATCAGATTCTCCGGCAGAGAAGCAATCGGATATTCCTTACCATTATAATCCACATGCTCATTCATCACTACCGTGATCTCGTCGCCCTCTTTCATATCATCATAAAGATCCGGCTGTTCAATCAGAAGAAGTCCGTTGTTGATCGAATTACGGAAAAAGATCCTTGCAAATGATTTGGCGATCACACACTGCACACCCATTGCCTTGATGATCTCCGGTGCCTGTTCTCTTGACGAACCGCAACCAAAGTTCTTTCCTGCTACAATGATATCCCCCTTCTGGATCTGTCCGGCAAGTTCCGGACGAAGAGGAGAAAAGCCATACTGCTTCATATCATCGATTGTCTTGAGTGCAAGGTATTCAGTTGGAATGATGATATCGGTATCAATGTCATCTCCAAGAACCCATACACGTCCTGTAAATTTATCCATCTTATGTCACCTCGTCAAACGTAATTTCGTCTCTTACACATCACTTGCCAGTGCAATTTCTCCGGCAATGGCAGATGCTGTAACGGTTGCAGCCGATCCAAGATATACCTTGGAACTCGGATGTCCTGCACGTCCCTTAAAGTTGCGGGTTCCTGTACTGATCAGGACTTCATTTTCACCGATTACGCCCTGGCAGCTTCCCCAGCATACACTACAGTTCGGGTTCATCACGATCGCACCTGCATCCATGAAGATGTCGATCAGTCCTTCTTCCAGAGCCTGTCTGTAAATAGTCTGACTTGCCGGAACAACAAGGAATCTTACTTTTTCAGATACTTTCTTTCCTTTGATAACCTGTGCGCCTACACGGAGATCTTCGATACGTCCGTTGTTGCAGGATCCAAGGAATGCCTCATCAATCTTGATACCGCGCACGTCTTTTGCCGGCGCAAGATTGTCTACAAAATCCGGTTTTGCAACAACCGGCTCTACCTTGGATAAGTCAAATGTATATTCTCTTACATAATGCGCATCCGGATCGCTGTGATATACAGCCTTTGGCTCGCGTCCATGCTCTTTTAAATATTCCATTGCCACATCATCAACTTCAAAAATACCGGTCTTAGCTCCGGCTTCTACTGCCATATTGCAAAGTGCGATACGGTCACTGATTGTCAGAGTCTTCGCGCCCTCTCCGGTAAATTCCATCACCTGATAGTTACATCCGTTGGCCCCGACTTCACCGATGATGGTAAGGATCAGATCTCTCGCATATACACCTTCCGGCAGCTTTCCAACCAGGTTGAATTTCACAGTCTCCGGTACCATTACCCAGGAAGTTCCTGTTACCATACCGTAAAGGAAGTCTGTACATCCAACACCGGTTCCGAATGCACCAAGTGCACCGTAAGAACAGGTATGGCTGTCTGCACCAAAGATCAGTTCTCCCGGACGGACATAATTTTCCATCATAATCTGGTGGCATACACCTTTCCCTTCCCAGAAATCAATGTGGTTTGCCTTTGCAAAATCACGCATCTTCTTCTGGGATGCGGCTGTCTTTGGACAGTCAGACGGTACGTTATGATCTACGATAAATACCAGCTTGCCTGTATCTGCAATATGTGGATTTTTTAATTTATTATTATACATATCAACGGTAAGATGTGTAGTTCCGTCATTACTCATCAGACGATCCAGTTCTACTGTATGGATGTCACCCGGCTTTACGCTTTCCACACCGGCTGCCGCTGCAATGATCTTTTCAGCAATTGTCATTCCCATCGTCTATTCCTCCTCACGGTTCAGAGACGCAATAAGTCCGCCCTGATTCAAAATATTCTGCATATATTCCGGCAGTTTTGTGCAGGAATAAACCTTTCCATTTGCCTCAGCGGTTCCTTCCAGCATATGAAGCTCCATCTGCTCTCCGGTCTTTACTTCATCCGGAAGGTCTTTACAGACAATAGCAGGAAGTCCGATATTGATAGCATTTCTATAAAAAATTCTTGCAAATGATTTTGCGATAACAGCTTTTACACCTAACGCTTTTAACACACCCGGAGCCTGCTCTCTGGAAGATCCACATCCAAAGTTCTCTCCTCCGACCACGAAATCTCCCGGTTTTACCTTCTGTGCAAAATCCGGATCCAGAGATTCAAATGCGTGGCTCTTCATCTCCTCAAGATTCGGCAGCAACAGATACTGGGATGCAATGATCTGGTCTGTATCCAGATCGTTATGAAATTTAAAAATAGTCCCTTTTTCCATAAAGCATATTCCTTTCTGTATACACATGATTCCTTTATTTTAAGGCTTTTCCGGCATTTCCGCAAGGGAATATTTTAACAGGCTAACGTTGTACTTTATTCAATTCCTATTTTTCATAGGTTCCCTTGCAAATGATTTTTTCTTTTTGCATGAAGATTTTTCCACCTGCAATATAACTGTCAAGCTTCAGGTCATTGTCCCACAAAAGCAGATCTGCATCGGCTCCTTTTTGTATTGTCCCTTTCTTACCCTGCAATCCCAGTGCCTCCGCTACATGTGATGTCATATATGGAAGTGCATCTTCCAGCTTCATATCAAGCTCATGTACCATATACAGAAGTTCTTCCCGCAGCGCATCTACTGAGGAAACACCGATTTCCAACAGGCTTCCGTCTTCTCTGTATTTTGACCAGCTTCCGTGTCCGTCGGAGCTGATGGTAATATGCTCTGTCGGGATTCCCTTTTCTTTTGCTTCTAAAATGCATCCGCCCGGACAAAAGTCCTCACTGATGCCACAGGTGAGATCGATGTATCCACCCTTTTCAAGCAACTGATAGCCCTCTTCCAGAAGACCTTTTCTGCGGTTCACATGAGTCGGACGGAAAATCTTGATCGGAATCATACTCTTTTCCAAAGCTTCAAACACCGGCGATAATCCAGCATCTGCATCTCCCATATGCAGCACCACGATTCCAGGTTTTCCGCTTAACATACCTGCCGTTCTGGTCTTGCTCGCAAGCTGGATCAGTTCACTTTCCGTCACATTCGGTGCCCGATGATCTGAAATGGCAAGTTTCACGCCAAGTACTTTTTCAACAAACATAATATCCCGATCTACCTCTCCGGTAATAGTCGGACTTGGATATCCATATGCACCGGTAAGCATATACGCACTTACCCCTTCTTCGCATAAAGCCTGTACTTTTGCGTAAAGATTTTCAACACTCCTTGTAAGTCCGTCCGTTCCAAGAAGTCCTACAACCGTTGTAATTCCGCCTTTTACCAATTCTGACAGCTGAAGTTCCGGTGTACGGGTATGAAAGCTTCCTTCCCCACCGCCTCCGGTAACATGAACATGCTGATCAATAAACCCCGGTGTAAGAATTCTTTCCTCTGCATCAATAACTTCACATGCGATCGGAAAATCCTCGATCTTATCTTCAATACATTCAATTTTTCCCCCACATACTAAAAGATCCTTTTTCCCAACATACTCCGGTGCATAAACTTTTGCATTTTTAATAAGTAACATTTCTTTCCTCCTCTTTATGACATTCTTTTATTTTCATACATTAATTTGTCTGCCTGATGAATTGCCTCCGCAATCGGATGTCCCCATGTGTATCTACTATCTCCCTTCTCTCTTAATTTTATCTTTCTATATTATCCTGCTTCTTCAGCAATTCCAAAAGCTCTTTTTCAGGAAGCGGCTTGGAAAAATAATAGCCCTGGATCATCTCGACTCCCCAGCTGCTGATCTTTTCCATTTCTTCCTGTGTTTCCACCCCTTCGGAAACAATATGATAATTCATTTTATGAAATGTTTCTACAACACTTTCATAGAAAATTGCCCGTTTCTCATCCCTGCAGATATCAAAAAGCAGAGATCTGTCAACCTTGATCACAGAAAACGGAAGCCTCATTACCGTATTCAGATTCGCATATCCGGAACCAAAATCATCCAGACACAAACCAATGCCAGCGTCCGTAAATTCCTCCGCAACTCTTCTTAGACCCGCATTGCATTCAGTCGCAACCGTTTCCGTGATTTCAAACTGTATCCAGTTATGTGGAATCTTATAAGCATCCATAATCCGGATAAAATGTCTGCTACAGTCATTTCTCATCAGATCCAGAGAAGACAGGTTCACTTTTACATTCAGAAGATGCCTCATCAGGTATCGGTTTTCTCCTAAAAATCTGCAGACACGACTAAACTGTAGATCTGTGATCTGTTCGATCATATGATTTTTTTCTGCAATCTGAATAAATACATCTGGAGCGATCCAGCCAAGCTCCGGATGCTGAAGGCGACTTAGCGCTTCCAGTGTGATAAAGCATTTTTTCCGTGTAGAGTAAACCGGCTGATAGTATATCTCGAACAGATCCTCTGTAATCGCCTTATGCAAATACTGTTCTACCCGTTTATTATAAAGGAAACCATTCATCGTCTGATAATCATCCTGTATCACCTCTGTCAGACCATTTTTCGCAGATAAGGCTTCCAGATATTCAGCATATTCTAGAATAAGCCCGCTGTCTCCGAGTTTCTGCGCATTCATGATCCCGCTTATGATCACAGGCATCGTAATAATTTTATTGTTGACATTCAGCTTACTGTTTCCATCAAACATTCTCTTCAGCTGCGTAAGATAATATTCATATTCTTCAAGTGAACCGGTGAGTATCATAAAACTCTTTCCCGTTGTACGAAATGCTTTTTTCCCGCACATCTCACCAAGTTTTCTTGCTGTCAGCTTTAAGATTGAATTACCGCCCTGTACCCCTGCGATTTTATTAATGTGCTTCAATTGATAAAGATACACCGTAATAATGTGAAATGATTTTCCCGCACTGATCAGCTCATTGCTTTTTCTGACCAGATACAGATGATTGTATAATCCGGTAAGTGTATCGATATTTGCATGAGGATTGTTGATCGTAATAAATAGTACCAGAATTCCCAGACTCATACCAAACCCTGTTGTAAGAAGCGGATGATATAAAAGCTGGATCACCACTCCCGCACCGGATATCAACAGGATTTCCAGCAGACTCTTCACTTTTTGATAGCCCAGTTTTTTCCGCCATATGACAATAAGGATCAAGGCTGCTGCCATATGACAAAGTGCACTGTAATACATCAGCATATACCATGGACCTTTCATATAGCCTGCCGGTATATCAAAATAAAACAGCTTTTCCGTGAACGGGTTTGTCAGAATCATCCCCATCAGAATGAATGTCGGCACACCTGATAAAAACATCTTTTTTGCCGAAATGATCTTATTATCATGTAATGTCTGAATATAACAGATCACCGTAAACGGCAGCAATGCCTGAAGCAGATAAAAGATCGTTGTTGCAAGCATTGCAGCAATTTCACAATTACTATTTGGAAAAGAAATATAATAATTACTGGCAAGTTCCGCAACCACATCTAAAATACCGATGATGGCAAAGAAAAGGAATACCTGATTATTCAGATCCTCTGCTCTTTTCTGTCCCAGAAAATACCATAAAACCAGCAACAATATAACCATTGCCGCAATAAGAAAATCTATATTATAAGTCATATTTATCCTCCGCCGGTTTTATTTATTTGAACAAAGCATATCGTCTGCCTGCTGTTCCAGAACACTCCTTTCTGCACTCTGGATGCTTCTTGCCGTTCGGATAACCGTTTCATCACCCATCTGTCTTCCAGATATATCATTAATCTTCTTCAGTTCTACAATTTTCACAAACAACAATAATACATTTTCAAGTAAAATCGCACCCTCCTGGATCTCTTCAATATACATCTCAAATGATTTCCGGTTTTTCATATCTGTCATCCGGTCTTCCAAGGACATTCTCCTATAAATCTCCTGTTCCAGGCAAAACTGAATGTTGTTGGATACTTTACAAAGCAATCCCCAAAACAAAACAGCAATATAAAGAAGAATGCCAAACTGGAAAATAGATTCATACCAGTAAATGGATAATACCCAGTACAGTACCAGTGCGATTACACCGCTTATCCCTAATACACCAAATGCCTTTAGACAGCGATTTACTTCCTTCTCCTGCGTTTTCCGATACTCTTTCCACAAAAGAAGAATCATAGACACAACCCCCGTAAATAATAAAAGATGTGTGATAAATAACATGTCTATAAAAGGAATCCTAAACAGAAAATACAAGAATCCCTGTAAAACAGCATTTGCATAAAGAAGAAAAATCCAGACCTGCGGTATCCATCTTACACTTTCACTCACTGTATTTTGTACAAATAACAGCATGGGAACAGGCATCGTCATAAACGCATAAAAGGATATCGGTGTTCCTGCTGCGTTCTGACTGCCATACATCTGGTAAATTCCCGAATCCAGAATACACCACAGACTGCATAGAAGCAAAAACAATGCTACATTTAAAAATCTCTTTTCTACGATCTGCCTGTATCTGGTATAGAAAAAAACAATCACCGAGACCAGTCATTCCCAAAATCATCAGTATCGAAAAAAATGATCCTAGAAGATGCTGCCTAAAAATAAAACAAAACTCTCCGATCATCGGGGCATACACATATAGTCTGGCATTCTTTTTAGTTTCATAGCTGATTGATAACACTTCCTGCCCGATTTTCTCCAGCAAAGAAATATCTGCCCATATTTTCCCTTTCATCTGCCTGTTTTTTTCAAATCTGTTATCCTTATATTGGTAGAGAAGCCGGTCTCCTATGCAGACTTCCAGCTGATACCATCCATTGCTGAAGGTGTACAACTCGCCCCTTTCCGACTCCGTACCCGGCTGATACAGTATTCTGACAAAAATAAGCAACAATGTCACAATGAGCAAAATGCAGAATGCTTCAATTTCTTTCCTTTTTTCATTTCCCTCATCTCCTATGCATTCTGCCGGAAGCTTTTCTACATAGAAAATGTAATTTCCTATGAAACAAAAAAGTCACCTACGTTATACAGGTGACTAAAATTTAAGCCGAATAGCTTTTTTCACTTACTCTATTAACCTATCCGCATCTTCTTATTGCAACCGGCTGACATAGCGTACTGCCTTAGTCCCTTTGGCTTTGCGTCACAGTTTTTCAACAGCTTTGCCCCTATAAACATAATTCAAGTATAGCATATTCAAGATGACGAAACAATATTTTAATTATTATAATAATCTATAGTTTTACACATAATCCATAACAAGAAACATCGGATACTTTCTGATATATTCTTCCATCTGCTCAATGGCACCCGAAAGCTGATTTTCAATATATTTTCTGTTATTTTTTGATGTAGGAAGCACATTCTTCACATACCGCATTTTTATATATGGTATATTATATTTGTATACCAAAAAATCTGGAAACAATTGTTTCCAGATTTCTCCTAGAGGCGCCAACCAGATTTGAACTGGTGATAGAGGTGTTGCAGACCTTTGCCTTACCACTTGGCTATGGCGCCAGATGACTCCGACGGGAATCGAACCCGTGTTACCGCCGTGAAAGGGCGATGTCTTAACCGCTTGACCACGGAGCCAGATATTGATTTTTTCAAAATTAAAATCTGCAAGTAATTGGCTGACAGATTTTAGAACTCCCCGAGTTGGGTTCGAACCAACGACCCTTCGGTTAACAGCCGAATGCTCTACCGCTGAGCTATCGAGGACTACTTTTATTATTATAAACACTTTACATGCATTTTGCAAGTGCTTTTTTCATTTTTTATGTACTCTGAAAACCACATACAAATTTAAATCTTTACTCCATCCATTCTTCCTTACCCTGTCCTACCTTCTTGGTTATGCCCTCGACCGATTAGTAACAGTCAGCT
>OFMB01000868.1_pt1 | contig 16439 bp, 12 predicted proteins | sample 1541111 | NCBI WGS metagenome assembly OFMB01 (sample SAMN04209241, study PRJEB22552) | human gut metagenome | biome: gut; material: feces | host: Homo sapiens | place: USA: Oklahoma
AAGAAGTCCAAGCCAAAGTGCTCGAAGGCCTTGAAAGCATCTCTGCTTCAACGCAGGAAAATGCAGCTGGAACGGAAGAAGTTTCCGCAAATTCCGAAGAAGTTCTGGCAACGATGGACGAATTTACGCAACACGTGGCTGATTTGCAACAGATTGCCGAACAATTGGACGAACAGGCAAATCGATTCAAAGTCTGATAAATTTAACTTGAAAAAACAAGACCGAATCGGCATTCGGTCTTGTTTTACTTTTTCTTAACCTGTTTTTAACCAATAGGAAACAAATTCTTGTTACAATCAAGGCATGAAAAGTTTCAGATTCCCGCTTCTTCTTTTGGGTTTGAGTTTTGCCATTCCTTTCATCGGCAACCTGTCCTCCTACGTCGATGAATACGGGATGCTTCACGAACCAGGTTTTTTCACGATTATCATCGGAGAAATTCTCTTCGTGATCGCCATCGTTTCCGGCGTCATCACTGCTTTAAAGCTTTTGAAGAAGCACTAACAAAAAGAGCTCGAGAACAAGTCTCGAGCTCTTTTCGCGTTTCGGCTAATTGTTTTCAAGCAGGAAATCGTACAGCATCCCATGCTTGATTGCTTTTGTGTCGACTCCCAAAACCTCTGCAATCGCATATGCGTATGCCAATGCGGTTGCCGGTCCGCGACTCGTCACAAGATGCTTTTCTTCATCAATGACGACGACGTCTTCTTTGAATGACCCATTGTCAACTTCAGAGCTGATATCATCATTCATGCCTGGATACATCGTGTATTTTGCCCCGTCAAGCAGACCGTATCTGGCAAATGCCATCGGAGCAGCACACATTGCCGCATTCCACTTGCCGTCTTTTTGCCTTTTAACCATCAGCTTTTCAAGCTTGCTTGAATCGCGCAGATTTTGGGCGCCTTTAAGTCCGCCCGGAAAAGCCACGAGATCATAGTCAAGCAGACTTTCATCAACAGTCTTGTCGCAGGTCAGGAGAATGCCGTGATCACCGTCAACTTTCGTTTCAAACAAACCAACCATGTCGCATTTGACATTCAGACGACGCAAAACGTCAACCACTGACAAAGCCTCGATTTCTTCACAACCCGGTGCCAAAATTACCGCTGCTTTTTTTGTCACTTTAATCACTCCAATCTGTTCATACCTGAATTATATCAAATTTTGCTTATGCAGAACACGTTTCGGAATCATCTGAGACCTCAATCAAAACCCCTGCATGGTTCGAAATGCGCGGACCGATGTTTCCGTCAAAACAAATGCGACTGTAAGACACTTCATTTTGCGCATTCGTCAAAATATAGTCCAAACGCTCAGAAATTCCGCTGTCATCCCATCCGTCAAGTTTGCCGCGGACGGTCATGCCGTCGCCTTTTGAAATTGCAGAACAGTATGTATCCTCAAATTCCTGACACATCAGCGTATAGCTTCCCGTATCAACTTCTGCGTCAACATTGAAATTCCCGAGCAGATATAATGGACGATTGCTCAGCCCCAATCCCGCAATCGTTTCCATCAAATTGCTCCACTCATGCCGAAATTCCGATGAATTTTCACCGTTAAAATGCACGGCCGCCACCACTGTTTTCATTTCATCGGACAACTGAGCCAACAAAACGCACCTTTTCGTCAGATTACCCGCAAAATCGCTGCTTGAAATCAAAGTACTGTGAACGTTGGTCAAACAAAGACGCGAAAAAAGCGCAACTCCCCATTCAAGTCCGTCTGCTTCTCCATAGGCCGAATTCCACGACCATTTAAAATCAAGCTTCACTTTTTTCAACGCTCTTGATAACCGATAGGCAAAATTGTCCTTCTTGATAATTGCGTTGCCTTCCGCTGATTCTTTATACCCCAATGATTTCAATTCGTCTTCAGCGATTGCCGATTCAAACTGTGATTGATTTGCTTCTTGCAGCGACAAGACGTCAATTTCTTCTCTGACGATCTGATCGACTATTTCTTGAATCTGCTTGTCAGAATCATAATCTAACAAAGAATGGCAATTCAACGTCAGCATCCTCATTGATCATGCCCCCTAACTCAAGTGGAATAACTACATAGTTTATTATAGTTTCTTGAAAGCGTTATCTCAAGCTATTTTGACACTTATTGCCTCCTTTTCCAATGCGAACGAATGTTTTTGACGTGTTTTTTAAATGCAGTGCCGCAAAGCAGCTGCTCAATCAATGCGTCAGGAATGGCTTACGGGCAAAATGCCTTTTTTTAAGATTTGTCCGTAAAATCCAGCCTTCGATTACGGGCAAAACGGCGATTTTTGAATTCTGCCCGTAAACGGCAATGATTTTGCCAAATGCAGCACCTGATACATCAGCAAGCGAAACTCTCAATCAAATTTACAGCCAGACTGTTTTGGGATATTTCCATCACGGAAAGTGATTGTCCCGCATACGCAAAAAACCGGATTAATTTGCAATTAATTGCAAATCATCCGGTTTCTCAATTTGAGGCATAGTTTTTCTCGAAGCCTCTAAAATTATTTTAGTTCCTTGCTTTTTCCCACGTTTCTTCGAACAAGGCATAGCTGAAATCATCCGTCGTAGGAACAACGGCATCTGCTTTTCCGAGTTCTTCAGGGTCGCCAACGGCCACGGCCGTCATGTTTGCCGCCTTGATTGCGTCAACTCCGGCAACTGCGTCCTCAACGCCGACACAATCTTTCGGGTCCAGCGAAACAGCACGAGCACCAGCCAAGAAGATATCCGGCGCAGGCTTGCCATGTTCGACCTTCGAAGGATCTGCAATCGCGTCAAATTTGTCAAACAAGCCCAGTTTTTTCAAAATAACTGGAGCATTCTTTGATGCGGAAGCAACGGAAAGCTTGACGTCATGTTCTTTCAATTCTCCTATCAAACGCGTGATCCCCGGAAGAATGTCGTCTTTTGTCAACGTATCGATAGCTTTCAAGTAGTAGCCGTTCTTTTCTGCCGCCAGCTCTTCGACTTGTTCAGCCGTGTATTTGTCACGAAGACCGCCAAAGTCCAAAATTCGTTCCAAAGATTCGATTCGGCTAATGCCCTTGAGCTCCGTTTCAAATGAAGCCGGAAGTTTTAACCCCAGTTTTTCGGAAGCCAGCTGACTCCACGCTGCAAAGTGGAATTTGGCCGTATCGGTAATTACGCCGTCTAAATCAAAAATTGCGCCTTTCACGTTCTGATCCTCCTTATTTTGCCGTAAGTTTCAAATCTTTTCCATTCAGCTTGATCGTCAAATCATCGCCCTTGAGCAAGTCGATCTGCGTGCCTTCCTGGCTGACGCTGATGCTGAGCAAACGACCGCGGAAGTTGATTCTGAATTTGTAGCCCGTCCATTCCTTTGGCAAGAACGGAGCAAACTGCAGCTCATCATCAATGACACGCATGCCTGCAAAGCCTTGGACGATTGCAAGCCATGAACCAGTCATGGATGTGATGTGCAGGCCATCGTTCGTATCGTTGTTATAGTTGTCAAGATCCAAGCGTGCAGTTCTTGAGTACATTTCAAACGCCTTGTCTTCTTTGTGAAGATCGGCAGCCAAAATGGCATGAATCGATGGCGAAAGACTTGATTCGTGAACGGTCAGCGGTTCGTAGAAATCAAAGTTTCGTTCCTTTTGTTCTTGCGTGAAGCGCTCCACGAAGTAGTAGATTCCTTGCAAAACGTCAGCCTGCTTGATGTATGGCGAACGCAAGATGTGATCCCATGACCAATGCTGATTGAGCGGCAATTGATCTTGCGGAAGATCCTTGACCGGTGTCAGGTCTTTGTCAAGGAACGTGTCATGTTGGACGAAAATGCCCAATTCCTTGTCTTCCGGCAAGTACATATTGTCGGCAATTTCATGCCACTTTGCACGTTCTTCTGAAGTCAATCCGAGTTCAGCCGTCTTGTCAGCATCAACCTTGTCGGCAATTTCGTTTGCATAATTCAAGCACCACTTGGCAAGCATATTCGTATACCAGTTGTTGTTGACGTTGTTTTCGTATTCGTTCGGGCCCGTCACGCCGTGAATCATGTACATGCCTTTGCGTTTTGAGAAATGAACGCGATCTGCCCAGAAGCGTGCGATGCCGACCAAAACGTCAAAGCCGTCATGCGTCACGTATTCCGTATCGCCCGTATAGCGCGTGTAGTTGTAAATCGCATATGCGATCGTTCCGTTGCGGTGAATCTCTTCAAACGTGATTTCCCATTCGTTGTGGCATTCGATTCCGTTGAACGTCACCATTGGGAACAATGCACCGTCCAATCCTTGCTGCTTGGCGTTGTGGTATGCACCAGGAAGCTGTTCGTGACGATATTCAAGCAAGTTGCGCGTCACTGATTGATCTGCCAATGCCAAATACAAAGGAACGGCAAAGCCTTCAGTATCCCAATAAGTAGCACCGCCGTATTTTTCACCGGTAAAGCCTTTTGGTCCGATGTTCAAGCGCGCGTCGTTTCCATAATAGGTCGAGAATAACTGGAACAAGTTGAAACGAATGCCTTGTTGCGATTCATCGTTTCCTTCAACGACAACGTCAGCTTTTTCCCAACGCTTTGCCCAACCGTTTGCCTGTGCTGCCTTCAATTCGTCAAAGCTTGATTCTGCTTGTTTTGCGGACAGCTTTTCTCCGGCTGCATCCAAATCTTCAAGCGTTTCGTAGTCACGAGAAGTCAAAACGACGACGCGCTTTTCAAAGACCGTCTTTTTGCCTGATTCAAGCGTTCCGGAAAAGACGTTTGCAACCTTGAGCTCTGTTTCGACAGGTTCTTTTGCATCAAGATCCGAAACGTTTTCCATCAGCATTTCCGTCGTAAATTGCGGAGTGCCGAAATTGTTTTCGATCGTTTCGGCAACCAGACGACCTGTTGTCTGATCCTTTTTCTTGCTTAAGACGTTCCAGAACTTTTCATCATAATTTGAGTCTTCATTGAAGACGTCCGCATCGATTGCTGACTCAATTTCAACTTCAACGCTTGCTGAACTCAAGTTTTCAACCGTGATGCGATCTGCATAAAGCTCCTTCATGTCAACGCTGACAAAGCGTTCAAAGTTTAATTTGACCTTCTTTTCGCCGCGTTTGACAACATAGCTTCTTGTCAAAATGCCGCTCTTCATGTCAAGCGCAAGTTCAAAATCGCTGAATTCATCTTTGGCCAAATCAACCGATTCTCCGTCAAGCTTGACGTCAACGCTGACAAAATCGACCGCGTTGATAACCTTGCCGAAGTATTCAGGATAGCCGTTTTTCCACCAGCCGACGCGCGTCTTGTCCGGGAACCAGACGCCGCCAAGATAGATACCCTTGTGCGTATCACCAGAATACTTTTCTTCAAACATTCCGCGCATGCCCATATATTCGTTGCCGGTGCTCGTCATGCTTTCCTGAAGACGCTTGTCTTCTTTATTGAACGTATGTGTAATTACTTTCCACGGGTTTACTTCAAAAATACGTTTCATTTACTTTGCCGCCCTTCATTCAAACGTTTTCATTTTCGATTATTATTATATATGCAATCGGTTGCATTTGCAAGAACTTTCTTCAAAAATTTTTCCGAAGCACTGTATTTTTATAGACAAAAACCGCCGGAAACATTCAGATTTCAGCGGTTTTTCTGCTATATTCTCGTTGATTCGCGCTCGATGACCTTGTGCGGGACGATCACGCAGTTGCTTTCAATTTTAAGATTCGAATCAATCGCAAGCGCAGCGGCCTCCGATCCCAAAAAACGCGGGAAAATCTCAACCGAAGTCAGCGTCGGGTGCATGATCTTGCCATATGCGGAATTGTTGAATCCCATCATTGCAAGCTTCTTGCCGTCGATTCCTGCGGCTTCGCACGAGTACTCCGTTTTAAACGCCAAAATATCGTCGCATGCAATAATTGCCTCAGTCTCCGGATAGGCTTTGAAATAATCTTTCAAAGCTTTCGTGCGCTCCTGTTCGCCTTCGCTTCCGAGGCTCAGGCTCAACAATTGCCCACCGTGCTTTTTGACGGCATCCCGATACCCCAAAAAGCGATCATTTTGCACGTTTTCATCAAGATCCGTGTAAACATACAAAATGTTTTCCAAACCCTTGTCGTATAAGAATTCCGTCGCGTCAAAGCCGGCCTTTCGGTTGTCATTGTCGACGTAAAGCGTTGTTTCCTGATCTTCATAGGGCGTTCCGATAATGACGAACCGCACGCCGTCTTGCTTCTTGACATACTCCAAAACCTTGTCGCGCGCTTTGGAATAGACGAAGACGAACCGTCTGATGTTGCCTCGCTTGATCATCGTCTCGATGTTTTTGATCAGCTCTTCTTCGCTTTGACCCGTTGCTACGGAAACCATGTAGTCATGCGCATTGCAGATTGTTGCCAATCCTTGAATAATCTGAATAAAGAACGGGTTGTCGCCAACGGAATCCTCTCTTGCAGGCAAAATAACCCCGATCATGTTTGACGACTTGTTCGCCAGATTTTGCGCTGCAAAGTTCGGTGAATAATCGAGCTTCGCCATTGCTTTGCGCACCCTTTGTTTAGTTTCTTCACTGATAAGTGAACTGTCATGCATCGCACGTGAGGCAGTCGAAGGAGAAACTCCCGCCAGACGCGCAACGTCCTTGATTGTTGCCATACGTAAGACCTCTCTGTCACATCGTAATAAAAGCGGTTGCATACTGGATATATTAAAAGTATATACCCATAATAAACGCAAAATCAAGCCTATTTTGATTTCATCCAATTGAACTTTAATCAGCGTGCCGTTTCTAAGTGCAAATTCACGGCCTCGTCAGCTTTTGCAAAAAATGCTGCGTCTGTTGCGCTCAGATTGCGGTGCATCAGCTTAATCAGCACGCAAAGACGGACAAAACATCGATTTTTAAGATTTGCTCGTAAAATCCAGACCTCGGTTACGGGCAAAAAGTTTCGTCATATGGAAATGAAAACAGACTTATTTCCATCATGTCAAGTGATCGTCATGCATACGAAAAAACCGGATCAGAGGCTGGGAAAAAAGTCCCGTTTCTTACTTGAATCAGGTGAAATACCAAACGAAGGCGGTCGATTTGCGATTGAATTCGTAAGGTATTTCTTTCATTTTTTACACATGAAAAACTATCTTTTTGAAATACAGTACTGCTCAACCAATTCAGCCAAAATTCCTTCCAGATTTACGGACAAAGTGCCGTTTTTGGCTGATTTGTCCGTAAGCAAAACGCATTTTACGGACAAACCGGCATTTTTCAGTGATTTGTCCGTAAATTTTTGGCCATTGTGATGATGATTTACGGACAAAAGCCTCTTTTCTGAGCATTTGTCCGTAAAACCGGGTCCGAAACGGCTTAATTTTTACGGACAAACGGCCATTTTTGACCATTTTGTCCGTAATCGCCATTTTTCGAGCAAGTCGTTTACGGACAGAAAACCCATTTTCATCGATGTGTCCGTAAACGGCAAAGACTTTTGTCAAATGCAGCGTCTGATAAATCATCACACCAAGCTCTCAGTCAAATTTACCACCAAACTATTTTTGCTTATTTCAATCATGCCAAGTAATCGTCATGCATACGAAAAAAACCGGTTGATTTGCAATTGATTGCAAATCATCCGGTTTTTCAATTTGAGACAGAGTTTTTTAAAGCCCCTTCTTGATTACTTGTTCTTGACGTAATTCGTCCCGTCAGCAGCCGGTGCAACCGCCTTGCCGAGGAAGATTACGAGCACGATAATCGTAATAACGTAAGGAGCAACCTGGAACCAGACCGAGTTGACGTGGCTGAGCAACGGAATGTAGGCTCCTGTGATTGGCAGACTTTGTGCCAGACCAAAGAACAATGCCGCACCCATTGCACCGATCGGATGCCACTTGCCAAAAATCATGGCTGCCAAAGCCATGAAGCCTTGACCGGAAATCGTATTCGACGAGAAGTTCATCGTGATCGACTGAGCCATCACGGCACCGCCCATGCCGCCTAAAAAGCCTGAAATCAAAACGCCCAAATAGCGATATTTGTAGACGTTGATTCCCAAGGTGTCTGCCGCCACTGGATTTTCACCAACGGAACGCAGACGCAGTCCAACGTTTGTACGATACAAGAAGTACCAGCTGACGATTGCGATCAAAATCGCAACGTATGCAACAAGAGACGTCCGCGTAAACAAAATTTTTCCCAGAACCGGAATTTTTGAAAGTCCAGGGAAGGTGTAGGTCCCAAGACCTTGTTCGATAATCGGAGTTTGACCCTTGCCATTGTAGATGATTCGGGTCAAAAAGACGCAAAGTCCGGGAGCGAGCAAGTTCAAAACCGTCCCTGAAATAATATGATCTGCTCTGAAATTAACCGTTGCAACGGCATGCAAAATTGAAAACAAAAATCCGAAAAAGCCGCCGACAAGGATTGAAAGCCACGGAGTCGCTGCGCCCAACGCGTTGCTGAAGGATAACGTAAAGACCGTGCTGCTGAAAGCTCCGACGATCATCATTCCTTCAAGTCCGACGTTGACGATGCCGCTTCGTTCAGAGAACGTTCCGCCTAAAGCCGTAAAAATCAACGGAGCCGCATAAATCAACGTTGACGAGAAAACCGTCATCAAAATTGTTTCTAAACTCATTGGTTGTCTGCCTCCTTTGCTTTAGCGCCCTTCTTGATTACGCCCTTTTTAATCAGCATTTCAAACGCATACTTGATTCCGACGAAGAAAATAATTGAAGCCATCACGACGTTGACGATTTCGGACGGTGTCGTCGAAAGCACTGAAATACTCAACCCGCCAATCTGAAGCGCTGAGAAGAGCAAGGCCGAAAACAGCATGCCGATCGGATTTTCACCGGCAAGCAAAGCCACGGCCATTCCGTCAAAGCCGACGCTTGGCGTAGAGTTTGAAACGGAAATGTTTTGATAGTTGCCGATGCCGTCGAGAGCTCCGGCCAGTCCGGCTAAAATTCCCGAGATGATCATTGCAACGATGATCGTCTTCTTGACGTTCATGCCGGCATAACGCGAGGCAGAAGGATTCATTCCGACGCTGCGCACTTCAAAGCCGGAACAAGTCTTGTTGAAATAAAACCAAACCGCAAATGCGCACAGAATTGCCAGGAAAAAGCCCCAGTGAAACGTTGATCCATGCGTCAGATTTTGCAGGAAATCAGTGCAAAGACTTGCCTTCTTCGGAATGTTCGGGGATGAGTCGGAACCTTTCGGAGCAAGCCAGGTTTTAATGGCATGGTTTACATAATATAAAGCAATGTAGTTCAGCATGATTGTTGAAATAACTTCGCTCGTCCCGAAAAATGCTCTCAAAACGCCGGCAATTCCTGACCAGATTGCGCCGCACAATGCGCCGCACAAGATGGAGCCGATGATCAAGACGATGCCGGGCAAGGCATGAAAATGCAGTGCGAAAACGACTGCACCGAACCAGCCCATAAGATATTGACCAGGCCCGCCGATGTTAAAGAATCCGGCTTTGCTGGAAACGGCAAAACCAAGCCCCGTCAAAAGCAACGGCGTCATGTTGCGCAGCGTTTCGCTGACGGAATAAACGTCGCCGAATGCGCCGGCAAACAAGTTAACGTAGTTTTGAATCGGATTATAGCCAAAAACAAGCATCAGAACCGCTCCGACGATAAAGCCGGAAAGAACGGCCAAAAGCGGGATGATTAAGGCATTTTTATTCTTTCCCTTCAACATTTTTCCTCCTATTCGGCATCAGCAATCTTCTTGCCGGCCATCATTAAACCTAATTCTTCAGCAGACGTGTTCTTCGGGTCGATTTCGCCGACGATTTCGCCCGCATGCATCACGACGACGCGATCCGAAAGCTTGAGAATTTCGTCCAATTCAAAACTTACCAGCAAGACTGCACGACCATCGTTTCGTTCATCATTGATTTTTTCATGAATGTATTCAATTGCGCCAACGTCAACGCCGCGGGTAGGGTTGGCCGCAATCAGCAGATCGGGTTTGCTTGAGATTTCACGGGCAACGATGACTTTTTGCTGATTGCCGCCTGAAAGAGACCCGACTGCTTCCTTTTCGCTTTGAGAACGAATATCGAATTTTTCAATCAGATCTTTGCCGTTTTGGTTGATGTCAGCATACTCCAAAATGCCATGGTTGTTGAATGGCTTTCGATAATAATTCTTCAAAGCAAGGTTTTCAGAAATCGTCATCGGCAAAACGAGTCCGACGACCTGGCGATCTTCCGGAATGTACCCGACGCCCGTCTCAGTGATTTCTCTGACCGGATGGTTGGCATATTCTTTGCCATTGATCTTGACCGAACCGGATTTGATTTTGCGCATTCCGGTCAAAGCATCAATCAATTCGCTCTGACCGTTGCCGTCAACGCCCGCAACCCCAACGATTTCGCCAGTGTGAACCGTAAGATCGAGATTCTTGACTGCTTGAAGTCCATGTTTTTCAACATTCAGCCCTTTAACTTCGAGAACCGCTTTTGACTGATCGACCTCTGCTTTGTCGACCGTCGTTCTGATTTTTCTTCCGACCATCATTTCGGCCATCTTTTCTTCGGCAACGTCTGCGACCATCACGTCGTCAATGACGCGACCGGCACGAATCACGATGCAGCGATCGGCAGCCTCCTTGATTTCCTTGAGCTTGTGCGTGATGAAGATGATCGATTTTCCTTCATCAGCCAACGCGCGAAAAATTTTCATCAGCTGATCGATTTCCTGCGGCGTCAATGCGGCAGTCGGCTCATCAAAGATGAAAATGTTGGCTTTGCGATACAAAGCTTTCATAATTTCGACGCGTTGCTGCATCCCGACCGTAATATCAGCAACTTTGGCTTTCAGATCGATGTCAAGCTGATATTTTTCAGCCAATCGTTCAATTTCCTGTGAAGCTTTTTTGTAGTCGATTCTGCCGCCCTTGAGCGGTTCTTCGCCCAAAATAATGTTTTCCAGCACGGTAAATGCAGGGATCAGCATGAAGTGTTGGTGAACCATGCCGATTCCGAGCTTCTTGGCATCGCGCGGGCTTTCCATTTCGACTTCTTTTCCTTCAACGAGAATCTGACCTTCAGTCGGTTTCAAAAGTCCGGAAAGCATTCCCATCAATGTTGACTTGCCGGCGCCATTTTCTCCCAAGAGAGCTAAAATTTCGCCTTTGTGCAATGTAAGAGATATATCGTCATTGGCTTTGAAATTGCCGAATTTCTTCGTGATATGTCTCATTTCAACGACGCTTGTACTCATATTTCCCTCCTAAATTTGATGCGTTCTTCAATAAAAAAGGTGAAGTACCGGCTAATCTTAAAAAAACCAGTACTCCACCCGATGCCCCTTAAAGGAGCCAGCGTTTTTAACGCAGATTATTTTGCTTTAACCGTCAAGTCGCCCTTGATGATCTTTTGCTTGTATTGTTGAACAGCCTTCCAAGCAGAGTCTGACATATTGTCGTTTACCAAATCAACGCCCTTGCTCTTAAGATCATAGGTAACGACCTTGCCACCAGGGAACTTGTCTTTCATAGCTTTGTTTGCAATATCTTTTGCGGCATTGCCGACTTCCTTAACGGCAGATGCAAGCGTAACGTTTCCGCCCTTGTATGCGCCGTCAGCTTTTTGGTCCTGATCAACGCCGATAACCCAAACTTTTTTGCCGTTCTTGGCAAGGTTCTTTGCAGCCGTAAATGCACCTGAACCAGTACCGCCGGCAGCATGGAAAATAACGTCTTCACCGTTGTTGTACATTGCAGTTGCCATTGATTGACCTAAATCGGCCTTCGTAAATGAGCCTGCATATTTGACGTCAACCGTAATCTTTGGATTTACGGCATGAACGCCTTGGATGAAACCTTTTTCGAAGGTTGTAATAACGTCGCTCTTAACACCGCCCAAAAAGCCGACTTTGTTCGTCTTCGTCGTTTCTGCAGCAGCAACGCCTGCCAAGAATGAAGATTGTTCTGACTTGAACGTTACGGAAGCAACGTTCTTGCCGGGAACGACATCATCAATAATAACGAAGTTCGTCTTAGGATTTTGCTTGGCCGTCTTCTTGATGGCCGGAGCAAGCTTGTAGCCGATTCCGAAAATCGTACTATACTTGGCCTTAATCAATTTATTGATGTTTGGAGTGAAATCTGCATCAGAGTTTGATTGTGCGTAGTTGTAGCCGTTTACGCCCTTTTCAAGCTTGTTTTCTTTACCCCATGCTTCAAGACCTTCCCAAGCTGATTGGTTGAAGGACTTGTCATCAATACTGCCACCGTCAGTTACCAAAGCAGCCGTGTGTTTTACCTTTTCGGAACCGGAATTACCGTTACCGCAGCCAACGAGAACCGTGCCGAGCATCAATGTTGCCGCAATGGCCGAAGCGATTTTTTTGTTAATGTGCATTATAGTACACCCTCCAAAACAGATTAATCAATTTACAAATTTTAGTATACATTGTTTTTTTGTAAAATCAATATAATTCTCGAAAAATTTTTCCTAACGTTCGTTTTTAATAGGTTTTAAAACGTATGTAACCCGTGGTATAATCGTAATGTTATGCTGATTGCGGACAGGTAAAAGGTTTTACCTAAATCCCATTTTTCCCAATCAGCTCCAATAGTTCGTATTTTTACGCTATTTCATGGAGGAACATACATGTCTAAAAAAGTTTATTTCAGTCAAGACGGCGGTGTCGATGACATTATTTCGCTTTTCCTGCTTCTTCAAATGGATGATGTTGATTTGATCGGAGTCGGCATCATGGGAGCGGACAGCTACCTGCAGCCAGCCGCAGAAGCAAGCCGAAAAGTCATCGACCGCTTCGGTCATGGCAAAAAACTCGAGGTCGCCTATTCGAATGCTCGTGCAGTCCATCCTTTCCCGACAAAATGGCGCCTCGATGCTTACTCTGAAAACTCTTTGCCTATCCTGAACGAATCCGGGGAAATCAAGACTCCTAAAGCTCCCCTTGCGGCCGATGATGATCTGATCGAAAAACTGATGAATTCAAACGAACCTGTTACGCTTTTGTTTACCGGCCCGCTCAGCGATCTTGCAAGCGCATTGAAAAAGAAACCGGAAATTGAAGACAAGATAGCAGAACTCATGTGGATGGGCGGAACCTTCCAGGAACGCGGCAACGTTGCCGAACCCGATTGCGACGGAACGCAGGAATGGAACGCTTTTTGGGATCCCGAAGCCGTTTCAGCCGTTTTTTCAAGCGGCATCAAAATTACGATGGTCGCGCTCGAAAGCACGCACAATGTTCCTCTCACGCCGGCCGTGCGCATGTCATGGGCCAAAGATCGCCGTTACCCCGGCATCGATTTTATCGGCAACAGCTATGCCTTCGTCCCTGAACTCAGCATGTTTGAAACGAACTCAACCTACTTCCTGTGGGACGTTTTGACAACATGTGCTTTGGAAGACCCGACTCTGATTAAGCAAAAGACCGTTAAATGCAGCGTCTATACCGACTTCCCGCGTGACGGACGCACGTATCTTGATGACAACGGCAGAGAAGCTCAGCTTGTCTACGATGTCGACAACAAACGCTTCTTTGACATGATCAAGGAACTGGGCAAAAAAACCAAATAGCGAAATGGCGAAAAGAGACTGGGAAAAAAGTCCCGTTTCTTACTCGAATTAAATGAAATACCGGGCAAAGGAAGTCGCAAGTCGACTGATTTTGTCCGGTATTTTCAATTTTGATAACTTTTTTGTCAAATGCAGCATTGCGAATCGCCTGCTCAATCAATGCCCAGGACTGGCTTACGGTCAAATGCCGTTTTTGGAGATTTGCCCGTAAAAAGCCAGACTCCAGTTACGGGCAAAACGTCAATTTCTGGAATTTGCACGTAATGCCGGTCTTCGACTCCTTTTGCCATTCCCATCATAACAGGGAAATTGTCTCGCATACACAAAAACCCAGATCAGATTTGCAATTTATCTCAAATCATCCGGGTTTTTAATTTGAGGCATAGTTTTTTCCCAGCCCCTTCTTGAACGATTTTGCTGGTCTGATCAGAAATTTGCCAACTCAAAAATCAGTACCGCAAAAGAGACTGCATGCTCTGCATTTTTCAAAGAGATAAACAGCTGTTCACGCATGCGCCTTGACTTTATCTGAAATTTCCCTGCTTGAATCTTTTTGCCCGTACAGCACGCGCAGACTGTTCAGCACTGCAATCACCGTCACGCCGACGTCGGCGAAGACCGCCTGCCACATGCCGGCTATACCGAGGGCGCCGAGCAACAGGCAGACTGCCTTGACGCCGAGGGCAAAGCTGATATTCTCCCAGACGATTCTCTTCGTTCTCCTGGCAATCTTCATGACGCGCACGATGGCGGAAGGCTCATCTGACATCAATACGACGTCTGCGGCTTCAACGGCAGCATCCGAACCAAGCGCGCCCATGGCGATTCCGACATCGCTTTGCGCCAGAACCGGCGTATCGTTCAAACCGTCGCCGACGAATGCCAGCTTGTCTTGGCCGTCAAGTTCTGTCTTCAGCTTCTCGACTTCTTCAAGCTTGTCCTGCGGCAAAAGCTCCGTTTTAACGTCGTCTAACCCGAGTTCACGCGCCACTCCTTCACCGACCTTGCGCGCATCACCGGTCAGCATCACGATTTTCTGAACGCCGGCTGCGCGCAGATCGCTTACTGCTTCTTTTGAATCTTCCTTGATGACGTCAGCTACTTCCAAGCTTCCGACGTACTTTCCGTCATACGCCACGTAAACTTGGGTTCCGATTTCAGATTCAGGCAGCTTTGTCTCCGGAAGAACTTTTTTCATCAGCTTGGCGTTGCCGCAATAAATCGTTTTTCCGTCATGATTTGCGCTGACGCCCAAACCGACCAGTTCCTGGCTGTCGGAAACGTCGCCTTTTTTCAGTTCTCCGTCATAGTAATCGACGATTGAACGAGCAATCGGGTGCGGCGAAAATTGTTCACAGCACGCTGCCAAAAATACCAGCTCCGTTTCCGAAACTCCTTCATTTGGCAAAACCTTCGTCACTGCAAACTTGCCTTTCGTCAACGTTCCGGTCTTGTCAAAAACAAATGTTTTGACGTGAGTGAGTGCTTCAAGATAGTTGCTGCCTTTAACGAGCACGCCTGCTCTTGAAGCAGCACCGATCCCGCCAAAAAAGCTCAAGGGAATTGAAATCACCAAAGCGCACGGACATGAAATTACCAAGAAAACCAAAGCGCGGTAAAGCCAGTCGGTAAAAGCGCCTCCAAAAAACAACGGCGGAATCGTCGCAAGCAGAAGCGCCCCGAACACGACGAGAGGAGTATAAATCTTGGAAAATTGCGTAATGAAATTTTCGGCCGGTGCTTTCTTTTCGCTGGCATTTTCCACCATCTCAAGAATTTTTGCGACCGTTGATTCACCGTATTCTTTTTCGACTCTGACTTCTAACGTGCTGTTTTTGCAGATCGTGCCGCTCAGCACTTTGTCGCCTTCTTTGACGAATGAAGGCTTCGTTTCGCCCGTCAAAGCAGCCGTATCCAAATAGGCGCTTCCATCAGTCACGATTCCGTCAAGCGGAACTTTTTCGCCTGGTTTAACCACGATCACGTCGCCGACCTTGATTTTTTCAGGAGAAGTTTCTTTTACTGCATTTCCCAGCTTAAGCCAAGCATGGTCGGGCCTGATATCAAGCAGCGCCGTAATTGAGGAACGAGAATTTTTCACGGCGATGTCTTCGAACAATTCGCCGATTTTATAAAAGAACATTACAAAGACGGCTTCCGGATACTGCTTGATCGCAAAAGCACCGATTGTCGCAATCGCCATCAGCGTATTCTCGTTAAACACTTTGCCGCCCTTTAATCCTTCAACGGCTTCTTTCAAAACGTCAAAGCCGATTATCAGATACGCCATCCCGTACAGCATGACTGCGGCCACGCCCGTCAAAAAGTTTGCCAAAATCAGCAAAACCAGCGTAAGCCCCATCTTTTTCAGCATTTTGCGACCATCCTCGTCGCAATCGTCCCAAAGCTTCTTCATGTCAGACCCTTCTTTCTCAATTAACTTATGAGCATATGTTCATATCTTCAAGTAGATTATAGCATTTGACAGGATCAATATCAATATGTTTCGTTGATAAAATGCAGGGCGTTGATTTGGGGGAAGCGGGGCGGATAGACTATTGAAGTTGCGGGGTTGATTTGGGGCACGCAAGTAAGTGAACGCGGGAAATGTCTCTTTTTTGTCTACCGGACTCTCCGAAATTGGGGAGCGCGGTTCCGAAAGTAGAACAAAATCTCAAAAAATTGAAAAAATGTTCTACCGCTGCCTCCAAATTCGGCCCGCGCGGTTCCGAAAGTAGAACAAAATCTCCAAAATTTGGAAAAATGTTCTACCGCTGCCTCCAAATTCGGCCCGCGCGGTTCCGAAAGTAGAACAAAATCTCCAAAATTTGGAAAAATGTTCTACCGCTGCCTCTAAATTCGGCCCGCGCTGCCCTGAGAGTAGAACAAAATCATCCAAAATTGAGAAAA
>OFMB01000888.1_pt1 | contig 16197 bp, 15 predicted proteins | sample 1541111 | NCBI WGS metagenome assembly OFMB01 (sample SAMN04209241, study PRJEB22552) | human gut metagenome | biome: gut; material: feces | host: Homo sapiens | place: USA: Oklahoma
ACAACGACCAGCGTGCTGTGTGCCGACAGGCCGGAGGATATTCAGCAGCTTATCGAAAGCATCAATACATACCGCAATGAAGCTGACACTGATGAGCTTCGCAGGGCCTTTCGCAACGATGTTGACCCCAACGGCAACCCCTACGGCTACGACACGCTAACCGGCCAGCGCAGCAACAATATGCAGCATGGCGTCACATGGAGCTACGCCAACGGCATCTACAATGACACTGCAGAGATCATCTCGATGGCCGCGGTCTATTATCAGCAGGACTGGCCCAGTTCACAGGAGCTTGCGGCTTTTACGGACGACGTACCTTTTACCCAATATTGCCGCGCCCTGACAGCCTACGGCATGGAAATTACCGCACGCGAGTCCGCACCTTACTCCTGCATCAGCTATGGCGGCTGCGTCAATGGCTACCGCAGCGAGGGCGAGACCGTGACCATCACAGAGTATCGATGCGAAACGCACACCTGTGCCCAAGGCAACGAAGAATGCGGGCACTACCACAACGGAATATGGGAATGGATTGACGGCCACGCGGAAGGCGGCAGCCGCCCCAAATGGATCGAAGACGGCACACACGATGTGACCGTCTTTTTTCCTGTCATTTTCCCGGATGGGGCCACCCAGTCAGAGCTGTGCATCCTGCCGGATGACTACGCCCAAGTTGTCGATGGCAAAATTGCCGCAGAGGATTGCACCGGCAACATCGTGTTGGATGAAAGCGCGAATCTCTACAAGGGCGAGCTGAATGAGTGGTTCTATGCTCCGAACGAACGCACCGCCACCTTTACAGTGGAGACCACCAACGGTGACGAAGTCATGACGAAGGACTATACCGTGACCTTTGCCAACGCAACCGCTATCCCCTGGTGTCCCGGAGAGCTGCACGACGGCCAGTACGGCCACTATGATCTGAACTGCACCATTTACCTGACCGGCTATGACCGTTATGCCGACCCGGAAACCGAAGCCCCCAATGGTGCGGACGGCGGCACGGGCAATCTGGAGGCACTGGCCGAAAGCAGCAACGACGGTACGCTGACACGTACCGTCATCAAGCAGGACCAGTACGGCAATGCGTATGCGGGCAATGCGGTCACTGCCCGCTTTACGAAAACTGTAACGCTGCCGCCCGGTGCGGCGGGCTTCAAGGGCTGGTATGAGAACGGCGCGGACACCTATGGCAACGTGGAATGGGCATCCCTGCTGTATCGCATGGACTGGGAAGCACTGTACGGCGTTGCGGACGGTATCAAGTGCCGTTCGGTAGGCTCCGCTTTGACTGCTGACGAGCTGCAGGCATTGCTGGCCGGACTGAACATTGACCCCGACACCGCGCGCGGGCAGGTCGTAGCCTTTGCCATCAGCTGCCAAGGTCATTTTGTGTACGGGCAGCCCTCGTCGCTGCGCGGCGGCCCCGGCAATGCCAGCGTCGGGATGAATTTGGACTGCTCCAGCTTTGTGCAGTACTGCTACTGGGCACAGGGCTTGCCGTTCTCAGCCGGTAATACAGCCGCCTATGGCCGCACCGGTGACTTGAGGGAAATCTTTCCTGCCGAGGTCCAGCCGGGCGACCTGCGGGTCGTCTATGCCGCTGGCGGTGAGCAAGGCCATGTGCAGATGGCGCTTGGCGGTGGTGCGTGGATCGAATGCTGTTATGGCTACGGCGTCTGCGTAAACATGTCCAACGCATGGATGGAGAGCCGCGGCTGCCATTACTTTACCTATGCCGGATTTTAAGGAGGCGTTTTTCATGAAAAGAGTTCTGGCGATTTTGCTTTTGGTTCCATTTATCATGGTGCTGGCACCGCCCTGCCTTGCTGCGGGGAAAGGCGAAGTTGCGGTATCCTTGGTAGATGTTCCCTCAGAGCTGCAGGAGCGTTCCGTGCTGATTACGCTGGGCAATGGTCCCAACGACACGGACGCAGTTCTTGTAATGCTGAACGGCTTGAACCAGTATTGCCAGACTGTGACGTTGCCGGAGGGCACCTATTACTGCAATGCCGCTGTTCAATACGACGCCCTAAACGATTGGCCGTTGCGAGAAGTTGACGGCACCACCTTTTTGCAGGTCGAGTCTGGTGGTCAGTATGAGCTGCAATATGAGTTTGCTGGTGAGAGTTGGTTCACGGAAGTAACCGGGCAGACACGCTATTATACGCCGCTGCCGCTGCGCCAGCCGCCTGCCGACTATCAGCCAACAACGGCCCAGGTCAGCGCATACCTGACGGCACCAGTCGGCTTTTCTCAACACTGTATCGTCTACCTGCAGAACCTGTACAGCGGTAAAGTATACGCGCTGGATGTATACGAATCCAATCAGCTGGCCGCCGTTTGCACGGAGGCTGACAGCGGACTGTATACATTTCTATCTGCCCGTGTTGCAGGCGATGCAGCGGAGCGCTACCAGTTCGAGTGCGAGCAGAAGGAGCTGAATACCGATGACGGCGCAAGCTTTCATCTGACGATAACAGACACAAAAAATCCAGTCGCTGATTTGAGTACGCCCAGCCATGACGAGAACACCACTGTACAGCGAGCGGCAAGCTATAATGCACCAACTGCCGCTGCGCCGTCCGCAACGCCGACACCAGAGCCAACCTCTTCTCAACTTGTACAGCGGAGCAAAAAGTCAGTAAATCCGTTCTGGAATGTTCTGGACTTTTTGCCCATCGTTTTTATCGGAGCCGGGCTGTTCTGGTTTCGCCGGAAGAACCGCCGGGGCGGCCCGAAGGGGTAACCAGAGCGTAAGCGATGGTTAGCAAGCATTGCATCTGTAAAACAGATTCTGATTTAGGGACACCCTAAAACCCGCCTTGATAGATTTTTTCTGCATTTGCTGCTGAAAAAAGAAAGGCTACAATATGGACAAACGTGAGCGGCCTATTTATAAGGCAGTATTTTTTTCTGAAGAAGAATGGCAAATCGTTGCGAAGAAAATGCAAGAGGCCGACATCCGGAGCTACTCTGTTTTTTGCCGGGAAATGCTGCTCAACGGCGAAGTCAAGCATTATGACTTTTCGGCTTTAAAGGAGTTGTCCAGTAATATCGGACGCATAGGCGTTAACATCAATCAAGTTGCAAAAAGATGTAACGAGAATCACTCGGTAACAGAAGCTGATGTGCAACAACTGCGGCGTAACTATCAGGAGCTGAAAAGTCTATGCTTGGAGAAGCTGACTAAAATGTTGCGGAAGATAGAATAATATATCTTTGTGAATTAGTATACACACAGGAAGAACTTTACACCAATGGTTCATATCTGTATAATACTTGTAGAAAGGAGAAATCACTTATGAGCTTCAGCGACAAAGACTTACACGAATTGCTGTCTTTATGTACAGATTTCCGCCATGCAATAGAAAAGGCAAAAATGAACCATGATTTTAATGGTGCATGTCCTCTTAAAAATTTTCCTTATGGAAGTTGCGGCTATACGTGCGAACTGTTACACGAATATCTTAATGAATACCGAATCCCTACTTATTATATTTGGGGTAGCGATTTGAGTGGCCAAACACATGCTTGGCTAGCTTTAGCGGAAACAGTACAAGTTTATTATGAGTCTCTTCCAACAAACTATTTGGAAATCATTGCAAAATATGACCCTATCACTCAAAGCAAGTCTATAAAACATTATAATCTCGACAACTCTATCATTATTGATATAACCGGAGATCAATTCAAAGACAAATCAGAATACTATAACTTTTCAGAAGCAGTATATATTGGTGAACCGACACGCTTTCATAGACTGTTTCACATAGATGAACCCGCTAATATATGTGAAAATCCCTCTACCGATATGTATGTGCTGAAGATAATTAAAGGTTATCTTCAGCAACACCGTACGAATGCTGACTAACTATGGCCATCACAAAAATTCACGCTATCAAATCGACGCTTAGTAAAGCCATACTCTACATAGAGAATCCAGATAAAACCGCTGGGCAAGCGTTGGTTTCCGGCTATAATACTGAACCACAAACAGCTTCTTTCGATTTTGCGATTACTGCTGCTATGGCACATAAGGCCAAGAGCTTTCAAAATAAGAGGTCTGGTAATCTCGCCTATCATCTCATTCAATCCTTCTCTCCAGAGGATGCCGTCACACCGGAGTTAGCCCATGAGCTGGGCCGCAAACTCGCGATGGAATTTACGGAGGGAAAATTTGAATTTGTTGTGGCCACCCATGTCGATAAGGACTCAATCCATAATCACATCATTATCAATGCCGTCTCCTTTTACGATTACAAAAAACTGCGCACGGTTCCTTACCGTACCGCACAGCAAATTCGTAGCATCTCGGATCGGCTTTGCATGGAGGCACAGTTGTCTGTCATCAAAGATCCTCAAAAATTGGGCCAGCTCTACCCTACTTACGTGCAGAAAAAACGCACAAACAGTAACCGCACCGAAGTCCGCAAAAGATTAAACTTCTGTCTGGAGCGCGCCACAAATTATGCCCAGTTCCTGCAAATGGCACAGGAGCTGGGCATTTCTGTTTGCCAGCGCGGCAAGTATATGACCTACTTGCTAGAGGGCGCGGGGCGTGCAATCAGAGATACATCACTGGCCGATACCGACAAGTTTACGTATACCGGCCTCGTGGAGCGCTTAGAGGATAACGCTGCCGAACAGCTATTTATTCATGAACGCATAGCTAAGATACTTCCGAATGTCTCAACCTTTGCTGACTTTGCAAAGCTGCTGCAGTCCGAGGGGGTTAAGATACGGGTAAAGAAGCAATCCGGACAACTTTTGTATAAGGCTGCCGACTTAGATGGCACATGGGTGTCTGCTGACGCTTTAGGAGATGGATTTACACTCGCAGGCTTAGAAAGTGCGATAAAGAATAAATCAGGAATCCTTGATACAAATCATAGTACACCGATTGCAGAGCTATATCAAGAATTGACTACAAACTATCCGCAGAGTTGTGATACATCTGTCAGACTCACGTCACGTCAGATATGTTCTGCCGGCAAGCGCGGTGTTCTGCTGCAAATCCATGACTCAAGTGGCAATCCGGCAAAGCTGATGATTGATAACAGCCATATTCATACGACTCCTGATGGATCTGTATCTGCCGACATCGGCGCAGCTTTTTCATATGATATAACTTACGATGACGGCACACATGGCACAATTCGGGGCACTGATTTGATTCGACAAATCGATGAAGAGAATCTGACGCAGCCATTGATTGTAAGCTTGACCTCTGATCAGATCATGGCCATGAGCCTGCGCGGAGTGACAGTGCATTTGCCGCAATATGGCATTGAGCGGCTATTCATTCCGGAACACTATGTACAGCGAAACGTCGAGCACGGAAGCTGTGCAATCAGTCTATATCCCGGTTGGCAGTACAGCTATGTGCCAATTGGCAGCGAGAAGACGCGAAAATCAATCAGTGGCGCTGAACTAGCGCAATCGCTAGGAGGTGTGGTGCAGGTTGGCACTTCTGAAAGCAGTTTGGCCCTTCGAGTCGCTAATGTGGAACGCCGTGCAGGAATTGCAAATGCCCAAGAGCTTGGAAAACTCTTGGGCAGCATGGCTGATAATGGTCTAGATTCAGCTGCTGACTTTGATAAACAAATCAGTGCATATCAACGCGAAGAAATGAAGCTTCGCAACGAGATTGCAGAACTTCGTTCCAAAAGCAAAATTTATGCAGCAACGGCTCATAATCTGCAGGCGTGCCGCACCTATAAATCTGTTTGGTTGGAGTATACATCCAAACCACTTGCCCAGAAGGATACCTTCTACAAGAAAAATGAAGCCGCCCTGCAGACATACTGCAGAGCAGCTTCACAACTCGATAAAATGGGGATTTCACTGGGTACTGAACCTGAAAAGGTAAGACAATTAGTTACAGAAACAGAAAGTCGGATAGCTGATCTTATTGCTGAATTAGAAATAGTTCGCAAAACCAATCAAACCATACAGGAAGATAAGGAAAAAGTCGAACAGATACAAAGCGGTTAATGCATTTTGAAAAGGCTTTGTTTTTATTTACGTCACATGTGGCGCAGCTCTGTTGGATCATCCCCCCTCGGTGCATCCGTAATCGGTACTCGCCCCTCCGCGACCATCTGGCCCAGCGCATCCAACCACTCGTGCTCAAAGTGCCCGATACAGTAGCTCTGAAATGATCCGATTGCATCCAGCTTTGTGCAGAACGGATTCACATATTCATCTATTTCATTGGGATTTTCCGGCCGAGCCATACGGACAACCGGTCCCATATCATGCGAAAAGCACTCCAATTCCTCGCCCCCTCGTCTTCTATCAGCCTCTTTGCTGTGTCATCTTTTGCACACTATGAGAAAATAAACTTCTCATTTCAATACAAACCTCTTGACAGGTTATTTTCCCATTGATATAATAAATGTGAAATCAGTTTTCACATTCCAATTATAGCGACACTCTTAGCTCTTGACAATAACACATTTAGAGCAAACGTCCAGGAAAAACATCATCTAGGGAAAGGAGCACTAGCAATGAACTTCGGGGAAAAACTAAAAGACCTCCGCACGCAGAAGGGGTGGTCTCAGGAGGAACTTGCGAAACAGATGGGCGTAACCCGCCGTACCATTGGCGGTTATGAGGCCGGCACTACCTATCCCCGCACTCGCGATATGTATGCAAAGCTGGCCGAGCTGCTTGAAACGGACGTCAATTATCTGATGACCGAAAATGAGGAGTTCATGACCGAGGTAGGCTCCTTCTATGGGCGGCGCGGTCAGGCTCAGGCCAGCGAGATTCTCAGCCAGACTCGTGAGCTATTCGCCGGCGGTTCTCTTTCGGAGGAGGATCAGAAGGCGTTTGCCATTGAAATGCAGCGGATCTTTATGGATTCCAAGAAGGTGGCACGTGAAAAGTTCACGCCAAAGAAATACCGGAAGAATGCCGAAGATAACGGCACCTGATCTTCTGCCAGAAAGTTGGTGAAAGAATGACACAACTTCAAACCTTTGACGATACTCAAAAACTGATTCAAAAATATGGTACCCGTGACCCTTTTGAATTGATCGATGCGCTGCCCAACACAAAGCTCTGGTCTGCCAGATTGCTCGATGCAGATGGTCTGCGTGGCTTCGCTACGATTGTAAATCGTGTCCGATACATAGCAGTCAATCCTCACCTTCCCTACGAAGAGCAGCGTGTCATTGCCGGTCATGAACTAGGGCATATCTTTGAACACTCAAACCACCTGCGGTGTCAGGCCATGCAGGATTTCGACATTTATCAGGCCACCGGCAGACTGGAAAGAGAGGCCAATTTCTTCGCCGCCGATCTGTTACTGGATGATGAGGAAGTGCTGGATCTGATTCACTCCGGCAACACCGACTTTTTCAGCGTTGCCAAAGAGCTCTGCATTCCAGCGCCTTTTTTTGCGTTTAAGATGTACAGCCTGATCCGCCGCGGTGAGCACCTCCAGCTGCCCGTTGATATCGACAGCCGCTTCCTGCGGGCCAAGCAATAAGGATCGGAGGTGACCTACATGGCGATACCCAAACGAATCAAAATCGAGCGTGTCTATGTAAAGGTCGCCTCGGAGTTTGATTCAACCGGCTATATGCAGCCAACATCCATCACCTGGGCGGACGGCAGGACCTTCCCTATCGAAACCGTCCGGGACTTCCGGCCGGCAGGAACCGCAGACAACGACTGCAATGGTGACTGTTTCACTGTCCTGATCCAAGGACAGGAGAAGCACCTGTTCTTTGAACACATCGACCCTCGATTCACCGGACGGCTTGGCCGCTGGTATGTGGAGCGGGCAACCTAATGGAAGGAGAGACACAGGATGCAGAGAACGTATCTGGCAATAGACCTCAAGTCGTATTATGCCTCGGCGGAATGCGCCGCACGGCATCTCGATCCGCTGACCACCAATCTGGTCGTGGCTGATGCCAGCCGCACGGAGAAAACCATCTGCTTGGCTGTGTCCCCATCGCTGAAGTCCTACGGCATTCCCGGTCGAGCTCGACTGTTCGAGGTCGTGCAGCGTGTCAAGGAAGTCAACAACGGTCGCTTGCGTGATGCCATCCGAAACCGCACTGCTGTGTACAAAGATGGGACTCCTTCTCTGGCAGCTCCATCCTACGATGCCACTGCCCTCGCCGCCGATCCCTCTCTTGAAGTATCCTATCTGGTGGCACCACCCCGGATGGCGTACTATGAGAAGATCTCACGGCAGATTTACGGCATCTATCTCAAGTACATTGCCCCGGAGGACATCGTGGTGTATTCCATCGATGAGGTATTCATCGATGCCACCGCATACCTTGCTCATTATAAAATGTCTGCCCACGACCTCGCCATGACCATGATCCGGGAGGTACTGTACACCACCGGCATCACCGCCACCGCCGGGATCGGCACCAATCTATACCTGGCAAAGCTGGCAATGGACATCACCGCCAAGCACGCTGCCCCGGACAAGGACGGTGTCCGCATCGCAGAACTAGATGAAGAATCCTTCCGGTATCTGCTCTGGGATCATAAGCCTCTCACGGACTTCTGGCAGACTGGTCCGGGCACCGTCCGCAGACTGGAAAAGCATGGCATCCATACGATGGGTGACCTGGCAAGAGCCAGCATTCACTTTCCTGAGATACTTTACAAGGAGTTCGGCATAGACGCTGAGATTCTCATCGACCATGCCTGGGGGCTGGAACCCTGCGGGATGAATGAAATCAACGCCTATCGCCCGGAAACCAACAGCCTGTCCGAAGGTCAGGTTCTCTCCTGCCCTTATCCTTATGACAAGGCTCGAATCATCGTCCAGGAGATGACCGACAGTCTGGTATTCCAGCTCACGGACAAGGGACTGGTCACGGACAGCCTGACACTGGACATCGGCTATGACCGGGAAAACTGTGACAAGGGCATCTATCACGGTCCTGTCCACATCGATCACTACGGCCGCACTGTTCCGAAGGGTGCCCACGGCAGTACACGGCTGGATAACCCGACTAATCTCAGCAGCCAACTGATGGTCGCTACCACAGAACTGTTCGACCGCATTGCCAATAGAAATCTAACAGTGCGGAGAATAACAATCGCAGCAAACCGCGTGGTCAAGAATCAGGGCATCTTGCAAGTGGATCTTTTCACCGACACCAGCAAGCTTGAGCGGGAGAAATCGCTACAGGCGACCATGCTCGGTATCAAGAAGAAGTTCGGAAAAAACGCTGTTCTGAAGGGCACCAACTATCTGGAAGGAGCCACTATGCGAGAACGGAACGGTCAGATCGGCGGCCACAAGGCCAAATAATGCAACAAGGAGGATTCTATGGCAGACTTCAGGAATACCAAAGAAGGACGAAACGTCGCACAGAAGTATGCAGACATCCTCCATCTCAGCCGCCCAGAGCCACCCGTAAAGTATCCCCGGATGGCACTCTCAAACCGGGCAAAGATATTCAGCCCCTTCGCCGCGCTGCGTGGCTTCGATGATGAAATTTCTAGCGAGGGAGCCAGCAAGCTGCTGGTGAAGAAAGTCGAACTTTCCGATGAGGAGAAGGACGCTCTATCCGACAAGCTCCTGCAGGTCAAAAAAGGTATGAAGGTCGTAGTGCGGTACTTTATGAAGGCCGCAGAAAGTACCGGCAAGTACATAAGTCTGACTGGCACAGTTGTTATGATCGACCCAGTTTATCGAGAGCTGAAAGTCATGCAGGACAGTGATAGAAAAGCTGTGGGCATTGAGAAAGAGTTGCCGGTCATCATTCCCTTCGATGACATTGCCGATCTTGCCGGTGAGGGCATCACCAATATCGAGAACTACCTTGGGATTGAAAAATATCCTGATGACATATAAACTCCTACATGACAAAGGAAGTGCAAACGCTGTGAACTACTATTTCTGCGATGTCTGCCACTACTGCTTTGGAGCAGAGTCGCTGCCCGACCGTTGCCCAGACTGCGGCAAAACGGACTATCAGAACAGGCCTGCCATTCGCCCGGCAACCGAAAAAGAAGTACAGGATCTTCTCCGAGCCCGGGATGAGAAATGGGAATAAGCCAACTGACTACCTTCTGTGGTATCCACGGAGGGCAGTTTTATTTCTGTCACAAACTATACCCCCACTCCCTTGTCACTTCGCCATCTTCTCCTTAACCTTTTCTGGCACGTCGATCAGACCAAATCGGTAGAACATCCCATAGATATACGACACACCACGGATATCTCCCAGCGCCTTGGGTCTGTCCACTACCTCTCCGATTTTACCGATATTGTGATATGCCAGCATCACGGAACTCCAAGCAAGGCTCTTGCTGCCCTCTCTGTGGTCGATCCACAGCTCCTTGGTGAATTCATCTCCCCTGCCCTTCTTCAGCTTATATGTAAAGGGCAAGCCAGACAGAGTCTTGAACTTGTAACCCCGAAAGGCCACCGCGCACTTCCAGAGGTTCTCCTCGCATGGATTCTTCCTCAACGCAACCACAGCTCGGTAGTGTCGCTGCCGCTCTGCCCCGGCACTGATATTCGCCGCTTCAGCTTCCTCCGGGAAGTACACACCTTTCTCATACGGCAGATAAGAGGTCACAGAGGGACGGGACAGCTGCAAAGCCGACATAGTGGAGGTGACAGCAGCAGAATAACTCTGCGTGCTTCTAAAAGAACCGAACGTCTGCTGGACGAGCTTTGCCGTGTCTGACTCGTAGACCCCGGCTGTGATGAGCAGCTTCCGAACCTTGATGGGGTTGAGGGACAGTGCGTGTGCGATGGCCTGCAATGACATCTCTGAATTATAAAGCACTACAGCAGCATCCAGCTGTTCCTTCAGCTTTTTCCTTGCATCGTACTCCGGCTTCCGCTTTTTCCGACCGCTGCCAGGCTTTCTGGCCTTATATGGTATTTTCTCTCCCATAATTATTCATGCAGTGTAGGTTTGTCAATGATGTGTTACACAGTGGACGCAGAAGGCCGGTTCCTATATTCAGCAAGGAAAGCTAGAGGATCAAGCCAGCCCAGAGGTCAAATGGGAAAGCAATCGTACCTTCTGCAGTGAACAGCAAGCTGCTTTTGGAAATCAAGGAACGAATAGAATTTATGCGATGCATAGAAGTATTCGTTGTCTTTGCGATGGGAACGCTCGACTTTTCCGTTGTGCCGGGGTGTAAAAGGTTTAATGAGTTTGTGTCGGATGCCGAATTCCTTTAATTTTTCTCCAAACAGGTGAGGATTGGCGTCATCTGAAACGAATTTCTTTGTAAATTCAGCTCCGTTGTCTGTCTGGATGCACAGGATCTTGAACGGAGCGGCATTGTTTAGGTGTTCCACAAGAGTACCACAAGACCTGTGGCTAGGTTCCTCCTGCGGAAGTTTGTGATCTGGCGCAGTTCTTCCTCTGTATGCTGATTTGGATGGTGGTGCGGTCGATGCGGTTATTGGCAAGGGACTGAATATCGCCGTTATATCTGCGCTTCCAGCGGTAGATATAACGACAGTTCACGTTGTACTTGATGGCCGCCTTAGTCACACTGTGCTTTTCAGCGTAGTTCAAAAGGGATTGACGGAACCGCATAGTCTGTGTTACAGTATTCATGGCGAATGTATTGTCCTTTCTATGTTGGTTTTGTTTGAGCAACTTAACTATACCACAGGACGATCCATTCGTCTTTCTTTTTATTTGACTTTGTAATACATCTATAGATATCAGTAGGACCGCTATCATTGTCGTAAAAGAATACCCGACGCTCACCGAAGCATACCCATGTTTGACCATAGGTCGTGCAATCAAGAGATATATCACGACATATACCAATGCAAATACAGCAAAGGGAATGAAGGTATCTACTACTATGTCTTTGAGGGAGCAGTAATGAGGTTCATTATAACCTGCTCCGGGCTGAATAGCATCCCACGCACAAAAAGCGACATGCTGAGTAAGGTAAGCCAATGTAGTGAAATAAGCAGCCATTTTGAGTTCTACATCAAACATCGAGTATTCTATAGAAAGCAGGATAAGAAAACTGCCTATGCTCCATACCAAAGAAGCCAAAAAGCTATTCAAAAGGATTTCTGGTGATGCGGTAATGCAAAGCTTCAAAACCAAAAATCCTAAGATTGCTGCCAGTACAGTACGAATCAGCCAAAACTTTCTTTTTGGTTCTTTGTAAGCAAACATGAGTGCTGCAATCAATAACTGAACCGGTTGATGCAAAATTTTGATGATATCTTGCAGCAAATTCACTTCATATTTCCTCCCGTCACAGAATTTGCCAGGCCGCTGAGGAATGTATTTCTTCGACCGCGACTAAGGGGAAGTGTGTTTGCGCCGACAACAATAGAGTCTTTTTTTACAGCATCCACATGTCGAAGATTTACCAAGTAGCTGTTGCTGCATCTCGAAAACTGCTGGTCTTTAAGGCGGTCTTCAATTTCTTGCAAACTACCGGAAACCTCCAGGGTTTGATTATGCAGATGCAGATACAGCCAATGTCCCCGCACCTCAATGTAGTAGATTGCCGAACTCTCAATTCGCTGCTTTTCTCCATTTACCGTAACAAAAAGATGATTCTTCTGCCTTTGAGAGGCTCGTTCAATGGCGCGAGGCAGTTTCATAGAAAGCTGCGCATAGGTGATTGGCTTTAGAATAAAATCCAGTGCATCGACTTCATAACCCTTAATGGCATACTTTGCCATTCTGGTAATAAAAATCATAACGACAGTCGCATCCTGTTCTCTGATTTTCTGAGCAGCACTCATACCGTCTAGTAGCGGCATTTCAATATCCAACAGCAGAATATCCCATATAGGTTTGTAGTTCTCAGCAATATCCATGCCATCGTTAAACACCGCGATATTGCCTTTGAGTCCATGCTCATTAAGATAGCGAACAACATTATCCTTTGTCTGCTGAGCCAAATCTGCTTCGTCTTCGACAATTGCAATCTGCAGCATACCCGAAACCTCCCTATAGGATTTGCGTTCTTTCTTTTCTGTCATCATTCTACCAAGTGCGACAAACAATGTCAAAAAAATTTTCAAGAGCACTTATGCAGTTTTTCAGTCAAAACAAGAGGAGCGTCCGCTAAAGCAGACGCTCCTCTTTGTGTTTCTTGTGCTTTTTGAAAGGCTCACAGCTTACTTGCCGATGCCGTTCAGACGTGGGATGGTCTCAGTCTTCGTTTCATTGCAAACTGTGCAGGTATAGGTCTTGACGCCATCTTTTTCAGCCGTGGGTTCAGTAGTCACAACACCGTTATCCCAAGTGTGGTCTTTTTTGGGCGTGAAATCGAAAGTGCTGCTCACATCACCGCAGACGGTGCAGAAGATTTCGGTGCGACCCTCTTCCTTGCAGGTAGGCTCAATGACACGCATGTCGGCATGGTGACCGGTGGAGTGTACAATGTTGTCCTTGTAAGAGAAGCTGTCATCCTGATTGCACTTGTGCATCGTGTAGCCGTCCTCTGTGCAAGTCGGCGGGACAACGGTAACGGTGAAGGTGTACTTTGTGGGGAGAACCTTTTCGGTCGTAGTAGCGTCACAGTTCTTGCAATGCAGAGTCCTGACGCCATACTCATCATAGGTGGGCTGCGTGGTGATAGTGCCTTCGTCCCAGACATGACCCGTGCCACCGTAGGAGTAAGTCATGGTATGAGAAGTGTCACGCTTGCAGTGCATCAGCATAGTGCCCTGTTCGGTGCAGGTAGCCTTTTTCAGACACTCGGCATTTGCAAAGTCCCAATCATGGCTGCCGATAGCTGGCACAGGCTTCAACACTCTTTCGTTGCACCCCTCGTAGTTGCAGTACACCCAACGCTCGCCCTCGGTCTCACAAGAAGACTCCTTCACGATTTCGCCAAGGCGCGTGTAATCGTGGGTATGTACCTTGACGATATCTTCGGTCTTTGTTGCACTACAAACAGTGCAGGTAAAGGTCTTGATGCCAGTCTCAGTAGCGGTCGGCTCCTTCGTTACAACGCCTTCACCCCACTGATGCTCGCCGGTAGCAGGAAGGTCACTCACATGCTGCTTATCGTTGCAGCGCTCACAGACATTGTCTACGCTGCCAGGAGCGCCACAGGTAGCGGGAGTAGTGACTTCCTTATACTGATGGCCCAGCGCAGCAACAGGTGTATCCTGATAGGTCTTTGCGGGATTCTCATTGCAGGTATGCAGCGTGTAACCGTCCTCGGTGCAGGTAGGAGCGACCACAGTTTCCGTGAAGGTATAGCCCAATTCAGGAATTACTTCCTTATGAACATGGGTCTTGTCATTCTGACAGGTATAGGTGCGCTCACCGTCTTCTTCGTAGGTCGGTTCCTTCGTTACAACGCCTTCGTCCCACGCGTGTCCCGTCGCCGGAACAGGTTCCGTGTAGGTGTGGCTCCCATCATTCTTGCAGGTAAAGGTCTTGACACCGTCCTCGGTGCAGGTAGGAGCCTTGGTGACAGTACCATCATCCCACTTATGGCCCAGAGCCGGGATTTCCTCGGTCTTAGTCTCATTGCAGCCATTACGAGTGCAGGTATAGGTCTTAACGCCAGCTGTCGTACAGGTCGCTGCCGTTGTGACTGTACCGGTATCCCAGGCATGCCCCAGTGCATTCGTATAATCGCGTTTTTCGGTCAGAGCGGAATCCTGGTCGCAGATATAAATGGTATAGCCCTTTTCTGTGCAGGTAGGCTCTACCGTAGTGCCCTTATGCCATGTCTTCTCGACTACCGGGATATCCTCCGTGTAAGTAGCACCGCAGGAGGAGCAGGTAAAGGTCTTCGTACCCTTCTCGTAGATGGTAGCAGGCTTTGTGATCTTACCGGCATCGTAGGCGTGCGGCAGCTTTGCCTTGTAATCGCCCTTATAAGTAAGACTGGGGACTTCGTTGCACTCATAGATGGTATACCCCTCAGCGGCGCAGGTCGGAGCAACAACGCTCTTGATATGATAGGTCTTGTCGAGAGACGGGATTTCCTCGGTGCGCGTCTCATCGCATTCCTTGCACTTGAAGGTCTTGATACCGGTCTCGGTATAAGTAGCAGCCTTCGTGACTGTACCGCCATCCCAGCTATGTCCCTTTGCCGGAACAAAGCGGTCGTTGTAGTTCATGCCGCCCCACTCATGGCAGATATGCTCATCGTAGCCCTGCGTGGTGCAGGTCGCCTCATGACGGCGAACCGTGAAGGTGTATTTTACCTGAGGCTTTGCGTTAGGAGCCGGAGTAGCTGCCGGAGCAGGTGCCGGTGTTTTTGTCGCTGCCGGTTTTGTCGTCCCGCCGGAAGTCGAAGTACCGGTGCTCGGCTTCTCCGTCTTAGTCGGCTCGCTGGTGGTGTTGTCCTTCTTATCGGTGTTCTCAGCGGGCGCGGCGGTCGGTGCGGGCGTAGCCGTCGGTGCAGGTGTGGCAGTCACTTCCGGCGTTTCCGGAACCGCTGCCTGACTTTGGCTTGTAGTCACGTCCGAACTTGCCGCATTGGTGTTGTTTTTCCTCTTCTTGCAGCCGGTCAAAGAAACCGCAACCGTAGCAGCTAAGGCCACAGCAACGATTCTTTTCGCTGTACTTACTCTCCTTTTCATGATAAACCTCCTCGTATTATAAAGTAGTAGTTATTAGAGTCCCTCTCCAAGGACAAAATGCTACAATAGACAAGGTGCTGTGGATTGGTTTAAACCTCCTACCGCAAGACGGTTTCGGAAAGGCTCCAACCACGGCTCTTTGTTTTTAGTGTTAATCAGTTAGATACCGCCAGACGGTTTATATAGAACGAGGTTACATAGCAAAGAGGTGTGGCTCTAAGCAGCACTGTAAAATAAAACGCCGGAGGTAAAAAGAAATGATTTTTGTTGGTATCGATGTTGCAAAGGACAAGCACGATTGCTTTATCCTCAACTCGGAAGGAACTGTCTTGGCAGATGTATTTACCATTGCCAATAACCGCATCGGTTTTGAGACGCTTCTTTCAAGAATCCAAAGCTGTTCCCAAGGTGAAAGCAAAATAAAAGTAGGGCTTGAAGCCACAGGACATTACAGCTACAATCTGCTGGGGTTTCTTTTAGACAGCGGCCTGGCAACCTATGTCATTAACCCTCTGCACACGAACCTCTACCGGAAAAGTCTCAGCCTGCGAAGAACCAAAACAGATCGGATAGACGCGCGTACCATTGCAATGATGCTCATGTCTGATGTGGACCTCAAGTCCTACTCAAATACAGCATACCACAATGAAGAG
>OFMB01000891.1_pt1 | contig 16142 bp, 20 predicted proteins | sample 1541111 | NCBI WGS metagenome assembly OFMB01 (sample SAMN04209241, study PRJEB22552) | human gut metagenome | biome: gut; material: feces | host: Homo sapiens | place: USA: Oklahoma
GAGGTGTAACAACCATGATGAAATTAAACCTTCAGTTTTTCGCTCATAAAAAGGGAGTTGGTTCTACAAAGAACGGTCGTGACTCTGAATCTAAGAGACTTGGAGCAAAAAGAGCAGACGGACAGTTTGTAAAAGCTGGTAACATCCTTTACAGACAGCGCGGAACAAAGATTCATCCAGGAATCAATGTAGGTCGCGGTGGTGACGATACATTATTTGCACTGGTTGACGGTGTTGTTCGTTTTGAAAGAAAAGGAAGAGATAAGAAACAGGTTTCTATCTATCCAGTAGCTGAATAAGCAGATTTAACAGAGGCTTCAAACTTTTTTGGTTTGAAGCCTTGTTTTTAGTCATAAATAAGGAGGACATATTATGTTTGCAGACAGAGCAAAAATATATATCCGATCCGGAAAGGGCGGCGACGGTCACGTCAGCTTTCGCAGGGAATTATATGTTCCGAATGGCGGTCCGGACGGAGGCGACGGCGGTCGCGGCGGTGATGTAATCTTTGAAGTAGACAAAGGTCTTAACACCCTGGTAGATTTCCGTCACAAAACAAAATATAAAGCACAGGACGGAGAGGAAGGCGGCAAAAAGCGCTGCCATGGTAAGGATGCAAAGGATCTGATCCTGAAGGTTCCGGAAGGAACAGTCATCCGTGAAGCAGAGACCAATAAAGTCATTGCCGATATGTCAGGTGAAAACCAGCGCCAGATCATCTTAAAAGGTGGAAAAGGCGGTCTTGGAAATATGCATTTTGCAACCTCTACCATGCAGGTTCCGAAGTATGCACAGCCAGGAAAGCCTGCGCAGGAACTCTGGGTGAATCTGGAGCTTAAGGTGATCGCAGACGTTGGGCTTGTAGGTTTCCCGAATGTTGGTAAATCCACATTCCTTTCCCGTGTAACCAATGCGCAGCCAAAGATTGCAAATTATCATTTCACAACACTCAGCCCGAACCTTGGAGTTGTAGATCTGGAAGGTGCAAAGGGATTTGTTATTGCAGATATTCCGGGACTGATCGAAGGAGCATCAGAAGGTGTCGGACTTGGACATGAATTTTTGCGTCATATTGAACGTACCAAGATGATGATCCATGTTGTGGATGCGGCAGGTATCGAAGGACGCGATCCGGTTGAAGACATTTACAAGATCAATGCTGAGCTGGAAGCCTATAACAAAGAAATTTCCATGCGTCCGCAGGTCATTGCAGCGAACAAGGTTGACCTTATCTATTCCGAAGATGAAGATCCGATCCAGAGACTGAGAGATGAGTTTGAACCAAAGGGAATCAAGGTATTCCCGATTTCCGGTGTGACCGGAGAAGGACTTTCTGATCTTCTTTACTATGTAAATAATGAACTTCAGAAGTTGGATGACAAGCCGATTGTATTTGAACAGGAATATTTCCCGGAAGAAGAGATCATCCATATGGATCTTCCATATACCGTAGAAAAAGAAGACGATATATTTGTAGTAGAGGGACCGAAGATCGAAAAGATGCTTGGTTACACCAATCTGGATTCCGAAAAGGGATTTGCTTTCTTCCAGAAATTCCTGAAAGAAACCGGTATCCTTGAACAGCTTGAAAATGTAGGTGTTCAGGAAGGCGATACTATCCGTATGTACGGTCTTCAGTTTGAATATTACCGTTAGAACAGGACATAATTTAAGAAAGGAGAGTTTTATGACTTCCAAACAGAGAGCTTATTTAAAGAGCCTTGCGATGACAATGGATCCGATCCTTCAGATCGGTAAATCCAGCGTAACACCGGAACTTACAGCAGCTGTTGCAGAAGCGCTTGAAGCAAGAGAACTGATCAAGCTTCACGTTCTTCAGAACTGTGGGGATGATCTTCGTGGAATGGCAGAGATTCTTGCAGAGCGTACACGTTCCCAGGTGGTACAGGTGATCGGAAGAAAAATCGTTCTTTATAAAGAGGGAAAAGACGACAAGAAGAAAATCGTTCTCCCTTAATGAGTGGAGTATAGATTATGAGAATCGGTATTATGGGCGGAACATTTGACCCCATTCACAATGGACATCTGATGCTTGGTGAATATGCGTATCAGCAGTTTCATCTGGATGAGGTGTGGTATATGCCAAACGGCAATCCGCCCCATAAATCAAATCCGGAAATACGAAAAGATTTACAGGATCGTGCCGAAATGACGCAGCTTGCTATTGAAGACATTCCGTATTTCCGGCTTTGTACCTATGAAATGGATCGAAAGGAAACTTCGTATTCCTATGAGACAATGGAGTATTTTAAAGAGACTTATCCGCAGGATGAATTCTATTTTATCATCGGTGCGGATTCTCTTTTCAATCTGGAAACCTGGAAATGTCCGGAGAGACTTCTGAAAACAGCGGTCATTCTGGCAGCATACCGGGATGACGCGGGAGCACCGAAGAAAATGAGCCGTCAGATTACATATTTAAGAGAAAAATATGCTTGTGATATCCGGCTGCTCCGTACCCCTGTGATGCCTGTTTCTTCCAGTGAGATCCGGCAGATGATCCGGGAAGGAAAGATGGAAGATCTCCCAATCCCGAAAAAGGTTGCAGATTATATAGATTTGAACAGATTATATCAGGTGAGTGAACATGACGGAAACAATACTTAAGATGCAGAAAAAAGTAAAACGATACCTGGATAAAGACCGCTACGATCACACAATCGGTGTGATGCATACGGCAGGCTGCCTTGCTATGCGTTATGGTGCAGATCTGGAGAAGGCTCTGATTGCAGGGCTTTTACACGACTGTGCAAAATGTGTGCCGAGTGCAGAAAAGATCAAACTCTGTGAGAGGAATCATATCGAAATCTCTGAAGCAGAGTACCAGAATCCGGGACTTTTGCATGCAAAGCTGGGTGCTTTTTTTGCCCGGAAAAAATATGGAATAGAAGATGAAGAGATTCTTCGGTCAATCGAGTCTCACACAACCGGCCGTCCGAAGATGTCTCTGCTTGATAAGATCATTTATATCGCAGATTACATGGAGCCGGGAAGAGATGTTGCACCAAATCTTCCGGAAGTACGTGCACTTGCATTTGTAGATCTGGATGCATGTCTCTACCGTATTCTGGAAGATACCCTTGCGTATCTTGAAAAAAAGGGTGCAACGGTGGATCCTGCAACAGAAGAGACATTTTTATACTATAAGAACCTGAAAAACAGTGATTCCGAAAAGGAGGACAAAAACTGATGCAGACAATCGAACAGTCAAGAGAGATGGCAAAACTTGCCTGCGAAGCACTCGTTGATAAAAAAGGCGAAGATATCCGTGTAATTGACATTGCAGGAATCTCTGTGCTTGCAGATTATTTTATCATCGCAAACGGAACCAACGAAAGCCAGGTAAGAGCACTGGTTGACAATGTAGAAGAGACACTTGGAAAAGCAGGGTACGAAGTTAAACAACGTGAAGGCTACGGTCTTGGAAGCTGGGTACTGCTGGACTTTGGTGATATTATCGTACATGTATTCGACAGAGAGAACCGTCTGTTCTACGATCTGGAAAGAATCTGGAGCGATGGCAAGCAGGTTGATCCGGAGGAACTGTAAATATATTTTCTGATATTTTGGAGATTGATACTGGTGAGCCTGTGCTTTCCGTGTTACAATATATACGTTATCGAAAAACATGGTCCTGAATCATGGAGGCACAAAGTATGGAACCAATGTATTTGTCAATCCAGCCGGAAAAGACCGGAGAACGCATAAAAAAGCTGCTTTTGGAACAAGGGTATACGATTCGGGAAATCCAGGGCGCTTTTGGATTTGAAAATCCGCAGGCTATTTATAAGTGGATTTCCGGCAAATCGTTACCCAGTATAGACAATTTCATTATTTTAAGTAGATTATTACATACTACGATTGAAGATATCCTCGTCATTGACGAGGATATTTCTCGTTTATGGGTAATTTTAAACTGATAGTTGAATGACAAACTGCCATAATATGATTTACAATTGAATCAGAAGCAAATGATGGAAGAGTTATAGGATTGATATTATTCTTATTTGTGTTGCAAACAAAAGAACATTATGGGAGGCAAAAATCATGAAGAAAATCACATCGGCTTATGCAAACAAGATGTTGAGAAGCCTTGAGGAAGATAAAGCATTCTGGGTAAACAAGGAGGCAGCATCCAGTACCTATGTGGCAGCGGTCAATGAGGAGCCGGTCATTCCGGAATACGATTACATGACCATTGCGAATACGATTGACGAAATCGACAGGAAGATTGTTACCATTAAACACACATTGAATCTGACAAATGCTACCGCAAAAGTGCAGGTCGGCGATCAGGAGATGAGTATTGACAGTATTCTGATTCGAATGGCACAGCTCAACAAAAGAAAAGCTGTTCTTGACGATATGCGCAAGCGACTTCCGAAAATGCGTGTATATAGTAGTTCATTTAGTTCATCTGGCTCAGCACCGGAATATAAATATATCAACTATGATTTAGAAGTAATCCGACAGGAATACGACCGTATTTCCAATACAATTATGGAAATGCAGATTGCACTGGATCGTTACAATCAGACAGTATTGTTTGAGGTGGATATCTAAGTGGATTTTCCGTACAGGGCATATCTTTAACAAAGCTTATAGACGGTTGGTTATGGTTCAATGTCATCGTTTATTGGTTATTTGTTATCAGGTTATGTGTTCTTGTTCATAGAAACATTTTTGGAAAAGTATACAATTTAAATTTTTAAATCACCCTGTAAAAAACCTGTGTCAGTTCACAGTGCAGAGGTACGGTTTCAAGCACACAACAGCTGCGGAATTGCTTCCGCAGCTGTTTTTATAGTAAGAAAGGATCGTAACCAAGAAAGTTTTAAATCAAAATATATCCGCCGAAAAAAGAATCCGCTCCATATTTAAAATTTACCAAAAACAAGAAACCATTTTTGTGAATTTAGTTTCTTGTTTTTTGGTTCGCAAAAATGCTACAATCAAGGAAACCAGAAGAAAAATAATAGTTTCCATAGGAGATGATGATGTGTCAGATAAAAATATAAAAGACAATATTCTCGAAGCAACCATCCAGGCATTTCAAAAAAAAGGATTAAAATTTACAATGGATGATATCACGTCACTTCTTGGAATCAGCAAAAAAACAATCTATACTGTTTTTCCTGACAAAAATTCATTGGTTCTGGAGATGGTTGATTATTGTTTTTACTCGATCAAAGAAAGTGAACAAAAAGTTCTTCAAGATCTGAGTCTGGATACCGTCGGTAAAATCAGAGCAATTCTTGGTGTGTTGCCGGAAGGGTATCGGGAGCTTGATCTCAGACAGCTTTATCAGCTAAAGGAGAGGTATCCCGAAGTTTACGAAAAAGTAAAATCCCGTCTGGAAACCGGGTGGGAGAGTACGATTTCATTACTGGAACAGGGCATCACAGAAGGAAAAATTCGAAATATCCAGATTCCAATTTTAAAAACCATGATGGAAGCCACATTAGAACAGTTTTTTCAGAGAGACGTGCTGGTCCAGAATGGAATTTCTTATCATGAGGCATTAGATGAAGTCGTATCCATTCTGATCGATGGCATTACAATCTGACAAGGGGGGAAATTTTATTATGGGAGAAGTACAGAAACTAAAAGGAAAAGAAAAGTTTGCCTACGGAATCGGCGCTGTAGGGAAAGATATGGTTTATATGCTGTCAGCATCTTATGTTCTTTATTATTATCAGGACATCATGGGCGTCAGTGCTGTGGCAATGGGTGTGATCCTGTTTATCGCCCGTATCTTTGATGCTTTTAACGATCCAATCATGGGAATTATCGTAGCAAAGACGAAAACCAAATGGGGCAAATTCCGTCCGTGGCTCTTTATCGGGACTCTGACAAATGCAATCGTGCTGTACCTGATGTTCGCCGCACCACCAGCTCTTTCCGGCAGTGGACTGGTTGCCTATGCGGCTGTTACCTACATACTCTGGGGCGTAACTTATACGATGATGGACATTCCATATTGGTCCATGATTCCGGCTTTTACCGAAAGTGGAAAAGAACGAGAAAATCTTTCGGCATTGGCACGTTCCTGTGCCGGCGTTGGTTCTGCCATCATCACGATCATCACCGTACTTTCCGTATCCACGCTTGGCAAGCTGGCAGGAGGGAAAAGTGCATCGGAAATTGAACGGTTGGGATACCGCTATTTTGCACTGGTTATTGCAGTCCTGTTTTTCATTTTTATTACGAATACCTGTCTTTCTATTAAATAGAAATCCTCTGTAAATATGGAAACAGCAACCGTTAAAGAGATGTTCCGGGCACTGCTTTGTAACGACCAGGCACTTACTATGGTGGCTGCGATCGTTATGATCAATACTGCTTTATACATTACGTCCAACCTGGTAATTTATTTCTTCAAATATGATTTCAGTCCGGAAGCATGGCAGAGCAATTATACACTTTTCAATACCTTTGGCGGTGCGTTCCAGATTCTTGCAATGATGATTTTGTTTCCGCTGTTCCGGAAATTTATGAATACGATAAATCTTTTTTATGTCAGCTTTTCTATGGCATTTGCAGGATATCTGATCCTTCTTGTGATTGCATTCTCCGGAAGTACCGGTGTCTATCTGCTTCTGGTTCCGGCATTCCTTATTATGTCGGCAATTGGTATGCTGAATGTTATTGTGACGATTTTCCTTGCAAATACGGTAGATTACGGGGAATTGAAAAATAACCGGCGTGACGAATCGGTAATCTTTTCGATGCAGACCTTTGTGGTAAAGCTGGCATCTGGCGTGGCTGCACTTGCGGCTTCGATCGTTATTCAGATCTTCCAGATCAAGAAGGATGAAACGGCAGAAGTACTGACGGTAATCGCACCGGCTTCCAGGCTGGGACTTCGGATGTGTATGACGATCATTCCGATTCTTGTATTGCTGATCGGATTACTTGTGTTCCGAAAACATTACATATTAACAGATGAAAAGACAGAAGAAATATCCAGAACACTGGAAGAACGGAAGAGAGCATAATATTTATACCTATAATTTTATAACGAAATTTTAGTGGGACAGTTTGCGGACTGTCTCATTTTTTTACATTTGTATATAATAATATACGTCCATTTAACATTTCTTTAGCAGAAATATGATAGCACTTTCCGAAGCTGAAATGTTATGATATTTCACGGACATAAGAGCAAGAACGAAGCCACATTCGTGGCTATGAAGGAGGAAAAAGATGGCTGAAATTGCGTTAAGAAATGTCTGTAAGCAATTTGATTCCACACATTATGGTGTAAAAGATTTTACCTTAGACATTCATGATAAAGAATTTGTGATTTTCGTAGGACCTTCCGGCTGTGGAAAATCTACAACACTTAGATTGATTGCAGGACTGGAAGATATTACAGATGGAGAACTCTGGATCGACGAAGAGCTCTGCAACTATCTGGAACCAAAGGAAAGAGAGATGTCAATGGTTTTTCAGAATTATGCTTTATATCCAAACATGACTGTTTATGGAAATATTGCTTACTCACTGAAAATCCGTAAGGTTCCGAAAAAAGAAATTGATCAAAGAGTCAGAGAAGTAGCAAGAATCCTTGAGATTGAATCTCTGCTTGACAGAAAACCGGCGGCATTATCCGGCGGGCAAAAGCAGCGTGTTGCGATTGGCGCGGCAATCATAAGACAGCCAAAAGCATTTCTTATGGATGAACCACTTTCCAATCTTGATGCAAAGCTTCGGGCGCAGATGCGTGTTGAATTGCAAAAGTTACATAAACAGTTAGATACCACCATCATTTATGTTACACACGATCAGACAGAAGCAATGACGCTTGGGACAAAAATCGTTGTCATGAAAGACGGTCTGATCCAGCAGGTAGATACCCCGCAGAACATTTACGATCATCCGGTAAATAAATTTGTCGCAGGATTTGTAGGTGCACCGACCATGAATTTTATCGAATGCGAAGTGGAAAAAGAATTTGATAAGACAGTCCTGTTATTTGCAACAACAGGACCAGTAAAAAAAGTATATCCAACTGGGCGTAATGAAGAAATTCTCCGGAAAGAATACCTGGGAAAACGTGTGACCCTGGGAATCAGACCGGAAGATATCTATGAATACGAAGAAGCAAAAGCCAGCGGATTTGCAAAAAACAGTGCCGGAATACGGGAAACCGTCGTTACCAGAGAAATGCTTGGAGCAGAAGTATTCCTGTATTTTGATGAACAGCACAGAACGCATGCTGTAAGGCTGGAGCCATCCAACCAGACAAAAGTAGGTGAAACGGTAGATCTGTATTTTGATCCAAATCGGATTCACATATTTGATACAGAGACAGAGGAAAATATTCTGAATCTATATAGGAAAGGATATTAAGAATGAAAAAAGAAAAGAATCTAAAAATTACACCGTACCTTTATCTGGTGCCGAGTATTCTGATCTTTGCAGTATTTTTGTTCTACCCATTTGTAAAGACAGTTTACTTAAGCCTTTTTATGACAAACAAAATGGGACAGGCAAAAATCTTTGTAGGTCTTCAGAATTATATAGATCTGCTTAGTTCAGAATCCTTTAGAAACAGTTTAAAAGTTACATTGGCCTTTGTTGTCATCGTTGTACTCGGCGGAATGCTCCTGGGATTGATTGCTGCAGTTCTTTGTAACAAAGCTTTTCCTGGAATCCGCGTATTCAGTACCGCTTACGCGCTTCCGATGGCGATCGCATCAAGCTCGGCAGCCATGATTTTCCAGATCATGCTCCATCCGGCAGTCGGAATTGTAAATAAGCTTCTCGGACTTGATATCAACTGGCTAAACGATCCAAACACCGCACTTTACTGTGTCGCGATCCTTACCGCATGGTTAAATAGCGGAATCAATTTTCTGTATTTTTCGGCAGGACTCGGAAATATTGACGAAACCATTTATGAAAGAGCATCGGTCGACGGTGCAAGCGGGGTTCAGCAATTTTTCAGCCTGACACTTCCGGGACTGTCACCGATCATGTTTTACACCGTTGTTGTAAACATCATTCAGGCATTCCAGTCATTCGGACAGATCAAGATCCTGACAGAAGGCGGACCGAATGAATCCACAAACGTAATCGTATACTCGATTTACAGAGATGCATTCTTTAACTATCGTTTTGGAAGTGCATCCGCACAGTCTGTTATCTTATTTGTCATTATCATGCTTGTAACATTGGTGATGTTCCGCATTGAGAAGAAGGGAGTAAATTACTAATGAGTCAGTTAAATAGTATGGCAATTCCGATGGAAGGAAAATATTCAAAAAGTGAACTTCTGGAATTAAAAAATAAAATGAACGCCAAGGCACTGGCGAAAAGAAGAAGTAAGACAGCACTGCGCCTTGCGGCAAATATCATTTTCGCAATCCTTGTACTGCTTCCGCTTTTATACGCGGTCAGCATTGCGCTGATGCCATCCAATGAATTATTTACAACGGATCTGAATCTTTTTCCGAAGCATCCGACACTGCAGAACTTCAAGGAGGCATTTACAACTGTTCCGCTTCTCCGGTTCATTTTAAATTCATTTATCATGGCAGGATGTATTACCATCGGACAGATCATTTCCTGTTCCCTTGCCGCATTTGCATTTTCCTTCCTGGAATTTAAGGGAAAAGGAATCCTTTTTGCAATTGTTATGGCAACCATGATGGTTCCTGGCGAAGCAACGATCATTTCCAATTATCTGACCGTCGGAAGCTGGGGGATTCTTGATACGTATGCGGTACTGATCATTCCGTATCTGACATCGGCGATGGGAATCTTTTTGTTCCGTCAGTTCTATATGACATTCCCGATGTCCCTGTATGAATCAGCAAAACTGGACGGATGCAGTAATTTGAAATTCATTATTAAGATTCTGATCCCGCTGACCAAGTCAGCAATCGGAGCTATGGCAGTTTATACTTTTATCAATGCATGGAATATGTATATGTGGCCACTTCTTGTAACCGGTTCCAACAACATGCGAACCGTACAGATTGGTATCAGTATGCTTGACAGTGTGGATTCGCAGTCCATTACCCTGATGATCGCAGGTGTTGTCATGATCATCATTCCGTCGATTTCGATTTTCATTATCGGACAGAAGCAACTGATCCGGGGAATGTTCTCAGGAGCTGTCAAGGGTTAATTCCTATACTGGAAACGGGAAAACATTCATTCCCGATCCTATATATGTGTAAATATTACACACAATTTCATCCAATTAGAAGAGATCACAACAGGAGGAAAATTATGAAGAAAAAAACAGTTTCATTATTACTTGTAGCAGCAATGGCAGTCGGAATGCTTGCAGGATGCGGTGGTGGAAAATCTTCCATCAGCCAGGATGGCTCATCCGATGCAGCAGAAGGCAATGAAAAAGCAGAAATGGCAGATGCAAAGGATGTAGACGGAACAACCATTACTTTCTGGCATTCTATGGGTGGAGTCAATGGACAGGCAATCGATACACTTGTCAAAAAATTTAATGATGAAAATGAATATGGAATTACTGTAGAAGCACAGTATCAGGGAGAATATGATGATTCTCTGAACAAATTAAAGAGCGCACAGATCGGAAATATGGGTGCAGATCTGGTACAGGTTTATGAAATCGGTACCCGTTTTATGATCGAATCCGGTTGGACAGTGCCAATGCAGGAAATGATCGATGCAGATAATTATGATGTATCCGAGATCGAACCGAACCTTGCTGCATATTATACGATTGATAATCAATTATATTCGATGCCTTTTAACTCATCTACCCCAATTATGTATTATAATAAAGATATGTTCGACAAAGCCGGTATTACAGAAATCCCGGACAGCCTGGAAGCAATCGATGAGATTGGCGATCAGTTAATGAGCAAAGGCGGTGCCGGAGAAGTAATGTCTCTTGGTATTTACGGATGGTTCTTCGAGCAGTTTATCGGAAAACAGGGTCTGGACTATGCCAATAACGGAAATGGGCGTGAAAAGGCCGCAACAGCAGTTGACTTTGACAAAAACGGTGCAGCCAAGAATATCCTGACCGCATGGCAGAAACTCAACAAAGACGGTTATGCTCCAATCGTCGGAAAAGGCGGTGATGCAGGACTTGCAGATTTCTCAGCCGGAAAGTCCGCAATCACACTTGGTTCTACAGCTTCATTAAAACAGATCCTGCAGGATGTAAACGGAAAATTTGAAGTGGGAACTGCATATTTTCCGAAGGTATCTTCAAGTGATGAAGGCGGAGTATCCATCGGTGGAGCTTCTCTGTGGGCACTGAACAATAAAGATCCAAAGAAACTCCGTGCAACATGGGAATTCGTAAAATTCCTGATCTCTCCGGAATCACAGGCATACTGGAATGCACAGACAGGATATTTCCCGGTTACCACAAAAGCACACGATGAACAGACATTCAAAGATAATATCGCGCAGTATCCTCAGTTCCAGACAGCAATCGATCAGCTCCATGATTCTTCACCGGAATATTGCGGTGCGCTTTTAAGTGTATTCCCGGAAGCAAGAGCAACTGTTGAGTCTGAAATCGAAAGCATGCTGAATGGAAAAGAAGATGTCGACACAGCAGTACAGAAAATGTCAGATTCGATCAACAAAGCGATCACTGACTACAATACTGTAAATAATTAAAAAGAATCGAGGCAATAAACATTGAGCAAAACAAAAATATTTGCACACAGAGGTGCAAGCGGATATGCACCGGAAAACACGTTGGAAGCATTTGCACTGGCAATCACACAGGGTGCTGACGGAATCGAGCTTGACGTACAGCTTACAAAGGATGGAATCCCGGTTGTGATCCATGATGAAACCATCGACAGAGTTACAGAAAAAAAGGGATGGGTCAAGGATTATACCTTAAAAAAGTTAAAAGAGCTTACAGTACTGAAAAACAAATTCCCGGAGTATTCCGCAGCAAAGATCCCAACCCTGGAAGAAGTACTGGATGCGGTAAAAGCATCCGGTATCCAGGTCAATATTGAGCTGAAAACAGGAATTTACTGGTATCCGGAAATCGAGCAGAAGGTTGCGGATCTTGTAAAAAAAGCCGGAATGGAAGAGCGGGTGATTTATTCTTCCTTTAACCATTACAGCATCCAGCAGATGAAGAAAATTGTGCCGGAAGCAGAAACCGCTTATCTGTACAGTGATGTGATCCTGAATGTTGCAGAGTATGCGAAGAATACAAAAGTAGACGGACTGCATCCGGCAGTATATCATGTAAAAATGGCAGATTTCCTGAAAGAATATCTAGGCAGCAATCTGAATGTCCGTGTCTGGACAGTCAATGAAAAAGCGGATATGAAATGGCTGATCGATGCAGGAGTAACTGCAATTATCACCAATTATCCAGACATGGCAGTGCAGATCAAAAAAGAAGCGGAAGTATAAGATCATGCTGGAAAATAAAAAACTTTTTCTGCTGGATATAGACGGTACGATCTGTAAAGGGAATCAGCTCGTTGAAGGATCCGCAGCTTTCCTAAAAGACATCAAGGCAAATGGCGTGCAGTTTGTATTTATCACAAACAATGCAACCAAGAGCATCGATGATTATATCAGATTTTTTCAGGTTCTTGGAATCCACACCGATTACACCAATTTCCTGACAGCATCCTATGTAACCATTGATTATCTGAAGAAAAATCATGCCGGAGAACTGATCTATGTGCTGGGAACCCGGTCCTTTATCCGGGAACTCAAAAAAAATAAAATCCACGTAACAAGCGATTGCGAGGATGAAGGAATTACCTGCGTTGTAGTTTCTTATGATAATCAGCTGACATATGAAAAATTATCTGATACATGTAAGCTGCTGAGTACAAAAAATGTGGATTATCTTGCAACAAATCCAGACTATGTATGTCCGATTGAATTTGGATTTGTACCAGACTGTGGCTCCATCTGTGAAATGCTTGCACATGCGGTAAAGCGAATGCCGTATTTTATTGGTAAGCCGCAGCCTGAAATGGTAGAACTTGCATTGCAGCGGAATCATTACCGGAAAGAAGAGACTTTAATCGTTGGAGACCGCCTGTATACGGATATCTTATGTGGATATCATGCCGGTGTTGAGACGGTACTGGTATTATCCGGTGAGGCAACTGAAGAAGAAGCAAAAGCATACGAACATCAGCCGGATTACGTGATGTCATCCGTTGATGAGTTGCATGAAGCATGGAGCAAAAGTATTTCTTAAATAAAAGAAAATATGTTTACTAAAACAGGGTATGTATGGCAAATGAAGCTGTACATACCCTGTCTGTATATTCAGGTCAATTCTTGATTGCCTCTGTTTTAACTGTAAAAAACACTTGCATAGACGAACATATGTTTGTATAATAGAAATATGAATACAGAAATGACAAATGAGCATTATACAATACAGGAAAAATTACATATTCTTGCTGATGCTGCAAAGTATGATGTCGCATGTACATCAAGCGGCTCAAGCCGCCGGGGACAGAAAGGAGAACTCGGTAATGCCGTTTCATGTGGAATTTGTCACAGCTTTGCGGCAGACGGAAGATGTATTTCTTTACTTAAGATCTTAATGACCAATCATTGTGTCTACGATTGCAAATACTGCATTAACCGTGCGAGCAATGATGTAAAAAGAGCTACGTTTACTCCGGAAGAGATCTGTAATCTTACAGTCGAATTTTATAAACGGAATTATATAGAAGGACTTTTCCTAAGTTCCGGTATTTTGAAAAATCCAACCTATACGATGGAAAAGATGTGCGAGACACTGTTACTTCTCCGCACAAAATACCATTTTAACGGATACATTCATGTGAAGACGATTCCGGGGGCTTCGGATGAATTACTTGCAGCTGCCGGTTATCTGGCAGACCGTGTCAGCGTGAATCTGGAACTGCCAACTTCTGAGGGGCTTCGTAAGCTGGCACCGAACAAGACTATGCAGACAATCCTAAGTCCGATGGGAAAGGTGCAGAATACCATTGCCGCACATCGCATGGCAATCGGGAAATCATCATATATGGAAAGAAGTCGTGGAAATCAGTTCCTGCATAACGGAATTTTTTCTGATACTTCCAAACAACAGTTCCAAAAGAAACTGGAGAGCAGAGCAGCGCTACAGAGAGGAACCGATGTATCCAAGACTTCTGCACAGTCAAATCCTGCGCTATTGGATTCTTCCTTCACCTGGAATCAGGCATATCAACTTGCACCACATGATATGTCCAGATTAAAACGCAGCTTTGCACCGGCAGGACAAAGCACCCAGATGATCATCGGAGCGACAGGTGAAAGCGATTATACCTTATTACAGACCACGCAGCAGCTTTATCAGGGATTTGATCTGAAACGAGTCTTTTATTCGGCATATATCCCGCTGAATGAAGATCCTGTTCTGCCTGAGATTGGAACTCCACCGCCGCTTTTGCGTGAACACAGGCTTTATCAGGCAGACTGGCTGCTCCGGTTTTACGGATTTCAGGCAGATGAACTTTTAACCATAGAGAAACCGAATTTTAACGAACTTCTGGATCCGAAGTGTGATTGGGCATTACGCCATCTGGAATTATTTCCCGTTGAAGTAGAAACGGCAAGCTATGCAGAACTCCTCCGCGTACCCGGAGTCGGACCGAAATCAGCCAGCCGTATTGTAAATGCACGAAGATATGGAAGAATGGATTTCACAAGTCTGAAGAAAATGGGAGTTGTGCTGAAAAGAGCGCACTATTTCATCACCTGTGGCGGAAAGCAGATGTATCACACACCACTTGAAGAGACTTATATCACAAGACAGCTGGTCAGCGTAGACCGGAAGGAATCCTGGAAAATGGCTCATGCAAATGAAGGATTTTCACAGATGACACTTGCTGATTTCGGAATTGGATAGTTACATCATTAGGGCAGAAAATACTTATAGCAATATGAGAAAGCAGGAAATTTATGAAGATATATACTTGCAAGGACCGGTTAGAAGACATCATGACATGCATCTATGATGCATGGGCAGATGCTTTGCTAATCGGTCATGATCAGATACAGTTGAAAAAAGAACCGATTTTCCAGACAACATTATTGGACGAATATATCCATGTAGATGGGGTCAGCTTCAAAGCAGAAAAAGTCACCCGGTCTATCCGCAGAGATATTTCTTCCAGAGCATATCTGTATGTATATTACGCATCCCTTTCAGCAGAAGAAGATGCACTGCAGGCAATCTATAATTTTCTGCGGGTTGGATTTGCAATAGGAGCAGATGTACTTGAATATTATACGAACCCACATGTGATGCGGATTATGGAATTATATCGTAATGTTGGAAATGAAAGCCATCATTTCCGTGAATTCGCCCGGTTTCAAAGTCTCGACGGGCGTGTGTATGTCAGCCATCTGGAACCCAAAAGTGATGTGATCATGCTGGTTGGAAGACATTTCGCAGACCGTATGCCATCGGAATATTGGATGATCGTTGACGATAACCGGAAGACCGTCTGTGTCCATCTAAAAGACGGAGAAAATTATCTTCGTTATCTGACGGACGGAGAGTTTGAGGCACTTCGGAAAACAGAAGAGTACGAAGATGAATACACTGGGATGTGGAAGACATTTTTCCATACGATCGGGATCAAAGAGCGGGAGAATTATGTCTGTCAGAGGAATCTTTTTCCGATCTGGAAAAGAAAGCATGCTGTGGAATTTAAAGAATAATCGCAGGAATTAAAAAGCAGCAAAGAATAACTCCGGTTAAAAATCTATTCTTTGCTGTTGCTATTTATACGCTTTTAAGAACGCTCATATATGGAAGATCTGACGGATATGCAGAACCATGTACTGCCGTATCTGCAGAGCTTTTGCAGTCTGGAAGAAAAAGGCGTGAAGGAGAGACGAGAACAGCCGGTGGCAGAGAAAAATGAGAGCAGAGAAGCTGTGCCAAGAGTTGCTCTTGAAGCAAATACAGCAGTTAAGGATGCGGGGAAAGCTGAAAGAAAGGAAATAACAGAGAAAAAGACAATAACAGGAAAAGAGAAGAAACCGTGAATTCATGAACGATTAGAAATCAATAAGAGAATCATCCAGGAAAAACAGGATAATCAATACCAGTGGTTTCGGGCATCGGCAGAAGTAATACGCCGTCTGGA
>OFMB01000897.1_pt1 | contig 16078 bp, 15 predicted proteins | sample 1541111 | NCBI WGS metagenome assembly OFMB01 (sample SAMN04209241, study PRJEB22552) | human gut metagenome | biome: gut; material: feces | host: Homo sapiens | place: USA: Oklahoma
TGATGAGCGTAACCCATACGGTAAATTCTGCGATTCATGCAGGAAAATTTGTGGCAAGAAAATTGGCATAGGGGGTGCATTATGAAAACATATATTTATCCACAAAACTTGAAAGCGACCTCCAGACTGTGGCTCTGGAGTATTCGGGACTTTCTGATAATTTGTCTCGGACTGATTCTGTCAGTAGTAATTTTAACGCAGCTATGGACGTTTCTGCCCTTTGCCATTACGGCAGTGTTTGCATTTCTAAGCATTCGATTGGAGGAAACGACGGTAATCGATTACATGGTCTGTGCGTTTCGGTTTTTCGTGACCGCACAGCAGTTATTTTATTGGAAGTGAGGATGATTATGAAGAATAAAAAATCAACGCAGAACCTGTTTGGACTGCGGACATTCGGTAAATACAGTTTGCAGACGGACAAGGCTGAACTTGCTTTTTTCAGTGTGCAGCCCACCAATATTTCTGTGCTGTCGGCTGAGAATATTGATGTGAAAATCTATCATCTGATGATGCTGCTCAGCATGATCCCGGAACTGGAAATCATTTGTCTTGACAGTTGTGAATGTTTTGACGGGAACAAGGTGCATATCAAGAACCGCTTGAAATCTGAGGGAAATCCAAATGTGAGAAAGCTGTTGAAACAGGATGCGGCATTTTTGGACGATATTCAGGTTGAGATGTCTACGGCAAGGCAGTTTCTGTTTTGCATTCGTTTTAGGGACAAGAAGGAGGAACAGATATTTCAGCAGATCAACCGCACAGCCAAAGTAATTTCGGAGCATGGATTTGACGTGCGGCGCATGGGAAAATCTGACGTCAAGCGGATGCTGGCGATTTATTTGGAAGCGTCCATGCACGGAGAGGAAATTTCCGATATTGAGGGAGAAAATTACTTAGAGACAGCGTAAAAACGGAGGTATTGAAATTGAAAATGTTTCAGAAAAAGAAGAAAATGCTCACGCCAGAACAGGCGGAAGAAATTCGGATTCAGGAATTTTTTGACCGTATCGTCCCCAGTACGGTCAGATTTTTCACCGATCATTTTATTTGTGGAAACAGCTGTAAATGTGTGTGGGCAGTGCGGGAATGGCCAACCACAACCGAAGAACAAGCGATTTTGGCGCACCTTGCAGACAGAAATTCTGTGACGCTCCGCATTTACAACAGACTTGTGGACAGTGCGGAGCAGCGGCAAATTGTTCAGCACGCTACCCGGCGGAACAAACTGATGTCCACCACCAACGACGTGACGGAATCCCTGACAGCGGAAAGTAATTTGCAGGATGTAGTGCAGCTGATTGCTGACCTGAGACGAAACAAAGAACCGCTGCTGCACTGTGCTGTCTTTATCGAATTAAAGGCGAATTCTGAGGACAAGCTGAAAGAACTGCAATCGGATATTTTAATGGAATTGACACGTTCCAAAATTACAGTAGACAGGTTGATTCTGCGTCAAAAAGAGGGCATGATTTCGGCTTTGCCCTTTGGATACAATGCGTTTAGAAGTCTGTATGAACGTGTGCTTCCGGCGAGTTCTGTGGCAAATCTCTATCCGCTGAATTATTCCGGCAAAACGGATGAAAAAGGTTTTTATATCGGTCGGGATAAGTTTGGCACGAACATTCTGGTAGATTTTGACAAGCGCAGTGATGATAAAACCAATGCCAATGTGTTGATTCTGGGCAACAGCGGTCAGGGGAAATCTTATCTTATGAAACTGTTGTTGACAAATCTGCGTGAATCCGGGAAAAGTGTGATTATTCTGGATGCAGAACAGGAATATGCTGATCTGACGAACAATCTTGGCGGCACTTATCTGGATTTCATGTCGGGAGAATATATGATCAACCCACTGGAACCAAAAAGTTTTGGCGAAGCAGAGCGTGATGAAACTTCACCGGAGCCGTTCCGGAAAGTGACAAGGCTTAGTCAGCATATCTCTTATCTCAAGGACTTTTTCCGAGCTTACAAGGGTTTTTCCGACAGTGAGATCGACACCATTGAAATTATGCTGATGAAGCTGTATGCGCGGTTTGACATTGACGATCTGACGGATTTTAACAAGCTGAAACCAACGGATTATCCGGTGATGCAGGATTTATATGATCTCATTGAAAAAGAGTTTATGATCTTTGATCATGAGAAAAAGCACTTATACACAGAGGAAACTTTGCAGAATATTTGCCTGGGACTGCACTCTATGTGTAAAGGTGCGGAGTCGAAATACTTTAATGGGCATACGAACATTAAGGATTCGCAGGTTCTGTGCTTCGGCGTGAAAGGTTTGATGGATACCAACAAACGGCTGAAAGATACGCTGTTGTTTAACATTCTCAGCTATATGAGCAATCAGCTTTTGGGGGTTGGAAATACCGTTGCAGCAATTGACGAATTGTATTTGTTCCTCACAAATTTAACAGCCATCGAGTACATCCGTAATGCCATGAAGCGTGTGCGCAAAAAGGAGTCGGCGATGGTGATCGCAAGTCAGAATGTGGATGACTTTTTGATTCCGGAGGTACGGGAGTTGACCAAACCGCTGTTTGCAATCCCAACTCATCAATTTCTGTTCAATGCTGGAAACATCGAGCCAAAGGCGTATACGGATACTTTGCAATTGGAGATGTCGGAGTTTTCATTGATCAAATATCCGGAACGTGGTTCTTGTTTGTATCGATGTGGAAATGAGCGGTATTTGCTTCAGGTACATGCGCCGGTTTACAAGGAAAAGCTGTTTGGAAAGGCAGGGGGAAGATGAGCGTCACAGTCGCTGCTGCTGCCAAAAAAATTGCTGTCTACCTTGCCACGGATAAGCGGACATGGAAAGTGGTTGGCACGATTATCGGTATTGCAATCGCCATTGTGTTACTGCCTGTCATGCTTCTGCTGGCAATGGAAAATCAGTTGTCATCTGCGGAAACCCAGAGCATCGATTATTCTGACTACGTGCAGAATCTCTCTGCCCAGCAGCAGTCGCAGCTTTCTCAGATGGAATCGGACGGAACAGCTATTGCGGATGCGCTGACGAAACTGAACCTAAAAAATCAAATCGTGAAAGCACAGATGCTCTATCTCACCTATTTTGACAGTGTTCAAAAGGGTGAGAATTTTTTTGCAGAATACGCCGATTGTTTCAAGGAAAGCGATGATAAAAAGCTGATTGACAGCTTAAATCAGAAGTACGGACTGGGCATTGATTATACGGAATTTATGCGTTCCTATGCTGTAATTTCTAATGTCAGCATTGATGAAAATTGGTTCTTAAATTTGGATGTGAAGAACAACATTGATCTGGCACGCTGGGCAGAAAATGCCTATGAAACCCAGTGGGGATATGTTCCTCACAGCGATGGGAATGTGCTGTATGCAGATTTATATCAATCTTTGCAGGAGCAATATCCCGATGAGATTACAGAAGAATGTGACAAGTGGCGGAGCCGCAGGGCTGTTGACAATTACAATCTGCTGCGGTCGTATCTGTGGTATGACGCAGAAAGCCGAGAGATTACAGTAGAGGGGTACAGTGAAACGGTGCAGGAACTGTATCAATCTGCATCTGTAAAAGGCAGTATGGACACGCTTCCCAAAACGGTCGGAACGGTGGTAATCTGCGACAATATCATCGGCATTTTTGTCGGTGATAGCTATGTTGTGTACGCCAAATCCATTGCGGAAGGTGTGGTGAAGGAATCTGTTTCGGAAGGGAACTGGACGGCTTGGTTTGAAATTCCTTGGATTCAGTACGGCGAGGAAAAGAGTTTTAGCAATGACATTCAGTTTGAGGAATATGACCCTGCTGTGAAAAACAATTTGGACTTGGTGCAGTGGGCAATTCAGGCACATGAAAACGGATGGGGTTATGTCTACGGCACTTACGGAAACGTGCTGACGGAATCATTGCTGCAGGACAGAGCGTCTGTGTTCGGCGGTCAGGTTACCAGTTATATGGATTTTATTCGTTCCAATTGGATGGGGAAACGCACTTCGGATTGTGTGGGTTTGATTAAAGGTTATGGTTGGTATGACTCTGTCAGTGGTGAAATTGTAGTAGGTTCCAACGGTATGATGGACGTGACTGCAAATGGTATGTTTGATGCCGCAACTGTGAAGGGAACCATTGATACCATACCGGAAGTCCCTGGACTTGCGGTATGGCATCAGGGACATATTGGAATCTATATCGGAAACGGCGAAGTCGTCGAAGCGATGAATACGACGCGGGGCGTGACCAGAACGAAGCTTGCCGGACGGTCTTGGACGCACTGGTTACAGATTCCGTACATCAGTTATGTGGAGGAAAAGGAAAATGAGAGTACACTTGAAAAATGATGGGTATGCGTTATCGGCAGAGTTCCCGATGACCGTTTTTGAAATGCAGGATGCACTGGACAAGCTACAAATTCCACCGGAAACCAGAGCTGTCACGTTTCAGATTTATGATTTTCGGAACATGAATCTGTCGTCGGAGCTGTGTGAAAAGGAGTTTACGGCGGATATTTTTAGGCTGAATCTGTTCGTTGAGCGATTGGAAAATCTGGATGATACAGAGATGGCAGCGATGAAAAGTCTGCTGCAAACTTATCCGGAAAGCGATTTTGAGGACATGCTTTTGATGACCTACGGGTTGGATTCTGTAATGGTTTATCCCTGTGAGGACTGTCGTGAACTGGGCGAAACGGTCATTGAAAACGAATTGCTGCCAGAACTGGAGAACTGTTCCGATGAGATTCTGGAATTGCTTGACCGTGAAAAAGTCGGTCAGCTCATGCAGGAACGTGAGGGCGGTGTGTTTGTGGATGGATATTATTGTGTGACATCGGGTTACGAACCGCCCGACATTCATTTTGAATTTGGAGAACCAGAGCAATGTTTTTTTCGTCTGCTGATTGCACCGGATACACAGAATACGGCGCAGGCAGGGTGGATTTCCTTGCCCTGTGATATGGAAATATTGCTTGAAGTTTATGATCAGACTTGCTGTGAATTGCAGTCATCACTGCCGTGGATTACGTCAGACAGTCTGAAAAATATGCATCAGATCGGCATACTGAATGCCTTGGCAGAACGGATGTCGGAACTTTCTCACAATGATTTTGTGAAGCTGAAAGCGGTTATGGACAGCAAACGGATTCGTGAGATTCCAGATGCGCTGGCGTGTATGGAGCATTTGCCTGAGTATGAATGGGATCGGTCTGTTCGGGATTGCAGTGAGTTTGGTCGGGCGTATCTGGCGAAAAATCTGCCTACCAATTTTGATATTTCTCTTCTGAAAAGTGGAGATTTTTATGATTTTGGCAGTCAGATTATGAAGCAAACAGGCAGTGCCGTGACATCTTACGGTGTGATTTCCGGCAGGGGTCAGAGCCTGTATTCTGCGCTGACAATGCAGCCGGAGCAGCAGCTTGAGGAGGACTTGGAAGAAGATTTTGAAATGAAAATTGGAGGTCTGAGCTTATGAAAAAATCAGTCACAGTAAGCGTTGATTCTGAAAAATTGTCTGCGCTGGAGATGTATCTGGGGCAGAAAAATATGAAGCTGTCGGAGGAACTTGAAAAGTTTGCAGAGCAGCTTTATCAGAAATATGTCCCCTCCAATGTGCGTGAGTTTATCGAGTTGACCGCATCAAAAAAGCCGTCCCGCAGGACAAAACCGACTGCTCCTGTGGAAAGTGAAAATCAATCGGAGCAGTAATTCGCTGCAGTTCGCACCGTGTGCCACCGTGTGGCGAGGTTCGGCGGTCGGTGGGATAAGTTTACCCTAAATGTAGTCGGAGCGAATTTGGGGCATTTATCGCAGAGTTTGAGAATGGTAGAAATCAGATGATTTCGGGTGGGTTTGTGGGTCATTTATTTTATTGCAGGTTAAAGTTTTGGCGTCAAGCCGCCAAAACAATCACATCGGACGAGCAAAGCTCGCCGATTCTGCGAGAGTTACAAAATCTTGTAGGAATGGAGTCAGAAACGGAGGGTTTCAAAGATCATGGAGTCAGATTTGCAAAAAAAGAGAAAAAGTGCCGAAGATTCAGCACTTTTTGATAATGTCGCATCAGAAAAGCTTAAGTTTCCTTTGTACATTTTTTCAGACACGATGGAAAAGGTGAATATGCTGTATGAGACCGACAACTGTCGTTCCAAAACGGAGTTTATGGAAAAGGCAATTCGGTTTTACTGTGGTTATCTTCTGAACAAAGAAAGTACTGCTACAGAGTTTATTGCTCCGCAGCTTGCTGTGATTACAGAGGGTATTGTGAAGGGCAGCGAGCAAAAACTTTCCCGTGCTCTTTTTAAGTTGGCAGTGGAAGTTGGTGCACTAACACATATGCTTGCGGCAATCAATGAAATTGATGACGAAACTTTGAAAAAGCTTCGTATCATGTGTGTGGATGAAGTGAAACGCATCAATGGCATTATCAATTTTGAAAAAGCGGTTCGCTATCAAAGGAGCGGTGACTAATGTCGTTATTAATTGTTACAAGCCGATATCTGAAAAGTGGTACTGCAAAAACAAAATCTCAACGGAAGAATTATACGAAATATATTGCGACTCGTGAGTCGGTTGAAGTTCGTGAGCAGAGTAAAAAATATTCTACGGAGAATCAGAAAAAGCTACTGAATGAACTGCTCAATGATTTTCCAGAATCAAAAAAATATTTGGAATTTGAGGATTACAAAAATAATCCTACAGCTGAAAATGCGTCTGAACTGATTAGCATAATTATTGAGCGCAATGCGGATGTGATTGGCAACCGTCAGAATTTTGTCGGCTACATGGCGATGCGACCCGGCGTGGAAAAGCGTGGCGAACATGGACTTTTTAATGAAAGCAATGAGCCGATTGTGCTTGATCAGATTGCAGAGGAAGTTGCAAATCATCCTGGAAATGTTTGGTCGCACATTGTCTCATTACGCCGTGAAGATGCGATTCGTCTGGGCTATGATAACTCTGACCGTTGGCGTGAGCTTGTCATGCGGCACATTGCTGACATTGCGGAGCAGACGATAATTCCGCTGTGCAATCTGAAATGGTACGGCGCATTTCACGATACCACGCATCATCCGCATATACATCTGATTGTTTATTCCACAAATCCGAAGCAGGGATTTTTGACGAAGCAAGGCATTGATAAAATACGTTCTGTATTTGCAAATGATATTTTTCATGATGAATTGCAGTCGATCTATCAGGAGCAGACGCTTCGGCGTGATGAATTGAAAATGGAGTCTAAAAAGTATGTCGAACAGTTGGTGAAGCAGATTGCGGAGAATCATTTTCATAATGCAAACCTTGAAAATCTTATCCTTACTTTGAAAAATCAACTTGATAACACAAAAGGCAAAAAAGTTTACGGTTATCTCAAGCCGGAAGTCAAGAAAACGGTGGATGAGATTTTCAGAATTCTGTCGCAGGAGAAAAATATATCTGAACTGTACGAGAAGTGGTGTGAACTTGAACGGCAGAAGTACAAAACCTATACGCAGAAGGAAAAGGAATTCCCTCTGCTATGGGAGAACAAGGTCTTTCAGCCTGTGCGGAACATGATTATTCAGCAAGTTTTGCAGATGCAATTCCCTGCTGAAGAAATGTCAGTTGTAGAACCAGAACTACCAGAGCATTTTGTGGAAATGGAGATTCTGCCGCAAATTGATGAGGAACCTACTGATTCAGAAAATCAATATCATCTAAAGTGGAGCGACAACTACAAAACGGCTTGCAAAATCATTTATGACAAACAGTCAAAGATGGAAGATTTTCAAAAAGCGGAGTGGGTTTTGTTGTCGGAAACGGAGTCCGGAAATGCACTTGCTATGTTTGAATTGGGAAAGCTGTATGCGTCTGAAAAGCTGGGCAAAAAGGATGTGGAAAAATCGGTTGCACTTTATCAGGAAGCGTTGCAGGGATTTTTATTGATTGAACCGAAATCGAAAAAGATCAAGCCACTTTTGCAGTATCAGATTGGTAGGATGTATATGAAAGGTTTGGGAACAGATGTGGACATGCCGAAAGCAATTACATATTTTCAGCAGTCTGCAGCACACGGAAATGTTTATGCGAAACGAATTATTGCACTGGAATATATCAGCGGCGAGTTTTTGGAACAGGACGTTGACAAGGGTATTTTCGTGCTGACGGAATGTGCGGACAGCGGTGATACGCTGTCTTGTTACAAGCTTGGAAAACTCTATCTGGACGGCAAAATAACTACACAGAATCTGGATAAAGCGGAAAAATATCTGATTGCGGCGGATGAGAACGAGTATGCTTTTTACGCGCTAGGCAAGTTATATCTGACAGAGGAAAAGCGTGATGTGCAGTGTGCCGTTTCGTATTTTGAAAAGTGTTCGAATATGAATACGTGGGCAAGTTACTGGTTGGGAAAAATCTATTTATTTGGCTGTGAAGAAGTTCCGCAGAATCGGGAAAAAGCGTTGCAATTTCTCACATTTTCTGCTGAACGGGGCAACGGATATGCGCAAAATATACTTGATAATATGGAACAGTATCAGTCCGAAATGTTGACAAATACGATTTTCAGCTTGTTTGTAAATCTCAGTAGGTGTCTTTCTGAGGACTACAATCAGAAATTTCAATCCGGCAGAATATCCGTGGATAAAAAGCTTCGCCGAATGATGCAGGAGAAAAAACAGGCACTTGGCATGAAGGAAGAACGCACGCAAACACAGGAGCAGTCTTATTAAGTGCCATATGCCCCGTGTCATGATGCCATGGGAATGTGAAGTAGAAAATAGAAGATAGTTTTATAGCAAAGAGGAAAATATATGAGGCGTACTGTTTTTGATTTCAGTACGCCTTATTTTTTCGTCAATTCCGCCCATTTACGTCACGTTTTTCGGGACAAGATCATGCGGTTTTTGCTATTATTATACCACATTCTGAGGAAATGTAAAGAGGTTTTCCAAATTTTTTTGTGAACAGGGCAACGAAAAGCTGTTTTTCACGTTAGAATCGGACGGTTTCGCCGTCTGAAAAATTGTCAGGAGGTTTTGCTTTATGGCTCGAAAAGGAAGTAATATTTACAAACGCAAAGATGGACGCTACGAAGGTCGTGTACCAATTGGTTATAAAGAAGACGGAAAACTGAAGTACAAATCTGTCTATGACCGCACACTATCTGGTGTGAAAGAAAAAATGACACAGTTCTACACTGTTCGTCAAGAGCGGACAGTTTCCAACTTAAAACTTACGGTTCGGGATGCGGCAGAACAATGGCTTGCAGCGGCAAAGCTGCGTGTGAAGCCGGCAAGCTATGCGAATTACGCAAATATCGTTGCAAAGCACATTCTGCCGACACTGGGCGGCGAATATTTTTCCAGCCTGACCACGCAAAAATTAAACAGCTTTATTCAAAGCAAGATGCAATTCGGTCGGCTGAATGGACAAGGGGGATTGTCAGCAAAGACAGTACGGGATATGATGCGTGTGTATCGCAGTATCGAGCAGTATGCAGTGCAGGAATACAACGTAAAATCTACAAATTTCACTATGCCCAAGGCGGAGAAGAAACAATTGGATGTGCTGAATGCGGCAGAGCGAAGACAGCTGGAACAATATCTTTTGCACAACCTTACCAGAACAAACTTAGGGATTCTGCTGTGTCTGTTCACAGGTTTGCGTGTGGGAGAACTATGCGGCCTGACTTGGGGCGATATTGATTTTGAAAACGGAACGCTTTCCGTGAAAAGAACTGTTCAGCGAATCAACAAGCGTGGCAGTTCCGAGGTGATTATCGGTTCTCCAAAGAGCATAACATCAATTAGAACTGTACCGATTCCGGCATTTTTGCTGGATTTATTATCACAGCAGAAAAAAGATAGCAAGCTGTTTTTGCTTTCTGGCACGGCAAAGCCTGAAGAACCGAGAACGATGCAATATCGCTTTAAGGCGGTTTTGAAAGCTTGTCAGCTGCGGAATGTACCGTTTCATTTGCTTCGACATACCTATGCCACGGTTTGTATTGCAAACGGTTTCGATCCAAAGACACTCAGTGAACTGCTGGGGCACGCGGACGCCAGCATTACTTTGAACCGTTATGTGCATTCTTCCATGCAGATGAAGCGGAGTTATGTAAGCAGACTTTGTTTGTCAGCATAAATTTATTTGCCGTCAGATTCTTGTCAGTATTTGTTTTGAAAGCAACGTGGTTTCTATGTATTTTCTTGTTTTATCCATGTATGGGCGGAATTGACGAAAGCTTGTCCTTTTCTTTTTAAATATTATACCATGCTGGAATTTGTTTATACAGCTTGATTTTTGGTTGATTTTGTGGTATGATTTGTAAAAAGAAAGAGGGGCAGATACAAAATGATTCGGATTGCTATTGTGGATGATGAAAAAGAACAGGTTGTAATGCTCTCAACCTGTGTGTCAGTTTTTTTTCAGGAAAGAAATCTGGAATACCGGATTTTTCCATTTTTTTGTGGTGAAGATCTATTGTCATGTAATATCCCGATCGATGTCGCATTTCTGGATATTCAGATGAATGGCATTAATGGGATTGAAACCGCGCAACGACTGCGTGCCTGGAATAAGTGGGTTGCGCTGATCTATATCACATCCTACGACAGCTATATCCAGAAGGCAATGACAATTCACCCTTTTGCATATCTGACAAAACCGACGGAGAAAGTTGCAATTTTTCAAGTGCTGGATGAGTATCTCAGTTTCCAGCGCAGCATTACAAATGCGATGCCCAAGGAATATTTTCAGCTGTCAACAGAGAACTCCTGTAAATATGTAGAAATGTCTGATATTTATTATTTTTGCTATGTGCAGGATCGCACGGTTCGGGTGCAAATGCGAAAAGAATATTATATCATCAAAGACAGTATCACAAATGTATATGGTATTACCAAACCAATTTCACACTGAGTACCACCGTGTCACACTGAGTCACACTAAAACTCCGATTCCATGGGGCTTTTTGGTGGTAGAAAGCACAAAAACAGCGTAACAGCGCTGTTCTGAAAATACAAGCATTTTGAAGAATTCTGGTAGAAACTCGGTAGAAAACCAACTGGATAAAAGTTGGTAGAAACTTGGTAGAAGCCGAAAACAGCCTTAAAACGGTAGAAAGCCTGTTGACAAATCAAACTGGATAATGGACAAAAGCGGACGGTGTTTCATAACAGAAGCGCTGTCCGCTATTTTTATGCCCAAAATTGAATACCGTACATCGCTTCTCAGCAATGAGGAGCGATTTTTTATTTCAGATGAACTATGTCAAGGAGGTTTTTCTATGCCAAACCCTACAAGAATCAGCTTACCGAGGGTAAACTACAACTTCGATGCTAAGGCTTGTGTTCCGGTTCTTACCGTAATGCTCAACAAGGTCGAAAAGGATTATTCCACTGTCGATGAACTGTGTGACCACGATGAGCTGTCGAAGTTCACCCGTGATGAGATCAAAAATGCTGTATCTGAGCTGAACGGCAGAAAGTTTCTCCTGAAAGTGGATAAGCCGTATGGCTGTGTTTATGCGGTAAATAAGCTGTACATAGCGAACATGGAATTTGTGTACGGCAGATAAGCTGAGGGAGGAATGGAAATGGACAATCATAACAGGAAAAAGAAAACCGTGGACGATACCGTCTGCGAGATACATAAATTCAGCGGTTATGCCGTTCTGAGCAACTGCTTCGTGCGGTCTACCAATCTCAGTTGGAGCGCGATTGGTCTGCTTGCAAGAGTAATGGATTTTCCCCATGAATGGAATTTCTCTAAGGCTGGACTTATTGCAATATGTCCTGACGGAGAAACTGCTATCGACACCGCTCTTTCAGAACTGAAAGAATGGGGCTATTTGGAAATAAAAACGCTTATGCCGAATGAATCATCTACCGGCAGGATACAGCCGCTTTACAGTTTCTATGAGTATTCTGCAAGGGATACTTCTATCCCGCAGTATGATTATGAACTTGAAACATTCATGGTCGAGAATGCTGTGCTGAACCGTGTCAAGAAAACTGATAACTATACTATGATCAGCAGCAAGCTCCTGCGGAACAAGGAAATTCCGAATAAGCTCCTCGGCTTTCTTCTCAAAGTGCTTTCTCTGCCTGACTACTGGCATTTCTCCATGTCGGGACTGAAAGCGATATGCAAAGAGGGCAAGACAGCGGTTCATAACGCTGTGAACAAGCTCATTGATATGGGATACCTTGTTCGCACTCAGCTTCTCTCTAATGAGAGTATTCATAACTGCTTTGAGTATGTATACAGCTTTTTCGATGTTCCTGTCAGCAAGGAAGAAGCTGATGAGCTTGATGCAGAGACCAGACGTAAGGCGATCACGATCCGTGAAGGCGGACGGGCGAAAGCTGCTGTTTCTTCTTCAGGTGAAAAACAGAGGGTGGAAAACCCGTATCCGGACAATCCGCCTGCTGAAAGTCCGCTGTCTGAAAATCAGGGACAATATAATAACAACAATACATTACAGAAAAATCAATTACGGAGTGATAAATCCTCTATCATTCCTTCTGCGGCAATTCCACAAGTTTTCAACGGTGAAAATGTTGAAAAGTCGAACGAGGGATATAACGCAGAAGAAGTTGAGTATTATACGGAAGTCGTGAAACAGAACATCGGCTACGGCTATCTCGGAGACTGGCTGACCGTTGACGGTCGGGACGGCTATGCAGAAGCAGATAATATCGTCGGCTTTATCGTTGACGAAATATGCTCTACTCTGCCGTACACCACGCTCAGAGGTACGAATTTCCCCAGAAGCGTGATAAAGTCCAAGATGCTTAGGGCTAATATTTACATGGTCGAGAATGTCCTTGTGAATATGGCAAAGGTCGATAATATCAAGAATTTCCGCAAATATTTCATCAGCGCCCTCTACAACGAAGTCCTGACATATCATTTCAACGAAGGCTGTGAAAGCCGATGGGCTGACAATGCTGTGGCAGAGATGTACGGTCGGGCTGTCTGATTACGAAGGGAGGTGTTCCTATGGGTGCAAAGAGAATCAGTGAGCATGATCTTGTGTTTACGGGAAGAAATGTTCCTCTGTCGGAGATCGCACGGGCAAGCGGTATCGGTATTACTACGCTGAAAAATGGTATTCTGTCCGGAGTTCTTGACTTCGGTTATGCGATCCCCTGCGGTGAGGGCAAACAGCATCGCTATTACTGCCCTGACAGGGTAGTATATCTCAAGACCGGATATTTCAATCCGAAGCCGCAGCAGACCAATGAGGAGGTGTAACTATGCCCGATAATCCTTCTTTTCAGGAGATAGACGGACTTTTTAACCGTTTTCATAGCGAATTTGAAGCTATCGTTATGGATATGCTCGGTGATAAGGTCAGCTATAATCTTCTGAGCTGCGTTTTCTGCGATCTCGATGAAACGCAGGAGGAGTATCACAACAAGCTCTCAGAGCTTTACGGAAAGGATGGTGAGGACAATGGCTAAGACTATCGTTACGCAGTTTGGCGAGTTCCTGAACTATGCCAACATCGTGAAGATCGGCGTTGAAACAAATTGGGATGATGCCGAAATTGACGAGGAAAACGGCACGATCAAGCCCGATTTTGAAATGATCGGCACGGATACCGCTGGCAACAAGATTCCTATGGGTATCTATGACACGCCCGATGAAGCAGATAATGCACTCAAAGCCCTTCATGACTGGCTTTCGACCGAGGCGTATGCCGTTTATGAGATCACGGGCGGTGATGCGTAATGCCGTCCGACTACGAAAGCGGTGCTAAGAAAACCATAGATATTTCGATCAAGGCGGAGAAACTGACCGCCGATGTGCTGAAATCTGCCTTGCAGGAGTTTATGTCGGGTAAGGCGGAGAAAAAGGGACGAATGACCTACAAGCAGTTGCAGGCGAAGTCCCCGTCCAAGCTCGACAGCATTGAGGTTTCAGACCGGAATATCGGTGATTTCCTGAAAACCGCACGAAAATACGATGTGGATTTTGCTCTGAAAAGAGATAAAAGCACCCAGCCGCCTACCTATCATGTTTTCTTCTCCGCTGCTAAAACGGAGAATTTCAAGAGAGCATTTTCGGAGTATCTCGGCAAGGGACAGGGCAAATCGCAGAAGCGCGGCGAGTTTACCCGTGAGCAGATGCACCAGCAGGCTCAGAAGGTGGCAAACAGACCTCGTAAACAGAAACAGAGAGAGAAAAACCGTGCGAAGAATCGCACATAGGAGAACAGACGTTGATCTATGACTACTTCAAGTCCGCACCCGTTCCACGGGCAAGGGGCGATGATATTTTTACGGCAGACTTTTGTGCCGATAACTGCGGAAAGGATAAGACTGCGTATTGCAGCTTAACACCAGAAAGCTCAAAAAGCTGATCATCAAGGCTGTTCCCTATGTAGCTTTCTCTTATGTGGGCAACCTGATCGGCTTTGCGTACCGAACCGCTGAGGGCAATGGATTTCAGGAAAAGCTCCTGCCCTTTATGAGCAATCTCGGTGTGGCGTTTGCACGAATCTTTCCCAGTTTACACCCGTTTGATCTTCTTTTCGGCTTGGTTCTTGCGGGTGTAATGAGGTTAGTCCTCTATGTCAAGTCGAAAAACAAGAAGAAATTCCGTCAGGGAGAGGAGTACGGCTCTGCCGTATGGGGCGGTGAAAAGGATATTGAGCCGTATATGGACTGCTCAAATCCCGATAACAACGTCATTCTCACGAAAACGGAATCTCTGACTATGGGCAAGCCCTCTGAACCGAAGTATGCGAGAAATAAAAATATCCTCGTTATCGGCGGTTCAGGTTCAGGTAAAACGCGCTTTTTCGTGAAGCCGAACCTGATGCAAATGCACTCCTCCTATGTAGTTACCGATCCGAAGGGAACGGTTTTGGTCGAGTGCGGAAAAATGCTTGCACGGGGCCGCCCAGCGCGCGGCAAAAACGGCGAGGTGCTGTATACAGTGGACAAGGACGGCAAGAGACAGATTGTTTATGAGCCGTATAAGATCAAGGTGTTCAACACCATTGATTTTGCAAAGTCGATGCACTACAACCCGTTTGCGTACATCAGCGAAAAGAACCGTGAAAAAGACATTCTGAAATTCGTCGAGGTCTTGATAAAAAACACTTCTTCCTCTCAGCAGCCGTCCGGCGATGACTTTTGGGTAAAAGCCGAAAAGCTCCTGTACACGGCATATATCGCTCTTATCTTTGCGATGTATGATCCTGAACAATGGAATTTTGAAACGCTTATTGATATGATAAACGCTTCGGAATGCCGTGAGGACGATGAGGAGTTCAAGAATGCGATAGACCTTGAATTTGAAATTGTAGAGTGTTGGCTGAACGGTACAGAGCATAGTGATCCCGAAGTAATGGCAGACTATGCCGATCTTTTTGAAACAGAACCCGATGCCGAACAACGGCGCTTGGGTGCTTTTGCACTCAAACAATTCAAGGCGTATAAGCTCGCTGCCGGCAAAACGGCTAAGTCTATCCTAATTAGCTGTTCGACACGACTCGCGCCTTTTGCAATAGATGAGGTTTTGGAGATCACCTCCTACGATGAGCTGCACCTCGACAAGCTCGGTGACGAGCTGAGTGCGCTTTTCATCATTATCTCCGATACAGATGCCACATTCAACTTCCTTGTAGCGATCATGTATTCCCAGCTTTTCAACCTACTCTGCACCAAAGCAGATAATTCCCCAGGTGGAAAGCTGACCTATCATGTACGCTGTTTGTTAGACGAGTTCGCCAATATTGGCGAAATACCGCAGTTTGAGAAGCTCATTGCGACTATCCGAAGCCGTGAAATATCGGCAAGTATCATCTTGCAAGCTAAGAGCCAGCTAAAGGCTATCTACAAAGACAATGCAGACACGATCGAAGGCAACTGTGATACGATGCTGTTTTTGGGCGGCAAGGAGAAGTCAACATTAAAGGAGATCAGTGAAAGTCTCGGAAAAGAGACAATCGACTCCTTTAATACTTCTACTAACAGAGGTCAGAGTGAAAGCTACGGTATGAACTATCAGAAGCTCGGCAAAGAACTGAAAAGTCAGGACGAACTGGCGGTCATGGACGGCGGTAAATGTATCTTACAGGTGCGAGGAGTGC
>OFMB01000919.1_pt1 | contig 15651 bp, 33 predicted proteins | sample 1541111 | NCBI WGS metagenome assembly OFMB01 (sample SAMN04209241, study PRJEB22552) | human gut metagenome | biome: gut; material: feces | host: Homo sapiens | place: USA: Oklahoma
TCACATGTAAAATCGATCAGATTCAGACTTTTGCTAGATCTGTCAGTCTTTTGCATATTCTATAATAGAAAGAATCGGAGATGGTTCTCAGAGTTACGACGTTTATCTCTATGATACTTTCGTATCATATATGGATAATTTATAATACCAAAGATTCTAAGTTCACAGAGATAAACGTCGTAATTCTAACTATTTCAGCAAAGCTATCAGTATAGCTGCCGCAGACAGAATGCATGATGTTCCAGCAAAGCCTGTAAGCAGCCATATCTTCATGCGGAAGTACGAGTGTATCTTAGACTCAGCATCGAACATAGATGCGGTCTTGTCAAGCACAGTAGCAATGCTATCTACTAATTTCTCAAGACGCTTGATTCTAGCGACATTCTCATTCTGATGCTTTATGCAGTCATTGATTCTGTTTGCAAGTTCTATGTCTGCGTCTGTACCCATGATCTGCCTGTCAGTCTTGTTCTCATTCTGTTTCATGACTATGTCTCTATCTGTATGTCACATTCAGTTCGATATGTTCGATTTCTGCTCTGTCAACAAGAATGTCGTAGTACTTCAGCATAGCATCGAACTGATCCTTGAACTTCCTGTAAGAACAGTTCGGTTCGAAGTTCAAGCTATTGTTTCGCCAACAGTACAGCATGTTGTCTAGACGTACTAGACGTTTCTGCAATGCATAGAATTCTGCTTCAAACCTGTCGACATAGTCTTCTGACTTCTGCAGTCTAGCTATCTCTGACCAAGTCATCTCATTCTGATTCTGCTGTATGCTCATTGAGTCTCTTTCTGTTGTGCAAGAAGTTGTTGTATCGTCTTGAAGATTCTGGATTAGACCAGTATCGTTCTCTGTTCTTAGCTCGTATCTTGTCTCTGTTCTTAGCTCTGTATCTAGCTTGTCTGATCTTGTCTTTGCTCTTGTCTTCTCTAGCTCTTGCCTCCCGTTTCAAAGCTTTCTTGTGAATGTCGTAATGCTCATTGCAGAAGAAGATGTGGTCAGTACATTCTTCTTTGCAGTCTAAGAATGTGCAATGCTTTATGCCTCTAGCTTTTCGTTTGCATTCAGACATCTTTGACAAGACAGTCATTCCATTTCTTTACAGTATTGAAGAACGTGCTTGACGATTCTATGTATCTTCCGCAATTATAGCACTCTATGATCCAACTTCCTTGTACGTTTTGTATGAAGTCTATGTCTGGATCGTCACAACAATGCCTGATCAGTGTCAGACTGCTGTTCTCACTTTTCTTGACAGAGATTCGTACAATGTCTGAACTGTCTGCTATCAGACAGGCTGCACAGACATTTGACAAGACTTTGACTACGTCTTCTACTTTGACTTCTGAATCTTGATCGAATGCCTCCTTCAAGTCTTGCAAAGCTGTCTTAGAGACACGTTCCAATGCTTTCAAGACTAGATTTGCAAAAAGTCTTGGACTGATTCTGTCAATGTCTTTCAGCTTCAGACCTATGAAAGTCAAGAACTTGTCATAAGCAGACGGAATTCTGAATTCTTGACTACATGTTCTGTCTTTCAGAATCTGAATTACAATGTCATCAGTCATCGTTCATCTCATTCCATTGATTGACAGCTTTGTCTGGACTATCGAACATGTAGCTAGTCTTTCCGCAGTTCCAGCATCTTACTTGAAATGCGACTGTCTCACCTATGACATGGACTTCAAGATGCGGATCGCGTAGGCAACAGAAATCTAGCAGACACAGCTTTCTGACAGACGGTTCGATGTCATAGACAGATTCGACTAAAGGCTTTGACTGCTTTTGCAAAGCGTGTCTAGCATGAGTCTTCATGTCATAGCTTTCAGCAGTCGATTTAGATGCGCCCTGTCTTTTGAGAGCATTAACAGCGTTAATAGCGTTATTAGTTGCAACATGCAAAGCTATCATAGATGCTAATGGGTACGCCATGTTCAGTTCTTCCTTACATCGCACATCATGTTCCAGAACCATTCTGCTGTCTCGATGTCTTTCGGCTCTGTCCTAAAATGGCATGACGGACAAGATATCGACCAGTATGTATTGCTGTCAGACGTGTCTTTCTCCTCGTAGCCAGTCTTGACTGGAATGACATCGCAATCTGGACAGTGCTTGAAGTCGACATACTCTGGCAAGACAGTTCGATAGAACATGCGTTCTATGTCTGCATCTTGCTGAGCTTTGTCTATGACTAGCTTGACAGTCATTATTGCATCATATTCTAGCAGAATGCAATTGCCGTCTTCGAATGAGAAGACTGGATAGTCGCCTTCTCCATACGGTATCATGAACGATGCAATACTGACTGTCTTGTCATGCAGATTCACATGCGGACTGTTCATGAACGTTGCTCCAAAACTGCTTTCGACTACAATGTCATATTCTGAAGTCAGTTCATCAAAGAACTCTATCGATGTCTTCTTGTACCAGCTATCTGAACCTGACAAGACTTGATAGCGATCGAATGCTAGCTTTTCCATCATCTCCTCCGTAGAAGATTCCATGTCGATCACCTATTAGGATCGACATGTCTAATTTTTGTCTGACATATATTATATATATATATACTATATCGAATCAAATGTAAAATCAGAATAAAATTACGACGTCTATCTCTGTGATATCGTGATTATTGATGTATATAATTATATGGATCAATATTCAGAGGTTCACAGAGATAAACGTCGTAACCCTGAAGACATCTTCTGATCTGTCTTTATACCAATACTTTGTCAGTATTCGTCATATTAGACGACAAAGAAGATCGAGTTGGAATCTCCATATTCGTCTTCTACGAATTGCCACCATTTGCATTGATTAGTCAGAATCGTCTGGTTCTTGAAGTCTCTGTAGTCTTGCATAACATAGCCGATCAGCCATTGAAATGCTGAGACATACAGAAAGACTAGCACAACCAGTTCTAGCAGTCGTTCAGCAGACATCAGAATCATGATTCGTCTCTTTCTGTCTATTGCTTTGATGGATCTAGATCTGCACCAGAAGCATGCATCCAGTCGCATGACATTCCAGACACTTTGCTGTCTGACATGGCAAACACACAAGTGACTTTTCTAGAATCGTTCAGTTCTACTGTCTCTGTCTTGTATGAGACAGATGGCGTCTGATCTGAGACTGTGCAGCCTGACATAGAGACAAGCATAGCCAATGCTAGCATAAAGGCGGAAATCTTAATCTTAGTATGCATCTTTTCTCACTCCTCACTGTCTTCATCTATATTGTCTAAGCAATCGTAACAGACAAATTCGTTAGTCATAGAATCGAATTCTCCGTTTGTTTCTGAGAACCATCTGCCGCACCCTACGCAACGTACAACATCATGACGACAATTGACTGATGAACGCATCAGCGAAAACTTCCTGTGATGTATCGTGCAGGTTCTACGACTTCAGACAGAACATTCTGCTGAAACAGCTCTTTCAGTTCATATGGCTTCAAGAACGAATACTTGAACTGCATCATTGGCTTGTCATTGAGCTTGCTGCCCAAATCTTCAACAGATACTTTGACGGCTTTGACTTTGCTGTTCTCATACCATACTGATATGAACTGCAACGAAGCTTCTTCTGGATCGTTCAGCACATACAAGCCAGACTTGACATCGATCTTGTCAAAATGCCACAGATGGTCTATGCAATCGATGTCAACTTCCATCCAGTACGCAGTAGACACATCTAGCATTCTGTGAGTGTGTCTGTCTGTAGGCGCCACTGTCAGCAATTCGCCTTTTGGATCGACTTCTGTCACTTCACCGAATGTCAGACTGTCACTGTCATCATCGTCAGAATAGAACAGCACTTCATCGCCAACAGAGATCTGTTCTGCAGCTTTTCCGAACTGAGCGTTCTTGATGTATTTAGACAGAATCTTGTCATCTGTGCAAATCCACTGATACAGCGTATCTGTCCTGACGTTCGGTATCATCAGATTGCCATCTGTGTCATAGACAGATCTAGCTGATACGATGTTCGTAGTCCTGTCAAGACTTAACTTGACTTCGATCGGGTTTCTGCTGAATGATGTGATGACAAAGTCTGAGCCATCTAGCTCTTCATTCGTCAGCCATTCTAGAACGTCTTTGTCTTGCTTCATTCTCTTTGTCTTTCTGTACTAGCTTTGTCAATCCATGAACAAGTACATGAAGATGATGATCGCTATGCTTGCCAATATCGAATCGAATGTTATGAAAGCGTACAGCAACCACGACTTAGACTGTTTCATAGGGCTGTCTAGATCGTATTCGTGCTCCATGTCTCGATTCAGATGCTTAGCATTTCTGATGTCTTTCTTATTCATTCTTCGATGTCCTGCTCTGCTTTTGTATATGATTTGACATGATATGGGACGCACAAGCTACGAGCTGTGTCAGAATTGTTCTGCAAGCTTTTAGCTATCGCTAGAAGTGCATACACATGAGCTTTCTGCATGTATTCTGCAGTAGCTGCACTAACTAGATCTTCAGCTATCGATATGCAGTCTGCAGGTGACAGTGCTTTCATGTCTTCTAGTGTCATAGTATGTCAGATCCCTTTCAGATTGTAGTTGCGATAGCTAAGACTGTTTTGCGTTACTGTAGTCGGATATGCCTTGTATTTACTGCAGTCTTTGTGCTCATATCCATTGATGAAGCCCTGACTGTTCTTAGTCTTAGACATCTCTGTCTTTGGACCAGTATGTCCACAAAGCTTGCAGACAGCTGCGTTCCTCATGCTCATTCTAGATTCTCTTTCTCATTTTCATTAGATCTGACTGATCTAGCGTTCTTGTTCTTGTTAGCATTGAAAAGCTTTCTGAGGGCTGCGACAACTGATGCAAAAGTGTATATTGCAACTGAAAAGCAAGCTATGAATGCTGTTAGCAGAACTATGAATTTGATAGCAAAAGCTATGTCAGACATCATATTCTCTCTATCTCTACGCCAGTATATGTCGTATATACTAGCTTGTCTATTCCAGCGTCTTTCAGCTGTCTCATGCATCTGTCACACGGTCTTGACATGGCTGTCATGTCAGCACTATTCAGTCTAACGATGTATGCTGTGCAATGTCTAGCTTGATGACTCAAAGCCTTCAGACAAGCTTCTTCAGCATGCACAGATATGCAGTCTGTATTGTCTAAAGTGAAGTCGAACAAGTTTGGATTGTTGCGATACTGGTTGACACCGACAGCTATGACATTGCCAGCTTTGACAATGACGCAACCATGACGTGTACGCGTATTGCTTTCAGACATCGAGGCTAGTCTCTGTGCAAGCTTGATGCGTTCTTGATCTCTGTTAGACAGTTCGTCAAATCTCATTCGTACTCTACCAGAACAGACCGTCGTTCTTCCTATGGCAGATGACAAACAGAGTATATGTCAGCATTACAAAGAACAGAATGCCTGTGACTGCTGCAAGTTCAGGCCATTGGGTGAAATGCGATATAATAGCGACAACCATCAAGACTAGTGTCGATACTATGTTTGCTAAGACAGTCTCATATTTGCGCTGACTGAACTGCATGATTCGTGTCGGGTTCTGTTCTGTAGCAGCAACGTTTGCATATGCTTCAGCATACTTCTTTGTAGCTGAAGTCTCTACAGTAATCCAGAAATGATGTTTGCGTTGCTGTACTATATACTTGTCGAAGTCATTCATAGTAATTCAGAGTTCCTTTCTGATTCATTTTATATTTGATTAGGATAATTATATTATATACTATTCTTGTTCAAATGTAAAATTCATAAGAAAGATTCTCAGACAACATACGTCAGTATTCAGACTGTATCTTGTTCCAAGTCTCATACAGAAGCTTCAGATTCGACGGTACAGGCATGCCATTGACAGATGCTGTACGTCCGCATGAACATAGCAAGTATGTAGTCGTAAAGTCAGAATGAGAACAGTGCAATGTCGGCTGAGAATGGCATCTAGAACACGGTCTCAGATCTGCTTTTACAGATTCAGACTTGACTGGTCTTGGAGCTTTCAGATGCACAGACTTCACTAGCATCAGAACTGCTATGACTATTATGCAAAGAAGTATGAAGTTCATTGTCTTTTTGTCGTCCAGTCTAAGTCACTTATCTGACATAGTATGCGAATATGCAAGCTATAGCTGATATGACTATGACATATATGACTGTCAGCATCTGTGTTCTGCCATGTCTCTGTCAACAGCTTCCTTCAGTCTGACAGCCTCTCTATAAGCTTGCATCAAGATGTCTGCGTAGTTCTTGAATGCTTCGACAGTGTGATAGTGATAGACTGGAGTCATCACTGCAAGACCGTCACGAGTCTTGTTCTGAGTCATGTCTGGCCAATTACTGTCGTATTTGATGCTGTCTTTGCGTTCGATCTTGTACGTGTCTTCGTGCAGACGTTCTGTGTCATATCTGACGACGTTCAGAACGTAGTGCTCTGTCTCTGACAAAGTCTCTTTCTTGACTTGTGGAGACAGAGCATCTGCTAGCTTGTCATCTGTCATCGTGATCTGTTCTTGTCCCTGTAGTCTTGTTCTGAATCATAGAACTTGATGTTGTGCAAAGCATTCAAAAACTGCTTCTCGTTGCCGAAATCGTACTTTGAAACCGTCATGATTCTGTCTGCCAGATCTTTGTCATAGACATACACTGGATCTGTCGTAGAGACATGCAAGACTGGGTCTATACGTATGTGCCATGACAGTGTCTTGAAGTCGAAAAATGTCTTCAGATGACCAGCTACAGCGTATCCCTGAACATAGTCTGAGTACTTAGCATATCTGCCGTCGTACGTTTTCAGAATGTTCATTCTCCAACACTTTCTGAACTTTCAGACTTGTCTGCGTCAGACTGTTCTTGTTCTGCAGCAGCATGCATAGAATGCCAAGCTGACACGAATCCAGCCCATACAGCAGACAGTTCTTCAGATGTAGTAGCTGCTACAGATGCATGACTGACGTCTTTGCTGCAAATGCATGTCCACAAGACATTGCCAGTCACATTGTTCTGCTGCTTGTCGATGACTAGATCTGACTTACAGACAGGACACTTACTGAGCTCTTCACACTTTGTCTTCGTATCTTCTAGCTCTTGCTGAAGCATTCGCTTAGCATATTCGAGCTGAGACTGTCCCTGTCGATATGAGAATGCGATCTCGACTATCGATTCAGCAGACAGATATGCAGATCTGACTCTGTCAGAAGTGTCTTCTGGATCGATTAGCTCTATGTATGTGCCGATATTGTCAGTAGACATAGACAGATCGTAATGCTTGTCAGAACGAGCTGTCATCAGTCCTCTTCATTCTCGTCATAATTGCACACGACATCGAACATGCCTAGCCCAAATGCAACAAAATGATTTGCTAGTTCTTCGTGCACGATATGACGTACGTATCTGTTCAGACAGCTTTCGCAGATCACTGGAACAGTCTCTCCACTGTCTTCCGAATCAGTCTCTGGCTTGTCAGTCTCAGTATCTTCGACATCTGTCAAGTCTGACTTTTCCGACTTAGAGTCTGACTGCAAGACTTTGACATCCATATAGTTCGGGAAGTCTTCCTCAGAGTATTCGCCATCTTTCTTCCAAGCTAGTGTGAAGCCCTGAATTCCGACTTCTACACTGAACTCGTCAACAGCTTCAATGAACTTCTCTGTCTTAGACTCGCCATCTTCAAGATATGTTACATAGATGTCGTACTTAGTCTTTCCAGAATAGATCATAGTGCTCATGATGTGTTCTCCTTGTTTACTTCGTTTCATTTCTAAACAGATATGCTATCAGTACTGCAAGCAATATCAGAACTATTGACTGCAAATCCATGTCAAGACCACAGCTCGAATTCCATGAAATTCGAGTCCCATCCCCACCAGTGAGATATGCTGTCTCGACAAACTCGATTTCGATATACCGTCTTAAGTGTAGCAGTATCGTATATTCTGACGTATTTGCCAGTATACGGATCGCCAGCTATCGTTCTAGCTATTCTGACAGAATCGTCAAAACTGCTGTTCGACAGATTGCGTTCAGTACGCCAGAACAAGCTTCCAATTTGTCTAGTCTTTATCAAGAATCGCCCAACATACTTAACCATGGCAGTTCTCTTGGTTCCTTCTCTTCTTTGTTCAGTTTTTTGTGCTTTTTCAGTTATTGTTGATGATATCGGAAGTATTCTCCCGATTATTATGCAAGACTTTTTATCGTATATGATGATGTTCGTTTCAGCTGTTTCGTAGTCAGATTCAACTCATACAGTTCTAGACTGTCGTCATCAATAAGCCAGAAGTACTTTGACTGATAGACATTAGCTGCTCGTTTCAGATCAGAATACGAACTGAAGACTACGCCCTTAGTCGCTAGAGCTTTGAACTTAGAATCTGACAGTGCAAGCTTAGCCTTCAAGTCTTTGACTTGCTTGTCATATGATTCGATAAGCTTCTGAGCAGCGTCAAGCTGCCTTTTCTGACTTTTCTCAAGCTCTGTCATTGTCATCTCCAAGCAATGGTGCGAATACAGCAGCTACAAAGTCTACAGATTCAGAGAAGTTTCCACAGAATATGTCGACATGCTGAAAAGCTTTATGGTCTAGAATGATTCGCCACGAATCTGCATAAGCATAGATCGTAGCCAGATACTTGTTCGAATCTTTGACGTAGACAGAATATCGATCTTCTGACTCATCGTCTTTGACAATCAGAAAGTCTTTGTCGAATACTGGTACGTGTATTGCAGCTTTTGCATGCTTGTTCATGACTGGCCTCAGATTTGGAAGCTTCAGATAGAAATCGTCTTTGTGCGGTTTCGGATCTGCTATGTAGAATGTCATTCTAAGTATTCTCTCGATTAACTTTCTGAATCATTTACCTATTAAGTATATTATATCATATTCTTGATTCAGAAGTAAAATCGAAATTTCATCAGAAGAATCAGTGCGTCATTACAGCAATGTCATTCACATACATTCTGTGATTTGCTGAAACAATGTCTTGGAATGTCTCTCTGCCAAGTTCTTCCACAGATGACACAGTTCGCTTGCCACTGTATGCTTTCAGGACATCGTTCTTAGAAATGTCTCTGACTTTCTTGAACTCTTTCCAAGTAGTGTCATAGACAAGCCAGTCAGATGGCAGCACTACAGAAGTGCCATCGTAGAACGACAGTCTTGTCAAGTCTGACACATCGACAGAAGAATACGTGATGTTAGAAGACTCTGCCATCAGATACTTGTTGAATGATACGATTTGTGTGCCAGACTTGACATCTTTGACATTGATTTGTCCATGCTGTTGGACTTTCAAAGTCTGATCGAAAGCATCTTTCACAGAAAGCTCTTTTCTACATTCTGATGTATGCTAAAGTAATCGAAAAAGGTAATCAAAAGTATTCTCTTGATTACCTTTCCTATATTCTATTATATCATAAGCCATATACATTCTAAGGTATTAGCAGATACGTCTCAAGTCTGTCTCCAAGCTCTACTATCAAGTCTTCGACAGCGTCTCTCTCATCAGACAAAGACTGAACGACGTAGTCAGAATCGTTGCCAAGCTGAGTCTCATCGTATAGGAAGTTGATGCGATCTAGACGATCTGCGATCTTGACTAGAAGCCATGCGGTCGATCCCTTTTCGACATTAGACAGATACAGTGGATACTTGTCATGCCAGACATCTCGTTCTGCTTTGTCATATGCCTCTGAGATCTCTGGGTATTTGACATGAACTGGGTATGGTATGTCGCAAAGCTCAGTCTCAGGCAGATCATGGACTATAGCTCGTTTCAGAGCTTCGAGCTGAATGTCTTCTGGGACTTTGAATACAGAGAACAGAGCTATCAGATACTGAGCTGTATGAGCTTGATGCTCTGCCAGATTCTGAGACTTGATCATATGCCTGCCATTCCAGCGATGTACATAGTCTTGGTCTAGCAGATCGAACGTTCTCTCTTCTAATTCGTATCGCAGGCTGACTGCAGTCATCTTGTCGATAGCATGATCATTGTCAAAGTCTTCAGACTTGACTTGATTGTCGTATCTGTTGTTCTTGTAATTTTCAAAGTCTATAAAGGTCATCAGTATGTCCTAGAAGTAATTCTTTGATATCTCTGTGTTTACGATGTATCATATATGGATAATTAATAATATATGAATTTTCGTAAACACGGAGATAAACGTCGTAATTCTGTCAGAACAGGCAGGCAAGCCAGTTCTTAAAGCCTTCGTCGTCAAACTTGTAGACGTCTCCAGATACAAGAAGCGCGGCACTCATCTCATCGAGCGATTCTTGTTCTGATTCATTGCAGACTAGAAGCAGACTCTGGTCATCAGCAGAATACCAGCCGTCTTTCAGTTGACACCAAACAGAACCATCAGGATCAGAATAGCATTCTTTAACGATTTTCTTGCATCCTGCAGGAAGCCTAGCAAGAAACTCTTCGACTGTCGGATACTTAGATGCACCTTCTGGATAGACGAAGTCTATGCCATCGAACGAATACTTAGCTAGACTTTTTCTAGACATCAGAACGCCTGCACTTTCGCTGGAAGCTTGCCATTCTTGAAATAGTTCAAGAAGTCTTCGTCATTCAGAAAGACCTCTTGCATAGAATTGGCAAGCATGAGATTGAACTTGACACCTTCAGGAAGAAGTGGAGCATATCCGAATGTCTTGACTCCAGCTTTGTATGCATATCCAGCTTCCCAGATCGTTCCAGAATCAAGTCCTTCTGTCGATGCTACCATGAACAGAGACTGTTCGATAGCTTTGACGTCTTCATTGAAATTCGCATCCATCTGAGCTTGAGTCGGATTAGCTGGAATCTGAGGGGCATCACGTTTTGGTACGAATACTGTCAGACCAAGTTCATCTTCCAGAAGATGCTGAAGCATGTCATGAGCTTTAAGCTTAGATTCATTAAAAAATCCTGCTGCTAAATATACGTCATACTTTAAGTCTTTGAAATTCAGAGTTCGTTTTTGATTCAGCAGAATCTCATCGAACGCTGTATCTGAAATCGTACCATCGTTATGACGATCTACAAACTTGATAGTCATCTAAGTATTCTCCTGTTTTACTTTCTTAACTATTTCTTTTGAAATAGATAATTATATTATATACTACTTTGTTTCAAAAGTAAAATCAGACTGTTTCTTGATCGACATTGACATACTGCCCGACTTTTGCATTCGTATTAGCTTGTATCTGCCTTGTCTCACCCTTTTCATTCTGGATTGTCAGAAGCTTTGGACTCCATCCTGACCAGTATGTCGGTCTGAAAGCTTCGTCTTTGTAGTCTTCGTACACTTCCCAAGATTCAAGCTGAGATACGAATACAGATGGATCTGCCAATGCTTGTTCCATCTGTTCGACTTGTTCATTAGCTTCGACTACATTTTTGTGAGTCTTAGTCTTGCCTTCTCGTTCAAGATACTCATCCATGTAGACTTGTCCCTGAAGGTATATCTGATATACTCTTCCTGTTCTTGTCCATGGTGATGACGGATACATGACAAGACGCTGTCGACCAAAGCGTTGTGTTGCAGGTGTGATAGCTCCGACTATTCTATCCGCTGCTCTGAATGAATCTCCAGACTGACCAAAGAAAATTTCATCGTGCAAGTATGCAATGATGTTGCGCCCACGAATTGAGTTTGAGTTAGAACTGATTGGACGAGATATCATCGATGCAAGTTCTTTTTCAAGAGGAATGCCATTGCTAAGATACTGCAATGTCTTGAGCTTGTCATTTATAGTCTGATAGACGATCTGAAAAGGCGTTATTCTCAGAATGTATTGCTGAAGCCATTTGCACCCCATTACAGCATTGTAGTAGTCTGAAAATAGAGTCTCTTGAGCCTGCTGAGCTGTAGTAGCAACTACGACTGTATAGACTGACGAATCTTGAGATATGCCAGAATTGTCTTGTTGATCATCAAAAGGGTCTTTCTGGAAGAAGTCTTTACCGACTATTCGATCTTGCTCTTCTGCAAGAGTCTGATTGAATGAGACTGATGGAATGCCTCGCCAAAGTGTCTCTGCGTCATTTAACGCTTTTTCAGCACCTGACATTCTAGACTTAGAGAATCGTCTTCCAGCTACAAGAACTATAGTAGTGAAATGCGTATAGTCATTAGCCTTAAGATATGCTATTCGTTCTCGAATGTCAGGCTGTATTCCACACTTGTACTTGTCATTCTTGAAGCCCTTGCACCACTTGTCGATAGTCTGATTCTCATAGTCTGTGAAGTCATCTTGCAAGTTCCACAGTTTTAGCATCAGACGCTGTCTCGGATACAGATGCATGTTGCAGTATTTGTCTGATTCGAAGAACTCTAATGGAGTGTCCCATGGAAAAGTCTTCTTGCTTTTCAGACTGTCGTTGATCAGCATTTCGGGTGTCAAAGACTCTATGATGCGTTCAGCATCTGAATTAGCTATTCCTCTTCGTGCCATCTGTGTGTGTCCATCTGAATTCGAGCTTCAAGTTTCGCTATCTTAGCATTTGCATGATTGAGTTGATCTGTCAGCATGTCTATGACATTGTCTTGGACCATGATCGTAGAAGCTAGATTTGCTGCATGCCTGATATAGTCTTTCTTCAGTATGAATGGCCCATAGACTGGTGGAAAGTCAAAGTCTAGGTGGTCTAACTGACTGTCAATATGCTTTAGATCTGTCATGACACAATATTACTTATTGATTTTTGACATTTTAGTTTATGAAAGAATATAATTAAGCTTTTTGTTTACTTCGTGAAACAAATAACTAGCCCAACTAATTAGTTTCCGAAGTAAAATTATTGTCTTGCTTCTTCCACTTTTTATCTTTCAAGTCGTAGACATATACATCATTTTCAGCAAGCAATCTAGCTGGTCTGTCCTTCAATGCAAGCTTCTCCATCTTGTCTATTGAAGAGAAGACCTGCTCTGTCTCTGACAACATTGCAGCATCAAACATCTTCTTAGAAGCTAGAAGACCACTTAGCGCCTTGTCATACTGATCTAATTGATAGATAGCTTGATCGTATTTTGACTGAAGGCTGTCATAACGTCTTGCAAATATCATAAGAGCTTCTCGCACAGAAGACTTAGTATATGCATCTGCATCTATTGGCGACTCTTCTAGAGCATCATTCGGAATTGCATTGTCTGTCATTCTGTCTTAGCTTTCCATGTCACATTCGATCCAGATACGATTGCTAGAAGACATGGAGGTGTGACAAGCTTTCCATCTATCGATTCTAAATCTGTCTCAGACTTGACCATGTACATTCTGCTTGAAGCTGCTCTGTCTGGATTCATCTGGCCATTGACTTGATTGAAGAACTCTCCATGAGCATCCTTCATCTTGATGTAGTTCCCTTCAATAGCTATATCTGAAGAAGCTCTGACGAGCACATCACCTTCATTCATCAACTGCTCTGACTCGTAAGTCTCAATACTGCTTCTTTCATACAGCACTCTAGTCAGGCCATTGACATAAAAAGTCCATACTTCACCGACTTTTGGCATGGCAACTGTCACACCACCATGCATTATCTGTATTCGTTTTGGTCCAGAAGCTGTATTCAGCATGCATGTCATAGCTTTAGTGTCTACTGAAGCTACAATTCCATACTGAAAGCTAAGGTTTTGAGCTGAATTTTGCATTTTCTAGCAGTCTTTTCTAAGCAAAACTATGACAACTTTTCATTCTGCTGTTTCAAGAAGTTCACTAATGTCATCTTTAGCTTCAGAAATAACATCTTCAGCTACTTTTGGAGACCTCTTGTTCCAACCAAAACGATGCTTGCTAGCTACTTCTCTATACTTGCTGACAAGCTCTGGATTGACTTTCTCATACTGATTGATGATGCCATGAATTCTGCTTACAGACAGCTTTTCACTGTCTGCAACTTCTTTCACAGTCTTGCCATCGATCAAACCACTGAGAATTCGAATAGCTTTGTCATTACGTTCTTTGATTCTAGCTTCTTGACGTTCGGCTACAGACATCTTTTTCTTGTTTGCAATTTCAGCTTTCTTTGCCATGAAATCAGACTCTTTCTTCATGCCTTCTGGTGTCTCAATATAGAACTTGAATTCTTGGCAGATACGAACACGAGACAGACCAAACTCTTCTCCAATCTCAGTATTCGTCATCTTCTGATTTCGTCTCATATCCCAAATGATTGCACCACGAGCTTCTCTTGTCATATCGCGGCTAACAATAGCTTCATGTGCCATTCTTTTGCCTTTCAATTTCATAGATTGCTCATCAAATCTTGCTTGTTTTCTAGCATATGGTTAATTATTAATTGGCAATTCTACCATGTTTACTAGAATGATTCTGTGAAAACAATATAGTTTACATATTGTATATGAATATTATATAATATACAGTTCTAAGAGCGAATGACATCTGTCAAATACGCTTGTGTTACACCGTTTTGAGCCTGATAATGATTTCCTCTTTTGCCATAAGGCTTGTTTGATCTAGTCTTCAATTCATAAAAGCAGATCTGCCCGATCTTCATGCCACTTTCAAGATATATGATGTCATTACTAACATTACAGATCTCTACTGTTATGGTGCCATTGAACCCTGGATCTATGAAACCAGCTGTCACATGTGTCATAAGACCAATTCTGCCAAGAGAAGACTTTCCTTCAAATCTAGCACCAATCGAGTCTGGAACATGCACTGTCTCTTTTGTCGTACCAAGTACGAACTCTTTTGGAAGAAGTCGATAACCTTGATTGCAGTCGATAGATACTCTAGAAGATTCGACATGTTCTACTTTTCTAGCTTTTGGCCAAACCTGACCATAATTTGGTCTTATTATCTCGTCTCCCAAAGACATGTCATAACTAGCAGGTTGAAGACTGTCATCTTGCCATGGTACAATCAGATCTGGACAATCACTGTGCAGTTTTTCGATATCATAATCAGACAGAAGCACTTTCAATCTCCAACATCACTTATAGTTCTTGAAATAGAAGTTCTTAGAGGCTGTGACTGAAGTCCTGTACTTTGCAAGAGTATCATCATTTGCAATCTTAGCATCTAGAAGTTCTGAACTGAAAACGATTTCTTGAGCAGCATTGTCTTCTACAAGCTTCTTATTCAGTTCTGCAAGTTCAGCTTGTTTTGCAGCAATCTCATCTTCCAACGCCTTTCGATCAGCTTTCTTCATTGGCTTGCCAGCTCGATTAGTGACCTCTCGATAGACTTCAGGTCGTTCTTCTTCAAGCATTGGCAGATCGTAAGTCACAGTAGTCTTTGGCGTAGACAGTGCAAACTTTAGATTGCAAGACTCTGCCTTGACTTCCAGTCGTCCAGTATCTTCAAGCTCTTTACGAACAACAGCTTTGATTTCGTCGATTTGTACTGTAGATGCAGCTTGAATGTATTGAGCTGAAATGTAAGCCCTTGCTAGAATGTCTGCAGACTTGCTATCAAGAGCAATCTTCTTGTCAGAAATGTCTGTTAGCATCTTATTGATGCCATCAAAAGCAGAAAGATTCTCTTCGACAACATCTTTTGCTGTATCTGCATGTACAATAGACTGTCCAAAAGAATACAGCTCTTTTTGAGAAAGAGCTTTGATGTCTTCCTTCTGAACGAGAACCTTGACTTGTTCCTTTGCCATGATAGCCTCCTAAACTTTCATTTTACTAATTAAGTATTT
>OFMB01000964.1_pt1 | contig 15004 bp, 11 predicted proteins | sample 1541111 | NCBI WGS metagenome assembly OFMB01 (sample SAMN04209241, study PRJEB22552) | human gut metagenome | biome: gut; material: feces | host: Homo sapiens | place: USA: Oklahoma
GGTATACGGGTGCATCATCGACGTCTTCAATACAGAAGATATCAGTGCGGAATGTGCCTAAAAGTAGACTAATGGCGGGCCCTGCGATGTCCGGTCTTCGGCGGATCAGCCGCTGGGTGAGGGTGGTGCTTGGGGCGACGTGCAAAAAACGGAGTTTTCAGCAGCCAAAGATTGGTGCATAAGGCTATGGGTGACGTTCGCGGCTCCTGTTGATGCTTTTGCATGACGATTGGGCTTTGTCGATGTTCATATATGGCTGGTTTCTCGCCGCATGCCATCCAGATGGGACGAGCCATGAGGACTATCTACCTTTTGAAATACTTTTGGCACCAAAATCTTATCCCGCGATGCTGAATACTCGCAAAAATGCACGCTCCGGAGGGCACTACCCTGTTACGGCTAGAAATCCATGCGCCATTTTATGCAATTAATTAACGCATTTATGCAAAATGGCTTACGTGCGTACGTCTCGGGCTAGACGTTTGCCTCGGCGCTGCGTAAATCATCCTGTCTATAGTGTCTTTGACAGGCGGTCGCGGTCCCGTTTGGGGTCGCGGCCGTTTTGTTGTGGGTCAAATATGAACGTTGTGTTAATGAGTCGGTGGACGGTGGTGTTTTTCGGTGAGCGGCGTATCCTTCCAACGGTTTATCTAGTGTGTCAGTTGAAAGGAAGAGGGCGCTCGTCATTGTTTGAATGTGAACTACCGTTTGACCACAAGACGTTGCATCTAGAGCTCGAGGATAAGAACTTCGCTGGTGTGATGGAGGGTCATCAAAACGAGTTTAAGACCACAAAATCGCAGGAAGAGCTGGTAGAGGAGTCGCTTGCCAACCCTTATGGCTCGCCTTCGCTCGAGGAGCTTTGTGCTGGCAAAAAGGACATTGTCATCATTAGCTCCGATCATACGCGTCCGGTGCCTTCGCGCGTGACGATGCCTATTCTGCTGCATCACATCCATTCTGCTGCGCCTGAGGCTCGTGTGCGTATTTTGGTTGCTACGGGAATGCACCGTCCGTCGACGCACGAGGAGCTCGTCAACAAGTATGGCGAGGAGATTGTTGCCAACGAGGAAATCGTCATGCACGTCGCGACCGACGACAGCATGATGAAAAAGATCGGTACCTTGCCTTCTGGTGGCGAGTGCATCATCAACAAGATTGCTGCCGATTGCGATCTGCTGCTTGCCGAGGGCTTTATTGAGCCGCATTTCTTTGCCGGTTTCTCTGGTAGCCGCAAGTCCGTCCTTCCCGGTATCGCCAGCTACAAGACCATCATGTACAACCACAACGGTCAGTTTGTGAACGATTCCCACTCGCGTGCCGGCAACCTGTGCCACAACCACGTGAGCGAGGATATGTTTGCCGCTGCCGAGATGGCTCATCTTGCCTTTGTGCTTAACGTGGTGCTCAACGGCAAGCACGAGGTCATTGGCTCCTTCGCCGGCGACATCCACAAGGCACACGAGGCTGGCTGCGAGTTCGTAAAGAGCCTTGCCGGCGTTGAGCCCGTCGAGTGCGAGATCGCCATCACCACCAACGGTGGCTATCCGCTCGATCAGAACATCTATCAGGCCGTGAAGGGCATGTGCGCTGCCGAGGCCACGCTTCCCGAGGGCGGTGTGATCATCGACGTCGCCGGTTGTGCCGACGGTCACGGCGGCGAGGGCTTCTATCACAACATCGCCGACAACGATCCGGCAGAGTTTGAGCGCGCCTGTATCGACCGTCCTAAGGACGAGACCCTGCCCGACCAGTGGACGAGCCAGATCTTTGCCCGCATCCTGGCGCATCACCCTGTGATCATGGTCACCGACCTGTGCGATCACCAGATGATCAAGGATATGCACATGACGCCGGTCAACACCCTCGAGGAGGCGCTCAAGCTCGCCTTTGAGATGAAGGGTGCCGATGCCAAGGTGGCCGTCATTCCCGATGGCCTGGGCGTTGTCGTCGCGCAGCACTAGTGCGCGGCCTAAACGAATCGTTTATAACCGACAAGAAAGATAAGGTTTTATGCTTACCAAACTCCTCTGCGAATTCGGCGCAACGGCCCTCATGATCATCTTTGGCGTGGGCGTGCACTGCGATACCGTGCTCAAGGGCACCAAGTATCAGGGCTCTGGCCACATGTTTGCCATCACCACTTGGTCTTTTGGCATCTCGGTCTGCTTGTTTGTCTTTGGCGGTGCCGTGTGCATGAACCCTGCCATGGTGCTTGCCCAGTGCATCGTAGGCTTGGTGCCGTGGAGCAGCTGCATCCCCTTCATGATTGCCGATATGCTCGGCGGCTTTGTGGGCGCCGTAATCGCTTGGCTTATGTATGCCGATGAGTTCAAGGCTTCCGAGGGCGTCGTCGACCCTATTGCCCAGCGCAACATCTTCTCGACCAACCCCACCACCGAGGGTACGAACTATGCTCGTAACTTCTTCTGCGAGGCTATCTGCACCTTTGTGTTCATCAGCGCCATCCTTGCTGCCGCTAGCCGCGCCGGCGAGAACGTCCTGATGCTCGCCATCTGCGTCGGCCTGATCGTTTGGGCTGTTGGCATGGGCATGGGCGGCATCACCGGCTTCGCCATGAACCAGGCTCGTGACCTTGGTCCTCGCATGGCTTATCAGGTGCTGCCGATCAAGAACAAGGCTGACAACAACTGGAAGTACGGCCTGCTCGTTCCTGGCATCGCTCCGTTTGTCGGTGCCGCTCTGGCCGCGCTGTTTGTGCATGGTTTCTTGGGCATGTTCTAGTCCGAGGCTACATATTTGTCCGCTGGCCGCATGGGGTAACTTCCCAGCGCGTCCTCGGACATGCAAAAAGGCTCGCTGCGCACTTCGTGCGGCGAGCCTTTTTGCGTCCTGCGGAGTGCGCTGGGAAGTTACCCCATGCGGACAGCTGCGGGGTCTTTGTTGCGTTCGTACAAGCAACCCAACATATATATCTGAATTTGGATGGGAGGGGCTTGTTGCTGGTAGGGGCGTTGGGTAGCTGTTGACACTTTGGGATGGATTGTGCTTTGGGCTGGGGCGGGGCTTTGAGATGAGGGGTTTACTTAGTTGAAGAGAGGCTTAATAGCTGCTAGGTAGTCTTTGGCTACTTCGGCCTTATCTGCTTGGAAGTTGTGCCAGGCCCACCATTGGACCATTCCTACGAAGCTTGAGGCTATGTGGTGTAGTAAGAAACTGCGGTCCATGGTGGCGGCGGGGCCGTTTGGGTCGTTGGGGACGGTTTCGGCTGCGCGCGACATGATGGTCTTGCGGAGACAGTCGGCGAAGACGCGTGAGCCGGCGCCGGCTACCAGCGCTCGGACGCCCTGGCGACGTTCCCATAGATTGTTGAGGATATGCTCGACCTGTACGAGCGGGTCGTCGAGGGGCGTACCGTCATCGTCGAGGGCATGGGTGCAGATATCGCACACGAGCTCAGCGAGCAGGTCATCTTTGCTCTTGAAGAGGCCGTAGAACGTGGCCCGACCCACATGGGCGCGAGCGATGATGTCGCCGACGGTGATCTTGCCGTAGTCCTCTTCGCGCAGCAGCTCGGAGAACGCCGCAACGATGGCAGCGCGGCTTTTTGCCTTGCGGGCATCCATGGCTATGCGTCCGCGTGAACGAGCAGGCAGCGAAGCGTACCGGAGCAACCCTCGTAGGGGCGCTTACCGGTGCCGTAGCCGACGGCCTCGATGCGGTAGCGGGCCGGCAGGTGCTCGGACGTGCGCAGTGCGGCGACGATGGCGGCGCCCGTGGGCGTCACGAGCTCGCCGACGACCGGTGCGGGCGTGAGGGCGATATTGCCTGCCTGGCACAGGTTGACGACGGCGGGGACGGGAATGGGCATGAGGCCGTGGGCGCAGTGGATGGTACCGTGACCCTCGGAGAGCGACTCGACCACGATATCCTCAATACCCAGGTCGTCGAGGCAGATGGCGACAGAGCAGACGTCGACGATGGAGTCGACGGCGCCCACCTCGTGGAACATGACGGTCTCGGGCGTTTTGCCGTGAGCCTTGGCCTCGGCGGCGGCGAGCGCGGTAAAGATGGCGAGGGCGCGACGCTTGGCGCCATCGCTTAGCTGCGAGCCGTCGATGATGGCGGTGACGTCCGCCAAAGAACGGTGGTGATGGCCGTGGACGTGATGATGGTCCTCGTGGCCATGGTCGTGGGCCTCATGATCATGCTCGTGGCAGTGCACGTGTTCGTGCTCGTCATGATCATGATGGTGGCGCTCATGCTCGTGCTCATGCATATGCTCGGCAGCTGCTTCGTTGCCGTAGAGCCAGGCCATATCGTGATCGTGGTTCTCGAGCTCCTCTGCAAGCTGGACGTCGAAATCGCAGACGTCGATGCCGTGCTTGTTTATGCGCGTGACAGCGATTGTAAAGCCGTCGACCGGCAGCGTGGCGAGCTGTTCGCGCAGATGCTCCTCGCTGGCGCCCAGGTCGAGCAGGGCCGCGACGGTCATATCGCCGCTGATGCCCGAGGTGCCGTCGATGATAAGCGTGTGCTGATGGTTGGACATGGAATGCTCCTTAACAGGCGTGGGGTGCGCCCGCGCTCAGATGATTGATAAGACTTGCCTGGTAGGCGGCACCAAAGCCGTTGTCGATATTGACGACCGAAACGCCGCTGGCGCAGGAGTTGAGCATGGCGAGCAGCGCGGCTACGCCACCAAAACTTGCGCCGTAGCCCACGCTGGTGGGAACGGCGATGACCGGACAGCTCACCAGACCGCCGATAACGCTCGCCAGCGCGCCCTCCATGCCGGCGATGGCGATGACCACCTGTGCCTGGGCAAGTTCCTCGGCATGCGCGAGCAGGCGGTGCAGGCCGGCGACACCTACGTCGTAGAGGCGGTCGACCTCGTTGCCATAGAATTCGGCCGTCAACGCGGCTTCTTCGGCGATGGGCAGGTCGCTCGTGCCGGCGCAGGCGACGACGATGCGTCCGTTGCCGGTGGGGGAGGGCTTGCCGCCCACGAGGGCGAGCTGGGCGTCCGGGACATATCCCAGGTCGATGCCGTTGCCGAGAAGCTCCGAGGTGCGGGCTGCCTTTTCGACGTCCAGGCGCGTGACCAGGATGCGCTCCTGGCCGGCATCGAGTAATGCTTTGATAATGGCGGCAATTTGCTCGGCGGTTTTACCGGCACCGTAGACAACCTCGCCGGCTCCCTGGCGCACCCCGCGCGAAAGATCGAGCTGCGCAAAACCCAGATCGGCGGTTGGCGCCGTCTGGATGCGCGTGAGGGCGTCGGCAGGGGTGACTGTTCCGTCGGCAACATCGCTCAGCAATTGCTCAAGATCTCGCTTATCCATATATGTTCCCTTCGACGGCGCAAAGTCTAGCACTCAAAGGGTATGTTTCCGAACACTAAGACAAAATTGTTCGGAAACTAGACATAGAGGAATTGATTCTGTTGTTAGACGGATCGACTAGTCGCGCAGGATGATGTCCATGGCGAGCATCAGGTTGCGCTCGTCGATGGCAAACGGGGCGGCCTCGCGCGTCTTGGGCTTGGCGCAAAACGCGATGCCCGTGCCCGCGGCCTGAATCATGGGGATATCGTTGGCGCCGTCGCCGATCGCGACGGTGTGGGCCATATCGACGCCGCACTCAACTGCCCAATCCAGCATCTGGATAAGTTTGGACTCCTTGGTCACGATGTCGGCCGCCAGCTTACCCGTGAGCTTGCTGTCTACGACCTCCAGGCGGTTCGCTAGACAAAAATCGATGCCCGCAGCGGCCACGATCTTATCGGCGACCTCGTGGAAGCCGCCGCTTACCACGCCGACCTTCCAGCCCTTGCTGTGCGCCGAGCGCACAAGCTCCAGCGCGCCGGGGGTAAATGTCACACGCTCAAAGGTGCGCTCGAACACACTCTCGTCCAAACCGGCAAGCAGCCCCACGCGCTCCTCGAGCGCTTGCTTAAAGTCCAGCTCGCCGCGCATAGCGCGTTCAGTGATCTGTGCCACCTGCTCGCCCACGCCGGCCTCCTCGCCCAACAGGTCGATGACCTCCTGGTTGATGAGGGTGGAGTCGATATCCATTACGATGAGGCGTGCAGTCATGGCGAGCCTTTCCGAGTGCAGTTGTATTGGGGCACATTGTCGCACGCGGCGCGCCTTGGCGACGGCCACGGTGCGTCAATTGTTTCGTCTCCGTCAAGTCTTTGGGCAGGAGCTACTTTTTCGCGGCACATCGACACAGGTGCGATAAGATAGAACGCCATGTCTGGCTGCGCGGTTTACGCAGGCTGGGCAAATCTGTACGACGCCGCCCGGAACGACACGGGGCGGCACAGATCCATAAAGGAGGATCACTGGTATGAGCCAGACCCGTCCCATCGACGAGCATTCCATGCACACCCGTACCTGCGGCGAGCTTCGCCGCGAGAACGTGGGCGAAGAGGTTACCCTCACCGGTTGGGTGAGCCGTCGCCGCGACCACGGCGGCCTTATTTTCTGCGACCTTCGCGACCGCGAGGGCATCACGCAGCTCACCTTCGACCCCGAGCACTCCGACGGCGACGCCTTTAAGATCGCCGAGACCATGCGTCCCGAGTGGCCCATCAAGATCCACGGGGTCGTGCGCGCCCGTGGCGAGGAGACCACCAACACCAAGCTCGCGACCGGCGAGATCGAGGTCCTGACCGACCACGCCGAGGTGCTCAACACGTCCGTCACTCCGCCGTTCCAGATCGAGGACGGCATCGAGACCAGCGAGGACACCCGTCTGCGCTATCGCTATCTGGACCTCCGTCGTCCCGAGATGATGGCCAACCTCAAGCTGCGCTCCGACTTTACCTTTGCCATTCGCGAGGCGCTGCACAACCGTGAGTTCATGGAGGTCGAGACGCCCTCCCTGTTTAAGTCCACGCCCGAGGGCGCTCGTGACTTCATCGTTCCCAGCCGTATTCAGCCGGGCAACTTCTACGCCCTGCCGCAGTCCCCGCAGCTCCTGAAGCAGCTGCTTATGGTCGGTGGCGTCGAGCGCTACTATCAGGTTGCCAAGTGCTTCCGCGACGAGGACCTGCGTGCCGACCGTCAGCCCGAGTTCACTCAGGTCGATATCGAGATGTCCTTCGTGGACCAGAACGACGTTATGAGCGCGCTCGAAGAGGTCCTGGCCGATGCCTTCGGCCGCATGGGTGTCGAGATGCCCACGCCGCTGCGTCGCATGAACTACTGGGAGGCCATGGACACCTATGGCTCCGACAAGCCCGATACCCGCTATGGCATGCATCTGGTCGACCTGACCGACATCTTTGCCAACTCCAAGTTCAAGGTCTTTGCGACTGCCGCAAACGAGGAGGGTTCTGTCGTCAAGGCCATTAACGCCAAGGGCGCCGGTGCCTGGGCACGTGCCAAGATCGATAAGCTCGCCGGCGTGGCCTCCACGTTTGGCGCCAAGGGCCTGGCTTGGATTGCTTTCCGCGAGGATGGCTCCATCAACAGTCCCATCGTCAAGTTCTTCTCGGACGAGGAAATGACTGCCCTGCGCGAGCGTATGGACGTCGAGCCCGGCGACCTCGTGATGTTCGCCGCCGGCCCGCGCCTGCTCTCTGACGAGATCCTGGGCGGCATGCGTTCGCACATGGCCAACGCGCTCGAGATCAAGCGCGAGGGTCACGACTTCCTGTGGGTCGTCAACTTCCCGCTGTTCCACTGGGATGAGGACCGCAAGGCTTACGCTGCCGAGCACCAACCGTTCACTCTGCCGACCGAGACCGACATCGCCAAGATCGAGGCCGATCCGCTGGCAGCCGGTTCGTGCACCTATGACTTTGTCATGGACGGCTTTGAGGCCGGCGGCGGCGGCATGCGTATCCACAACGCCGAGATGCAGATGTCCATGCTCAAGCTCCTGGGCTTTACCGAGGAGCGCGCTGAGTCTCAGTTTGGCTTCCTCATGGAGGCGCTCAAGTTTGGTGCGCCCCCGATGGGCGGTTTCGCTCTGGGTCTGGACCGCGTGTGCATGCTGCTCACCGGTTCCGACTCCATCCGCGACGTCATGGCGTTCCCCAAGACGGCCAGCGGCTCCGACCTTATGTCGGGCGCCCCGAGTGCCGTTTCCGGCGCCCAGCTCAAGGACGTCAGCCTGCGCCTGATGTAGGCAAGCGGCTACATATTGCCTGTAACGAGGGAAGGACGCGTGCCTTCCCTCGTTTTTTATGCGCGGGCGTTGCGAGGACATAGGGTGACCGGACGTCGCGGAAACTGCGACCCAGAATCCAGCCAAATAACGGGTCACACTTTCCGGTTGAGCTTCTGGCGGAAAATACATCCCAGAATCGGCGTTCGGAATGGGCCGGGCTTTCCGCTAAAGCAGCCTAGCGGAAAGCCCGGCCCAGTTTCCTACAGTGAGTCTCTCTGAACGAGCTGCATGTGCATGACGGTGGTGGTGGGCGCGGCACCGTTAATCATATCGAGCGCAATGCCTGCAGCCATGCGGCCTTCCTCGCGAAGCGGCTGACGAATGGTCGTCAACGCGGGGACGCTGCGAGCTGCGACCTCGTGGTCATCGAAGCCTACGACCGAAACGTCTTTGGGTACGCTAATTCCCGCTTCGTTGAATGCGGCGATAACGCCGGTTGCGATACGGTCCGATCCGCATAGCACGCCGTCGGCATGTATTTCGCGCGCGAGCAGCCGCCGCGTGGCTTGGTAGCCGTCTCCGCTGCTCCATCCGGTATAGATGACATTTTCATCCGGAAGGCTTTCGCCCAAAATTGCACGGTAGCCGCGAAGGCGGTCGACGACGGCGGGGTTATCCTGCGGCCCCAGCACGGCAACGATGTCCTTGCGCCCGCGATCTTTCATGGCGAGCGCGGCGAAGCGGCCGCCCTCTTCGTCGTCGGAGTAGACCGTCGAGAACACATCGCGATAGGGGTGGCCCTCGAGCTGGCCGCACAACACGGTGGGTACGCCCAGCTCGCGCAGCACCTCGAGCAGCTCACTGCCCTTGTAGGGCGAGACGTCGATGACGGCGTCAAACGAGCGACGCTCAAAATGCTCGCGTGCGCGATTGCGCTCATGCGAGGAAGATGCCTGCAAGATCACGGGTAGGTAAGACGACTCAGAAAGTTCCTCGGTAATACCGCTTAAAAACTCACTGTAGGTGGGATCGCTAAACAGCTCGCTCAAAGGCTCGGTAACCAGTACGGCGATTATTTCCGTGCGTCCGACGGCGAGTGCCCGGCCGCGTGCGTTGGGTACAAAATTGACTTCCTTGGCAGCCGCGCGGACGCGTTTTTTGGTCTCCTCGCTAATGCGGGGCGAATCGTTGAGTGCTCGCGATGCTGTGGAGCGCGAAACACCGGCAGCTGCAGCAACCTCGGCAAGCGTGGGTGCGGTGCGTGCTGGTTGGGTCATGGCGTCTCCTGGAAAATGCGGTCGATGTTGTTACTGATACAGGCTGGTGCGGATACAGCTTACTATAGTGCGCCTGAACAGCGTTCATGATATCCGGTGACCGGTGTCGTGCTGCAATCAAACTGCGACTGAGTACGGCATGTGTGGGCGAGATATAGGTAGGCGCGACAGTTGCCTGTGAGTTCAAGAACGATGCCCTGTGCTGTGTACCTAAGCTTAGGGTGACATAAGTAGCATGGTTGTACAACCGGTTGCACCGTTAATCCGGCAAAATCGACCGTTCGGCGGACAACCGGTTGCACAGATTTTTGCACCGCCCGTAAGATAAGGACAACCGGTTGCACAAAGAAGCACTACGATGACGAAGGAGCATCACCATGGACGCCATTAACGATTGGGAAAACCAAGCGCTCACCCACAGGAACCGCCTGGCACCCCATGCGTACTTTATGGGTTATGAGACCGCCGATCTCGCCGCTACGTACAGCCGCGAGCTGTCGCGCGGATTTGTCCAGCTGTCCGGCTCGTGGCAGTTCCGCCTTTTTGAGGGCCCCGCGGCCGTCTCCAACGAAGCACTTTGCACGTACGAGCCCGAGTGGGATCACGTGGAGGTTCCGCACCTGTGGCAGGTAGACGGCTATGGCAACCTTGCCTACACCGACGAGGGTTTTCCGTTCCCGGTGGATCAGCCGTTCGCTCCCTCCGACGACCCTACGGGCGTCTACCAACGCATCGTCAAACTTCCCGCCGTGCCTGCCGGCGCTCGCGAGATTATTCGCTTCGACGGTATCGAGAGCTACGGCGAGCTGTATGTCAACGGCAAGTTTATCGGCATGACCAAGGGTTCGCGCCTGTCCGCCGAGTTTGACGTGACCGACGCGCTCGTCGAGGGCGACAACCTGTTTGCGGTCAAGGTTCTGCAGTACAGCGATGGTAGCTACATCGAGGACCAGGACATGTGGTGGGCATCGGGCATCTTCCGCGATGTGTACCTCATGCAGCGTCCCACCGCGCATCTGGTCGACTTTAGGTTCCGCACGCACCGCGAGGGCGATGCCGCTCTGATCACGCTCGATACGGTTGCCGAGGGCGCAAGTCGCGTCGTGTATACGCTCAGCGATGGCCAGAATGTGGTCGCTACGGGCGAGTGCGTCGACGGCCATGCCGAGTGCAGCGTTGCCGATGCCCACTTCTGGAACCCCGAGGACCCCTTCCTCTATGACCTTACGCTTGAGGTCTACGACGGCGACGAGGTCAGCGAGTACGTTCCGCATCGCCAAGGCCTTGCCGAGGTGACGGTCGAGGGCAATCATATCTACCTCAACGGCACCTACTTTAAGATGCATGGCGTCAACCGCCACGACCACGACGATCACAAGGGCCGCGCCGTGGGTCTCGAGCGCATGCGCCGCGACCTGGAGCTCATGAAGCAGCACAACATCAACGCGGTGCGCACGTCCCACTACGCCAACGATCCGCGCTTCTACGAGCTGTGCGACGAGTACGGCATCATGCTGGTCGCCGAGACCGATATGGAGAGCCACGGCTTCGAGAATATCGGCAATATCGCCCTGGTCACCGACGACCCGGCATGGGAGCCGGCCTACGTCGACCGCATTGAGCGCCTGGTGATGCAGGAGCGCAATCACGCCTGCATCATTATGTGGTCGATGGGCAACGAGAGCGGCTATGGCTGCAACATCCGCGCGATGTACGCCAAGGCTCACGAGCTCGATGGTCGTCCGGTCCATTACGAGGAGGATCGCAACGCCGATACCGTCGACGTTATCTCCACCATGTACTCCCGCGTGTCGCAGATGAACGACTTTGGTGAGCATCCGTTCCCCAAGCCGCGCATCAACTGCGAGTACGGTCACTCCATGGGCAACGGCCCCGGAGGCCTGTCCGAGTATCAGGAGGTCTTCGATCGCTGGGATTGCATCCAAGGCCAGTTTATCTGGGAATGGTGCGACCACGGTCTGGCTGCTGTGACCGAGGACGGCATTGCCTACGATATGTATGGCGGCGACAACGGCGATTACCCCAACAACAGCAACTTCTGCATCGATGGCATGGTGTTCCCCTGGCAGCAGCCGAGCCCGGGCCTTACCGAGTACGGCCAGGTCATCTGCCCGGTTCGCATGGCTTATGACGCCGAGGCGGGCGAGCTGACTGTCACCAACAAGCGCTGGTTTACCACCCTCGAGGATGTTTGCCTGTCGGCGGAGACCCTGGTGGACGGCGACGTGGTCTGCCGCAAGACGCTCATGCCCGGTGCGGTTGCCCCCGGTGAGTCCGTCCAGCTTCCGCTGGTGATTCACGAGGCCGCGGTAGGCGAGACCCTGCTGACTGTGCGCGCCTACACCATGGCCGCTCACGTCTGGTGCGAGCCGATGTTCCAACTGGGCGCAAACCAGTTTGCCATCGCAAACCATCCGGCGCCGGCCATTGCGGCTCCCACTCGTCCTGAGCTTACGGTCGAGGAGACCGAGCAGGAGATTCGCATTCACTCCCTCAACGGCGAGCTGACCTTCAGCAAGGTAAACGGCACCGTGAGCGAGTGGAAGGCATCCGGCCGTGACGTCATGGCCTCTGGTCCCCAGGTTGGTTTTTGGCATCCGCTCGTCGACAACCACGCCCAGGAGTACGACTCCCTGTGGAAGGACAACTTCATTGATGTAATGCAGACGTCCACCCGCAAGGTTTTTTGGAAGCAGGACGGCAATGCGGTCGTCGTTACCGTGAGCCAACGTATTGCTCCTCCCGTCCGCGCGTTCGGCATGCGCGTCGAGCTTGTCTACACCGTGCTTCCGAGCGGTCGCGTCGACCTCAAGGTTTCCGGCGAGCCCTACGGCGACTATTCGGACATTATCCCGCGCATCGGCATCTCCTTTGAGGTTCCCGGTTGCGATCGTGCCGTCGAGTGGTATGGCCACGGCCCGGGCGAGAACTATCCGGACTCGCTGCGTGCCAACCCGGTCGGTCATTACCGCACTACGGTCGACGACATGTTCACGCCCTACGTTATGCCTCAGGACTGTGCCAACCGCGAGGGTACCCGCTGGGTTGCCCTGCGCTCTAGCCACGGTGATGGCGTGCTGGTGACTCGTCCGGCCGACGCCGCTTCCAACCCGTTCTCGTTCTCGGCATGGCCCTATAGCTGTGAGGCTATTGATAATGCCAAGCACGTCTACGACCTTGTTCCGGGCGACACGGTCACGGTTAACATCAACGACCAGCTGCTCGGCCTTGGCTCGAACTCTTGGGGTTCCGAGGTGCTCGATTCCTATCGCACCCGTTTTGAGAGCTTCAGCTTTGAGGTGTCCCTGCGACCGCTGACGTCTGCCGATTTGGCTCAGGCGCTGGCACCCATTAAGGAGGCATAAGCCATGCATGTCTTTAACTCGCGCGCCGATTTCGACGCTCAGATGAAGTCCGTCAAGAAGTGGATGCGTACCGGTCAGGCACTCGACGGCGTTTCTGAACTGCAGCACGATGTGGCGTACTCTATCGGCGACTCGCTGGTGTATTGGTGGGTGAACGCCCACGAGGCGGCTACTGCCGATCTGGTCGGTCACCGTCGCTACCATGCCGTGCTCGCCCCGCTCGACGGCAATCTGACCGTTGAGGTGGCTTCCAAGGCCGATCTTACCTGTACGCGCGCCTACAGCGATATCGATGATCGCGAGCGCTTTGAGGGTACGGGGGAGACCGTGACGATTCCCGCCGGCGGCGTTGCCGTCGTCGAAATTGACGAGGCCTACCGTGTCGTGGCCGATGCCGCGGATCCCCGCGTCGTGGTACTGCACGTGACAGTCGAAGGTTATTCCTTCCCCAACAAGTAGTATTCGTCCGCCTGGACGTTTGCTTCGCGCCGTTAAGGGGGATGGCTTTGTTGACTCCCTTTTCCCCATTCCCCTTAGCAGGTGCGCCATCCGTGTTTGCACTTGCAGCTCGGACGGTTTTAGATGACATTTAACAGATGATTGGGAGGGCTTATGAGCTCTGAAAAACGAGGAACGATTGGTTCGTTCGCTCTGCTGGGCATGACGGTCGCCGCCGTGTTCGGTATCAAGAACATCATCAACAACAACGCGGCCATCGGCTTGGCAGCTGCGCCGTCGTTCTTCTTCGCCACGCTTTTGTACTTTGTCCCCTATACCCTGGTTACCGCCGAGTTCGTCGGCCTCAACAAGGACTCCGAGTCTGGCGTGTACGCATGGGTTAAGACCTCGATGGGTGGTCGCTGGGCGTTCCTGACGGCATTTAGCTACTGGTTCGTTAACCTGTTCTTCTTTGCGTCCGTCCTGCCCAACGTCATCATCTACGCGAGCTACGTGTTCTTTGGTGCCAACGCCGAGCTTTCGCAGCTGTGGATCACCATTATCGAGATCGTCGTCTTTGCTATCGCCACGTGGGTTTCGACCAAGGGCGCTAAGTGGATCGGCTCCATTTCCTCCTTCGGTTCGACCGCGGCTCTCGGCCTGACCGCCGTGTTCATCCTGCTGTCCCTGGCTGCTGCCTTTGGCGGCGTTGAGTTCGCTACGGCTCCTACTCCCGCTAACATGGCTCCCGACATGAGCAACTTCGCAACTGCGTGGGGCTTCTTCGGTACGCTTGCCTGGATCATCCAGGGCGTTGGCGGCGCTGAGTCTGTCGGCGTGTTCCTTAACGACCTTAAGGGTGGCGTCAAGGCCTTCGTGCGCACCGTCGTTATCGCCGGCCTGACCATCGGCCTTCTGTATGCAGGCGCTTCGCTGCTGGTCAACCTATTCATCCCCGAGGGCGGCGTTGCCATCTCCACCGGTATCTTCGACGTATTCGGCGCTGTCTTTGCCCACTTTGGCATTCCCATGGAAGTGTCTACGCGCGCCATCGGCTTGATCCTTCTCGCCGCCACGCTGGGCTCCCTCATGATGTGGACCTCTGCTCCCATCAAGGTTTTCTTCACCGAGATCCCCAAGGGCGTCTTTGGTAGCAAGATCGTCGAGCTCAACGAGCATGGCATTCCTGCCCGCGCTGCTTGGCTGCAGTTCGCCATCGTCGTCCCCATCCTGATCATTCCGGCCCTGGGCTCCGGTAACCTCGACGACCTGCTCATGATCGTTACCAACATGACTGCTGCCACCGCTCTGCTCCCACCGCTGCTGATTTTGCTTGCCTACTTTATGCTGCGCAAGAACTTTGACGCCGCTCCCCGTGGCTTCCGCATGGGTTCGCGCAGCTTTGGCCTGGTCGTTGCCGCATTCCTGCTTGTGGTCTTCTGCTTCGTGCTTATCTGCGGCACCATTCCGCTCGATCAGCCGCTGTGGCTGACGCTGGTCTACAACGTTGGCGGCGTGGTTGTCTTCTTGGGCCTTGCCGTGACGTGGTACAACCGCTACATCAACCGCCTGCGCGAGACCGATCCCGAGGCCGCCGAGAACGAGCTTCGCCCTTCCGTCCTCGATATGATGGAGTAGCGGCTAGGATTAATCTACGGCTGTGGAATAAATCGATTCCCTTTCCTAAGGAGGGGCCTTACGAGGCCCCTCCTTTTGTGTTTTGGAGCATGGTTTTGGACCCTGTGGTCAAAAAATACCAAATAGGCTTATAGGACAAAATGTGTGTCCACGTTGGGGGCATCGGCGCAGGTCGATGCC
>OFMB01001003.1_pt1 | contig 14444 bp, 17 predicted proteins | sample 1541111 | NCBI WGS metagenome assembly OFMB01 (sample SAMN04209241, study PRJEB22552) | human gut metagenome | biome: gut; material: feces | host: Homo sapiens | place: USA: Oklahoma
GTCCGGCTCTACTCTATACAGATTGCAATATGAAAATATACAGAAAGTAATTGCCAAAAATTCTTGACAAAACAAATTATATCTGCTATCCTTATAAGTGAAAGGTGTATAAACCTTTCAGCTATTCTTTTTAAGGCGGCGGAGAATCAAAACGCATTAGTGAAGGTGGGGTGCCACCGGCGAGGAGTCGGCCGCCGATCTGCACCGTGTGGAAACGGGGTGCGACTTCTCCGCCGACCGATTATGAAGTATTACAGTTTAAGAAAATGTTTATCATATAACCGCTATCTAAACATTTTAATTGGTGGTCGAGGAATAGGCAAAACATATCAGCTAAAAAAATATGTGATCGAACAGTATCTAAAAAGTAAAAAGCAATTTGTATGGATTCGGCGGTACAAAACAGAAATTAAAGAAGCAACGGACGGATTTTTTACAAAACACAAAAATAATTACTCTGATCATAAATTTTCGATTAGGGGTAAAACCGCCTATATAGATGGAAAGCAGGCAGGACGATTTATAGCATTAACAAACGCCGATATATTAAAAGGTTCCGACGATTTTTCAGCGGTAACAACAATAGTATATGATGAATTCATCATTGATAACAAATCATCATTCCGGCGCTACCTGCCAAATGAATTAAGAGTGTTCACCGATCTGCAAGAAACAATATTCCGAACCCGCCAAGATGGAAAGGTATTCATGCTGGCAAACGCACTATCAATGATAAACCCTTATTGTTTAGCTTTCGGAATAAAATTCCACTATAGTCCATTATTCAAAAACGATTTAATATATGCGGAAATGCTATCAACTACAAATGAGTTAGCATTCGCAAAAGCCACAACACCGCAAAACAAATTAGCGACAAAATATCTACCCGAGTATAACGAATACGCAAACAATGAATCATTTCTAAATGATGACTATTCACAAATCGAACGAAAACCCAAAGATTCAATTCAACTTTTCAACATTAAAACAAACAACAATATAATATATTTTTTCTTTGCTTCCAGTTCGCAAGCATTATACGCCTGTAAAGCAGGCGACCCTAAGACAATTCCATTAACTGTAAACAAAATAGCAGAAAACAATAGGCCGCACGCAGGAGCCGAATTAAAGAAGATCAAGTCCTTTGCAGTGGCGGGGCGTTTGTTTTTTGAGAATTTACAGATCAAAAGTGAAGTAGAGAAAATAATATATAATAGACTATGAAAGGAGTAAAACAAAATGAGTTTATCTGTCGAGCAGATCAAAGAAATTGTTGATCGTGTCGCAAAAGCGGAGGATGTAACCGAGATCGGCCCCGATCTTGCAACGATCACGGATACCTTTGTGGACTACGCAAGCGAGATTGAGCGGCTGACCAGTGACAACGCAAGGCTTGTTGAGGACAACAACCGTATTCGTGAGATCAACGGCAACTTGATGATGAAAGTTGGCGAGAAACTCGAGGTTGACAAACCCGAGGACAACTCGCCCGCCAACGATGAAAAAACACCTGATGAAGTAATTGAGGAGTTAAAGGAGGAGGAATTTTTCGATGAGTTCTAAGAAAATGACCGAAGCGGCAAAAGCGCAAAAAACATTGAATGCCGTTCGATCTATGATGAGCGAATCGGCGCAGAACGATGTTCCTGTTCTTGCCGAGGGTGACGACATTAGCAAATTTGCTAACCCGATTCTAAACTATAAGGCGCACACGAACGAATTTATTTCTGTCCTTGTAGATAGAATTATGTTCACTGCTGTGGAAGTAAAGCGGTATTCCAACCGTCTTGCCCGCTTGAAAAAAGGCCGGCCTTATCCGTTGGGCACTGATATTCAACAGATTTATGAAAATCCGGTCAATCCCATGGGGTACAACGGCGAAAATCTTTCCGGCATTTTGAAGTTGTACAAAGGCGATACCAAGGTGGCTTATTACAGCAGAAACCGTCAAGATGTGTTCCCGCTTTCTATCAATCGTGAAGAATTGATGGGCGCTTTTGTTTCCTATGAAAGTTTTAACCGTTTTGTATCTGCAAAAATCAACTCTGTTTTCTCCGGCAATGAGATTCGCGAATTCAATTTGTTTAAGCAGGCCATTGTTGACGCATACGCAAATAAGGTTGTTATTGGTCGAAAAATGGCAATGCCTACCACGAAAGATGAAGCGGAAGATATGGTAGCTACGATTCGCGAAACTGCCATAAATATGACATTTCCCTCCACCGCCTACAACAACTATATTAATCAACCCGGTGCAGTCGGCAACCCGGTGGAAACTTGGTCTGAAGCTGACCGTATTGTAATTATCATTCGTTCCGACTTAATCAATAAGCTGGGCGTAAAGGTTCTTGCAATGGCCTTTAACATGGCAGAAGCTGATTTCCGAAACAACCTTATTGTAGTTGATTCTTTCGACTATGATAATTACGATTTGGAAAACAGAAAGCGCACCGGAAAAACGCTGTCCGATATTGGTTTTGTTATCTGCGATGAAGCATTGTTCCAGGTGTACGACAATATCCAAACGGCGGCAGAAGATTTTATCGGCTCTTCCCTGACTTGGCAATATTTCTTCCATGTTTGGCAAATTTACGGTATTTGCCCGTTTGCTAATGCTATGGTGTTTGAAGTTCCTAAAGCTGACGCTTTGCAGGATTTGACAATCACCGACTTTCACGAGAGAACCGGTGAAAACTTTGTGAAACTGGAAGCGGCAGACGCAATGCAGACGGTTGATTATGCAACAACCCCCGCCGATTACAAGGTGAATAACATGCGCCTTGAATTTGAGCAGGTGCTTGAAAGTGCCGCCAAGGATAAAATCACTGCTGAAACCTTGGCCGACTATGTGACGATTACCTTTGACCCCACTGCAAAAACAATTACTTTCACTGGCCATTCCACCGCCGACACTACGCATACGGCAACTGTTCTTTGTAACATTATCGCCGACGGGGTAGCAACTCCGGTTGCGGTGTTTATAAATTTTACGATTTAACCGTTATGTTGGAATACAAGAAATTCAATCGTGACGGAACTCTTGAATTTGATTGCCCTGCCGCCGGTGATTATGGGGTAAACTTTATTGAAACACCTATTGAAACAGAAGCAAGCGACACAAGAACCGTTCCGGTTTTCTCGTCCGAAACATACGGAAAGACGGAACAGGTAAATGGGCTGTTACAGCTTGTTGATGTGGCATATGATAATGTTGAAGCGGGCACCTTTGAACCTCTGGGTTATTCAGCGCTTATGCAAATAAGCAGCAATGAGTGGATCAACCGTGGTTTTTATGACTTGGATGTTTCGATCACCGGTGAAAATAAGGATCAATTCAAGGTCACCGTAAAATCAACCTATTTGCACGGTGTTACTGATTTCTTAAGCTTACCGATGATTTGCACCTATTGTTTGTATATTTACGATAATAAGGCAAATGCAATAGGTAAATATGTTTTCAGCATAAGGGCAACAAGCAAAACATAAAGGAGTAAAAAACAATGGCAGTAACTCACCCTACAACACACTTGGATTTATTTACCGTTCCATGGGGTAAATCAGAGGAATGCCACGCCATTGTTGATTTCCCAACGGCGGCGGCGCAAGTCGCCGCCTTTGATGAATTAGCAAAAAATGGTGTTAGCGTAACAAAATTCAACTATATCAAAAAAGATCAAGCGTTCAGGATTGAGGGAAACTTTGCACGCTTTGAAGCATTCAATTATTGCCGCTACCAGAATCGTGATTTTGTGAATCGTCAGGGAAATAAAAAATGGTATTATGCTTTTATAGATCGTGTTGAATATATTGCACAAGACATTGCAATGATTTATATTACAACCGATTACTGGCAAACCTACCAATTCAATATCACTTACTATAAATCCTTAATCGCCCGCGCACATGTGAAAAAAAGCGAGGACACCGTTGGCCGATGGCTCCAACCGGAACCGGTGGGAGCACCTGCCGACTATGAAAAAGAAATTGATCTTTTTTCCGGTGGTGATGATTGGTTCCCTTCGTGGCAAATGCTTTCCGTATCAAGGCCACCAGGCGCAGGTGAATCAGATTGGGTTTATGGTGGATACGGTAATGCATCTTCCATGACAGGGCAATACGCGGGCTTTGTTTCGCTTGATGTAGAAATTCAAAAATTGATTGATAAATACGCGGGGAAAACAGATCGGCGACAGGATATAATTGGTTTTCGGTGCGTTCCGTTTTGGGTTATGAAGTGGTTGCGTGATAATAGGTATCTTACAGATGTAGTTGTTGACGGATATACAATTCCATACTGCGCCGCAAATCTTGTTGCCACGCAAGAAACAAGTGCCGATATAGCCGGAAACACCTTGGCATGCGGATATACCCCGCGAAACAAAAAAATGCTAACTTCCATGTGCCGGGTCTATGTTGTTTACAATTATAATGGTTTTAGCCAACCTTTGCGCCCGGAGTTTATAAAAGGAAATAGCATTAGAATGAGTGTGGAAATGCGGCCGATTGGTTCCAATGGATTTAAGTTAAAGCTAAAAAATTATGCAAAACCTGCCGAATCCGTTTTCGATGTTCCGTATTCTTTTGAAATGCAAATTGGCTACAATGAAAATGGCGGGGTTCAAGGCTCACTTAACCGGGTTGGCTCTGTATTGAATGCGGCCGGGGCTGTGGCCGGTGGTGCCGCAAGCCTTGGTGCAAACATTGCAACCGGTAATGTTGCCGGAGCGATCACGTCCGGGGTTGGCGCAGTTGGTTCTATATTCAATACTTCAAGAGATATTGCAAACGCGTTTAATTCTAAGGTAGCAAGCAAAGGGAATCAAAGCGACACTAATTCTATATCCAGTGAAAACTGTAAATTTAGATTGGTTGATTGTTCCCCACTATATCATGAATGCGGGCCGATTGATGATTTTTTGGATTTGTATGGCTATGCAATTAACGAGTGGGGCAAAATATCCAGTTGGAAAGATACCCGGAGCAAATGGAATTATTTACAAACAGTTGATTGTAATATCAAAGTGAACGCACCTGCACCGGAAGCCGCTTCAATTCGCGGTATGTTCAATGCAGGGGTTACAATTTGGCATTCCATTTCCGATTTTGGGAATTATTCCCTTGATAACAATTAAAAGGAGGGATAATAATGGAAAATCCTACAAATACAAAACCCTTTGCACTTTATCACAGCCCAGCCACCAATGGAACATTCGCGGGTCAATTCAATTCAATCTTAACCGCTACACAATTAAATCAAATTTATCAATGCTATTTTATGAATATTGCCGCTACAGTCTTTGAGTGGGAAAACCTGCCGGACACGGTGGACGCTGATTTTTTAGAATTCGCCTTGATTCAAGACGGCAAGGCCGCGTTCTGTAATGATCGCGACAGGGGATTTTTAGGACTACGCGCGGCAGATCAATCTGTTTTGAATTTGTACGGCTACCCGGTCAAAATCAACGGCTACGGCATTAACTTCAATCAGGAATACAACGCAGACGAATTTGTTTTAATTAAAAACAATCCGATGTGGACACCGACTTTATTTTATATCAATTATTTTGTGGATAAAATCGCAAAAACTCAACAAATAATTGATATAAATATAAACGCACAAAAAACCCCTGTAATTCTAAAAGGGACTTCAAATCAAAAATTAGCGCTTGCAAATCTCTTTGCAAAATATGACGGCTCGCAGGGATATATTTTCATTGACAAAGACAATGATTTCAACGACTGCTTTGGGAGTGTAAACACTGGAGCACCGTTGGTAGCTAAAGATTTATACACCTTGCTTGAAAGCTACAAAGCTGAATTTCTTTCCTTTCTTGGCGTTAACAATGTGCAGAACGAAAAAGCGGAACGGCTTATCACCGATGAAGTCAACGCCAATAATCAATTCGTATCAATTAACTTGGAAACAATGCTATACGAACGGAAAAACGCTTGCAAGCAGATCAATGAACGGTTCGGCTTGGATATTTCTGTAAAACCGCGAGTACAAAGTGAAATTATCGAAAGTGATAAACCCGCCTTTGATGATGACGCAAATCCGGACGATGAACCGCAGGGGGTGGAGTAATGGCACGATATACCACAAGTTTGGAAGTTGTTGTAAACAATTTATGCGAAAACAGAAATAACACTTTGAATATCCGCGTTGAATCTGCACGAAAGAAAATTTTTGATTTTTCGTACCCAACTCCACAGAAAATAGAGGACTTCAAACGATACTTTGAAACCCTTTTTATTTTTCATTATTTAACTGATGAATTTGCTTTTGAAACTTACAATCTTTGGAAAGTAAAATTGCAAGCTAAATCAATGGAAGTAATGCCCGGGTATGCAAAAGCCTTTGACGGATTTGCACAGATGACCGCAGATTTGGCGGTTGCAAATCAAAAGTTTAATCGCAAAACAGATTCAAACGCCACAGGCAAAAGCAAGTCAACCGGTTCTTTCTCAAATCAAAACGATTCCAATTCAACAATGCGGGGTGCGGCAAGCGATCTACCCGGCAATATGATGAAAGCAAACGACTTCAACTCCATTGAATACGCGGACCGCGCCAACCTTGATACGGCTTCCAATAAAGCAACAGATAAAGGTTCAAACACAAACACCAATGACACCACCACCAAAACAAATCAAATTGAAACAATAACCGGTTTAACAATGCCTGCCGGGGAAGTATTCCGGCAATTCAAAAATGAAGTAAACGGTCTGTATTCTGAATTACTCGATGAATATAAAGATTTGTTTATGCCGTTATGGTATTAAGGAGGTAAAATATGAATTATCCCAAACCCGATGTTGACCCTATCGCGGTTCTTCGCCGGTTCTATTGCAACCGAATTTTGCCGCAAGTCTACGACGATTCATTATCTTTTGAGGAATTGCTTTATGGCATTTTGAAAAAGATGAATGAAGTAATTGAAAAAGTAAACAGTTACGATGAATTAATAAACTATGTAATTGATTTGCTTGAAAACCTTGATAAACACATTAAGGAAACTGTCACGGAACAGTTACAAAAATGGTACGATGACGGCACCCTGAAAGAAATTCTTGCCGTGATTTGTGCTCCATATTTTGACGAGTTCCGGCAGGAAATTGCCCAACTGAAAAAGGATTTTGTAACATTCAAAAATCAACCCCATTCAACATACATTGATTTTGAGCGCTGGCTGTTGGGGTGGACATATCGCGGTGAAAACCTTGCCAATGCTGAACAGGAAACAGACCGCTACCCGGTGAATCAAGGCGGGGCGCGTTATACCATTGGCGGCAATCATTATTATGCCTGCGCTTTTGTGCCCCGGGGGCATACCTTGGAATTGCACCCCACAACGGCGGCTGTAGTTGTATTCAACTATTCCAACGGTGCCCAGGTAACGCGGCGGGTTATTGAGGGGTTAGGGCACGCAAATTCAATAGTTTATAATTCAAAAAGAAATAGTCTTTTTATTGCTACGAGTGAATTGAACGGTGCACCGTCTAAGACTATTTTTGAATTGAACCCTACAACACTTGCAACAATTCAAAAGTATTCTTCACCTGCCGGATACAATGAGAGCGCTGTTTCTTCCGTTGCTTATGACGCAACAAACGATCAAATGTACGTTTCACAAGGCCTGCATGTGTATGAGTGGGATCCGTCAACAAACACCGCGTCACATATGGTGGCTATTGCAAACCCGGGGTTTGACTATATCATGCAAACGGTTAAGGCAAATGCAACTGCCTTTATCATACTCACTTATTCACCTAACACCATTCGCATTTACGATAAATCGGGCGTTTATATCCGGCAATTTACAATTCCGCAGTATTTGGACAATCAACGTTTTTGGTCGGGTGAATTTGAGGATTTAACTGTAAACGATAAATTCTATGTTTACGCAAATTCGCAGGGGATTACCGCCGTCAACCCCACGGATTCAATGATTTCGATTTGGCGCGGTTCATTGTTGCAGGGCACGCCGTCCTCCATTAAACAGACCACCACGCAGGGGCAGGGCGTGGGATATTCTTCATTTAACAATATTGTTTATGTTGATAATGACGCAGGCACCAACGGAACCTATCACATGACCCGGTCACCTGATGGCACAAAAGGCAATCCATTCAGTCAAATCTTTCAGGCCATGGACTTGTTAGCCTGTCCGATTTACCACCAAGAATTGGAAATCCGCGTAAAAAGTACAACCGGTTCTTACCGCTGGTTCAATATCGCAAACGGCGGAAATGTTTATATTTCCGGGCGCTACACTTCCAATGATCCGCCCACCACAAAACCTAAATTGACGGGGCTTGTGATTCACAATTCAAACAGTGTTACGCTGGATAATTTGGAGATTGCAAATTCAAACACCAATGAGGCGAATTTACCGCATACAATCCGCGCGGTGAATGTGAATAAGCTAATTTGCAACGATGTTGAGTTGATTTATTCTTCCGGCAAAACAGCTTACAATATGCTGAACACAACCCTGGTTCTATCCGGTGGTGGTTCAGGCACCTTGAAAGAATGGCCAACAACACCCTGCATTCGGCTTCAACGCGGATCCCAACTTTACGGCTACGAAAAGCACAATATCGGCGTGAACTTAGAATCCGATAACACGCTTATTTGTCAGCGTAAAATCTGTGACGCGCAAAACATGACTTCCGGCACGATTAACACCCGCTCCAATGGCGGCGTTCAAATTTGGTCAGCTGAAATGATTTCAAATATCGTTCAGCATTCCAGCCGGATTGGCGTTCGGTATCATTCAAGCGCTTCCGGCGTTGAACGAATTCAATATTTTTACGGATTCAAATCCGGTTCAGCGTTTACAATGTTAGTTACAGAGGGGTCAAACACAATCAAAGTTTATTTTAATGGTAGTAGCGCTTTCACTGTATCGGACGCAAACGGCCTTGTGATTGACGGTATTGTATTCGAGGGGTGATTAGAATTACAGTTGAACAGTTGACTATAATTCTGTCATCTGCGGTCACGCTGGTGGGCACTTCGCTCACCGCGTGGCTTGCAAATTCAAAAACTTTGTACAGGATTAAACAACTTGAAAAAAAGCAAGAACAGTATAACAATCTGCAACAACGGGTTGCACTTCAAGAACTGCGCCAACAAGTAGCAGATCACCGTATACAAGATTTGGAGGACAAAATATAATGAAAAATGTTTCAAAAGATACCATTATTCGCACAATCGTAACTTTTGTTGCGCTTGTTAATTCAGTTTTAACGATGATCGGCAAAAATCCGCTTCCGTTTTCCGATGATGAAGTTTATTTGTTTTTTTCCACACTTTTAACAGTGTTTTCCACAGTTTGGAGTTGGTGGAAAAATAACAGCTTCACCCCTGCGGCCATTGCCGGGGATGTTGTTAAGAATGAAGCCAAGGGAAAGGGGTACACCGAATGACCTACGATCAATTTTACAATTCATGTAAAGGTAAACTAATTGACTATGACCGCGTCTCCGGTGCTCAGTGCGTTGACCTTGCAAAAGTTTACTTAAATTCCTGCTTCGGCATTAAACCCGGAGCGTGGGGAAATGCAGTTGACTATTATACAAACTTTGAAAAAAGAAAACCGCTTGTTGAAAAGTTTGAAAAAATCCAAAACAATCCTACTTTCGTTCCATTAAAGGGTGATATTGTTGTATGGGGCGCAAAAATCGGCCCTTATGGGCATATTGCCATAGCTACCGGAAACGGAAATACAAAGTGGTTTGAATCGTTCGACCAAAACTGGCCGCGCGGTTCAAAGTGCAAAAAAGTGAAACACACCTACAACGGGGTGCTGGGTGTACTTCGGCCAAAAATGCGCGGTGTTATTTTTGACTATCCCAAGCCAAAAATCGGATCGTCAATCACATTGAAATATGTGCGCGGCGTTTACAAGGGCGCAGGCGCAAACACTGGTCGGAAAAAGATTAAGGATTTGACTTCCGACGGCAGAAAACATTGTTTGAATCGTGATGACAAAAACAACATTGCATACCTGAAGCGGGGAACAAAATGTACAATCCTTGAATTGGTTTACAAAGGTAATAAAAATATTTGGGCGCGAATCCCCTCCGGGTGGATTTGCATATACGATTATAATATTGCCTGCAAGCGATACAAATAAAAAAGACCCGGGGATAAATCCCCGGGTTATTTCTTTTAGCTAAAAAATAAGATTCGCACTTCCGATATGTTTTGAATTGTTGAAAACAATTCATCATTGCAGTAGACGCATTTTGTTAAAAGAAATTCATTGAATTTGATTTGAATATTGGTTCCGACAAATGTTGAGCCGGAAAAAGTTTTTATTTCAAGCACCTTGTATCCTCGATCTGCAAGGATAGCTTGTAACGCGGTTGTTACTGCTGGTTGCATTTTTTTCTCATCTTCTTTTACTTTTTCTTCATGCTTTGGATTAAACACTTCACAACCTCCAGCGTCAGGAAATTTTTCGTTTACACCTGCAAAACCTGCATTAATCAAATTCTTGCAAATTTTATAATATACGCAATCTGTACATTTCATTTTATAACACCTCGCTTTTAATCCAATCAACTTTTGATTTTTTCATAATTCGATTCAAGCATTCATCATATCTTGAATCTGTTAAAATATCATGAATGTGCAAATACACAACTGAAAAAACAGTCTTATTCCATTTTTCTTTGTTTTTTAATTCATATCCTTGTTCTTTTAACTGTTCGCTAAATTTTGGACACATTGCACCAAATGAAAAAGATAAATTCATTTTTTATACCTCACTTTCAAGTCACTTTTGAATAATATTTTAAATAATCAAAGTTAGATACCCCACACCTGATTCATCGGAGCATTCTTCTTCAATCCATTTTATGTTAGATTCATAATAAGGTGCCCAACTTTTGGAAATAATGCGCTCACATTTCAATATATAATCATCACAATACCCTTTTTTATTTGGTGTAGAAAGATTAAAATATATCTTATCATCACCACCGATTAAAAATAAATGTATAATGTCACAAACTCTAACATTTGACTGTATATCAAATATTTCCATAAAATTCATTTCTCGTACCTCGTTATTACATTCCTTGCCGCGTGCATTGATTTTGCGTTTGCGTTCATTTTGAATGTTAAAGCAACAAGATTGCTTTCTTCGTGGACTTCAATTAGATACCTTATTAAATCCAAAGCTTTTGAAAAATAAATAAGACTTCGCACACCGGTTAAGGTGTTTGGCGCTGTTAGCGTTATTTCTTTTTGGCCTTTTAATACCTGATTGATGAAAGAAGCAAAATACCTTTCAAATGGCTTTTTTATTTCTCCCTCACTGTCAAAACATTTTACAGCCCAAGCGAATTCTTGTTTAATTAAAAATCGAATCATTTTTATATCTCCTTTCTTGCTTTAATTATAGCATAAATTGAACAAAATATAAATAGATTTGGACAAATTCGCTGAAATAATCAACACTGTTTATTAAAATCTTGTTCCGCGCTCGCGTATCTTGAATGTTGATTCACTTAACTCTACTCCGCCTTGCACGGTTTTACTTTTCAAAATTCCAAAATATTCTTGCTCAGTGTTGAAATTCTCAAATGTGATTTGATTTTTTACTACTTCATTTTGCCCAAGCCCTGCGGCCTTGATATCAAGATTCCCTTGCTCATCTTCTTCTATATATAATTTTGCTCCAAGGAATTTAGCCCTTGAGAAACTGCTTTCATGCGCCATGCAGTTGAATTCTGTATCACTAATTTTTACGCCTACTGGCGGCTCGTCACCTAATAAATGTAAACTATCTGTATCGCAGTAGCAACACCGATCTACATTCTTAATAAAGAGAGTTTGAATGAATCTCCGGGCGTAGGCTGTCACAAATGCGGCCACAGGTACATACACTGTCTTAGCAGGCCGCGGCGTTTCAACTGTTTCATATGCAAGGATTCCTTTATCGTTTATATATGGCCTTTTTACAAATTTGTCATTGCTGGCACCAAATTTTCCATAAAGTGAATTAAGAAACAATTTTGCAATACTTCTTTTTCCTGCGTTTTTTTCGATAGTGGCCTGCATTTTCATTTCTTTGAAATGGTTTACATAATCAATGAAGATTCCTGATCGGCCTATAAATTTATACCCACCTATATATTGAATTTCTTTTATGTTATAGCATTCATAAAACATTTCTAAATCAACATTGGTTAAATATAAATTCACCATTAAACAGCCGGTTGTTGTAACATATTCGCGAGGATTGAAGCGTTTATCATTTTTGATTTGAATAGTGGGGATTTTGCCTTTCTTTAATTCAAACTGAGCTATTATAAATTGTATATATAATGGATATATTGAATCTTCTTTATATTTACCCTCAAAGAAAACTGGGGTGCCAATTGGATATTTATTGCTCGGGTCACTCATTACAGATGGATACAAGCTGTTGACATCATATACCCGCCCATGGCCTACCGGCTTTCCTTTGAATTTAGGATTGACATAGCAATAGCCGCCCTTATAGGCGCGTTTTAACAAATGGTATAAATCATCGTCAAGGTGTGGAAAGTATGTTAAAAATTCATAGTTTGAATAGTAACTATTTTTCTTGTAATAGCGCATAGCATTTGAAGCTATGGTATTTCGCTCATGACCCTCAGCCCTGAATTGCTTTATAGCTTTGGCCACAATGATTACATCATTGGTAATATATTCGACTTCTTCCGGGGTCATTGTATAGTTATATCCGCGAAAGGTTGCATAATCTATGGAGCCTTTTTGCTCTTTTATTCCGAACGATTTAGCGATCTGCGAAACGCTCATGTTGAATATTTTTAGGGTGTCATATATTTTTACATGTTTTCTCTTTGTAAAGTTTATTCTGTAATTATAATGGACACCAATTGAACTAATTAAACATTCAACGGTTTTTGCTTTTCTTGCTTTGGGATCGTCGTTGTATTGCCATTTTGCAACACCTAAAAGATAACTTAAAATATATGACCCATCAAATTTCAAGTTATGAAAACCGATCGATGAACCGTTCGGAAGCCCTTGAATTGCTAAAAGCCATGTTTCAATATTATTCCCGTATTGAATATTTGACAAATTATCAACCTCGACAATAGACCACGCCCATACAGACATGACACCGCTATCAGGGTCTTTTTGTGTTTCAAAATCGGAAATATATTCTGTCATTTTACTTTACCTTTTGTGTATTTTACGACACCTTTTACACCATTTATAGCCGTTCGCATTCTGTCATAGGCTTCTTGATATTTGCTTTCGTCTTTGGATTCATAGGCCGCCCACATAACCTCCACCGCTTCAGGCCACGCACGATTTACTGAATCAACCTGAATGAGTGATAGCCTTTGCCATTCGCTAACTAAATCCATAAAGCCCAGCGCTGTCAAAGCGATCACAACATTGTCTTTGAATACTTCAGCCCTCGCTTCATTGAATGATTCAAAAGTTTCTTTTTGATATTTGTATATGAAATCTTTTAAGGCTTTCGCCGATTTAAATTCAGTTTTGGCGGGCGTTTCATTTCGAATGAACGCCTGGATACTTCTTTCTTGCTGTTTTTTGATGATTCGTGTTGTTTGCGTTTCTATAGTTTTATATTTACCTAATTGTATTATTTTTTCTTCGCGAGTTGCCCTGCCGGTTTCTCTTAGCCGGTTTATTAACTCATTATATTCCTCAACGGTTGTTATTTTTGCAAATTCTTTGTCAGCATTCAATATTTTTGGAAGTACAACCCCCTGATATTTACCATGCGCTTTCAGCGCGGCACCTCTGCGTATCCAATAATTATACTCACGAATCGCTTGTGCAAGATTTGCTTTTCTTTGTTTCGTATGAATAAATTTTGTCATAATCATTCACCCTTAAATGATTATAGCCCGGTTAAACCGGGCTATAATTTTGAGTTTTAATAAATTTACAGCACAGTAAATTTATAAGTGTGACCGTTTTTCGTCTTGACCTGACAGGGGACGATCTGCAAAGGCTCTGCAAAATCCAAACCCCAAATTGATCTTACTGCTTTTACGCAGCTGTCCACGCCCAAGGCCATAGACATATAGGCGGATCCATCCTCACACAAAAAGAAATAACGATTGACCGGTTCGCCCTGATCGTTAACAGCTGGCTGGTCGATGATCTGCACCACAGATAATGTTTTGTTGACCGCTTCACTAAACGGGCTTGCGTTGGTTAGTGCGCGAAAAAGGTTTACTTTGCTTTCATGAGTTGTTGCGTTTGCAATCAATGCGTTTGTTTCCATACTGGTTCTCCTTTGTTTTAGATTAGTTTTGTTTGGTTCAAAAGCGGGCCCTTGCCTTTGATGACTTTATTATACCACAGGCGACACAATTTTGTAAAGATTTTTGAGGGTTCGCTCATTGTATATTTTCATATTACAATTTGTATAGAGCAG
>OFMB01001014.1_pt1 | contig 14328 bp, 17 predicted proteins | sample 1541111 | NCBI WGS metagenome assembly OFMB01 (sample SAMN04209241, study PRJEB22552) | human gut metagenome | biome: gut; material: feces | host: Homo sapiens | place: USA: Oklahoma
TTCTAAAAATAAAATACGCAGGTGCAGCATGGGGTTACTCTGAAAATGCAGTAAAACCCGTATCAACCCCCAACCTCAAATATATATTATAATTCCGGTAAGGTAAATCTTTCAGCCTTACCGGAATTTTTGTTTTTGGAGGAACTTGAAATGGAAGAAGTAAGAATTTGCGACTACTGCGGAAGAGTGCTTGCCGAGGAAGAAGGCACACCGGTAGATGATGAGCTGCTCTGCGACGACTGCGTTGAGGAACACTGTGTTACCTGCGACCACTGCGGCGAAACAATCTGGGAACAGAACAGCGTCTCCGATGAAGACACCTGCCTCTGCCAGGACTGCTTTGATACCCACTACTACCGCTGCGAATCCTGCGGGCAGATCGTTTCGGAAAGCCTCGTCTGCTGGCACAGCGACCTGCCCTACTGCGAAAGGTGTTTTGACGAGTTTGAAGACGAGATCGAGGAATACGGCTACAAACCCACACCTATATTTTACGGAAACGGAAAACGATACTTCGGCGTAGAACTGGAAGTGGATGAAGGCGGCAAAGATAACGACAACGCTGCAACTCTCAAAAGCATCGCCAATGTGCACGAGGAAAACATTTACATCAAGTCAGACGATAGCTTGGAGGACGGTTTTGAAATCGTTTCTCATCCCATGACCTTAGAGTATCACACAGAGGAAATGAACTGGAAAGAACTCCTCCGGAAGGCAGTTGCCATGGGCTATCGTTCTCATCAAACATCAACTTGCGGTCTGCATGTTCATGTCAATCGAAACGCCTTTGGAGATAACCAGACAGAACAGGAAGATGTCATCAGCCGGATTTTGTTCTTTGTGGAAAAGCACTGGAATGAACTCTTTACGTTCAGCAGACGCAGCAGCTACAACATGAGCCGCTGGAGTGCAAGATTCGGCTTTGAAAAGACTGGCAAACAAATCCTGGAGAAAGCGAAAAGCGGCTGCAACGGCAGATACGTTGCGGTAAACCTCAATAACTACCACACCATCGAATTTCGCCTGTTCCGGGGCACACTCAAATACAACACCTTCATCGCCACACTGCAGATGGTCAACCACATCTGTGATGCGGCGATTTCTTTGTCTGAGGAGGGCATCGATGCCATGAGCTGGTCGGAGTTTGTAAGCTCCATTCGGGAACCGGAACTGATCCAGTATCTGAAAGAGAGAAGACTATACGTCAATGAGTACGTGATGGAAAGTGAGGAGATGTAAGATGTGTGCAGTGTTTGGATTTTTAGACTACAAGGGAAAGGTGAGCAATGCGATCTTAAAGAAATTGATACACTACCTCTCTGTCGCTGCGGAAGTCCGTGGCACAGACGCAACAGGCATCGCCTACGTCCGGGACAGCAGCATGGTCACCTACAAAAAGCCCAAGCCGGCACACAAGGTCAAGCTGTTCTTTCCCAGAGGCACACGAGCAGTCATCGGACACACCCGGTTCACAACCCAGGGCAGCGAAAAGCGGAATTGCAACAACCACCCGTTCGAAGGACACTACGGCACAGAATCGTTTGCCCTTGCCCACAACGGCGTGCTGTACAACGACAGGGAACTTCGCCGGGAACAGCATCTCCCACCGACACCAATCGAAACCGACACCTACGTCGCTGTCCAGCTTCTGGAACAGGGGCAGCAGCTGGACACGGAAAACATCCGGAGAACCGCAGAACTGGTGGAGGGCAGTTTTGTCTTTACAATCCTCAGAAATGACAATACGCTGTTTTTGGTGAAAGGAAATAATCCTTTGACGGTTTATCATTTTCCGGCACTGGGATTGTACGTTTACGCCAGCACAAAGAGCATTTTGGACAATGCTTTGAAAAAGGTAAATCTGAATGGCAAGTGCTGCGAGGTCGATGTTTCAGAGGGTGAAATCCTAGAGATCACTTCAAATGGAAACCTTAGCAGAAGTACCTTTACCATGCAGGACTACATCCACACCATATTCAACCTGTACAATTGGAATTACCTGAACTATGCAAAATGGTGGGAAGCAGACGAACAAGAAGAACTGCTGTTGGAGTACTGCGGTACATTTGGCGTTTCGGAAGAAGAAGTAGAACTGTTGCTGGAAGTCGGCTATGATCCGGACGAGATCGAAGAACTGCTCATGGATACAGCGGCAATGGAGGAAGCAATTAGCGAGGCAAAAACACTGTTACAGTGTGAAGCATAAATCAAAACGAAAAATTGGAGGAATTTGACATGAAGGAATTTATCGCAGGACTGGTACTGACACTGGTGATCGGCGGCATTGGAATTGCCATTGAAATGCAGGAGCGGGAGGAGGTGAAGTATATCAATGCCGATTGCGATTGAAATGTTTCTGGCAGGAGTTGCCTGCGGCGTAGAACTGCTGGCACTGGTCAAGAAGAGTAAGTAAAAATTCTGTTCGTGGGAGGCTTGGCATGACGCTGAGCCTCTTTTTTTAGAAGGAGGAAGAAATGCTGGAAGAAACAACAACGATTAGAAGCAAAGCGATTTTCTCAGATGACAAAGAGCATCGCTTGCTTCTGCGGAAAGAATGGAATAACGAAAAGCCGTCTGCAATGGTCATTATGATCAATCCCAACACAGCGGATACGGTCAACTTTGATATGACCACGATGCTGGTTCTGAATAACGTCAGCAAGCTCGGTTTTGGCAGCGTCAATATCGTGAACCTGTACAGCAGAATCATGGAAAAGCTCGATCTTCGTTTCAACGGCGATGATGAACTGATTGCTGATGAAGCAGATGAGATCATACAGCAGTACGCTGCAATGAGTGATGCCATTATCATTGCCTGGGGCACGATCGGAAAGAATACTTTGCGTGTCAGAGAACGGCAGAAATACCTGCTGGAATTGATAAAGCAGCATGCCGGCAAGATGTACCAGATCGGAAGAAATGCCTGCCATCCGCTCACGCCGGCAGTCAGAAGAGAATGGGTGTTGGAACCCTATGAAATGGAGGGAGTCGAATGATAAAAGTAACCAATTTGCAGGAAATGAACCGCATCGAAAATGGTTCTTTGCAAATGCACATTCAGGAAAAAGCAGAAGCAATGATGCAGGAATACCAAGTTGAAAACATGGATGACATCGGCTGTTTTGTCGTACTGGAATCGGAAGAATTTACAGACTTTCCAATTGGTGAAGTGGAGTTTGTAGAAATACTTTTCCTGGAAGAAAGCATGTTTCTGCACGGCGTTAAAATCATTGATGAAAGCTATGGTGAGGACATCTATCTGCCTGTTGAGGTGATAACATGCTGAGTATACCAAAGGTTGCACAGTACGCCAGATTTAGTTCGGATAATCAACGAAGTGAATCCATCGATGCACAGATACGAGCCATGAATCAGTTCTGCAAGCAAAATCACTGGCAGGTGGTTTCCACCTATACCGACGAGGCAAGATCAGCAACAACAGATAACCGACCGCAGTTTCAGCAGATGATCGCAGACAGCGGTAAAGGACTGTTTGACATTGTACTGGTGCATAAATTGGACAGATTTAGTCGTGACAGATACGACAGTGCTATCTACAAGAAGAAACTAAAGAAGAACCATGTCAAGCTTTGCAGTGTGCTGGAACGCATGGACGATTCTCCGGAAAGCATTATGATGGAAGCCGTTCTGGAGGGCATGTCCGAGTACTACAGCAAGAACCTGGCACGGGAAGTCATGAAAGGGATGAATGAGACAGCCCTGCAATGCAAACACACCGGCGGCTGTCCACCGCTGGGCTATGATTTAGACGAAAACCGGCATCTGGTCATCAATGAACAGGAAGCACAAGCGGTAAGAATCATCTTTCAGATGTTTGCAGACGGTCACGGATACACAACTATCATTGATTACTTGAATGCCCATGGATACAAGACAAAACGTGGGAAGATGTTCGGGAAAAACAGTTTGTACGAAATACTCAGCAATGAGAAGTACACTGGTGTTTTTGTGTTTAATAAGGCGGCTGCAAAAACAGACGGCAAGCGGAATAATCACGCTCAAAAAGACAGCTATATCCGCATTGAAGGCGGCTGTCCTGCGATCATCGGGAAAAAGCTGTTTGCACAGGTGCAGCGGATCAAGGCGAAGAACAAGCGAAACACAGGACGCTATCACAGCAAGGAGTTTTACCTGCTGACTGGGAAACTGGTCTGCGATGTCTGCGGCAAGCGGATGATCGGAAATCTGCGATTCAGCGGCAGGAGTAAGACACGGCTTGCAACCTACAGATGCAATACCCATCGGGCAATGTGCAATAACAAGGAGCTGAATAAGGACTATCTGGATGCCTACATTGCTGTGCTGATCGGCGAGAGATTGAAGCCGAAAAATTTGAGAAAAGCCGTTTCTAAGGTGAATCAGCAGGTGCAGAAATTCAACAGCAGCTATGACAAATATCATACAGATGTTTTGCAGCAGTACAATGAAGTGCAGGATAGCCTTGCTAACATCACAAGAGCAATCGAAAAGGGCATCTTCACAGATGACTTGCTCCAGCGAGCAGAGCAGCTGGAAAACGAGAAAGCAAAACTGGAAACCAGACTGCACGAACTAAAGCTGCTAGAGCCTATCGTCTATGAAGATGTGGCGTACCTGTACACGCAATGGCGGGAATTGAAGCGAAATACCGAAGAGTTCCGCACGTTCATTCAGCAGTTCGTGAAAGCGATTCATGTGCGACCCTATGATTTTGACATTGTGCTGGATATGGGATTTGGCGTAGTGGAGTTGACAGAACCTATTACCATGCGACGAGGCGAACTGTACGAAATGTTTGATTCCAAAGTAAAGGAGCAGAAAAGATGTTTGAAAAATCAAAAGGCAGATACCTGACACGAGGCGTAGATGCGGAGATACCGATTGCACTGCAAGTGATGATGTGGCAGGCTGTCGATCAGATGCCCGAACCGAAAGACTACCTGCAGGTGTTTCGGCTCAGCGAGGAGAACGGTTTGCAGATCGTGCATCATACCTCAGAGCAGCCACAGTTTGAGATGACGTACATTGTGGAGGCGAAAAAGCCGGTCGCAGCAAAAGTGTACATCATCGATGATGGTGAGCACTGCACCATGCTGTTGGCGGAAGAGTACTAACGAACCAATACAAGCGAACCAATACAAGCGACTAATACGAGTAATCCAACAAAAAAATCCAAGCCATACGCATGACTTGGATTTTTTTTTACTGCCCGACGAACCGCAGCACAAGCGAAAAGCGAATCCGCTGAGGCGTGCGGTGCTGCACCGGGATAAAAGGATTACCCGCATTTTTTTACTGCAGTTCTTCCTCTGGTGAGAAAAATGGGAAAACGAGAAATTTCTGCTCCTTTACAAACGCTCTGCCCTCCGGTGTGTCCTTGACAAAGAAGAGAAGCGTATCACATAATGGATTGATGTTGTTGATGTGCTTATCGATCCTGCCGTTTTGATTCAGGTAAATCGCTTTGTTGTACTGCGGGATCACTGCTAAGATCACATCGGCATTTCTTTTTTTGATTTTTTGACACAGTTTGCGGAGCATGTTGATTCTGCTCCAGGTCAGGGACTTCTGTTTTTCCTTGCTTTCGATCCTCGCCAGCGTGTCCAGTGCTTCCACCGCAGGAAGCTTTGCAATACAGGTGATGACCGGACCGCCATACGTTGTCAGCGTATAGTGGCTGGAGAGAAGCACATCCATGTCCTCTTTCTCTGCATCGATCTCATAAGTTTCTATGATCCGGCTTGCCACAGCAGCAGTCAGCCGTTCTTTCTCCTGATACAATCCGTACGCTGAAAGATGGTCGATCAGCATTTTCCGCATCCGGCTGTACTTGGGAAATGCTACATTGCGATACAGGATCGACTGGGAAGCATCGTGCTGAATGTCATCATAAATGGCATCCATTGTAAAGACAGAAAGGTCTTCCTTCCGGACAACCACATGTTCATAGAAATACACAGCCATCGCTTCCAGAACGGCTTCTTCCTCATACCTGGGTTTTGGGCCTCTTTTTTTGCCGCTCATACAGACTGCTCCTCTTCGATGGAATGGAAATGGGACTGCACCCGATTTTTCGATTCCTCATCTTTACATAATATCACAAGGGTGTCCACGTCAAAGGAGAGAAAGAGGATGTCCTGCGGAAACTTTTCCTTTAGCTTGCGGGAGAGATAGTAAAAGTGTGCGTTTTTCTTGTCGGTCGTGCTGCTGATCTTGCTTCGCAGCCGAACAAACAGCCAGGATGCGTTGGACACCATGGAAAGTGCCGTTCCCTCTGCCAGAAGCTCCAGTGACATCTTGTCATACTTTCCGACAAAGGCGTACAAATACGGCTGGATCTTCTTCTTTCCGCTCTCAACGCCCAGCTCTTCCCGCATTTTGCGAATGAAGTGACGCTGTTCCGGCACTTTCTTTCCACGCTCTGTATACCATTTCTGAAAAAGCTGATACAACTGCGGAAAGGTTTCCGGAACATTTTTGCTGTCTCTGATCTGTACAGTCCTGAAAGATTTCCACCCATCGGCTATACGGTCAATGAGGCTGGACTCTATGAGATCGATCCTCTGACAGCACCGATCGTTCGTGACATCTATATCCTTTACAGCAGCGGCATGGGCTACAGCTACATCAAAAAACATCTGAAAGAAAAGGGATACAAGACCACCGGCGGCAACGACTTTTCAGACACCGCCATCCACACCATCCTGACGAACCAGAAGTACAAGGGCACTTACACCTACGACCGCACAGCTGCCAAGGACAGCGACGGACACCGAAACTCCCACAAGATCAAGCCGGATCCCATAGAGATCCCGGACGGGATGCCGGCGGTCATCGAGCCGGCACTCTTCGACAAAGTCCAGGAGAAGCTGGCACAGAACCGCCGGCGGACAGCCAGCAGGACCGGCAAGAACTACTACGCCCTCAACGGCTTCACACGCTGTCCGAAGTGCGGCAAGCCGTTCTCCGGCAACGTCAACCACAGCAACGGGCACAGGTACCTGCAGTACCGAAGGAGCTGTGACTGCGGCATCCCCAGCGTGCGGGCAGACCAGCTGGCACCGTTTGTGTTTCACGCGGTGAAGAACTGTCTCTTTCAGCCAGCCAACCAGCCAAAGATCATCGAGGCAGTCAACCAGAAGCTTTCTCTCCGAAAACTGATGCAGAGCGGAGAGACCAACACCATACAAAATCGGATCAACGGACTGGAAAAGGCAAACGCCAATCTGATGGCATACCTGGAACAGGGACGTGCTACCGAAACCATCCTGCGTTCCGTTGAGAAAAACGAACAGGAACTCCAGCAGCTGAAACAGCAGCTGGATGCTTTGGACAATCCGATCTCTGCGGTGGATGATGCAACATACCGGGAGATCGTTCAAAAATTTACAAACTACATGTGTACTGAAAAATCGCCGGAGGCAGTTGCACTGAAAGAGGCTGTGCTCCGGGACATTCAGATCGGCAAAGAAACTATCACCGTGAACTTTCAGAACGGTGTTACCATAGATGAAGAAACAAAAGCATATTTCGACGACAACAGAAAGGAACGGGCATCATGACATATCAATTTGAAGCTCCCATTGCGTGTACCGAAGCACTGGTGACCGCAGTAGAGAAACGAAACGACTTTGGACAATACACGCTGACGATTCTGGGAATTGACCAGAATGGCTGTTACACCAACAAGGGAACCGTGACGATCAACGAAGAAGAACTGCAGCCACTTCTGCAGGAGAAAGAACTTTCCTTCCCGAAAGGCATCATCGGGCAGAGAGTCAAGGTCATCTCTCATGAGAAGCTGCGGCAGGAACAGGCGAAAGCAGCACTTTTCCAGAAGATCGCAGAAGACGGCGAAGAAATCAACGTGGAATTTTGAAAGGGGCTATTTTTATGAAGCAGATTTTCGTACTTACTTACAATTACACCAACAAGAAGTTAGCACAGATGGCAATTGCTTGTGTCATCCGATGCAGAAGCACCCATGGAAAGCAGCTGCGTGTCCGGGACATCATTGAAATGAACCGTCCAGGGCTATACCAGCAGCTGTCTCGTGGAGATAAGTGCAGAGTGGGCAGAGCCGTCAGCAAGCTGTACAATCAGGGAATGCTGCCGCATCTGACCAGAGGAAAGAAGAAGGATTCAACCAATACGTACTTCTGCTAAGTAGCAGAAAGAACATGTCACAATGAGAAAGCTCCGGATCGTCCTAAGTGGCGGGAAAATTCGGAGCTTTTTGTGTGTGAAAAAGTTGCTTTTTCCCCTCTGCTGTGGTATAATAAAGGTAAAGAAACTGAAAACACAGCAAGGAGGGAAATGCAATGGGTGTTTACTTGAATCCGGGAAATGTCGATTTCCAAGAGGTGCTGAATTCCAAGATCTATGTGGATAAGTCAGAATTGATTCAGTATACAAACAGTGTTTTACGGACTACACAAAAATATATCTGCGTCAGCCGTCCACGTCGATTCGGAAAGTCTATGGCGGCGAATATGCTGACGGCTTACTACAGCCGTGGCTGTGATTCCAGAGAAATGTTTCAAGAGTTGAAAATTGCAAAGCATACAGACTTTGAAAAACACTTGAACCAATACAATGTCATCCACTTAAATATGCGGGATTACTTGACGGAATCGGAAAATATGAAACAGCTGATTCAATTTGTTGAGGAAGATTTGCTGGATGAACTGCAGCAGGAATTTGCAGATCTCAGAATGCCACGGCGAAGAACTCTGGTCAAGGTACTGGAACAGGCTTTTGCACAGTACAAAATTCCGTTTGTCTTTATCATCGATGAATGGGACTGCATTTTTCGAGTGCATAAAAGCGATGCCGCATCGCAGAAAACTTATCTGGACTTTTTACGCAACCTGTTAAAGGACAAGAGTTACATTGCCCTTGCCTACATGACGGGAATTTTACCCATCAAAAAATACGGAGAGCACTCTGCCATCAATGCTTTTTACGAATACTCCATGACAGATGCCTCTCCCATTGAAGAGTTTACCGGCTTTACAGAACAGGAAGTCCGCCAACTGTGTGAGCAATACCAGATGCCGTTTTCGGAGACAAAGAAGTGGTACGACGGTTACTGTGTAGACGGTGTTTCAATCTACAATCCAAAGTCTGTGGTAGAAGCTATGCTGCGTGGAAAATTCAGCAACTACTGGACACAAACAGAAACCTATGAAGCTTTGAAAATCTATATTCAATCCAATGAATTTGGCGTGCAGGATGTCATTTTGAAGCTACTTGCAGGAGAAAAAGAAAAGATTGATACGACTACCTTTAGCAATGACATGGTGACGTTTGCAACAAAGGATGACGTTCTTACATTGCTGGTGCATTTGGGTTATTTGACATACAATGCAGAAACAAAAGAAATATGGATTCCAAATGATGAAGTAATGGAACAGTTTATCAGCACTGTAAAAGTAATGGGCTGGGGAAATATTGTAGTAGCTTTGGAGACTTCGGAAAGGTTGCTGCAAGCCACCCTTTCCAGTGATGAAGAAACGGTTGCAGAACTGATCGAACAGGCACATCAGGCAAACGCATCGATCTTGAAATACAATGATGAAAACGCCCTGTCCTGCGTGATCTCTCTGGCATACTACTCTGCCCAGAAGAATTATACCCTACACCGGGAAATGCCGGCTGGAAAAGGCTTTGCAGATATTGTGTTTGAGCCGAATCGAAACTGCGATTTGCCTGCTCTGATCGTTGAGCTAAAATGGGGACATTCCGCAGAAGAGGCAGTGGAACAGATCAAACAAAAGGACTATCTGGATTGCTTGAAGAATTACAGCGGTGAAGTTCTTTTGGTTGGCGTGAATTACGATAAGGAAAAGCGGCATACTTGCCGGATTGAACGGGTGAAGGTGTGAAACGTCTGTGCTTTAGATGAAGTATTAAGAAAGCAACGAATAAATTCGATGCTCTTAAAGATGACAATTTATATGGAATGCTAAATATGCGATTTTGTACACCGAATGGAAGAAGCACAGTTATCACGGAGGAAATTTAATGAATGAGAATAATAAAATGAACGCTATGCTTGATAAATCAACGGATGAATTTATAGATTTCGATAAGCTTGAGGCACAACTTGAGGATGAATTAGAAGACCAGATGTCTGACCTTCAATTTTTGGAAAGTGAAAGAGAACAGATAGGAAATCCAGATTCACTTGGAAAAACGATCAAAAATGTTGTCTGGGAACAATTTTTAAATCAGGTCGCTGTTACTGCAGGAGAAGATTTTATTAAAGAGAACAATGGGCTTACTTTGGATTTAAGTGCTGATGCACATATACAAACTACAGAGAATTTTAAAAACGGCAAAATAGCAACGCATAATACTGAAATAAACTATCAGCAAAGATATAACGAATGGCAGGATAATTTTGCAAAAGATGAAAACGGAAACATTGTTACACATAAAACCAGATCAGGAAAAGAAGAACCAACTTTGATTAAAGGTGCTAGAAAGCCATTTGATGAATCTAGACCTAAAGGATCAGCTAGAAATCATACTGATATGGATCATACGATTTCTGCTGCTGAAATAATTAGAGATCCAGAAGCTAATGCTCATCTGACAAAAAAAGAACAAATTGATTTTGCAAATAGCGAAAAAAATCTGTTTGAAATGGATTCAAGTCTCAATCGCTCTAAGAGCGATAAATCGACAACAGATTGGTTGGACACGCCAAATGCAAATGGTCAAAAACCGAAAGAAATCTTTGATATTAGTGATGAAGACGATAAAAGAATGCGTCAAAAAGACGAAGAAGCAAGAGAAGCATATGAACAGGAAAAGGCAGAAGGAGAAAGAAGATCTATTGAAGCTGGAAACAAATCCAGAAAGAAAGAAGCATTTAGAATCGGTGGCAAAGCGTTGCGAGCATTTGTCATGCAGTTATTGGCTGAACTTGTAAAGGAAATCATAGGAAAACTCGTTAGTTGGCTGAAAGAAAAAAAGAAGAGCTTAGATTCTTTTATAGAAAACATAAAAATTGCGATAAAATCATTTGTTAGCAAGCTTAAAACTCATATGGTTAATGCTGCGAACACTCTTGTTACAACAATTGCTACAGCCATTATAGGACCTGTAGTAGAAATAATCAAAAAAGTCTGGATGATATTAAAACAAGGATGGAAATCACTCAAAGAAGCAATTGCTTTTTTTAAAAATCCGAAAAATCAAAATATGCCGATAAGTCTAAAAATACTGGAAGTTGGTAGAATCATAATGGCTGGCTTGAGTGCCATAGGTGCTCTTGCTTTAGGCGAAGTAATTGAGAATGTTTTATTGCCTATCCCCGTATTAGCGGTTGAGATACCTCTTATAGGAAGTTTAGCAAGTATAATAGGAATCTTTTTGGGAACTGTTGTGGCAGGATTAATTGGTGCAATTGTTATTAATCTTTTGGATAGAATAACGGCAAAAAAGCGAAGAGAGTTATCTATTGAAAATCAAGTAGATAAGGGAAACGAAATACTTAAAACACAAAAAGAACTTCATAATGTTGCTGTTATTAACACTGAAAAGACAAAAAAACAGGTGGTAGAAACAATAAGTAAAAGGCATGTTGAAGCAGGGAAAATTATAAAAGAATCAGTCTCCGAGATTTTTGATGAAAGTAAAGACAGAGAAAAAAGAAAAGTTGATTTTGATGAGATTGACGCTGCACTAGATGGATTGTTAGATTGATAAAGGAGGACATTATAAATGAAAAAATCGCTGATAATTATCTCAGTTTTTGGAGTCACTGCAGCAATTAGTGTAACAATATACTTGGCAAATCAAAAATTGCGGCACAATGATAATGCAAAAAAACAAAAATCGACAGAAAAAGAACCCGAAACATGCCTCATTAATCCTAATGAAGATCTACATGAAAAAAAAGTAGCTGCTGCAGCTACTATTTCACAAAGGCATAATATAGCAGCACAAATAATGGAAGATGCTTTAGTCGAAGAAGATGGTAAAATAAGTGAGCATAAAGTCGAATTTGATAAAATTGAGAAAGACTTGGATCAATTACTTGAAGGAGAATAATTTAATGGAAGAATTAGCAATACAAACACATGATTTTGAGAAAGCAAAAAATGAATTAAAAAGATTTTCTGAAGGAACTACTGCGGATTTGGATTTAAAAAAAGTTGATTCAGATAAAGGTGCAGGAGAATTTTTGGGAGATTTTTTCCTTGGGAGAGGCATTGGACTTAATCATACTGTTAAAGGATCAGAATTAAATGAATTAACAACAGACATTCAAAAGCACTTAATCGACATAAATAATACGCAAAGAAAATTTATTAATGAAATTGGTCAAGTCTATACTGCACTAGAAGCTTTAGATAACGATTATATTCAAGCTATTGTAATTGCTATAAAGTCTGCCCAAAAAGCGAATAAAGAAGTCAAATTGGCTCAATCTGATATTGAGAGAACAGTAGAAGAGCAAAAGAAGATTATTAAAGTGCTTCAGCAATTTAAAGGGAAATTGGATAAACTCAAACATATAGCAGATATTGATAAAATATGGGTTGAAGTAAAGAAATGTCAAGAAGAAGTTGCAACAGCTCAAAAATCGCTGATTGTATTAGAGAAGTTTAGAATTCGTGTAGACAAGAATAAACAGTTATCAAATATTGATAAGCTATGGAAAGATGTTCAAACGACAAACGAATTGATAAATACACTCAACAAACGTGTTAAGTTCCTCTTTGAAAAATTAGACGGAATAACTGAACAAGTAAATTCGAATCAGATGACCTTAGACGATATTTTAACTAAAATCAATGAAATTAATAGCATCAGTCATTTATCAGACATTGATTCTATGTATCAAGAGATGCGAACTCTTAATGAAAGCAAGTGTGCCTTAATTGAAAAAAATAACAGCTTATTAGATTATATAAATAATTTGGAAGATGGTTTCTCTAAAAAAATTTTAGTTGCTTATATTTTGGCGGGAGGCTCTATCGGACTAGCTGTTATTGAATTTATTTTGATAATGGTAGGGTTAATATAATGGATAAATACACGAAAGATTTATTAGACTGTTCTTCAAAATTGGATGCAATGATAGAAGAATGTGGTCAGATAACAAATTTGGCTAGATCAATTATAAGTGGGGATAACACGGATAGTACCATTCAATTGTTAGAAAAACTATTGGCTATTGCAAATGATAGGTCCCTAACAATTGAAGCCAAGAAAATGGCTGCAATATTAAAGGATAGTCTAGTTAGATATTACGGTCATTTCTATTTAATGGAGATATGTAATAATAAATCTGAACCAGTTGAAAAAGAAAAAACGCTCAAAGAATTATTAGATGAATTAAATTCACTAGTTGGACTTGACTCAGTCAAAGATAAGGTGAAAGATCTTATTGCATATCAAAAAGTACAGAAAATGCGAAGAGATAATAATCTACATAGTGTCAAAAACACACTACATTTAGCCTTCTTAGGAAACCCTGGGACAGGAAAAACTACAGTTGCTCGAATTGTTGGAAGAATATATAAGCAACTGGGTTTGTTATCCAAAGGTCATTTTGTTGAAGTTTCAAGGACAGATTTAATTGCTGGATATCAGGGTCAAACTGCATTAAAGGTAAAAAAGGTTATTGAGAAAGCCAAAGGTGGAACGCTATTTATTGATGAAGCATATAGTCTAACTGAGAATGACCATTCTGATTCATATGGTCGAGAGTGTTTAACAGAATTGACTAAGGCACTTGAAGATTATAGAGATGATCTTGCTGTAATTGTTGCGGGGTACACAGAGCCGATGCAAAAATTCTTTGAATCAAATCCTGGATTGAGATCAAGATTTAGCACATTCATAGAATTTGAAGATTACTCGGTTAGAGAACTGGAAGAAATTTTAGTTGATATGTGTGCAAAAAATGATTATGAATTGAGTGAAAGTGCAAAAAAGCTTTTGCACATATATCTTGAAAACAAGGTGAATTCAAAAGAGGAAAATTTTGCAAATGGCAGAATGATTAGAAATCTATATGAGGAATTAGTAATGAATCATGCGAGGAGAGTATTTAATATGGAAACTCCAAATATAGTAGATTTAAAAACAATTCTTGATGTAGATTTCAATCAACTTCCAAATCAGAATTTGAAAAATGCTGATCCGGCATCTTAAACAGTTTCGATAAAAAGCTAGAAGGTGATACTTTTTTAGCCTCATAAAGGACTTTAACAATAGGCACAGTCTGAAAATCAGGCTGTGTTTTCTTGTTCGGTGGAGGCGATGCTTACAGTGGTAAAATCACTTATTTGCAACCTTTCAAAATGG
>OFMB01001022.1_pt1 | contig 14272 bp, 11 predicted proteins | sample 1541111 | NCBI WGS metagenome assembly OFMB01 (sample SAMN04209241, study PRJEB22552) | human gut metagenome | biome: gut; material: feces | host: Homo sapiens | place: USA: Oklahoma
AAAATTCTGATAGTGCCATCGCACAACTTCCTACGATTCAGCCTGTAGGTTCAGTCAAGATCACAGGTATGCCAGAGATAAACATACCTGCAACTCAATCGATAGATAAAGAAGCAGTCACAGATGTTATTCAAAGAATAATTACTATTATGCAAGGAGCGTAGCAAATGAAAAATAATGAAATCATGATTTCAGTTCAGTTTAATTTTCCTAATGATTCAAATAAATATAGTGAAAAATTCTCTGGAATCACTGATAGTCTCGCTTTCCTTGTTAAGGATGATATAACACTAAAGGCTTTCATCGAAGGTCTGTATTATGGACTTCATAATAATTTTCCAGAGCACTTTATTCTTTTCAAGGATTATCTAAAACACCGTAAGCAGTTTGTTGTGGATTATTCTCGAAAAGGCAAATACAAGGTTATCAATTTTGAAAAAGAATTGTTGTCTGAGAAGGTAACACTAATTGAATTAGGCTTTGTTACTTCAAGCGTTTTAGTGATAACTATGAAGCGGAAATTGGAGAGTCAACTGCTCTTTGATAAAATTCCAAGTAGCTATATTCTTGATTCTGATGATAATCCCCTTGAATACAATATAAGTAGTCGTACTCTTGAAGCGGTCGATTCATCGGATATTGAAATTCTCCCTCCAGGTGATATACCTGAAAAAGACGAAAGAACGTTAGGCGACATTTTGATACCTACAGTACTTTCGACTGGAGGAATGATAGGCGTTAGAGCTGTGATGTCTAAATCTGCCAGTTCGAGTGGTATGGGTGGTATGATGTGGATGATGACGGCTGCTACTGGTGTAATGACTTTGGTTACATCCACCTACAACTATTTTAAACAAGGAGCAACGAACACTAAGAAGAAAACCGAATGGAAAGAAAACTACGAAAAATATATTAAACGTCTGATTGACGAAAAGATAGGTATTTGGCAAAAAGCTGACCTCACCTATCTTCAGTCGTTGTATCCGGATATGTTAAAACTGTTCGCACAGTTATCTACACTAGATTCTGCTATTTTTTCAAGATCACAAAATGATAACGATTTTATGCGTATTACTTTAGGTGTATCAGAGCATGTGAAACCTCTTTTCGATATTAAATATGAGAAAAAAGATGAGATTTTTTCTGATGTTTATTATCATTTACGGTACGAAACATGCACTAATAGCAAAGACGAGAGAACAACTGATAAGAGAATCGCAGGGATCTATATTCTTACACCTGAAAGTGAATTACCGTGGTATGCATTTATAAAGAAACATACACGGAAGGATGAGGAAGCAAAACTCAAGAAGTCTCAAAGGGAAGGGCTGATCTCAGAAGAAAAAGTATTGCTTTCTGATTTGCCATACAGGTTTTCCACAGAATATTTCCGATATATTGATGGTAAAACATGGGGTAAGAGCGGTATTAAGGCACCATATATGCTTGATATAAGAAATGCCGGTGCCTTGGGTATAGTTTCTCCTGACAATTCCTTTGCACATGATACTATTAAGCACATTGTATTAGAACTCGCTTATTATCATTCTCCGGAAGATATTCAATTTGTATTTTTCTTTGAAGAGGGATTGAGTATAGAGGAGCAAAAACAAAGGATTGATATATATAAATTTCTTCCTCACTGCAACGAATTACTAGAAAATACATCTCAGTTCGTTTTCGACAAAGAGAGCGCTGGTCTTGTTTATGGTCAATTATTGAACATAATGACTCAAAGAGCCAAGGACATACAATCCGATGAAGAAAACGAAGTTGAATCTGAACATAACACCCAGATAGTGTGTGTAGTATTTGAAGATTATAATATCAAGTCTACTGGTTTTTCAAAATATCTTCCCGAAGCTCCCAAAGAGGGTGAAGACTACCAGAATAAACTCGGTTTAACATTTATTTTTTGCCGCGATGATAAGGATAAGCTTCCTCGTTATTGTGGAGATGTAATTTACATGAATGTAGACGCTAAAAAAGTGGGATATGGCTACGTTGTACCACGCTATAGCGTTATGACACGAGAGAACATCTTAGCTAATATGACGGAGACAAATAAGTATCCCAATTTCTGGAATGACTATATTTTCTCTTCTAAAGAATACAAAGAACAATATGAGCTTGCATACCGAAGACTTGCAGCCATTTATTATACACGTATTGCAGAGAACGGTCAGGTGCCAAGCATGGTTACCTTATTTAAATTGCATGACATTTCTAGTGATGATATCATTCCTGAAAATGGTGTGGATAATCCATTATCTACCTCACCTTTTGCAAAACGCATACTTGAGTGCTGGGAATCAAGTGAAGAAGAATATGACGTCACCAGAAATTTACGTGTTAAGATTGGTGCAAATGAACATGGATCAATGTCACTTGACTTATATGAGAAAGCAGACGGTCCTCATATGCTTGTTGCAGGTACTACTGGTTCCGGAAAATCCGAAACTATTATCACCTATCTAATCGGATTGTGTATGAAGTTTTCTCCCATGGATTTAAACTTAATGTTAGTTGATATGAAAGGTGGAGGTTTTTCAGATCGTTTAGGAGATTTGCCACATTGTGTCGGCGTAGTTACCGATACGGCAGGTGAAAGTGAAGGAATATCATCCGCATATATGCTGAAACGATTTCTTGAGACGCTTAATGCTGAAATTAAAAAGAGAAAACTACTTCTTCAGGAATTTGGAATAGATACAGCGGATGCATATATTCGCGCAAGACGAATAATGGTAGAAATTTCCGGAATGATCGAAGCTGATGGGACGAAGTCTTTGAAAGAACTCTATGAAATTTCAATTCAGCTCAAACAGCAAAAAATAGCCATAGACGATGCTGATTATTCTGAAACAGTCAAGAAGATTCTTGAGAAAATGAGTAAACTTAACGCTAAACAGATGGACACATTTGTTAATAAAGGACTGGATAAAATCAAAAGTCTTTCTCATCTTGTACTTGTAGTTGACGAGTTTACTGAATTAAAGCGTTTTTCAAGCGAAAGCAATGACGTTGACTTTATTGCGGAAATAACAACGATTGCCCGTGTTGGCAGAACGCTTGGATTTCATATCATTCTTGTATCACAGAATATCGAGGGTGCTATCACTGACGATATAAGAGTAAACTCTAAAGCAAGAATCTGCCTAAAGGTTGCCACGAAGCAAGCTTCCAAGGAAATGATTGATAGTCCTGTGGCGGCTGCTCCGAAAATGCCGCTGAACGGACGAGCCTATTTACTTGTAGGAACAGGCTCTCGCTTTGAGTACTTTCAATCTGCCTATACAGGTTCTAATCAAAATACAAGCATTGAAGATCCTGTGAATATCACATTTGTGCCTGACAGCGGAACTTTTAATGAAAAGTTCTATCGTTCAGATAAGGATAATACTGTATTGCAGGCACAACAAAAAAATGTTGATCCTAATGCTACTCAATTGAAGTTTGTTGTGGACACTATTATTGCAGTTAATACAGGAAAACAAATTCCAGAGACAATATTCCTTCCCCCATTAAAAACTAAGATAAAACAACCTAAGCTTATAAATGCAACAGAATGGAGTTGATACAGCAATGGACAAGAGAAACTTGATTTGTACGTTAGGTCAGTACGATATTCCTATTGTACAGAAGCAACCTCTTTTTAAAGTTGACTTACTCGACAAAAATATAGCTCTGTTCGGTGCAGCAATGAGTGGAAAAACAAACTTCCTTAAATTACTGATTCAAACGCTACATATTATCACTAATCCTGATGATGAGGAAATTTTTATATTAGATTTTGGTGGAGCTCTTGCATCCTATAAAACTATGCCTCTCGTTGCAGCATACTTTGATAATTCCAATGAAGAATATGTTAAGCGTGTTTTCAGGATACTTGAAGAAAGAATCAAGAAGAATACTGAGATTCTGGAGGGAACCGGATTTTCTTCATATTTCGGTGAAAAAAAGATTGTTCACACGACATTTATAATTGATAATCTTAATTCGTTCCAAGATGAACCGAGGTATTCAGCATATCAAGAAAAATTCGCCAAAATGTGCAGAGATGGTTTGTCAAAAGGCATTTCAATTGTATTTACTGCATCAGATACTAAAGGGTTATCATCATATCTCAACAATTTTGGGCAGAAAATCGCATTTGAAATGCCCTCGGATAAATATATCGAGATATTCAATTCAAAAGTATCAGAAATCGGAGCGATTCCTGGGCGCGGCTTTGCGAATGTAACCATAAAGCCTGATAATATTGAAGGTACATTTAGAATGAATGCACCATATGAGGTTCAATGCTATATTTCTGATCAGATGGAGCCTGATAGTAGTTTTTTGTTCTGCTTAAAGAGTAAGTATCACTACAACGAAGAAAGTGGTAGAGAAGAAAATGGCAAGTTTGACAGGTGTGTAAAGAAGCATCTGACATTCAATGGCGATTTGACTCGTGACGAGTATCAACGTTTAAAACTTGAATTTTATTCCCCAGATGTTCCAACTTGCTGTAACATTCATTTTATCTCGTATTTGCGTCATTTTTTCATTTTGAGATGTTCTATGTTATTGCCCTTTACACTGCCTTTTTGAAACGTATAAAGGACAAATAAAGGACAGCGTTATGTTTACGCTCCTGTTATTCTGTTTTAGCAGAACATCATCCGAACACTGCAAATGTCCATAAAATTGGGAGTAGAGCTTATTGAATAATATATCTTGGTGAAAATCGCTACTCAATTTTACATCTTTATGAAAATACGTTCTTTTAGTATAATTTTACTAAAAGGATGTGATTTCGTTGTACAAATTGACTAGATGCGGCATTTCTTCTCAAAAAACCAAAACAGCAAATCAATATGTCACAAGAGATGCTCAGACACTGCTAAGTGCCTTATCGAAAATGTCGATAAAAAAGGCTACAGCTGAGATACAGACAGAGTTGGACAAACTACATGAATTCTACCAAGAAGCAAATAAAACGTCAATTACGATACCTGAGATTTTGCGAATTGGAATATACTATCTGGCATATCGTTATGCCAAGGAACAAGAAATATCCGGAAGGTCAAATCGTATCTCTATTGAGAAATACATAGAGCATGAACTTGGGCTGAGTAAGAATGCATTTAACAAATGGCATATGCACCCTAGAAATGATTACGCTTTCTTTCAAGATAAGGTTCGGCTGCACATTTATCGACCCGGAAGAAAAACTGGCAATTTGCTTAATATGATTCGTTATCTGGCGGTCACCTCAGAGTGCGAAAATTTTGTTGATGTCTTTGGGGGTACTGGAGCCGTCAGCGTTTCGATTTCTGCTTACTTTGAAAATGTATATACCAACGAGTTTGATATGATATTGGCTAATTTTCTGCGTTGTGTGAAAGAAGAACCCGAAGAAGTCATTGAGCAATGCAGAAGTTTTTGCAAGATGCTTACTGAGGATGATTTCACAACACATCCTATATTTTCTGATGTAATCAGTGAGATGCAAAAATGGCATATCGAACCTTATTATGCTACATCGACCGGAAAATGTATGAGTTCAATTCTTGCTTTCTATACAAGTGCAAAATCCGTCTTTGGACATGAGGATTTGTCGGAAGATTTGATAAAAAGCAATCCAGTCACAGTTGCCGCTATGGCATACTTTGTTATGGGGTTCAATGTCAAAGCTCCAGTTGCAAATAATGATATTTCAGGGTTAGATGTCAAGTCTTACATTGACTATTTGATTCGTTTGGGATACAGCTATAAAGCTAAAAAGCCCAGAAAAACGAAGTTGAAGATTGAAGACTTAGATACCAAAACAGATTTGAAGATTCGACTTTCCATGGCAATCCTCAATAATGCAGATCAGTTTGATGAAATTGATTTTGGGAAATTGCATGGGGAAACAGAAATTGAAAAATACAGCAAGAGACTGCAAAATGTCAGTCTGTATTCAAAGGACTTTGAAGAACTGTATCGAGAGCTTGCAAATGGGGTACTCAAAGACAAAATGGAGAATACGATATGGTACTTTGATCCACCCTATTTCTGCACAGTACAGTATGATATTAAATTTTCCGATGACCAGCATGTTGCACTCATTCAGATTCTAAAAAGGATTTCTGATGCTGGAGGAAAATGGGCATTTTCCTGTAAAGAACGTATGACAAATAAAAGCGAGTCTGAGAAAAAAGAGAAAAAAGCAAACGAAGAAGGAAAAAGTATCATCCAAGATTTCTATACTTATTTTCAGGCGTTTCTTGCGGATCAAGAGCTTGTGCTAAAAGATAAGGTCTATGTGTGTCAAACAGCATCAGTTCCTACAAGAAATCATAAGCTATATGTATATCACACTTCTAATGTCGCAGAAGATCGTCCGGTATATGAAATTGTCATAACCAATTTCCGCTGTGACACGAAAGATGCAAATTCTCCTAAAGAGCCTGTTATGGATTGTCCGGCAATGTTGATAAAGAAATATGCAAATATGCCGGGTATTCCTGATGTTCAGGTAGAACGATATGAAGATTTTTTAATCCGTATAGAAAAGGAACTGAGTTCCGATACGGAATCAGACAGTTCTAATGAGATCTGTGAAAATGCGTCATTGAGTTCTTGACGGCTCATTTTTCACCCTTGAATCCTGCTGATATGCAGCTGTTGTATTGAAATTCACAAGTATAATTGGGGGATTGAAAGTATATCAATTTCCCCGATTTTCGGCGGAGTTGAAGCGTTTACAAGGCGTGACTGGGGGATTGAAAGCGAGCTGGTATCGCCGCTTAGAGATATAAAAATGCGATTCTTTACAAGAAAAATCGCACGGTTCATTAAAAATTTGCACGGATACTGCACTTTGATACTTTGATGTCAACAATGAGTTTTAGGGCTTTTGGCAAGAATTTTGCAGAGATCACAGCGAATATCCTGTTTTTCTCCGTGAAAACAGCGTAAAAAACGTCCTCTTTCTTTTTCAAGCGTAATATGAATGGGAAAAGAGCGACTTTCCTTTAGAAATGAGGAATTTCACAAAATGACTGGAGTTTTTAGACTGCACTGACTTCCAACTTGAGTTTTTTTCTTGGTAATATACCCTTATGGTAAAGGTACTGTAGAATGATTCGAGATTCAAATATAGAATGATATTTCACTTGAGTTTCAGTATTAAAAGTGTAACACACAGTATAACTTTTGTAAACTGAATAAAGACCATAATTAATAATAATAAATTAATTGATCAGAGCGGTAAGCAGATAATAAGAAGAACAGACATGTACACTTTATTCAGATTCAGTTCTGAATAGTTAAGGAGAGGTGGAAATAAGAAAATGAATTTATTGCTCAGATGCATATTGAGATTTTTGAATTTGCGGCAAAGTAGCAGAGCTTTCTATGTTATGTCGTTGATGCAGGAATGCAGGGGTACTAAGAAAGCACATAGATACGAGGATTCTTTCGCAGTCTATGTGCTTGGTCATTCAGATTCTAATGGAGTTTTGGATAGTCCAGCCAGATACGCATTGAGGAGCTGTTTATCTGCCTTTGACAAGGTACGATATCTTTCTAATAAAGTTCGTTCCTCTGCGGAGATAGCGTCTGTATTGAATACAGGGGTACTCATATTCTCAAAGAATTCTGACATGGTGATTTGAAAGCCGTTACATATTTTTTCTAAGGTGAGAACGCTTGGAACAGTACTGCGAATGAAAATGTTGTTGAGCGAGGAATAAGAAAGTCCTGATTCTTTGGCAAGACGATAGATCGACCAATCTTTTGCTTTGAGAAGTTCCTGCATTCGTTGTAAGACGAAGTTTTCGTTGTTGAGTTTCTCCATAAAGGGGTATCACCTCGATTGTAAGTTATACAATCATTGTACAACATAACCAAGGTAAATGGGTAGATGCAATTTTGAAATGTACATAATATAGATTTTTAATGCTCAATAGAGAATTATCGTTGACTTTCACTTCTGAGAGTGATATAATAAAATTACAGCGATATGAGCTATATGATAACAGATATAGAATATTCGGTAATATCGCAAGTTTTATGAGAGAGGTTCTTTTTATTGTGGATTTCAAAGAGAATGTAAAAAGGATCTGGGGTACTACAACGAAGAAGAAAATTGTTATTTCCGCAGCTGCATTGGCAGTTGTTGCAGCTGGGGGTATCACAACCGGAGTTGTCGTAAACCACCAGAAAGATTCAAATCAGAGTATTTCAGTAAATGCAGAGAAGACAGAGCAGACATCCACATCAACAAGCACAACCAAGGCTACCACAACAACCACGACAACGACCACCACAACATCGACATCCACTTCCGAGACGACAACATCCACGACCGAGAAGCCGAAGGAAGACGCAGATAACGGCAATAACGATGACGGCGGTTCTGCGGAGACTCCGGTAAACGATAATACGGGTAGTGGAAATAGTGGTAATACGGCGGCAGCTCAGCCGAGTAATTCGGGTGGTTCGAGCGGTGGCAATAACACGCCAGCTCCTGCACCAGCTCCAGCCCCTGCACCGACACCAGCCCCTGAACCGACACCAGCTCCTGCACCTGAGCCAGAGCCAGAGCCGGATGTATGGCATAGTCCTTGGGAGGGAACTGGTAATTATAACTATGCAATTGGCAGAGGTTGCGATGTCTATGGTGCGGATAATTATGCGAGTCTTTGTAGTGTATGGGGTTCTGATAGAGTTTCCATTGGCGACCCAGAGACAGGTGCTGGGCTTTCGATTTGGGTACTAACTGACCCTGATAATGGAACTTGGACTCGTGGAGGTTATTAATTTATACTTTTGCAAACGCACTTGCTTATGGATATGCACGATCTGATTTGCAGGCTCAAAAAACCTTTTTTTCTTCTCAAGATTAAGAATTTGTGACAGAATACATTTGCAGAAAATTTGTGATTTCAAAATTCAGAATGGCTCACAGCCGCACAGTCATTCTGAATTTCAAAAACACACGAAAAATAGGTCTCTTTTTTGAAAAGCACTGCCCAAAAGGTTTTTTAGTAACAAAAATGTCACTAAATATTGTACCGATTTGTGATACCCGGCAAACCACCGCTGAGTGCATGAAAGAATCTCAAGTAAACAAATTACATTGGAATCAGCAAAACTTAAAACAAAATAATACGATCTGCATTCAAATTTAGAAAAGGTCAAAACAAGAAAATTTGGAAAATGCGAAAATACCTACACCTTCTCCTTGTAGTAAGTATTCTGAAAAAAGATACCCTTATACAGGTCTTCCTTTTCACTCTTCATGCCTGTTGCAGGATTCTCCAGTACAAAAGTAACCTTAGCACCATTTGTCAATGTGAACGTAGCATACTTGCCATTGAAATACATCACGATGTCACCATTCTGCGTCTGAGCAAACTCACGCACATTTGTCATGTTTGCAATGCTCGGATGGATTCCTGCAAACTCTCCGCCAAGAAGTACCCTTGTACCGGAATAGTCCTGAGATACCCCTTTGACTTTGAACGCTCCCATGATTTTGTCTGCATCAGGGATTACGTCATTCATGGCTCTCACCATCTGAATCTGACTTACAATGCTCTTCCAGATCTTCTTGATGTCCGCTCTAATGTCTTCCAGCTGCCAGTTAATGACTGCCGTATGATTTTCTCGAACTGAGCCAAAAACACGAACCTTGAAGTCGGCAGGTTGCATCTTCTTCTGAATTGCATACATCGGGTTGCACAGCTCTGCATATTCCAATCGGAGAATAAAGCTTAATCCTGCTGCTTTCAGATTGAAATTTACCACATTGAAAAAAATCTCCTGCCGCTGCAGGATTTCCACTCTGTCACCAGTGACAGAAATGTCAAAGTGCAGGCTGCTGTCAAATTGTGTTGGTGAAAGCTTGATACCCATTGCTTTCAAATCTGTTGCTGTTAAGCCGTCTTTGAATGTGCCTTTCATCATTCTCCGTCACCTATAGCGTTCTCACATGAAATAAAATACTGATTCAAAATCTGAACCGGTATTTTATACGAACACGCTAGTATCTTCGTTTGATTGTTCCGAAGTCAATATCCTTTCTCTTTCATATTCGCCGGAAATCGTGCGTGCTAGAATGCAGTTGAGAAGAGGTTCACGTCTGTGTGAATAGCTTGCAGTTCTGGACACGCTCTCAATCCAACTGCACATAACTTGGAAATTGTTTCAGAAAACCGCTCTTTGTGAGCTGTACAATTGCATCATAGAGCAAAATATGCCGTGCATCATATCGCTGGGACAAATGATAATGTCCGGAAAACCAAAACCGAAAATCCAGCTTTTCATCGAGTTCTTGGAAGAAATCTGTCAGTCGGTTATCTGTATAGCTTAACCCTTCAAACATCTCGTGCTGAATTTTTGTGGAAAGGCTGTGGGTGAGTACAATATCCACGTTCCAGTTCGCTTGCTCCAATGCAATTGTGGCATCTTGAATTTCCGCTTCTGTAGGAAGTTCTTCCTCCCACCATGATACCCCTGGCTTCCGGTATTTTTTATCGTGACTTTCTGCGCCGCCCATTGCAAAAATACGATATTCCTCCAATTGAAATATCTGTCCACGGCATAAATGCAAAATATGGGGTGTGATTTTCTGGATCAAACCGCCGTGCCATCTTTCTGTTGGGAACGCCTTTAATCGTGCAAAATTTTCATGATTTCCATCAATCCATAGCGTTGTCCACGGCTTGTCTTCTAACCATTTTAGCCAGTGACGTTCTTCCGAACTGTCTCTCCAGACAAGTCCGAAGTCACCGCAGATAATCACATAGTCCTTTCGTGAAAGCTGTTTTTGCAGAGGAAAGCAGCTGACAGAAAATTTTTGAATGTCATGCTCTCCATGCAGATCTCCGGTGATCAGTATCATGATATGCCTCCTGACATGAACGCAAAAGAGCAGCTATTCAGCGTATCCAGAAACAGTCTGTTTAACTCTTGCCAGTCAGGATATGGCTCTTTCGGCAGCTGTGTGATCTTCTTTTCTAAATCTGCAAAGGAAACTGCAATGTAATCGTTTAAAACTTCAATGCGTTTTCCTTTTCTCTTGGTCTTTCCAGCACGCTTTTTTTCCAGCAGCCGATCTACTGCCGGACGAATGGAACAATCCAGTTCTGCATCACATAACTGAATAAAATTCAATGGCGGCGGCGTATGATGGTGCAATATCCAATAGCAAGCAAGAATGGCACGCAGCACATGAAAATACTTCTTCTCCCATACCTCAGCAGCTTTTAAGAACCAACGGCAATTTCCCTTTGCCAGATGCAGATAATGTTGAAATCCCGTAGCAACTTGAAAATATCGAGGAATCTCACCAGAAATTCTCTCCCACTGGGGTGTCTTACAATAAATGATTGTAGATTGATTCCACTCAAAGACAGAGGGATTGGATTTATACAATAAGCGAAGCATTTTCTGCAAGTCCCAACCATCCAGATCCAGAATCTTGTTCACTTTTCGATGTATTACATCTGGAAATGGGTCTAATCTCAAATATTCCTCTTTTGGCTTTACATAGACAAAACGCACATCATAATCGCTGTTTGCAGCTGAGAATCCCCACAAACGGCTGCCGCATTCTATGGCATATATTACCTTGACATGATAATCTTCTTCAATTTGATGAATTGCATCTTGAATGGTTGTTATGATGTCACACATTTGATTTTCATGCCTCCTATAATTTGTGTGCTTATGAAATCTGTAAGGTAAATAACTGAAAGAAATCCAGAATCGTGGACATGGCAACCGGATAGTACCCGTTTGCATCAACGCCTACATCATATCGGCGAATTCCTTTCTGCAAGTTGGACAGGTTGTTGTCCAGTCCTTTGGAATGAATGTGCCCGTGCAGGTGGATCGCCCCATGGCGTTCCCTTCTCCACTCCAGAAGTGGGTAGTGCATCAGCACCCACCACTTCTGCATTTCCCGCAGATCCCGATAAATCAGAATTTCCTCAAACAGTTCCGGTGCATAGGACTTATCGTGATTGCCTAATATCAAATGCTTTTTTCCGTTTAGCTGTGCGATCAGTGCATTCGCCTTTTCAACGGAAATCTGAAAGGACAGATCTCCCAGCAGGTAAACTGTATCTTCCGGCTGCACCACGGCATTGTAATTGGAGATCAGCTGCCGGTTCATCTCGGTGACATTCCGAAAAGGGCGGTGACTGAACTGGATAATATGTTCATGCCCGAAATGTAGATCACTGGTAAAAAAGATCATACGTTCTCCTCTGTTTCGGTATCTTGAAAGTAAATGCGTTTCTCCACATAGGTGCAGTCCTCTGTGAATACTGGTATCTCTAAATCCAGACACCATTTCTTCCGGACAATTTCATTGGGTGTGCCTTGGTTCAACAGCTGCGGCATTTTGATGCAGCAAGTTCCACGTTTCAGAGAAGTGTGAAATTCGTTCCAATTGACCTGTTTCTCTGTCAGCAGCATCTCCAGAGCTTTTTTGCAGTTGACACCGTTCAGCTGCTTGTGACTGAAATAGGCTTGTGCAGTTGCCTGTATGGAATTTCGTATCGCATCTCGCTGCCGCCAGATGAAGTAGTTATTCACTTCTTCCATTGGCAGGTTGAATGCTCGGCTGTCGAAATTCGCCTGATCTGCTCGTTTCAGATAGTCGGTGTATCCCAGAGTGGAAGCTGCCTCCCGAAAATATTTCTGAAAGGCAGAGGTGCAGATGCTTGCGGAAATACTGCAAAGCTTTTGCAGCTTGTTGCCGAACCATGCCTCTGTGTCCAGCTGTTGATAATCACACAGCACGAGAGAGATCTCGTCAGACTGCGTGTAACCCAACACACAGCCTTCCACACGGTTGCAAAGCTCCTGCATGGTGTTCTGCATTGCCGTCAGCATTACCGGATCAAAGGGCTTCTTAAAGCCTCTGGTAAAGCGGTGAAAGCTTTTTCCGTCCAGTCGGAGAATCACCGGCATACGCCGTATCAAGCGGACTTGTGTGACTTGTTCGTATTGCTTCATGCGATCTCCCAGACCAATGTTTCGCATATTAACTCTCCTTTTCGGCGATAATTTCCTTTACCAAACTGCGGCTGATCTCGCTGGACAGTTTGCTAAACTTTTCGATTCGATTGACCACTTCCGGCTCCTCTTTCAGGCAATCGTAATAGATGGCTGAAGGCAGATGCTGAAAAATGGCGGGAATGTCCTGTCGAGAAAAATCCTCCGGAATCACGCCCTCATCTACCAGCTTGTAGAGCATCTTCTGTACACGCTGTCTGGTAACAACTGTTTTTGCCAGTTCCAGCAGACGCTCATGCTCTTGCAGTTCCTCCGGACTGGGCTTCCGGCGTTGTTTCTTTTTCCACGTTTTCTTGTTTTCAGAAAAATTCTCGTGTACGATTTTCGTGTATGCAAGATTGCCGCTCAGGGTGCTCAGATTCTTGATGATGATTCCTTCACCGATCTCACCGCCCAGTTCTGTTTTTCCCACCAATGGCTGATAGTCTTCCCACGAGGTAAAAGGTCCCTCATAGAACACAGGAACATATCGCAGCCCCAGCTGCTCCGCAAGGGCTTTTACCTGATCCTGCGGCAAGTAGCGGTGCTGTTCCATATCGAACACATCAAAGCAGTACAGCGTTTCATAGCAGTCTTTCGGATAGGGTACAGTATGCCGTACCAGCCACTCTCCGAACATTCGCAGATTGTCACCCAGAACCGCATGTACTCGCTCTTTGTCCAGTTTTTGTACCCATTCGTAAAAACCGCGAAGATGCAATTCCGGCGACAAGATCTGATTGCGGCTGAAACAAATCACGCTGTCTGTTTCCCGATCATACTGAAAGCTGGCATTGGAACCGTCGATTTTCTCTTGAATGATGATCTGATCTCCAGGCTCAAACATGTCACCGATTTCTGGGTTCAGGTTCTGAATCTCCATGTATTTTTTATGTGATAGCATAACAAAACCTCCATCTCAAGTGCCTTGACAAAAAATAAAAAAATTGTTATAATAAGATTTGTTGGGAGTTTTATCTCTATAAGTCAAGACTATAATCTTGACTGTATTTTATCACAGAAGATATTTGAAATCAAGGATTTTTCTACAGGACAATTCTCAAAGGAGGAATTTTCATGATGAATAACTATGAAATTGATGAAACTGCGTGGAAAAAAGGCTTTTCAGATACCCTGCTAAGGCTCATGGGGAAGCGGAACATCTCCATCAACAAACTGGCGGCTGAAATTTTGGTTGACCCCAAGTCCATTCGCAATTATATCGATAAGA
>OFMB01001024.1_pt1 | contig 14257 bp, 11 predicted proteins | sample 1541111 | NCBI WGS metagenome assembly OFMB01 (sample SAMN04209241, study PRJEB22552) | human gut metagenome | biome: gut; material: feces | host: Homo sapiens | place: USA: Oklahoma
GTAGACAATACATTATCTCTACTGGGCGGGGGAGCTACCATCCCTTTCATAAGCCGATACCGGAAAGAGGCAACCGGAGGACTGGACGAAGTACAAATAGGCGAAATTAAAGACAGAAATGACAAGTTGTGTGAACTGGCCAAGCGAAAAGAAACCATTCTTTCTACCATAGAAGAACAGGGCAAACTGACAGAAGAATTGCGCAAACGCATTGAACAGAGTTGGGATGCCACCGAAGTGGAAGACATATATCTGCCCTATAAGCCGAAACGTAAGACCCGCGCCGAAGCGGCACGGCAAAAAGGACTGGAACCGCTTGCCACCTTACTGTTATTGCAACGCGAAAACCATTTGGACAGCCGTCTCCCCGCTTTTGTGAAAGGAGATGTGAAAGACGAAGAGGATGCGCTGAAAGGCGCGCGCGACATCATAGCCGAACAAGTGAGCGAGGACGAGCGCGCCCGCAACCAACTGCGCAACCAATTTTCCCGACAAGCTGTCATCACCTCCAAAGTGGTGAAAGGCAAAGAGGAAGAAGCCGCCAAATACCGCGATTATTTCGATTTCAGCGAACCTTTGAAACGTTGTTCCTCCCACCGTCTGCTGGCTATCCGCCGGGGAGAGTCGGAAGGCCTGTTGAAAGTAAGTATAAGTCCTGATGACGAAGAGTGCGCCGGACGGCTGGAACAAATGTATGTCCGTGGCAACAATGAATGCAGCCGCCAGGTAGGCGAGGCAGTGCGTGATGCGTACAAGCGGCTTCTGAAGCCTTCCATCGAAACCGAATTTTCAGCCTTGAGCAAGGAGAAAGCCGACGAGGAGGCAATCCGCGTCTTCGCCGGAAACCTGAGACAGCTTCTGCTGGCTCCTCCTTTGGGACAGAAACGGGTCATGGGAGTTGATCCCGGCTACCGTACCGGATGTAAAATAGTCTGTCTGGACGCCCAAGGCTCTTTGCTGCACAATGAAACCATTTATCCGCATCCGCCCAAGAATGAATACTCACAGGCAGCCCGCAGCATCGTGAAATTGGTAGAACAATATCAGATAGAGGCAATCGCCATAGGCAATGGCACCGCCAGCCGTGAGACAGAACAATTCATCACTTCACAACGCTATGACTGTGAATTGCAAGTATTTGTAGTAAGCGAGGACGGAGCATCCATTTACTCGGCCTCGAAAACCGCCCGAGACGAGTTCCCTGAATACGACGTGACCGTGCGTGGAGCCGTATCCATAGGCCGCCGGTTGATGGACCCGCTGGCCGAACTGGTGAAAATAGATGCCAAATCTATCGGAGTGGGACAATACCAGCATGATGTGGACCAGACTTTATTGAAGAAATCATTGGACCAGACAGTGGAAAGTTGTGTGAACCTGGTAGGTGTGAACCTCAATACCGCCAGCCGCCATCTGCTGACTTATATATCGGGGCTAGGTCCTGCCTTGGCTCAAAACATTGTGGATTACCGCACCGAGAACGGGCCTTTCAGTTCACGCAAGGAGTTATTGAAAGTACCCCGGATGGGAGCGAAAGCGTTTGAGCAATGCGCAGGGTTCCTGCGTATCCCACAAGCAAAGAATCCGCTGGACAACTCGGCCGTGCATCCCGAAAGCTATCCCATAGTGGAGCAGATAGCCAAAGACCTGAACTGCACCGTAGACGAACTGATAAAAAGCAAAGAACTGCGCAGCCGGATTGATATCAAGAAGTATGTCACCCCGACAGTGGGGCTTCCCACCTTGACAGACATCATGCAGGAATTGGACAAGCCGGGACGCGACCCACGGCAACAAATCCAAGTTTTTGAATTTGACAAGAATGTAAAGACCATAGAGGATTTGACTGAAGGAATGGAACTGCCCGGCATTGTGAACAATATTACCAACTTCGGTTGCTTTGTAGATATAGGAATCAAAGAGAAGGGTCTGGTGCACGTATCACAACTGGCCGACAAATTTGTGAGCGACCCCACCACCGTAGTCAGCATCCATCAGCATGTACGGGTGAAAGTGATGAGCATAGACCTAGAGCGCAAGCGCATCCAGCTCACTATGAAAGGATTGAATCAATAATTGCAACAAGGTAAAAAAGAATATGGAAGAAGATATAGAAACCTGCGGCTGGTTCGTTTTTTATAAGGATCAGCTGCTGATAGAGAAAAAGAACGGAATGTACACCATACCTTTCGGAACAGAGCCTCCCATGCCTGTTCCGGTGGGAAGCACTATCCACACCATCGGAGAGATAGAGGGACGCACTGCCAAGACTTTCTCCGTACATGCCCCGGTGCCCGGCAGCGAAAATGACCGCCACCTGATGATGGATCTCCGGAGTTCATACGACGTATTGCCTTGGGAAGAGTACAATGTGGGTGGAAAAGCCTTCCAGATACTGAATTGGGACAAGAACAGCCGCTATTGCCCCATGTGCGGCGTACCTACCGTACAGATTTCTCCTATTGCTAAAAAATGCCCCCAATGTCGTCAGGAAATTTATCCGCGCATCTCTCCTGCCATCATTGTATTGATACGCCGGGAAGACAGCATACTGCTGGTCCACGCCCGCAACTTCCGGGGAACCTTCAACGGTTTGGTAGCCGGTTTTCTTGAACCGGGCGAAACTTTGGAGGAATGTGTGCACCGCGAGGTACTGGAAGAAACAGGACTCCATATCAAAAACCTGAAATATTTCGGCAGCCAGCCGTGGCCTTATCCCAGCGGAATCATGATAGGCTTCACCGCCGATTATGAAAGCGGAAACATCAAACTACAACAAGAAGAACTGAATGCCGGCGCTTTCTATACCAAAGACAACTTGCCGGAGATACCCAAAAAGCTGAGCCTGGCAAGAAAACTGATTGATGCGTGGCTGGAGGAAAAGGATCATTTATAGAACGAGATGAGTCATGTTCCATCCATAAATACCTATTTATCGCTTGCAGAACTTAAAAATGTACTATCTTTGCAATATGGAATGGTTAAATAGCTTATTTTTTGAACACACGCCTTTACAGGCGGTTGTAATCCTCTCGATTATCATTGCCGTGGGGCTCGGTTTAGGTAAAATCCACCTGTTTGGCATTTCATTGGGAGTTACCTTCGTCTTTTTTGCCGGTATTCTGGCCGGACACCTGGGATTCTCAATCGACCCGAATATGCTGAATTACGCCGAGAGTTTCGGTCTTGTGCTTTTTGTATACGAACTGGGCTTGCAGGTAGGTCCCGGCTTTTTCAGTTCATTCCGTAAAGGCGGCGTACAGCTCAATATGCTGGGCATAGGCGTTATTCTGGCAGGTACGGTCATGACGGTGCTTTTCAGCAAACTGGGAGGCATACCGATGAGCGATATGGTAGGCATCCTTTGTGGAGCCACCACCAATACTCCCGCTTTGGGGGCCGCCCAACAGACATTGAAACAAATGGGGGAACCCGCCAGTGGCGCTGCGTTAAGTTGCGCCGTAACCTATCCGCTGGGAGTGGTAGGTGTTATTCTAGCCATGCTGCTGGTACGCAAATTATTTGTCCGTCCCTCAGATATCGACATTCACGAGCACGAGGACACCAATCAGACATTCATTGCCACCTTCAAAGTGCACAATCCCGCCATTTTCAATAAAAGCATAAAAGAAGTAGCTTTATTAAGCTATCCTAAATTTGTTATCTCCCGTTTATGGCGGGAAGGTACGGTAAGCATCCCCACTTCCGAAAAAATACTGAAAGAGAATGATCGCCTGCTGGTTATCACCACCGAAAAGGACGCTCCCTCGCTCACGATTCTTTTCGGCGAACAGGAAAACCAGGATTGGAATAAAGAAGACATCGACTGGAATGCCATAGACAGCCAATTGATTTCCAAACATATCGTTATCAGCCGCCCCGAAATAAACGGGAAAAAACTAGGCTCTTTACGTCTGCGCAACAGCTATGGCATCAACATCAGCCGTGTGATGCGCAGCGGGGTACAACTGCTTGCCACACCGGGGCTGATCCTCCAACTGGGCGACCGGCTGACCGTAGTGGGAGAAGCCAAAGCCATAGAGAATGTGGAAAAAGTATTGGGCAATGCGGTTAAAACGTTGAAGGACCCTAATCTTGCCGCCATTTTTATAGGTATTGTACTGGGATTGATACTAGGCTCCATCCCTATCGCCATCCCCGGCATCAGCACTCCCGTTAAATTAGGCCTGGCAGGCGGACCTATCGTAGTAGGAATTCTTATCGGATGCTTTGGCCCCCGTTTCCACCTCATCACTTATACCACCCGGAGTGCCAACCTGATGCTGCGCGGTATCGGGTTATCCCTCTACCTGGCTTGCCTGGGACTGGATGCAGGCGCACATTTCTTCGAGACAGTGATGCGCCCCGAAGGAGCCATCTGGATAGCTGTAGGCTTCGCCATCACCTTTATTCCGGTAGTCATTATGGCATTAGTGGCCCTCCGCATAAGCCACCTCGACTTCGGAAGCACCTGTGGCATGCTGTGTGGAAGCATGGCAAACCCTATGGCATTGAACTATGCCAATGACACGTTACCCGGTGATAATCCGGCAGTGAGTTATGCCACCGTATATCCGCTGTCCATGTTCAGCCGGGTCATTATAGCCCAATTAATACTTATGTTTTTTATATAATTTCCAGCTATGAACGCTTATAATTCTATCACCCCGGAAACCATACAGGAAGATATGCGATACCTGCAACTGCTGTCGCATAGTTTCCCCACTATAGCCGATGCCAGTACGGAAATAATCAACCTGGAAGCTATTCTGAACCTGCCTAAAGGTACAGAACATTTCCTTGCCGACCTGCACGGAGAGTACGAGGCATTCCAGCATGTATTGCGGAATGCTTCCGGGGCCATCAAAAGAAAAGTAAATGAAATATTCGGCAATACCCTGCGCGAGAATGAAAAAAAAGAACTATGTACGCTGATTTATTATCCGGAACAAAAACTGGATCTGGTAAAAGCAGTGGAAACGGATTTGGACGACTGGTATGTCATCACGTTGAACCAACTGGTACGTGTATGCCAGAATGTATCCTCCAAATATACCCGTTCCAAAGTGCGGAAGTCGCTTCCCAAAGAATTCTCGTATATCATTCAGGAGTTGTTGCACGAAAACTCAATGGTTCCCAACAAACAGGCGTATATTAATGTCATCATCAGCACCATCATTTCTACCCGCCGCGCCGATGACTTTATCATTGCCCTATGCAACCTCATCCAACGGCTCACCATAGACACACTGCATGTGCTGGGTGATATATTCGACCGTGGCCCTGCCCCCCACCGCATTATGGACATATTATGCGATTATCATAATTTCGACGTACAATGGGGAAACCATGACATTTTATGGATGGGAGCCGCAGCCGGCAACGACTGCTGTATGGCAAACGTGCTACGCCTGGCCATGCGTTATGGCAACCTTGCCGCTCTGGAGGACGGATATGGCATCAACCTTCTGCCCCTGGCCACCTTTGCCATGGAAACATACGCTGATGATCCCTGCACCCTGTTCGGACCGAAAGTAGAGAAAGAAGACTGTACGTACAATGCCAAGACGCTGCGCATGATAGGCCAGATGCACAAAGCAATCAGTGTTATCCAGTTCAAGCTGGAAGCGGAGATTATCAGGCGCCGCCCCGATTTCGAGATGGACGACCGTATGCTGCTACACCGTATAGACTTCGAGCGTAAGACCATCACAATGCCCAATGGAAAAGAATATGAGCTGAAAGACAGTTTTCTTCCTACAGTAGATCCTGCCGATCCTTATAAGCTGACAGACGAAGAACGGGAAATTATGAACAAACTCCATCGTTCATTTGTCAGCAGTGAGAAATTGAAAAAACATATCCGCTGCCTGTTCCGTTACGGATGCATGTACACGGTGAGCAACTCAAATCTGCTGTTCCACGCCTCCATTCCCTTGAATGCCGACGGTACGCTGAAAGATGTGTCCATAGCCGGAAAAACGTACAAGGGAAAAGCCTTGCTGGAAAAAGTAGGGCATTTGATCCGTACCGCCTTCTTCGCTGAGGAAGACAACGAGGACAGACCCTTTGCCGTAGACTATGTATGGTACTTGTGGTGTGGCAAAGACTCCCCTGCTTTCGACAAAGACAAAATGGCTACTTTTGAACGTTACTTCTTAAAAGAGAAAGAGTTGCACAAGGAAGTGAAAGGTCACTATTACAGCCTGCGCAATGAAGAAAAAGTATGTGACATGCTGCTGGACGAGTTCGGCGTGATAGGAACACACCGCCATATCATCAACGGGCATGTACCCGTAAAAACCATCCAAGGTGAGAATCCGATAAAAGCAAACGGCAAGATGATGGTCATAGACGGAGGATTCTCTAAAGCGTATCATTCGGAAACCGGAATTGCCGGATATACACTGGTATACCATTCGCGCGGATTCCAACTGGTACAGCACGAACCGTTCACCTCAATGCAAAAAGCCATTGAAGAAGGGCAGGATATCAAATCGAGCACCCAGATAGTAGAAATGAGCACCCAACGCATGATGGTAAAGGACACTGACAAAGGACGGGAACTGGTGACACAGATCAACGATTTAAAGAAATTGCTGATGGCCTACCGGACAGGACTTATCAAGGAGAAATCCATATAAACAGATTATCCGCAATCATACTACCGGATAATAAATGAAAGTTTATTGCCCCTATGATTGCGGATAAAAAATAAAGCCCGTATCAGACTCACGTCTACCGGGCTTTTGGATTACCGAACAAAAATATCGTTATACAATCTTGTTCATCGCCGAATCAGGGAAAACCACCGTCGGCTTGAACGATTTAGCTTCCTCAAAATCCATCATGGCGTATGACATGATAATCACAATGTCACCCACCTGTACTTTCCGGGCAGCAGCCCCATTCAGACAAATACATCCCGAACCGCGCTCACCCTTAATAATATAAGTTTCAAACCTCTCGCCGTTATTATTATCCACAATGTGCACTTTCTCGCCGGCAATCATGTTGGCGGCATCCATCAAGTCCTCGTCAATCGTAATACTACCCATGTAATTCAAATTGGCTTCCGTTACACGGACACAATGCAGTTTCGACTTTAATACCTCAATCATCATAATTCTAATGGTTAACGATCACTATCCCTTATATTTTATATTATCTATCAAACGTACCTCTCCGCAAAATACCGTAATGCAACCTACTGCATAATCCGTATCTTCCCAATCCGTTATTTTCTGAAGCGTAGTGCCGTCTACTATTTCAAAATATTCCAGACGCAAACCCGGAGCGGCAGCAATCGCATCTTCTACAAACTTCTGAGTCTCAGCGACCGGATGAGATTTTGCAAAAGTACAACTCTTAAATAAAGTCTGCGAAATATTCAGCGCATACTCTCTCTCCACCGCAGAAAGCCGTGCATTGCGGCTGCTCAATGCCAGCCCGTCTTCCTCACGCACAATAGGACAACCTACAATTTCCAGTCCGTTGAACCCTATCTGTTTCACCATTTCACGAATAATAGCCAACTGCTGGAAATCTTTCTCGCCGAAATAAGCACGGGTAGGATTTACAATCATAAACAGCTTGCTCACTATCTGGCATACTCCATTGAAATGTCCCGGACGGAAACGGCCTTCCATCACTGTGTCCAACGGCGCATAGCTGAACTGCCGGGTATCAGGCTCAGGATAAATCTCTTCTACAGACGGAGCAAAAACAAAAGCCGCCCCTACTTTTTCCAACAATTCACAATCGGCATCCAATGTACGCGGATATTTTGCCAAGTCATTTTTGTCGTTAAACTGGGTAGGATTCACAAAATCACTTACCACCACTACATCATTTTCTGCAACAGCACGTTTCACCAACGAAGCGTGTCCGGCATGGAGTGCACCCATCGTAGGTACCAGACCTATTGTCTTTCCCTCACTACGCAGGGCATCCAGCTCTGACTGAAGCTCTTTGATTGTTTGAACTAACTTCATCTTTTTATCTCTTTTGTTTGAGTAGTTTCATTTAAAACGGCTGCAAAGTAAACCATTATTTTGGAGATAACGAAAAAAAAAACGTTTTATTATCAGCCAAAGATATGCCAACAACGACAACTTCAGCTCGCTATCAGACATAAAAACAATTCTTTTTTCCTTTATTATCAGACGCTTAACAAATCATAAGGAATTATTAAGTGTGTATTTTTGCCTCTCTCAGCTATTTTTTTTATATCTTTGCAAAATGTTTATGAGCAACAAAAAGTTAAGATGAAGGCAAATAAAGTTTTATTTATTACACAAGAGATTACCCCTTACGTTCCCGAATCCGAAATGGCAAACATGGGAAGATTTCTTCCTCAGGCTATTCAGGAAAAAGGCAGAGAAATCAGAACTTTTATGCCAAAATGGGGCAATGTCAATGAACGCAGAAACCAATTACACGAAGTCATCCGCCTGTCCGGCATGAATTTAATCATAGACGATACGGACCATCCGCTGATTATCAAGGTAGCATCTATCCAAGCTGCACGTATGCAGGTTTACTTCATTGACAATGACGACTATTTCCAGCACCGCCAAATGGTAGCTGACGAAAACGGTGTAGAATACAAAGACAATGACGAACGTGCTATTTTTTATGCACGCGGCGTATTGGAAACGGTAAAGAAATTACGCTGGTGTCCGGACATTATCCATTGCCAAGGGTGGATGAGTGCATTTGTACCTCTTTATATCAAGAAGGCTTATCAGGATGAACCGTCATTCAGAGACTCAAAAGTAGTATTTTCGGTATTTGAAGATGATTTCAAATCGGACTGCGAAGGTAATCTGACTGAAAAACTCATGCTGAAAGGCATTGAAAAGAATGATGTGGAAAGCATCGTCAAATCTCCGGCAAATTACGAGGAGCTGTGCAAACTGGCCATTGCCTACTCCGACGGTGTGATACAAAACAGCGAAAAAGTGAACGAGAATGTCATGAAGTTCGCCCGTGAATCGGGTGTGCCCGTGCTCGACTATCAGCCTGCCGATACCTATGTAGATGCTTTCAATGAGTTCTATGACAAAGTATGGGAGTTTGAAAAGAAATAACTCACTAAGAATAATAAAGATGAAAATCAAATACTTATGCGCATTGTTGTTGGCTGCACTTATTTATAGTTGCGATGATTCAACAACCGGCATCGGGACTGATCTTATCCCCGGTGGAGATAAGATTCCGGCAAATACAGACAGTTATGAGTTTACCACCAAATCTCTGTTGGCCGACTCCGTTTATGCACGTACCAGTACTGCATATTTAGGACGATATACCGATGAGCAATTTGGAGAATTTACTGCCGACTTTATAGCACAGTTCACCTGTATGGACAACTTCAAATTTGAAGAAGAGCTGACCAAAGTCATCGGAGTAAATATAAGTCTGCAATACGGGTCTTTCTTTGGCGACTCACTGAATGCCATGCGCTTACAGGTTGACACATTGGACAAGGTTATTCCTGAAAAAGAACTAAGCACTTTCTATACCAGTGTGGATCCTAAAGATTATTATAACGAAAAAGGAAAGCCTATCGCTGTAAAAGCCTATTCGGCAGTAGGTCCGTCTACAAGCAAAGATGAAACTACAACCACAAGCAGCGGTGTCAAGCAAAGAACAATTATACAGACTATCAAATTGCCCAATTCATTAGGCGATCACATCTTCAACAAATACAAGGAGAACAAAGAGTATTTCAAGACTCCTGAAAGTTTTATCAAGAATGTATTAAAGGGAGTTTACATTCGCTGTACTCATGGCGACGGAACCATTTTATACATTGACGGTTTAAGCCTGAATCTTAATTTTGAAGCCCTGATAGAAAGTTCTTCCGGCAAGCGGGATTCGTTGGTTTACAAATCCTATTTCTTTGGAGCAACCAAGGAAGTGATACAAGCCAACCACTTCAGTAACGGTAACAGATTGGAAGAGTTAGCCCAAGATCCGGACCATACTTACCTCAAAAGTCCGGCAGGTATTTTTACAGAAGCGACTTTCCCCATTGCAGAGATTTACAATGAACATAAAAGAGATACGCTAAATGGTGTAAATGTATCATTCACACGCTACAACGAGAAAGAGTCCAAATACAAAATGGGCATCCCCCAATATGTATTGATGGTCAGAAAGAAAGATATGTTCTCGTTCTTTGAAGAAAACAAGATTATCGATAACAAGACTTCTTTCTTAAGTTCATATAGCAGCAGTAACAATACATACACCTTTACCAACATCGCTCCCTTAATCACTTACTGCATTGAGGAACGGAAAAAAGGCATAACAGCAGCAGGTGGAGATCCTGAAAAGGAAGAAGACGGAAAAGAATGGGACGCTAAAAATCCGGACTGGAACAGAGTTGTCATCATACCTGTCAAAGCAGTATCCAATTCAAACAATGAAATAGTTGAAATATCCAACAGCTTAGGTATGGAAAGCGCTATGTTAAAAGGTGGAACGAATCCTGAGAATAAGCTGAAAATGCAAATCTTCTACACTACATTTTAAGACTTTTTTATTTAACCAAATAAAGAACAGGCGGCAACTACAGCAATATAGTTTCCGCCTGTTTAATTTACTCCACCGTAATCATACCACACCGGATGATAAATGGAAATTCATGGAACGCAAATATCCCATCAACACTTCACACCATGATTGAGAATGACCATAAAAACAGACTATATAAAATAAGCCGGCAAAATCCTTTTCACGGATCCTGCCGGCTTATTTATGTTTATGGGAATCCTCTATCCCCTAGAAAGGCAAATCATCCTTCTCGTCTGTCGCGGCAAAATCTACCGGTGCAGCGGGAGCAGCATTCATGGGAGGAAACGGAGCATCCGGTGCAACAGGTCCCTGGGCACCCACACGCTCTACTTTCCACGCACGGATACTGTTGAACCAACGACCATTCCACTCGCGGGCATCCACATCAAAAAACACATTCAACTCTTCACCTGCCTGAATATTAAATTGCGCTATCTTATCTGCTCCAAATACGTCAAAACACATTTTGCGCGGATATTGGCCATGGTCTTCAATCACATATTCTTGTGATTTCCATTCGTTACCTGACTTGGAAACTCCGCCTCTGGGCTGGAGTATAGCGATGATTTTTCCTGTAAATTCCATTGTTTTCTTTTTAAATGATGCGGCGAAGTTACAATTTTTTAGGAATATGAGACGAATATTCGGCTGTTTTTTCTTGCTATTTCTTTGTCGTAGGGAATTCTTTTTTTAACTTTGTCCGTCAGTTTGAAAAAGATAAAAACGGTTTCTAAGACGTTAGCAAAATAAAAAACTTAAATATACAGAAGATATGAAATTTATCGTTTCGAGTACTGCGCTCTCCAGTCATTTGCAGGCTATCAGCCGTGTGATTAATTCGAAGAATGCGTTGCCTATTTTGGATTGTTTCCTCTTTGAACTGCAAGACGGAACCTTGTCTGCAACTGTTTCCGACAGTGAAACGACGATGGTCACTACGGTCGAAGTGAATGAAAGTGATATGGACGGCCGTTTTGCCGTCACAGCCAAAACCCTTTTGGACGCTTTGAAGGAAATTCCCGAACAACCGTTGACTTTTGAAATCAATACGGATTCCCTTGAAATCACGGTACAGTATCAGAACGGTAAATACAGCCTGATGGGGCAGAATGCGGACGAGTTCCCGCAGTCTGCCATGTTGGGTGACAATGCCGTACGTGTGGAAATGGATGCACAAGTGTTGCTGGGTGGTATCAACCGTGCCGTGTTTGCTACGGCTGATGACGAGCTTCGTCCCGTGATGAACGGTATCTATTTCGATATCACAACGGAGGACATCACGATGGTGGCATCAGACGGTCATAAGCTGGTGCGCTGCAAGACACTGGCTGCCAAAGGTAACGAACGTGCCGCCTTTATCCTGCCCAAGAAGCCGGCTTCGTTGATGAAGAACCTGCTGCCGAAAGAACAAGGCATGGTGACTATCGAGTTCGACGAACGCAACGCTGTGTTCACACTGGAAAGCTACCGCATGGTGTGCCGTCTCATCGAAGGACGCTATCCCAACTACAACTCTGTGATTCCGCAGAACAACCCTTATAAAGTGACGGTAGACCGCCTGCAACTGCTCGGTGCTTTGCGCCGCGTGTCCATCTTCTCTTCGCAGGCAAGCAGCCTTATCAAGCTCCGTATGCAGGAGAATCTGATTGTCATCTCCGCACAGGACATCGACTTCTCTACATCGGCCGAAGAAACACTGGTTTGCCAATATGCGGGCAATCCGATGAGCATCGGTTTCAAGTCCACTTTCCTGATTGACATTCTGAATAACATTTCTGCCGATGAAATCGTTATCGAACTGGCAGATCCTTCACGTGCAGGTGTCATTATTCCGGTAGAGCAGGAAGAGAACGAAGACTTGCTGATGTTGCTGATGCCGATGATGCTGAATGACTGATGAATATTAGCAATCGGATTATGAGCTACGAGCTACAAGTGGCTGCGCAATTATGCCGCACGGTACTTGTAGCTCGTGGCTTGTAAGTTAAACTTATAATTTATAGCTCATAGCCAGAGCTTATAAAACGAAAAAACAATGAAATTGAATCTGAAAAATCCGATAGTCTTTTTTGATTTGGAGACTACGGGTACCAATATCAACTCAGACCGAATTGTCGAAATCTGTTACCTCAAGGTATATCCCAACGGGAATGAGGAGTCCAAAACCATGCGTATCAACCCCGAAATGCCCATTCCTGCCGAAGCATCTGCCGTTCATGGCATCTACGATGCCGATATAGCCGACTGCCCCACATTCAAGGAAGTGGCGCGCAACATTGCCAATGACATTGAAGGATGCGACTTGGCGGGCTTCAACTCCAACCGTTTTGATATCCCCGTCCTGGCGGAAGAGTTCCTTCGTGCCGGTGTGGACATTGACATGAGCCGCCGCAAGTTTGTGGACGTGCAGGTCATTTTCCACAAGATGGAGCAACGCACGCTGTCTGCTGCCTATAAATTCTATTGCGGCAAGAATTTGGAAGACGCCCATACGGCAGAGGCTGATACACGTGCCACCTACGAGGTGCTGATGTCGCAGTTGGACCGCTATCCGGAGTTGCAGAATGACGTGGCTTTCCTTGCCGACTATTCCAGCTTCAACAAGAATGTGGACTTTGCCGGTCGTATGGTCTACGATGACAAAGGTGTGGAAGTATTCAACTTCGGCAAGTACAAGGGCATGTCGGTATCCGATGTTCTGAAGCGCGATCCCGGCTATTACAGTTGGATTCTGAACAGTGATTTTACCCTGAATACCAAAGCCACGCTGACCAAGATACGTCTGCGTGAAATGACTCAGAAATAAATGGCAAATATACTGAAAGGGAAGAAAATAGTATTGGGCATTACGGGCAGCATTGCCGCCTATAAAGCATGCTATATTATTCGCGGACTGATTAAGCGTGGTGCAGAGGTGCAGGTGGTCATTACGCCTGCCGGAAAAGAATTTATTACCCCTATCACGCTCTCTGCCCTGACCAGCAAACCGGTTATCAGTGAGTTCTTTGCCCAACGCGATGGCACCTGGAACAGCCATGTGGACCTCGGTCTGTGGGCAGATGCCATGCTGATAGCCCCGGCTACGGCTTCCACCATCGGCAAGATGGCGAATGGCGTGGCAGACAATATGCTGATTACCACCTATCTCTCCGCCAAAGCTCCGGTGTTTGTGGCGCCTGCCATGGACCTGGACATGTATGCCCATCCTTCCACCCAAAAGAATCTGGATACACTCCGCTCTTATGGAAACCACATCATAGAACCTGCTACGGGAGAACTCGCCAGCCATCTGGTGGGGAAAGGCCGTATGGAGGAGCCGGAGAATATCATCCGCCACCTGGAAATGTACTTTGCTGCCAAAGAGGGCGACCTGGTGGGCAAGACAGTGATGATAACCGCAGGACCTACTTATGAGAAGATAGACCCGGTACGCTTCATCGGCAACTATTCTTCCGGCAAGATGGGACTTGCCCTGGCAGATGAATGTACCGCCAGAGGGGCCAAGGTGATACTGATTGCCGGTCCGGTGCAGCAAGGCACTTACTTCCCGATGCACCAGTCCCATGCGGTAGAGTCGGCGCAGGAGATGTTCGAGGCTGCATCCGCCGCCTTTGTCCATGCCGATGCCGCCATCTTGACGGCTGCCGTGGCAGACTACACCCCCGAACAAGTG